>ERZ1645192.786-NODE-786-length-26605-cov-8.230697_pt1 | contig 26605 bp, 21 predicted proteins | sample MGYA00575354_ERZ1645192 | MGnify/ENA primary metagenome ERZ1645192 (study PRJEB40844, sample SAMN11349763) | freshwater sediment metagenome | isolation source: river sediment | host: Sediment | place: India: Faizupur Khadar , New Delhi | collected 2017-02-21 ... | reverse complement strand
GGCATGACCAAGATCAATCAGATCGACATATCTTCCGGTTATTTCCTCCACGGCGACGCGACACGCTTCAAAGTTCAAACGGTTCACCGTTGACGGCGGAAGAAGGATCGCGAGGTCGATATCGCTGTCGGGGCGTTCGTATTCCGTGCCGAAAGAACCAAAGAGGTAGACGGCGCGCGCGTCCGGAAAGAAACGGAACACTGTCTGGAGAATCACATTTTTGACAGAATGCTCATTCACGTCCGTCACCGCCTTTCCGAATACTGTTCCCAAGCATTATATCGTTTCGACAAACATAAAACGAATTCAACACCGCTCTTCACTCCGACACGGGAAAACCACCGTCTGCGAAAGGATTCGTCGAGAACGGAAGCATCCGGCGGAATGCTCGGTTACGCGCTCACGCCCCGCCGAGCAGCTCCCCGTACACGGCGAGGTCGCTTTCGGAGAAGCAGCAGAAGGTGACGTCCATATCGTCGGGAGACGCTTCGAGGACGGCGCGCACCGTGTCGACCGCGATCCGCGCCGCCTGGTCGACCGGATACCCGTAGACGCCTGTGCTGATGCACGGGAAGGCGATGCTCGCGCACCCCAGGTCGCGCGCGATTTCGAGCGAGCGGCGATAGCAGGAGGCGAGCAAATCGGCTTCGCCGTTGTTTCCGCCGCGCCACACGGGGCCCACCGTGTGGATGACGTGCTTCGCGGGAAGCCGGTAGCCCTTTGTCGCCTTCGCGTCGCCGGTTTTGCAGCCGCCGAGGAGGCGGCATTCCCGGAGGAGTTCCGGCCCTGCGGCCCGGTGTATCGCGCCGTCGACGCCGCCTCCCCCGAGCAGCGTCGAGTTCGCGGCGTTGACGATTGCGTCGACGCGCACTGTCGTGATGTCGGCCCGGATCGCCCGGATCTTCATTCCCGGTCACGCTCCTTTATTCGATCGCGTACAGGGAGCCGTCCATGCTTCCGAAGTAGATCACGCCGTTGTCAAGCGCCGGCGCGGAAAGGATCTCGCCCCCGGTCGCGAAGGTCCATTCGGCCTTGCTCGTCATTGCGTTGACCGCGAAGAACACTCCCTGATCGCTGCCGAAGTACACGCGCCCGTCCGCGACGAGCGGCCTTGAGTGAATCCCGCCCCGACAGGGCAGCGTCCATGCCGTGGAGCCGTCGCCGACGTGAAGCGAGACAAGGTAGCCCGTCGGCGTTCCGAGGTAGACCTTGCCGCCGGAGATCGTTGCGGACGTGGTTACGGACTCGCCGATCACCGTCTTCCACAATGGGACGACGCCCTTGATCCGAACGGCCTGGAGCGTGCCGTCCGCGCTGCCGAAGTAGACGACGCCGTCGTCTGTCGTCGCGGGCGTATCGATGGAACCGCCCGCGCCGCCGCCCCACGCTTTTTTCCCGGTATTCGCGTCGATCGCGTGGAACATGCCGCCGTGATCGCCCACAAAGAGCAGTCCGTCCGAGTAGTGAGGCGAAGAACGAAGTTCTTTTCCCGTGTCGAACGACCAGATCTGAGCGCCGGTCCGGGCGTTGAGCGCGTGGACCTTACCGTCCGAACTGCAGAAGAACACCTTGCCGTCTGCCGCGACGGGGGACGCCCATATCGCGCCGGGCGTGTTGACGGTCCTGGATATGTATTCCCATCTGATGTCGCCGTTTGCTGCGCCGAGTGCGCTGAGCGATCCGTCGCGGCCTCCGATATACACGACGCCGTTCATGATCGCCGGAGCGCCGTTGATCGTCGCGCCGCCCTTGTACGTCCACACGAGTTGTCCCGTGGCCGCGTTCACGACGTGCAGCGTTCCCTCGCCGTCTCCGACGAAAACCTTCCCGTCGTAGACGACGGGCGCTCCCGTGATCCCAAACCCCGCGTCATATTTCCATTTGAGATTGGCTGCCCCCGGCGCGTTGTCGCTCACTGCGGCGACCGCCATGCAGGGGAAAAGAAGAAACATCGCCAGCGCCGAAAGAAACGTGTGTCCGGAACGATTCATGGTCCCAACTCCTCGTTTTGAATTTTGTCCGGTTCCTTTCTATGATACGCTTTTCAACCGGATTGGCGGCTGAGCTTCTCCCGGTCGCCCCCGCCCGCGTTCCGGAGTCGCGCGCCGGACTTGAAGGTCATCTCGCACCTTTTGTCCCCCGCCTCGATGTCCGTCACGGAGCAACAGCACGTGCGGGAGCACATCAACGAGCCGGACTATTCCCCTTTTTTTGCAAAACATGCTATAATATTTTTGATAAAAAACATTTTACGTTTATTCATAGGGAGGTATATGTATGATGAAAACACGATTCTTGAAACAGTGCGTTCTGGGCGTTATGATCCCGCTTCTTTTCGTTTTCGCGGGCAGCTCGGCGTGGGCCGCCGGTCCGAACCAGCTGATCAGCGAGAGCGTGAAAACACTGAAGGAAATGTCGCTTCAGAAGGACGCCGGGACTATGGGAGACCTGCTCTCGAGGGCGAAGGGCGTTGTGGTTTTCCCGTCCGTGGCGAAGGCCGGACTTATCTTCGCCGGAACGTACGGCGAGGGACTCATTCTGAAACGGGATGGCTCCGGCCGCTGGTACGGACCGAGCTTCGTCAAGATCATCGGGGCGTCCTGGGGACTCCAGATCGGCGCGCAGTCCATCGCTCTCGTCCTCGTCATCACCAACGACCGCGGGCTCGAAGGGTTCATGGCCGATAACGTGAAGCTCGACGGGGCGCTCGCAGTCGCGGCGGGTCCTGTCGGGCGCAGCGGAGAGCTCGGAACGGACCTCAACCTGAAGGCGTCGATCTACAGCTACTCGATGACCAAGGGCCTTTTTGCCGGCATCTCCCTCGAAGGGGCGGCCGTGAACGTGGACACCACGGCGAACAACGAGTACTGGAAAGCCACGATGCCCGCGAGAAAGGCGCTTTCGAGGAAGGCTTCCGATTCCCGGATTCTGCCGCTGACGGCGCAAATCGACCGGATCGCCAGGAAACGCTGATGCAAAAGGCCGCCCCGTGTCCTGCGGGGCGGCCTTTGCGCTGCGTGAGATCTCTGAACGATTCTCCGCGCGTCGTTGAAGGAGAGCGGCGACGTCGCGAATTTTTCCGGGTTATTGTCCTTCCACGATTTCCCTCAACCGCGTTGTGACGCGCTCGAATCCGATCCGCTCCTGTTCGAAGCGGATTCGGGCGCTCGCGCCGTCTCCCGGAGATTGAAGCGCCCGGCAGACGGCCTGCTCCTCGTCCGTCAGCCCGTCCATCTCCGCGGGGAGCGTTCCGCCGCCGCTGTCCGTCGTCCAGAGATCCCGGTGTCCGTTCAGCGTTTCCTCATCCATCAGGATCGATCGGACTTCCGGGAAGACCCCGCGCAGGTCCCGCAGAATCCGGAATCCGTCGATGTCGAGGTCTCCCCAATAGAACATCGTTCGCATTCCGAGCCACGCGACCCCGCGAAGCGCGTCCGCCGCGCTGTTTCCGCCGCCGTATATCACGATGCTGTCGGGAAGCGCCGGAAACGCGAGGAAGGTGATCTCGTTCTCGACGATGAATACGAACCTGCACGGGATATCGAGTTGCGCAAAGACGTCGCTCGTCAGCTCGATATCGGTCTCCGCCGAGGCCACGGGGAGCACCCGGATGTTTGCGTCGAGCACCCGGAAGCGAACGTATCGTTTCGGCTTTTCCCGGAAGCCGTATCGCCTGCAGAAGCCGCTCTTTCCGGTCGCCGTGAAGTCGATGCGCTCCGGCGGCAACACGGCGTCCAGGAGTTCGGCCAGGATGGCGGAATGGTTCTCGATGATCTTGGTGTGGACGCCGGGGATGTCGGCCTCCCTGATGTAGATTCCGGGCCTCGGGTTCGCCTTCATCCACCGAACGATCGCCAGGAGGCGGTTCCACTCGTCGGCGCAGGCGAGGGCTTTCATCGGGGATCGCCGCATCCACTCTTCGAGTTCGGGAAGGGCGGCGCGCGTATCGTCGAGGATCCGCAGGAATGTCCGGAATTCCGTCTTCCTGCCGATGATGGCGAGGGCGTCGTCGATGGTGTCGACCCATAGTTCCGACGGCGACGGGTTGTTTCCCCGAAGCCTGTTGTTCACGGTCCGCCATTCCAGCCGTATCCCGCCCACGGTCTTGATCTCGGAAATCCATTTCCGGACCTCGTCGAACGAGTCGGTGAAATCCTTCGAGGACGGGACCCGCGCCCTGAGCCGGCAGGGGAACAGCGCGTCGCCGGAGACGACCGACGACAGGATCGTTCCGCCGTCCCACAGTCCGAGAAGCTGCCGCCTGATGTCGGGCAGGCGCGTCAGGTTCATGCCGCGACGCTCTCCTTCTTCGCCCGGTACTCGTCCATCGTGATCATCCGGACCAGGGAATTCTTCCCTTCCGGCGTCTCGTCGCACCGGACGAACGCAACGGACGAGACGAACGGATCGATGACGTTGATCTTGAGCAACGGCGTGACGACGAGAAGCTGTATCCCGATTCGCTTGAAGAGTTCGAGGCCGTATTCCGCGGATTCGGCGGACCCTCTGCTGAAGGCCTCGTCGATGATGACGAAGCAGAACGACCGCGGCGCGTCGAACGACATTCGCCCCTCGGCGTTCCCGGCGATGTTCAGTCCGAACTGGTAGGCGATCCCCGCGGCGAGGACCGTGTACGCCAGCTTTTCCTTCTGTCCTCCGGACTTTCCGCTGGAATCGGAGTACGACTCGTAGACGACGCCGTCCTCCCGGTTGCATTCGCTCGCGGTGAACACGAACCAGTTGCGGACGTCGGTCACCTTGTCGGTCCATTTCCGGTCCATGTCCGTGCACCCTTCCCGCCCCTTGAAGCGCGCGAGGATTTCCTTCACCTGGTCGAACTTCGCCGAGATGTCGTACTCGTCGGTGATGTCGCTCGTGCACTTCCGCAGATCCTGCCGGAAGGCCCGTATTTCCGCGTCCGGCGTCTCCTTCGCGTCGAGCCGGATGTACCGGCCGGGCGTGTAATCGATGTGTTGCAGCGTTTCGTTGATGGTCGATATCTTCTGTTTTATCGTGTTCCCGGCGTTGTTCAGCGTGGCCTGGAACAGGCTGATGGTCAGCATCGTGTCCTCGTTGAGCGCCTTCTTGAACTCCTGTTCGCAGCTCGGGAGGTCGTGAAAGCGGACCTTGTCGTACAGTCCGGCGTAGATGTCGAAGAATTCGACCGTGGCGTCCGCGTCGAGGACGTCGTTTCGAAACTCGTCCTGATACGATCGCATGATCCGCGAAATGTCGCCCGCGAGTCTCTCTTTTCTCTCGGACGTCCTGCCGAGCGATTCCTTGACCCGGCTCCCCGCGGTGCGGCCGGTCCGGACGCAGTTGTCGATCGTCAGGGGCTCCGTATCGAGAACGGCGCGGACCATCTCCCCGATCCCGGCGCTCGTCTCCGGATCGGGCTCGTCCGAGCCGGAGAGGACGGATTCCGCATCGGCGAGCCGCGACACGATGTCTTTCCGCTCGTGTTCGATTTCCCCCATGGTCCGAAACAGCCGGTCGAGCGCGGATTCGGCGTTTGCGATGTCGTCTTCCGTCTGTTGCAACTGGGCCCGCAGCGTCCTGAGGACGTCCGACGAGGATTCGAGCGCGTCCTTTTCGCCGCGGAGACGTTCGATCCCGTTCACGATCTTCAGGAAGTTCATTTCGTCGAAGGCGTACGATGTGTCGCCAAGCGCGTTCGCCTTTCCGAGAAAGTCGTCGATTTCGCGAAGGGCCGCCTGCTCCTTCTTCAGTTCGAGCGTCTTCGCGTCGATGACCGCGATCAGCTCCCGCTCCTTCGATTCGAGGATCTCTATTTTCTCCCTGTTGTTCCATCCGAGAACGTAGCGGCTCCGGTCGTCGATGTCGTAGCGGTCGTCCTTCAGATGGCGTTCGTAGGACTGGCGGATCTGTCCCGTTTTCGTGATCCCCTTGTTTTCGTTCGAGAGCTGCTTCGCGTCCTCGCAGCACACGTGGTCGAACCGGCCCGCGACGCTGCGTTCGAGCCATTCGGAGAACGGGGAGTCCGGCCTGATTTCGACCTTGGAGCATATCCGGCCTTCGCGGAGCCATGTCGGGGCGGTTCCCGCGTTGTCGGACACCCTGAGATAGTCGAGCCTTCCGCCCAGGTGGGTCCGGTTGACCCAGGACGCGACGTCCATGTACCGTTTCTCCGGAACGAGAAGGGATGTCGCGAAGCCGTTCATGAGCCGTTCCGCCGCGCCTTCCCATTCTTTGCAGTCGTCGCGGACCCGGAGAAGCTCTCCGGCGAAGGGGATCTCGCTTTCGGACAGCCCGAGGTTCTGACACATGAAGGCCCGAATCCTGATTTTCGCGTCGGGCAGATTGTTCTTCCGGGAACGGAGGCTCCGGAGTTCCTCCCGGATGCCCCGAAGGTCCTCTTCGAGTTTCCGGAGAGGCTCCCTGACGGAATCCCGGCGCTCTTCCGCGGCGTCCTTTCTGGCTGCCATTTCGGCGGCGAATTCCGCGATCTTTCGCTTCGTTTCGAGGAAGATGGCCTCCGTCAGCATCTCGTCGCTCACGTCGAGGCAGAGCCCGGTCTCGTGCAGCCGGTCGACGTACGTCGAGGCCCGCCTTCTCACATGCCCGAGAAGGACCTCCTCCCTGTGGATCTCCTGCTCTATTTCGGCGATCCTGCTTCCGCCGCTGCGTTCGATATCCATCTTCAGCGTCTGCCGCTTGTCTTCGAGGGCCGTCTTATCCGCTTTCCCCGTCGCGATGCGCTCCTGAACCGCCGCGAGTCGCTCTTCGAGCTGCGCCTTCTTTTCCTCGAACAGGCCCTTTTCGGCCGCCGCGAACCAGTGTTCGAGCGAGGCGAGGATGTTCTTCTCCCTTGTTTCGAGCGACACGACGTCCGCGTACGTCTCGTGCTTGCGCATCATGGGGTCAAGAATCGCTATCCGTCTCTTCGCCTTCAGGATCTCTTCGTGGATTTTCGTCAGGTCGTCGAAGTGCTTCAGGAGTTTGTCGATCTGCTCCCGGGCCGGGAAGGGTTCGAGCATGTACTTCCGGACGAACGCTTCGAGGCTGTCGACGGACTTCATGGATATCGTCTGGAGGAACAGGTTCAGCGCCTGGTCGTTCTCGATGCCGACCTTGTTGCAGAACCACGTGATATAGGCTTTGAAGGTCTCGAAAACCCGGACGCCCGCGGCTTTCATCCGCTGTTTCAGTCGGGGGATGTCCCCGAAGCCGCTGAAATTCTTCGCGATGGAGAGGTCCCCCTCGAACCCGAAGTAGATCCGGACGGGCTGGTCGGTCCCGTCTTCCATGGAGCAGAAAAGGGCCGTCGTCAGCGTCTTCTTCGCCCGCGCGTCCCGGAATGCGCCGAGAATCACCGTATAGGCGTCGCTTTGCCGGAGGTATTGCGGTTCGAGCGTTCCGGTGAATTCGTTCTCGTTCGACTTGTACTGGCCGCGGACATAGGAGAGCAGGCTCCGTTCGCCCGCGCCGGCGCCGGCCGCCTTGTTGTACGCGGCCTTGCCGGGAGACGCGAGAAGCGTCGCGATCGCGTCAACGATGGTCGATTTTCCCGACCCGATATCCCCGGTCAGCAACATGTTTTTGCATTCGGGGCGAATGACGGAGACGGTTCCGTCGAATGTCCCCCAGTTGTAGAGTTCGACCCGGTCGAGCCGGAACCCGCCTTCCTCTTCCCGGAACACCTTATCCATCGGCCGCCTCCGTGTCGTCTGCGGATTTCCCGGCGCGCGCCGCGTGTTCGGCGTACGCGGCGAGTTTTTCGTCCAGGCTTTTCAGCCACTGAACATCGACGAAATCCTTCAGGATGCGCCGGACCTCGTAATTGTCCTCCGCGGACGCGGCGTCGAATTCCCTGTCGGAATTCAGCTTTCTGAGGAAGCCGAGTTCGACGGCCTTTGCGATGTCGGTCCGTATCTGGTCCGTCGCCTTCGCCTCGTTGTTCCTGTCGCCTGGGAACATGCTCCTCATGGCGTTCGCGATTTCCTGGAAGGAAAGCACGAATTTCGGATCCCCTCCCTGTGCGTCGCGTTCGGCGATCTTCTTGCGGAGAACGACGAAGAGGTAGCTGACGCGGAACGACAGGGGCCGCCGTATTATGAGCTTCGGGATCTTCTCCTCGTCGTCGGAATCGACGTCGCGCTGCCGCAGGAATGCGTAGCCCTCCGCCTCGTTGACGGTCAGGTCGAGCCCGAGGACCGCTATGTAGTCGCGAACCTGCGGCTGCTGCTCCAGAAGATCTTTCCACAGGAGGGCGTCGCTGTCCGCGTACACGGCGCCCTTGAAGAGATGGACGAGGACGGAGGAAAGGGCCGGGTCTTTCCTACCCATCGGCGCGTCCTCCCTGCGGCTGCGTTTTTTTCCGTTCGAACGCCACTTTCGGGATGCTCGCGGTGCGGACGGCGCCGCTTCCGCGTTTCCACGTCACGGTTTCCGATTCCTCTCCATCGTCATGATACCCGAATTCCTCGTAGGCCAACATCAGATACGCCACGACCTCCTCAAGTCCGTTTTCCGCCGGGTATTCCCGGAGCAGCTCTCCGAGCGTGGCGCTTTCGCGGTCCTCCAGAACGGACTCGACGTTTTTCCGGAGCTTCCGCTTGTCGACCGTCGGGACGAACATCGCGGCGATATCGACATCGCTCGTATCCTCCTCGACGAGGTCCTTCGACGCGATGTTCCGCCGGACCTTCGGAACGTACAGGGAGCGGTTCATGAGGAATCCCCCCGCCGGAGAGATCCCTTCGATGTCCGTGAAATCGGACTTCGGGACATTCTCCCGCTGCGCGAAGAACTTCTGCTCGATGCCGCGGACCAGGTCCATGACGGTCCGGTTGTCCGAGGAGACCTCCTCGACGAACCGCCTCAACTGTTCCGATATCTCGGCCATGATGGCCGCGATATCCCGTCCGGCCCTGAGCCAGACGTCGTACACGCCGCGTATGCCGCGATCCGGGTTCATCTCCCGGACCGGTTCGAGCGCGAGCACCCGCGCGATGTACTCGGAGAATTCCTCCTGCCGGTTCGGGGACGTCAATGTCTTCCAGAACGCGTCGAAACTCCTGCCCTGCTCGGACGCGAGGATGGAGCTTCGCTGCTCCAGGAGGTTCCCGAGGACGGCGCCCTTCCCTTCCTGCCCCAGCAGGATTCGCTCCCGGATGTTCGAGTCGAGCATCCGGAAATTCTGCTCGATTTCGCGGAAGTCGGAAACGAGGTCCCGAGCCATGCCCAGAAACTGCTGAAACTTGCCCTTGACGGCGATATCGCTGAGGACGGGCATGTCGCCCTTCCGTATCTCTTCTATCGTCCGGCTTATGGCGTCGCGCTGCCGCTCCAGCTCGTCGATCCGCACGCCGGGGTTCGGGTCCGTCTCGTGACAGAGGCTCCGAAGCAGGCCGTACATCGTCACGAGACGCGATTCCGTCGCGATGAAGCTCCCCCTGTCAAGCTCCGCGAGCCAGCGTATCGCCCGTTCCGACGCGGATGTCAGGTCGTGAAAGATCTCGTCGTTCTTCCCGTACGTCTTGTTCAGCCATTGCCGGTTGACCCACTCGTTGAGGTATTCGGCGGGAGTCTGCGGAAACTGCGCCTCTCCGGCGATGTCCCGGATCATTCGCATGTAGTCCTCGAGCTTTTCGATCAGCGCGTACCTCGATATCCTGCGCCGGTTGTCCGCGATGAAGACCTCGTGGAGAAACGACGCCACGAACGAGACGTTGTCCGATCGCAACAGGGCCCATCCGCAATGCTGCGTTTTCAGCGATTCCAGATAGCGGTACTCAAGCATCGTCCGAACGATTCCCCGCCCCGTCCAGCGCCCACCCGCAGGTCTTCGCCAGCCAGGGGATCAGCGTCGCGACGAGGATGTCCTTTTCCCGCGATTCGGGAGACAGCTCCGCGTAGGGCCGGAGGTCGGCGTGCCGAAGGTTCTCCCGGTCGGTTTCGGGCGCATGCTCCCAGCCGGCGAGCACGCGCTCCGACCACCAGCGGTCGTGTTCGGCCTCGGCGAGCCGGTCCACCGTCTCCTTCGGCAGGATCGTCTCCCGCCGGAGGCCGTCGATCATGCGCTTCACGCCCCCGCCGTCGAGCTCCGGAAAAATCCGGAACGCAGGCTCGCCGCCGTCTGCGCCGCCCGGTCCCCGGAGCGAATAGCCGAATCCGCGCAGCCGTTCGACCAGTGCGGCCGCCCGGTAGCGGCTCGACCACCGGAATGTCTCCTCCTGATTCGCCCAGAAGTAGGCCTCGAGGCTTTCCATGTCCTGTTCCCTGCATTCGGCGATGGCCGCGTCGAGCGCTTCCGGGGCGAGAACGTGCGCTTTGTAGACGGCGTTGAGGAGCATCGCCATGCGTTCGTTGTCCGACTCGTCGTGAACGTATTCGTCGAGGCCGCCGAAGTAGTGGATGTTCTTCCAGATATGGACGCCGTCCGCGTTCCGCGTCTCCTCGAAGCGCTCCTTGAGGGCCCGCAGGCCCGTGTGCCCCTCCTGCCGGATCAGGATCGGGATCTCGGATTTCTTGATGTCCACGGGAAGCGCCAGCGCCGCCGAGAGAGCCTTGTCGACGTCGGAGAAGCAGATCGCGACGGTGGGAATCTGTTTTTCGTCCCTGTAGAGCGCCTTCAGGAACGCGTTGGTCCGGGGCGATTCGAGGGAGTCGGCGACGAAGTCGATATCGACGTCGTGAAGCAGGCGCCGCCCGGTTTCGTCGCAGATGGAGAAGCAGCTGACGAACTTGTCCTTCTCGCGCGCGACGTCCGTGTCGACGACGGTGATCCGCGTCTTCGCGCCGTTGGCGTAGTGGCACACGCGGATGGCTTCGACGGCCAGCGCCTGCCCCATCTTGCCGAATCCCGCGATGACGAGGTGGACGTTGCCCCCGCGCGCCAGGCGCTCCGCGTCGTAGGCGAGCGCCGGATAGGGGTGCTCCCCCGCTCCGTCGGGGAGGTAGCTCCACAGCCGCTGCGCCCACTCCTCGTAGAAGTTGAACAGGCGAATGTTCAGGTATCGCCTGTCGGCCTCCGAGAAGTAGTCGCTTCCCTGCATCATGTTGAAGATATAGAGGTCGTAGATGTGGAAGAAGCAGTCGATCGCGCGCTGCGGAGGGTTGTCGCCGAGGATCTCAAGGATCTTCACGGCCGTTTCGATGTTCTTGCTGTCGCGGGACGGGTCGCCCGCGTCCCCGAGGAGATAGAGACGCGCGGCCTTGTCGGGCGAGAGCCCCCTGATTTCGTCCTCGTCGCCGTAGTTTCCGTTGAAGAGGAAGAGCCTCCGGTTTCGGCCGATGTTCGCGGCTTCAAGTTCCCGTCTGATGTGTTCCGTCCTGACGGACGAGAGCACGACGATCCGGTTGTCCGCCCCCATGTTCTTTTTCAGGATTCCCGGCGCGGTCTCGTCCCAGCCGAGGAGCGCCGTATGTCCGCTTCCGAGCCAGCAGCGCCGCTTCCCCTCGCGGTTGTCCCGGGCCAGTTTCGACCCGACATTCACGCTCTGCGCGATGAGGAATCCGGCGAGCGGAATGAGCCCCGCGTACCAGGAGCCCCAGAGGATGAAGCCGACCAGAAAGAGGACCGAGAGCGTGACGACGATCTGCGCCGACACGCTCTCTTTGATCAGACGGTTGAATGTCAGGTAGCTCCTGTTTCGGATTTTCGGCATTTTCGACGCCCCTCCCCGGCAAAATGGTCACGACAGGGCCATTATACCGTTCGGAAGGGGGCGAGCAGGTCGTCCGCCGCACGACCTGCTCGCCGCGCCCGCATGATCGGCGGCAGAACAAGTCCATTCCTTTTCGCGGACCGCTATTTGATCGTCCTGTCCAGCGCGGCCTTGTTGTTGTTCTCGTTCGATTCGTTGACGGCGTTCGCGCAGTCCACCGTCAGAGCGTAGAATACCGGCCCCATGACGCCCGTATCCACCGCGATCCAGACCTCTTCGCCGGGTTTCAGCGCCTTGACGGAAGCCTGCTTGTTCGCCAGTTGCTTGGAGCCTCCGCCGGACCACTGCCGCACCTGGACGCACAGCGTGCACGCGGGCGACGTCGCGATTCCCCCCTGGTTGACGATCTTCGCCCTGACGATCTTCGCGTTGGACTGGTCGATCAGGACTTCGTCGATCACAAGGTCGGGAGTCGCCGCCGCCTTCGATACCTGGGCGACCTTAATGTCCTTCTTGATCTGGACCATGAACTTTACGGTCACGCACTTCTTCTCGCCGATCGGCTGTTTGACGTCCACGTTGCCGCCGCCCGTCGCGGGCACGAAACACAGCGTCGAAGCGTTTTTCGCGTCAGAGGGAACGGTGTAGGGCTTGGCGAACTTCACCGTGCCGGTCATTCCCGGACCGGGATACTTCACGGTCTGAAGCTCGGTCGTCCACATCGTCCCCCCCAGATAGACCAACACGACGGGCGCCGGATCCTGATAGGTAACCTCCATCCGGAACGTCAGCTCGTCGCCGGGCTTGACGTCCGGAGACGGGGTCACGAACAGCGTCGCCGAAACCGCATACGCCGCCCCCGCCCAACAGACGAAAGACATTCCGAGAAGCGCCGCCATCCACGCACGCCGGGCCACGGGCCACAGTGCAATCATCACCGATTCGCCTCCGTTTTCTCATGGAATCCGCTCCGGTCCACACTTCCCCGAAAACCGCACGCTCCCTCCGACGAGCCTTCCAAAGCCCGCTCAAAATGCGTTCTCTCCCGCCGCCTCCGTTTTCGAACGCAGAATACGCGAGATATTGTAAATCAATCCTGTCTTTTCTTAAAGCTCTCGCGCTTCATATTGCGTGCTCCCCGGGCCTCATCGGCGGAACAGACAAAAAAACGCCTCCAGAGGCTGTTTCTCCCCCGTCGGCGCCGCCGTCACCCATTTCGTCCCGTTCAACCGGCGCTCCCTACCGCTCGCCCCGGAGGAACGGCTGACACTTGCCGCAAAAGGAGCATTTCGCCCCGTGAACCGCGTCCTCTTCGAGCCCCCAGCGACGCAGCTCCTTGAACAGCGTGAAGATGCTGAGCCCCATGTCGGCGAGCGAATATTCGACCCGCGGCGGCACTTCCGCAAAGACCGTCCGCACGATCAGGCCGTCCTCCTCCATCTCCCGAAGCTGCTGCGTCAGGACCTTCGCGCTGACGGCGGGGATCTGCGCTCCGAGCTGTCCGTAGCGCACCGGCCCCTGCGAGAGCTCCTTGAGGATCAGCAGCTTCCATTTCCCGTTGATCAGCGAGACCGTCGTTTCGATGGGACACCGTCCGTTCATGAAACCCCCTCCCGGGCGTTCGCACCGCCCATTACGCACCTTCAGGTATGTAAGGTTACCAAAAGGTGCATACTTGCAAAAAGAAAGTGATGTGCCTATAGTACCATCGGCAGCTGCGAAAAACAATATTTCCTTTCAATATAACGAAGGAGATGATATCGATGAAAAATATAACGATAGATATCGTTCGGGACGGGAATATCGAACAGTGCAGGGACCTCTGCAACGAGCTGATGGCGTTTCAGAAGGCGAAGGCGACGATCTTCCCTGAGTGCTTCGACCCGATGAATTTCGATACGAGGATGAAGCGAAGTTTTGAACATGCCCTGGACCGTCAGGTCATCGTCGCGAAGGACGGCGGCGTTCCGGTCGGGTACGTTTTTTCCACCATCGAGAACATCGGGGAGAGCCGCTACGCGATTCCCGACTGGGCCCCGAAGGTCGAAAACGGCAAGGGGTTCTATCCCGACTGGGACGATCTTCCGCCGAAGGTCGGCTGTCTGAGCAACCTGTACCTGCGCGACGGATACCGCAACCTGGGGCTCGGGTCGAAACTCTTCGACATGGCGATGGAGTGGCTCGAAAGCTTCGAGGACGTCCCGGTCATTTTCATCTACATCTCGAACGGCAACGACGAGGCGCTCGACTTCTACCTCCACCGGGGCTTCACGATCAGCCACGAGGTCTTCGGCGGGTTCATCACGGCCGTGTACAAACTTGTCGCGCGCTGATCCGGACACGCATCCATACAGAGAGCCAAGACAACGGGGAGCCGCTGAAAATATCCGGAGGCTCCCCGTTTCGAGGTGTGCATGTGGGATTCTTCCCTCGCGCGGAGGCGGAGGCGATGCGTCCGCCCCGCCCTACGGATTGTCCCCGAGCTGCGCGTAGAGGTCTTCGACGGCCTTCTTCGCGTCTTCCGTCCCGTCCTCGTCCGCTTCCCACGTGACCCTGAGCACCTGTCCCTCGCGGACCCCTTCGGGAAGCCACGCAACCGGAACGGTCACCGCAACCGACTCGTCCTCGCCGAGCAAAACCCTCGCGACGCCATCCTCCACCGAATCGACGAACGCTCTCACGGATTGCACCTCCCGCAGGGCTTGTAGCCCGCGCGTATCGCATCGTCCCTGTCGTCGAAGCGGACCTGTTTCTTCTCGTCCGGAAGCCCCTCGCACGTCGGCAGATGGAACACCTTGCTCCTGCTGTTGCCGATATACCCCCCCACGGTTCCGGCCGCAGGAGCCGGGGCGGACGTCGGTTTCGGTTCGGGCCGGTATGTCCCCGTCTTCAGGAAGAGTTCCCTGCCGTCGCTCGCGATCACGACCGGACCGGCGTTCGCGGTGGAGCGCCATGCTACGCCCGCCCTCTCCAGCGCCTGGACGGCTGCCTTATGGGGGTGGCCGTAGTCGTTTTCCGCGGCGCACGTGATGACGGCCGCTTCCGGACGGACCTGACGCAGGAACGCCGCGTCCGTGCCGTTGTGCGAGCCGTGATGCGACACCTTGAGGACCGCCGATTGTGGGAACGTCCCGACCGACGCGCGTTCCTCCCGTTCGGCGTCGGCCATGAGGAGCGCCGTGAAGCGCCCGTAGGAGACGCGGAGCACGAGGCAGTTGTTGTTGACGTCGCCCTTCGTCCCGGAGATCTCCCGGACGGGGGCGAGAACGTCGACGACGGCGGCCCCCACGCGCTCCGAAAAGCCCGCCTTCGGGCGGCCGAAGCGGATTTTCCTTTTCGCGATCGTCTCGAGGAACCGCCGCTGGAGCCCCGAGCCGTGCTGGTATCCGCTGTCCCAGACCTTGCCGATCTCGAACGCGTCGAGGACGTCCTTCATGCCGCCCAGGTGGTCGGAGTGCGGGTGCGTCAGCACGAGGATGTCGATCTTCCGGACGCCGAGGTCCTTCAAATAGCGGACGACGGTCGGGCCGGCATCGGACGGTCCCGCGTCGACGAGCATGGTCGAGCCGTTCGGGAACTGAACGAAAATCGAGTCCCCCTGGCCGACGTCGATGACGTGCATGGCGATTCCCGCCGCGAGCGCGGGGACCGCGGCGAAAAGACAGCAGAGAAACAGAAACAGGCGTGACAGGAATCGTGTTCGTGGTTTCATGAATACACCTCCCTCGCGTTTGTTTCGGCGCTTTCGCCCCTATCCGTTACGCGCGTCGAAGACGATGCGTCCGCCCACGACGGTCATCCGCACGTTCAGCTCGCCGTCGAGCCGCACGAGGTCGGCGTCGAGGCCGGGGCGCAGGCGTCCGCGCCGGTCCTGCATTCCGAGGATGCGCGCGGGCGTCGCCGACGCCATCCGGAGCGCGTCTTCAAGCGCAATCCCGGCGGCGACGACCGTCCGCACGGCCCGGTCCATCGTGCAGACGCTCCCGGCGAAGCCGCTGCGGTCGGGAAGCCGCGCGACGCCGTCCTCGACGATCACGTCGCGCCCGCGTTTCAGGCTGCCGAGCCGGTACGTCCCCTCGGGCATCCCGGCCCCGCGCATCGCATCGGTGACAAGCGCCATTCTCCCGGTTCCCTTGACCTTCCAGACGAGCCGGAGCAGCTCGTGCGGCAGGTGGCTGCCGTCCGCGATCGTTTCGACCGTGACCTCGTCGAACAGGTATCCGGCCTCGACCATTCCGGGGATGCGATAGCCGCGGTCGCGTTTCACCGTGCTCATCGCGGAGTAGAAGTGCGTCATGTGCCGGAAGCCGCACGCAACGGCGTCGCGGACCTGCGCCAGGGTCGCGTCCGAGTGCCCCATCGCCGGAAGCGCGCCGCGCTCCGTGAGCCATTCGGCGCACTCGCACGCGCCGTCGAGTTCCGGCGCGATCGTGACGGTCGACACGCCGTCGCACGCTCCCAGGAGTCGTTCGAGGTGCGCGACCGAGGGGGACAGGAGGTAGGCGGGATCCTGCGCTCCGGCCTGAGAGGGCGCGAGCCACGGCCCTTCGACGTGGACGCTGCCGATGCGGGCGCCGTCCCGGCGCGAAGGGTCGCGGTCATCCCCGCTCATCAGGTCCCGGGCTGTCCCGAGGAAGGCGGTTATCTCGTCGTCGGGGGCCGTCAGCGTCGTCGGGCAGAGCGTTGTCGTTCCGAAGCGCGCGTGCGTCCGGCAGACGGTGCGGATCGCGCCCTCGCTTCCGTCCATGAAGTCCGCACCGCCGCCGCCGTGAACGTGCATGTCGATGAATCCCGGGACGAGACGGTCTCCGCACAGGTCCACGACCGCGTCGTCCGGTTCCGGCGCTATCGCCGGAGCGATGCGCCCGATTCGTCCGTCGCGGACCAGCAGGTCGGCGCGCGAAAAGCCGTCATCGAGCAGCAGGATGCCGTTCGCGAAGAGCGTGCCCGCCATGTCCGGGTCACGCGCCCGCTCGAAGGTCCGTCACGTCGAACCGGGCGAGAACGTCGACCGGCGTCCCCGCCGCGGAGTCCCTGTCGAGGAGAATCGTCGCGTCCTCGTGCGTCTTGAGGATCGTCGCGGGGACGAGCGGCGAGAGCGGCGTTTCGAGCGTCCGCTTTACGGCGTCGGCCTTGACCGCGAACGGAACGCAACAGAGAATCGAGCGGCATTGCATGATCTGATGCACGGACGCAGTGACGGCGCGTTCCGGGACGGACGCGACGTCCGGGTACCACCCTTCCCCCACCTGCTGGAGGCGGCACCGTTCGTCGAGCGTGACGACGATGTACGGCTCGTGCGTGGAAAAATCGGCCGGAGGATCGTTGAAGGCGATGTGCGCGTTCTCGCCGATGCCGATGAAGCCGACGTCGACCGGTTCGCGCAGGATCTCCCGCGAGAGCGCCGCGATGTTCGCGTCGACGTTTCCCTCCCAGGAGACGAAATGAACGGCCTTCAGGAGCGCGCCGTGGGGCAGCTTCGCCAGGAAGCGTTCCTCGAGGTAACGCCGGAAGCTCGCCGGATGGGACCGCGGCAGTCCGACATACTCGTCGAGATGGAACATCTCGACCTTCGACCAGTCGATCTCCTGCGCGACGAGCGCGGCAAGCAGCGCGAACTGCGACGCGCCGGTCGAGAGCATGATCCGCGCCGCGCCCCGGTCCCGGATCGCCTGACGGATGCGCTCCGCGCCGTCGGCCGCGGCGTCGAGCGCGAGCCCGTGGGCTGTTTCGTGGATTCTGATTTTCATGGCGTCTCTCCTTCACACGCAGAATTCGAAAACGGCCGGAAGCGGATCGCCGCACGAGGTTCGGGCACAGCTTCCGGCCGGGGAACGCCCGTTTTCAGAGCGTGATCCGAACGCCCTCTTCCGCCGACAGGTACCCCGCGTACGTGACGCGGATCGTCTCGCGGGCCAGGTCCAGTCCGGAAACGGGCTCGCGCCCAATGGCGACGCACTCCATGAAGTCCTGCGCCTCCTGGACGTAGCCGCGCGCGGATTCCTCGTCGAGAAGGACGTACTGCCATCCGGCGTTCGTCTCGACCTTCTCGGTGAGGTAGACGTCCTTCAGGACGGACGCGTCCGCCGCGTAGGACATCATCGCGTCGTTGGGGGCCATGTTGCACGCGAACGTCCCGGTGTTCGTGTTGAACTCCACGAGATTCCGCACGCCCCCGGTCACGAAGTCGCCCGAGAAGATCGTCGCCTTCGTCCCGTCGGTGAAGGTCAGCGACAGCATCGACCAGTCCTCCACGTCGTGCGGCCGCGCCGCGATGAACCGCTTCTCGACGTCGGAAAGCGAGTTCGTGACGAGCCCGACGTCGCAGACGACGCTCTCCACGCCGAACCGCTCGCCGCGCGCGCGCGCCTCGGCCATCTTGAGGAAGAGCGCCGCCGAAAGCGGGTGACACCCCTGCCGGATCATCGAGCCTCCGCCCGTCTGCTCCCACTCCGCGGCGTGCCATGCGTGCGACCCGCTGTGGCTCTCCTCGGCGCGGAGGAACAGCACCTTGTCGCGCGTCTGTCCGAGAATCGACGCCGCCTTCGCGACCGCGGGCGCGTACACCCAGTCCTCGGCGTACATGAAGAGCCTGTCGCTCTTCCGGATGACGCCGGCCGTCCGATCGAGTTCCGCGAGCACCGAATCGTACATCTTCCGGCGGCTCACGCTCCCGATCGGCTTCGCGTCGTCGGGCAGACCGAAGTACCCCGTGAAGGGCTTCTCGCAGATCACGTGCTTGCCCGCGTTCAAAAACTCCGCGATCATGGGCGCGTGGAGCTGCGGGGGCGTGCAGATGTCGACGACGTCGATATCCGGATCTTTCATGAGATCGTGGTAGTCCGAATACACCGTCGGGATGCCGAATCCGGCGGCGAAGTCCTTCGTCGTTGCGCTGCGCGCGCAGACGGCCGAAACGCACGCCTCGACGCCGTACACCCGTCTGTAGGCGTTCATGTGGATCCGCGCGACGAACCCCGCGCCGACCAGCCCGATCCGAACCTTCTTCATGCGGCGATTCCTCCCCGTATCATTCGTATTGTCATCGAACCTCTATTCAGCGCGAACGACGCCGCGCGAGCGACGCGAGCCATCCGCGAACAAGCGCGCTGCGGCTCAGAACGACCGCGAGCGTGAGCAGCCAGAGCACGACCGAGAGCGGGCGCGTGAAGAACGGCGTGATATCCCCGCCCGTGATGATCATCGCGCGCCGGAAGTTGTCGTCGGCCATCGGTCCGAGGATGAAGCCGAGAACCATCGGCGCGGCCGGAAAGTCGTTGCGGCGCATGAAGTACCCCAGGATGCCGAACAGGAACATCAGGTGGACGTCGAACATTCGCCCGCTGACGGCGAACGACCCGACGCAGCACAGCGCGAAGACGACCGGCATCAGGATCGTGCGGGAGATCTGGAGCACCTTGACGAGCGGACGGACGAGCGCGAGGCCGAGAACCGTCATCGCGATCGTCGAGAGCAGGAAGATCGCGGTCACGGTCGCGATGAAGAGCGGCTGTTCGATCGGGAGCAGCGGTCCGGGACGGATGCCGTGGAGCCACATGGCCGCGAGCAGCACCGCCGCGGGGGCGCTTCCGGGAACCGCGAGCGTGAGCACCGGGATGATCGCCCCGCCGACGCACGCGTTGTTGGCCGTCTCCGCCGCGATGAGCCCCTCGTGCGAGCCGCGTCCGAATTCCTCCGGATGATCGCTGAAGCGCTTGGCCGTATCGTACGCGATCCACGACGCCGTGTCCTCGCCGACGCCCGGAATCGCGCCGATGATGACGCCGATCACCCCCGACCGCAGGATCGTCTTCCAGTAGCGCAGCAGGTCGGCGAGCGGCGGAATCACGCGCCGGACAACCGATCGCACCGTGTAGTCGATGGGGCGCTGCATCACCTCGATGATCTCGCCGACGCCGTAGGCCCCGACGAGCACCGGGATCAGCGACAGTCCGCCCATGAGCTGCAGCTCGCCGAACGTGAATCGCGGAATGGCCTGGATCGGATCCTGCCCGACCTGCGACAGCAGCAGCCCGACGATTCCGGCGATCCAGCCCTTGAGCGGGTCCCGGGGGGCCGTCAGGTTGCCGCAGATGATGATTCCGAAGATCGAGAGCACGAAAAATTCCCACGACCCGAACTTGAGCGCGATCGCGCCGAGAAGCGGCGAGAAGATCGCGAGGCAGACCAGCCCGAAGAGCGTCCCGATGGCCGACGACGTCGTCGCGAGGCCGATCGCGTATCCGGCTTCCCCGCGTCGCGCGAGCGGGTGGCCGTCGAGGCACGTCGCCGCGTTGGCGGGCGTTCCCGGGATGTTGAGCAGGATGGCCGACCGGCTGCCGCCGTAGATCGCGCCGACGTAGGTCGAAATCAGGACGACCATCGCCTGCTCGGGCATGAAGCGGAAGGTCAGCCCCGTGAGCAACGCGACGCCCATCGTGGCCGTCAGGCCGGGAAGCATCCCGACGATGATTCCGAACCCCGTCGCCCAGAAGGCGTTGAAGATCGTCCCGGGGGTCATGAGCGCGAAAAACTCGGAAAAGAGCGTCGAAAGCGACATGCGCCTCGCCCCCTTTACGGCAGGAAGACCGCGAAGATCTTGTAGAAGACGAACCAGATGGACACGGACGCCGCCGCGCCGATCACGCCCGAACGCGGCAAACCCGCTCCGCGGAAGACCAGGATGAACCCCGCGAGAAACAGGAACGTCGCCGGAATGTACGGCAGGCGTCCCATCAGCAGAAAGACGTACGCGCCGCACAGCGCGACCGTCAGCGCGCCGCGAAGGGGCTCGGAGCGCATCCACGCGGGAACGGCCGGTTCGCGCTCCCCGGCGCTTTCGGCCGCGTCCTCCGGCGCGTCACACGCACAGGGGTCCGGCGTTGCGGCGAGAGAATCGTAGAACGCGCCTCCGGCACGAGAACGGAGCATCAGGCGAATGCCGCCGAGCGACAGGAAACCGGCGAGAATGGCGGGGACGAACCCCGGGGATCCGAACCAGTCGTACCCCGTATCGCGCCAGGGAAGGCGCAGACTCGCCGCCAGAAAGGCAAGGGCCGACAGAACGAGGACGAGCCCCGACCAGAAATCCTTCTTCCGCATACCGGGCGCCTCCTTGCGAACAGCCGTGAACACGCGAAAGCGGGAGGAACGAGGGAGATCCCCTCCTCCCTCCCGCAAAGGAATGAAGCGCTACGGTTTGGCGATGCCGTACTTCTCGGGAGAATTCTTGATGACGCCCGCCTCGAACAGCAGCCAGCAGACGCCGGACGCCTTCGCGTCCATCTCCTTCTCCGCGTCCGCGCCGAAAATGGAGACGACCTTCGACCCCCGGTCGGCCGCGAACTTCTTGATCGCGGGCGAATTCACGGCCGTCGTGAACGCCTTCGTGATCGCTTCGAGCGCCTCGGCGGGGATGTCCTTCGGGATGAAGAACCCGAAGCGGTTGCCGACGCTCGGAAACTTTGGAACCCACTGCGTGATCGGCGGGATGGAGCCGTACCCCTCGACCTCGAGCGGTTCGCTGTCCATCACCGCGAGCGCGCGGAGCTGCTTCGCGCGGAGCATTTCCGTGACTTCCATCGAGAGCTGCATGATCGTCTCGACTTCGCCGCGGACCGTCGCCGTCACGGCGGGAGCGCCGCCCTGGTACGGAACGTGACGGTATTGCAGGCCCGTGTTCATCCGGAAGAATTCCGCCGCCTGGTGCCCGCCGCTGCCCGTCCCGGCGGACGCGACCGTGACGGCCTTTTCCTTCATCGCCTTCATGAGGTCGGCGAGGGTCGCGTAGGGCGACGCCGCAGGAACGCAGATCACGTTCGGCGTGAAAACCGCCATGAACGACGCGTAGTCCTTGTGACTTGCTTTGAGCATGTCGAGCGCCTGGTAGGTGACGATGCTGCCGTCCGCGTTCGCGGACCAGGTCTGCCCGTCGCGCGGCGCGTCGAACATCGCCTGCGTCCCGATCGCGCCCGCTCCGCCCGGAGTGTTCGTGATCGAGATGCGGACGCCGAGCGTCTTTTCCATCTCCGCCGCGAGCGTGCGCGCGGTCAGATCCGAGGCCCCGCCCGGGCTCCAGGGGACAATGACGTTGACCGGTTTCGCCGGCCACGCCGCGAACGCCGATCCGGCCGCGAGGAAGAGAACCGCCGGCAACAGAAGAATCCGTAATGCGCGATGCGTTTTCATATCCTCCAATTCCCCCTTCAATACCAGAATGGAATGTATGCCGCAGGTATTGTATCATTCTTCCAAATATACGGGGAAGACAAAAAAAGCCGCCTCCCCGGAGGGAGACGGCGCTTTTTTCCGCGAAATGCGTTCAGTGCTTCGTGCGATGCAGGTCGGTGACGGTCGCCCAGCTCTTTGCGCCCGGCTCGACGTGATAGATGCACATCCCCCGCCAGTCAAGAGCGAGTTCGGCGCGGACGAATCCGTCGACACCCTCGGTGAAATAGACGGCGAGGTCCTCGGAATCCGTCCCCGCGCCCACGGAGCCCGCGATCGGCTTCGAGTACTTCGTGCCGTCCGGATAGCTCGCCTCCATGTAGCCGCTGAAGATGTCGCCGCTCTGCGCCTGGAAGACGTACACGGCCTTCCCGCGCTGATCCTGGTTCCCCTGCTGGTCCATCGCCAGAATATACCCCACCCAGCGCCCCACGAGATTCGGAACGTCTCCGGCGAACGCCGTCGAAACGGACAACGCAAGAACGAGAAGCACGAATATCGAACATACCTTTCTCATCTATACAGCACCCCCGCGCACCGTGGAATTTCGGTCTGTCCGCGAATTATAGCATGACCGCCGGGTTCTCCGCATTTCACGCGCCGGAAGATCCGGGGCGCCCCTTGACCTTGACACGCCGGCAGGGTGGATCATACGCACGTACGCCCGAACTCCCCTATGGCGAAGAACGCGGCTTGACTCTATACTCGAAAGAGTATGACGTCTACGGATGCGCAGCGATGTCGTCCGTTTCGGCCGGGAAGATCCCATTCCGAAAGGTCGTGATGCCCGGAGACGCAATTGACGGTTCCCCGTCGAACGATACTTCAGACACAGGAGGGGATTCTATGCACGAAACGAAGAAACGCAGCGGATACGAACGAATCGGCCGGCGAGCCGTCGGAACATTCGCGATGGCGGCCGTCATCGCGGCCGGTCTCTGTATGGCGGCTCCGGTTCCGGCGATCGCGGCCGAGGACCACGTCGAACCGCTCGGATCGGGGTACGAGAACGTCATCGTCCCGAAGCACCGGGCGATCATCTCGTTCATGGACGCCGATTACGGCCTCAAGACCTACCGCGGCCAGGCGGCGAACCTCGAGACGGACCTCTCGAAGTATTACGGCTCGAACGTCATGACGAGCACGAAATCGGATCTCGGCGTCTCCGGCAACGACGACAGCCGTGTCTTCTCCCAGACGCAGGCGTTCGGCGTCGTCCCGCAGACCAGGACGATCGCCGGCGACTTCATGGGGCAATCGACCTTCGAGAAGGTCCCCACGGGGATCATCTGCACGTCGTACCTGACCAAGCATGACGACGACGGCGACAAGACCGATTTCTGGCTGGAGCTGACCGGACGCTCGGAATCGGCCGGGACCGTGGGCCGCATCGGCCGCGTCAAGGTCTCGGGCATCAAGAGGCCGTATTTCAAGTACAAGTTCAACGCGGACGGCTCCCACGTCGACGCGCCCGCGCTCGACCGGAACGTGGCGCACGACATGGTCGCCTGGGACTGGGACAGGGACGGGTACACCGACTGGCTGGTGAACTACATCACCAATCCGGACGGAAAAGACGACCACAAGAACACGAAGATCGCGCTCCTCTTCATCGACGGCAAGTCCCTCTACAACGCCTGCCGCGGATCGGGAAGCGTCAAGGTCTGGACCGGACCGTGGATCGAGTACACCACCGGAGGCGACGTCGTCGGAGGGCTGACGACCAAGAAGCCGCCGAACAGCAACCGGATGGCCATCGGCGACATGGACGGCGACGGGAACCCGGAGGTCGGCCTCTACTACACCAAGGTCCAGGGGGGCGGCTTCGGCACGGATCACGACAACGGCCTGAAGCTCCTGCGGCTGACGTATGACGGCTCGGGCGAACCGAAATGGGACTTCTTCTACGCGAAGACATCGGACGTCGGCCAGTGGCACGTGCAGTACGACAGCGTCACCGCAGCGATGGGCGACATCGACGGCGACGGGTTCGACGAGATGGCCGTCTTCCACGGCAACGCGAGCACGTCGGCGAGTTCGTCGACGCTCTACCTCGACATCTACAAGATCGTCAACGGAGAGGTCAAGAAGGTCGTCAAGGGCAAGGACGTCGGCACGACCGCGCAGCTGGCGGACAAATCGACGCCCGCCGTCGAAGCCTCGATCGCGGACCTCGACGGGGACGGATTCAGCGAGCTGATCCACATCCACACGGAGGCGGACCACGCCACGCGGCTTCACATCAACATCCACAAGTGGCCCGTCACGGGCGGCGCCGTCGTCATCACGGACGCGGGGAGCCGGCACGGCTACTACCTGACCGACAAGGACAGCGGCTGGAAGATGGACGACGACCACGCGCGCTTCTCGATTGCGACCGGGATGTTCCTGTACCCCGACACCGAAAAGCTCCGGAAGCAGATCGGCCTCGTCTCGACGCTCGACGGATCGTCCGGGAAGGACGGCGTCCGCTGGGGGATCTTCTCGTGGGACGAGTCGGCGGGCCTGAAGCTGATCGCCAAGGGGACGAAGGCCGACGGACAGCTCGACTGCAACGTCGTCCCGACGATCACGGCGGCCGACCTCGACGACGACAGCATGGTCCTCGGCCAGCCGACGGGCTTCACCGTGTATGACAACATCGAGCCGATCTTCATCGTCCAGGCGCCGCCGAGGCACTGGGACACGGTCGCGAGCGGCGACGGGCAGCGGACGATGGACGCCTTCGCCGTCCTCAACGGCTACTCGACGTCGGTCACCGGAAAGACGACCGACGCGCAGGGGACCAGCACCACGAAGACCAGCTCGGGGCACTGGGGCGCCTCCGCGGGCTTCTCCGTCTCGAAGGTCAACGTCTTCAAGGAAAACGCGAAGATGTTCGACGCGGGCGTGAAGTACGCGGGCGAGGCCGTCGCGAAAAACACCGAGTCGAAGACCGTGACGACCACCACGAACCTCACGGCCACGGCGCAGTACGACGACCAGATCTACTACCGCGCGAACACGCACGACGTCTGGCGCTACCCGGTCCTTTCTCCCGAGTCGCAGGCGTTCGTGGTCAGCGGCGACGAGAAGTACCGCAAGTTCGTCCAGTTCATCGTCCCGCAGGTGATCGAGTCGAGCTTCGCGCCGACGTCCGGAAAGGAAGTCGACTGGTACGAACCCCGGCACAACGGGCTGAACCTCTTCTCGTACCCGAAGAAGCTCGAACAGACCCGCGACTATCCGCAGGGCGCCTCGACGAAGCCCGCGGACGATTTCTGGAAGGACATCAACGGAACCGTCCTCGCCAAGAGCACGGGACAGGTCATGGGCAACGTCGACAGCGCGTCGTACAACTTCACGATCGAGGTCAAGGAGCACCAGGAAGAACTGAAATCGCTGAAGAACACCGTGTCCGCCTACGCGAACCTCAACCTGCCCGCGTGGGGCGTGGCGATCAAGAAGGTCTTCAGCTTCGGCCTGACCGGGGACTACACCTACGGGACCGACACGATCACGACGTCCGACCGGAGCAAGCTCGGCGGCATCACGGTCTCCTGGCCGGGCGTGTCGAGCTACGTCAGCCCGTCGGGAATGACCCCGGGAGACCAGCAGTTCACGGTCGACGCGGCCATCTACACGAGCGACGCGGGCGCGCTTTCCGTCGCCTACGCCGTGGCGAACCTGTACAAGAAATACTCCGCGATCTGGGGCGATACGTCCCCCTACAACACGACCGCCGACCCGGCGCTGAACCTGCCGCGCCAGTGGGTCATCAACGCGGGCAAGTGGCAGGCGAACCCCTTCCCGGGCGACGCGAGCCGCATCCGGGGCCTTGTCTTCCAGGAGGCGTCCATCGTCGAAAAAAGCGGCGTGAGCGGACAGGCCCTGCCCATCAACACGCAGGTTCACGCGACGATGCGCGTCTACAACTACAGCTTCGTCCCGACCGGCAAGGTGACGGTCACGTTCGCCTTCCAGCCGATCGCGTCGACGCACGAGGACCCGGATGTCACCAAGGCGACGACGCTCGGGTCGACGACGATCCTGTCCATTCCGGGCCGCGACAGCGGCACGAGCAACAACTGGCAGGATCTCGGCATCGCCTTCACGACGCACGCGACGCAGACCGTAGGCTATCTCCATATTTCGCTCACGACCGACGGAGGCGATCTGCAGGCCAACAACGACCACGGCCAGCTGCTCGTCGGCGTCTATGATCCGGAGCAGCAGTCGTTCGCAGCGAGCGCAGCGGACAACGAGGACGGCTCGCGGTTCCTCCGGACGCAGGCGAACGGTCGGAGCCTCACCATCGTCCCGGACTCCATGTCGGTCCGGCCGCTGAACCCCGACGGCACGTTCGGCGCGGAGACGACGGCGCTCGCCCCGGGCGAGACGGCGGTCGTCCAGGCGACGATCCGGTTCACCGACGCGCAGGGGAGCGCGCAAAGTTCGCTCCTCAACGCCTCGGTCTACCTCCGCAACGCGAGCGGCTTCGTGAGCCACCGGACCGTTCCGATGCTCGTGAACGGGGAGGATGCCGTCGTTCAGATGCTCTACACGGCGCCCGATACGGCGCAGACCGTGCCGCTGCGGATGATCGCCGCGTCATCCGTCCTGCCGGCCGCGGATGACGAGAACCCGTCGGGACGCATCGCGACGAAGGTCCTTGTCGTCGGAGCCCCCGGCGGCGGATCGGGCGGCGGCTCTTCGACCGGCCCCGCGCCGGCGGCGGCGCTCCTTGCGCTGCCGCTCGCGCTCCTGTT
>ERZ1645192.784-NODE-784-length-26631-cov-10.629816_pt1 | contig 26631 bp, 19 predicted proteins | sample MGYA00575354_ERZ1645192 | MGnify/ENA primary metagenome ERZ1645192 (study PRJEB40844, sample SAMN11349763) | freshwater sediment metagenome | isolation source: river sediment | host: Sediment | place: India: Faizupur Khadar , New Delhi | collected 2017-02-21 ... | reverse complement strand
TTCACCTTCCAGCTCAAGGTCAATTAAGGCTGATGCTGAATCGGGTTTATCATATTTCTGCATCCAGGTTGATGAAGGTTCGCTTGTTCAGTCAACCCGGGAGGATGGAATAATCTCAGAAAAGAAACCGAACTGGGAATAAACTATTTGGGCAATGAGTCAGGTATTATCCATGAAATCCGGGAAATTCTATAAGTTGATTAAGAATATATTGAAGCTGCAGCAAATTAAAATCTACAAATATGATTAAAAAACTTGCTATGGGTGTACTTCTGAGCCTGTTTGTCCTTTCAGCCACAGGACAAATAAAGTTGAAGGATCAGGAGTTTGAACTAAAGAATGTAACAGGTGCCATTGTTGATTTTCAGGGTGAAAAAGTCCTGAGAATCGAAAGGGACCTTAAGGCAATACCTTTTGATGCAGCCAACCTGGGAGCAACAGTTGATGAGCCGACTTTTGCCAGGCTTTTGAATCTGGATTTCGAAAATGGTATTATAGAGGTGAAAATGTTAAGCCAGATCAAGGATCCTTCACCATTTCAGTCAGCACAGGGATTTATTGGTGTGGCTTTCAGAATTACCGATGACAACTCAGCATATGAATCGATCTATCTAAGACCCAAAATAGGAAGGTCTGACAATCAGCTTTTTAGGAACCACACTGTTCAATACTACGCTTATCCAGACTTCAAGTTTGACCGTTTGCGTAAAGAAGCCGATGGGATGTACGAAACTACAGCTCCTGTGGATATTGACGAGTGGATTACCATGCGCATTGAAGTAAATGGTGAAAAAGCTTATATGTTCATCAATGATGCAAAATATTCAACCTTTGTGGTTAACAAAATGAAAGGCAGCACTACTCACGGAGCTATTGGTTTGTGGGTAGATATTGGCACGATCGGATACTTTAAAGATTTAAAGGTTAAAAAGAAATAAATGCTTGTGCCGGTTCTATTCAGGATTGGTTAGTGTAGGACTGCTGTAAAATAACGACTGAAGATTAACTGTTAAAAATATCCTAAGAAATCCCACTCCCTCTTTTGTCCGGATCATTTTACAATAGGCGTCAGCACAATATTCCGGTATGCGACCTTGCCGTGATCGCCCTGAAGATAGATAGGACCTGGCGCAAAAACATCAGAATGAAGAGCTCCTCCGGTTGGTCCGTAGACAGGCTGATTATCTATTATCTTAATGCCGTTAAGTATTACTGTTATGTGCCTGTCGCAAAGGGTAACGTCGAGTGACTGCCATTCCCCGGCCGGTTTCTCGGCAGCAACCGAAGGTGTAATACGGCTGTATACTGCCCCCATGTTGTGAGGATCAAGAGGGCGGCCGTAAGAATCCACAACCTGGATTTCATAAATTCCCCTGAGGTAAACTCCGCTATTGCTGCCTGTCGGAACATTAACCTCATATTTTATGTTGAAGTCGCTGAATTCCTTTTCGGTCCTGAGGTTTCCGTAGCTTACATGCTGTTCACCTTCCTTTTGAACCGGATCATTTACCAGGCTACCGTCAACCACGGTAAATCCGTTTGTCTGCTTTTCATTTACAAGCTTCCATCCGGTCAGGTCTTTCCCGTTAAAGAGCTGTTCGGGCTCGCCATATTTTATCAGGGCAGGATCGGGAGCAGGGGGAACGGGCGGGAGCTTCACTCCCTCAAAGACTGTGGTATCAATACTTAAGGCATTCCTTCTTGGAGAAAGGAGGATTCCCTTTATCTTTTCACCATCCCTGGTGATCTCAAGCCAACTGGTTACAGTCTGGGTTTTAACCGGGTTATTTGCTTCATCCCTTTTCCTTACAACATTGTTCGACCTCTGTATGTTCAGTACATGATCCTTTGCAAGAAAGACGGATGATACCGGCAGAACGCTTCCGCCTCCCCACAGAATGTCGGCGTCGAGGTAGTCATCCTCCTGGCGGACTTCAATCCAGCCGACGGAACCGTTTTCAATGTCGATGGTCCATTGACCGAGGAATTCTGATATGTCAGTTTTGACGGGGACGGTTTTTTCAACTGTTTGTGTGCAGGCGCTTAGAAAGCAAACAATTGCACTGATCAGGATGACAGGCAGGATTTTTTTCATGGCAGGATCTGTTTGATGTAAATAATCAGGGTTAATGAATAATTCAAAGCATATAAAAATATGAAATAAATCTGATGATACCTTTCAACAATAGGGGATTAGATAATTGAAAAACTCACGAAAATTTATTGACAAACAATAACCAGATTATTGATATTCGATAATTTATTTACCCAAAACGATATGATTTTCAGATCCTGGAGCCAGATCCTCATTCATGTCCGGCTTTGTTTGCTAACAGTGATAATATTTTGACAAGTATTTCAATCTGCCTAAATTTATCTCATTGAAAAATATTCTGTTAATAAAGAATGATATACTTATGAAATTCAAATGCCTGGTACTATTTGCTTTACTCATGTCCGGATGCCAGAATTCCGGAAAAGAAACAACTGTTCCTGAAGGTCAGGAGGCATGGACTCTGACCGGTTTTGTAAAAGCTGACAGTATCAACCCCATCCTTGAACCTGATTCAGGACAGGTCTTCACTTGTCCGGTTGCAGGCGGGGAAGTGAGGTGGGAGGAGAGGAACGTTCTCAACCCGTCGGCTGTGGTCAGGGACGGCAGGGTTTACCTTATTTACAGGGCTCAGGACAACAGAATGACGTCGAGGATAGGACTTGCCATCAGTGATGACGGCCTCCATTTCAAAAAGGAAGCTGAACCGGTTTTGTATCCTGACAATGATGGTATGAAGCAATATGAATGGCCCGGAGGGGTAGAGGATCCCCGTATCGTTGAAAGTGAGGATGGCAACTATATACTTACATATACAGCTTATGACGGAAAGACGGCCAGACTGTGCCTGGCAAGTTCCAGGGACCTCAGGACCTGGGAAAAACACGGACTCGTTCTGGGAGAAGGGAAATACAGGGACACATGGTCAAAGTCGGGAGCGATTGTTTCACGACTGGAGGATGGAAAGATTGTTGCCGCCCGGATAAACGGGCTTTACTGGATGTATTTCGGCGACACCGATCTTTTCATGGCTTCATCCGGCGATCTGATACACTGGGAAGTTGCAGAGAACAGTGAAAGCGGAAAAATGATCTCTGTCCTGCATCCCCGGCCAGGCTATTTCGACAGCCGGCTTGTAGAACCGGGACCTTATGCACTGGTGAGGGATCAGGGGATACTACTGATCTACAATGCGAGCAACGCGGCCAATAACAACGATCCCGGTCTGCCGCGGTTCACCTACGCTGCCGGACAGGCTTTATTCGATCGCGAAAGGCCTTACAGGCTGACCGGCAGGACGGACAGTTTTTTTATTTTCCCCGACAAACCATATGAGCTTACAGGAGAGGTGAATAACGTCTGTTTTGTTGAGGGCATGGTATATTTCAATGATAAATGGTTCCTCTATTACGGGACTGCCGATTCAAGGATAGCGGCAGCCGTAAGGGAATAAACTGCAAAAATAATCTTGAAATGCCCTTGTTTCCTTTGCGGATTTAAATTTAGAGTCCTGATAATAAATCATATGCGGGACATCAGAGTTAAAATCGCACAATATTTTAGGATTGGTTTTAATAATGGTATTTTTTTGCGATATTTGGTTTGTATTATTTAAAAATTGAATATCCAAAACTTCTAAACATTAGTCAACAAAATCAGAGAAATGAAAAAACTGAATATTCCGGTAGTGTTAACGCTGTTCACCGCGACACTTCTGCTGGTGATATCATGCGCGGTGAATCCGGTAACCGGCAAGAAGCAGATAATGCTGATGTCGGAAGAACAGGAAATAGCTCTTGGCGTGTCTTACGATCCTCAGGTTCTTTCGACGTTTGGAGTTTACAATGATAACAATCTGCAGACTTTTGTTCAGACAAAGGGCAACGAGATGGGAAAGATATCACATCGCCCGAATCTGCAGTATCATGTTAAAGTTGTTGATTCTCCCGTGGTCAATGCCTTTGCTGTTCCGGGCGGATATATTTATCTTACCCGCGGCATTCTTGCCCAGCTTAACAATGAGGCGGAGCTTATGGGTGTTCTGGCTCATGAAATGGGTCACATAACAGCCCGTCACACTGTTGCCACTCAAAGCAAGCAGCAGCTTGCGCAGCTTCTTCTGATAGGCGGGATGATAGCTTCAGAGAAGTTTGCCCAGTATGCCCAGTATGCGATGCAGGGACTTGAGCTCCTGTTCCTCAGTTTCAGCCGCGATGACGAAAGACAGGCTGATGCCCTGGGAGTCGAATACTCCTCCAAGCTTGGTTATGATGCTCACAAAATGGCTGATTTTTTCAAGGTACTTAAGAAGATGAGTCTGTCTGAGAGCGAGGGAGGTATCCCGACCTTCCTGTCGACGCATCCCGATCCGGGCGACAGGTATAACGATGTCAACAAGCAGGCCGCTCAATGGCAGACCCAGCTGAACCTGGGAACATACAAGGTAAATGAGGATCAGTATCTTCAGATGATCAACGGCATAATATATGGTGAAGATCCAAAGCAGGGATATGTTGAGAACAACGTATTCTATCATCCCGAGCTGAAGTTCAAATTCGGATATCCGATGGGCTGGACGCTTGAGAATTCTCCCCTTCAGGTTACGGTGACTCCTCCCGACGGGAAAGCCCTGATGCTTTTCATGTTATCGGATCAGAAGACTCTTGAGGCGGCTGTCGATACAACACTTGCAAGATACGGTCTGACTCCAACGGGAAGCAAGCGAACTACGGTAAACGGGTTGCAGGCCATAATGACCCAGTCAAAACAGGTTCAGCAGGACCAGTCGACCGGCGCTACCTCCACGAACCTTGTACTCAGTTATTTTATAAGCCACGGAGGTTTGATTTATGTTTTTCATGGAGTGTCGACAGAAGCTGATTTCAACACCTATGCCACAACCATGAATACGGCCATGGCAACTTTTTCGAATCTGACCGATGCTTCAAAGATCAATGTAAAGCCAAAGAGAATAAATGTTGTCAAGGTTGCCAGGGCAGGTACTCTTGCTGATGCATTTGCATATTTCAGGGTACCCCAGGCCCAGCAGGCTGAGCTTGCGCTGCTCAATGACATGGAGCTCAACGATAAGGTTGCAGTCGGGAAATTATTAAAGATAGTAGGCCAGTAAGAACAGCTTCCCCGTGAAAATACAAAAACCCGGATCGTGAATCGATCCGGGTTTTGTTTTCATGTCCTTCTATCTAGTAGGAAGGCAGTTTATATCCGTTGTGATAAACCGGGGTAATGAGTGCATTGGCAGTTGCTGTCCCGAACGACTGGGTTGCGTCGTTCCAGCTTACCTTTTCGCCCGTACGGTATGCTATATTTCCCATCTGGGCAACCAGCGCCACATTTCTCCCGATATCGAGACTTGCGTTCAACTTTTCAGGGGTATTGTTCTTCAGGCAGTCGAGGAAGTTCCTTACGTGAAGATCGAGGCCGGTTCCGACATTTTTCTGCAAGGGCACAGCTTCGATCTTTTGTTTTTCGGGAAACACTTCCCAGCCGCTGCGGTCGAGGACCAGGGTTCCGTTCTCTCCAATGTACGACATTCCGTGAGGCCTTTTCCAGTTGCCAAGTCCGATGCCGATTGTATGTTCCCAGATCATGGTAAAGTCGTTGAAGTCGTAAACAGCTGTCATGGTATCGGGAGTCACCATATCATCCTCGGGGAAGGCGTATTTTCCTCCAATTGCCATCACTGAGGAAGGGATTGACTTGCCCATTCCATAGAGTATATAATCGATCAGATGAACACCCCAGTCGGTCATAAGTCCGTTGCCGTATTCCCAGTACCATCTCCATGTGAAATGGAAGCGGTTCATGTTGAAAGGACGTTTTGGAGCGGGCCCGAGCCATGTCTCATAATCGACACCTTCAGGAACAGGTCCGTCCGGCACTTTGGGAACAGCGCCCTTCCAGTCGACATACGACCAGGCTTTGCAGGTACGTATCCTTCCAAGTTTTCCTGATTTGAGGTAATTGATGGCGTCGACAAAATGAGGCTGGCTTCTTTGCCACTGCCCTACCTGGACCATTTTGCCGTGTTTACGGGCGGCATTGCGCATTATGTTTATCTCGGCAATGGAGTTCCCCATGGGTTTTTCCACATAGATATGTTTTCCAGCTTCCTGGGCATGGACAAACTGAAGGCAGTGCCAGTGATCCGGAGTGCCAATGATAACTATATCAATATCTTTGTCATCCAGCATCTTGCGGTAATCCGAGTAATGCTTCGGAGCAGCAAAGCCAAGTTTTTCAATATCGGCTGTACGGCTGGCGAGGAAGTTTTTATCGATGTCGCACAACGCGACACACTCGACCTCGGGATTCTTCAGGAATGATGCCAGATTGCTGTATCCCTGGCTCCTGACTCCAATGAGTCCGACCTGGATCTTGTCGTTCGGACCTGCCTTTCTTTTTTTTGCTTCAGCCAGCAAATCAACCGGAAGCACCGATCCGGCAGCAATAACAGATGCTGTTTTTAAAAAGTCCCTGCGTGATGAATTCATATTTTACTCCTTTTTGAGATTGTCCGGCAATTTAATATTTTCCTTAAATAAGATCAAATTCTTTCTGCATCTTTGTACAATCATTCCATTATTAGCATGTCCGTTTCATGGCTACAGGAAATTCCGGCAACAATCAGGCCACACAAGTGCATCATTTAAAATTCCTGCAATGAAAAAATTAAAGCTTCTGTTAATCGCTGCAATTTCATTTTTTATTTTCACAAATTCTGAAGCGCAGATCACTTCACTTTCTGAAGCAATTCCTCCCGATCCGGCAATCTTAATAGGGAAGCTTGACAACGGATTGACTTATTATATAAAGAAAAACAGCAAACCGGAGCAAAGAATTGAGCTCAGACTGGTTGTGAACGCCGGCTCGATATGTGAGACGGATGGTCAGCAGGGTCTTGCTCATTTTATGGAGCACATGTGCTTCAACGGCACGAAGAATTTCCCAAGCAACCGGATGATACAGATGCTGGAGGAGATGGGCGTTGGCTTTGGTTCGGAGCTGAATGCCTATACCGGTTTTGATGAGACTGTTTATATGATGAAGATTCCTTCTGACAGGGAGGAATGGGTTGAAAGGGGATTTCAGGCGATTGAGGACTGGGCTCACCAGGTGAGTATGGATTCAAAGGAGATCGATAAGGAAAGAGGAGTAATCATAGAGGAATGGAGGATGGGGCTTGGGGCTGATGAGCGGATGCAGTCAAAGTATGTTCCTGTTCTTTTCAGAGGCTCGAGATATGCCGAAAGACTTCCCATAGGGAAGATTGATGTTATAAAGAGTTTTCCATATGATACATTAAAGGCTTTTTACAATACCTGGTACAGACCTGATCTGATGGCGGTTATTGTTGTCGGCGATATTGATGCTGAGACCGCCGAAAGAAAGATTAAGGAGCATTTCGGAAGTATCCCGAAAGCTGAACAGCCAAAGCCGAGAATTGTGTATCCTGTACCAGGGAACGAAGAGCCCCTTGTAAGCATCGTTACCGACAGGGAAGCAACAGGTTACACTATACAGGTCATGTTCAAGCATCCGGCTGCCAGTTCCGTCACTTATGAGGATTACCGGAACTCCCTGTTGAGGATGATTTTTACCGGGATGCTTAACAAGAGGTTTATGGAGATCACAAGGAAACCGGAAGCCCCGTTCCTGATGAGTGGTTCTGAGTATGGTTCATTTATAGGACGCTCGGTTGATGTTTATAGTTTGTATGCTGCAGCAAAGGAGAACCGGATGGAAGAAAGCCTGGAAGTCATTATGACTGAAAATGAGAGGGTTTCGAGGTTCGGATTTACCGCGACCGAGCTGGAAAGGGAGAAGAAGGAAATTTATACGATATACGAAAACGGAGCAAAGGAAGCCGGAAAGACAGAGTCGGGGACATTTGCCGACGAGTTCATCAGGAATTATCTGACCAGGGAATCAATTCCCGGTTACCTGAAAGAGTTTGAACTTGTTAAGGAGTTTCTTCCGGACATCACCCTGGAGGAAGTGAACAAGCTTGGAAGAAACTGGACCACTGAAAACAACATGCTGGTTCTTGTGACCGCCCAGGAAAAGGATGGCATGAACATTCCTTCGGAACAGATGACAGCGGGAATTATTAAATCTGTACGGTCGAAGGAGATAGAACCCTATGTGGATGAGGTTGCCGATGTTCCTCTTCTTGAAAAAGTCCCTCCGCCATCGGAAGTTACAAAAAGACTGGAGAATACTGTTTTCGGATTCACCGAACTTACTTTTTCAAATGGAGTGCGTATGATCCTAAAGCCAACCGATTTCAAGAATGACCAGATATTGCTTTCATCAACAAGCCCGGGGGGAACTTCACTATACCCGGATGATGATATTATGTCGGCAATGCTGGCATCGGCAGTAGTAAATCAAAGCGGTATCGGGTCGTACGATTACATGGGGCTGCAGAAGAAGCTGTCGGGGAATACGGCGAAGCTCACACCTTTTATTAATGAACTGAGGGAAGGAGTCAATGGCAGTTGTACTCCGAAGGACCTGGAGACCATGCTTCAGCTGAATTATCTTTATTTCACCGGTATCAGAAGGGATGAAGATGCTTTCAATTCATATGTTTCGAGGATGCGGAACATGATCAGACCTATGAGATCCAATCCTCAGGTAATTTTTACAGACACCCTTACTAAGATTGTGACAATGAACTCCCCGCGGGAGATTGCCGTACCTACGGAAGCACAGCTCGACCAGGTTAATCTCGACAGGATAATTGAGATTTACAAGGACCGTTTTTCGGATGCCGGCGATTTCACTTACGTGATGGTAGGAAATTTCAGCATTGATGAGGTCATGCCTTTGCTTGTAAAGTATATAGGAGGGCTTCCCTCAACCGGGAGGAAGGAGACATGGAGGGATGTTACTCCCGGTTTTCCTGAAGGACGTGTTGAAGTAGACGTACCCCGGAATTCGGAGCAGCAGAGTATGGTTGCAATGGTGTGGAACGGAGATTTTAGATGGAAGGATTCTGAACGGCAGAGTTTCGGTATGCTGATGGACCTTATGTCGATAAAACTAAGGGAGGCAATGCGCGAGGATCAGAGCGGAGTCTACGGGATCAGTTTTGAAGGATCGCCCTCGAAGTTTCCCAATCCCGAATATACTGTAACCTCAAGCTGGGGATGCCACCCCGACAGCGTCTCCATGCTGACGGAAACAGTTCTGGCAGAAATTGAAAAAATCATAAAGTACGGCCCTTCAGAGGAAGATCTTGGAAAGGTAAAAGAGACACTTATCAGGGGAAGGGAGACTGCCATGAAGGAAAACAGTTTCTGGCTCTCCGCTCTTCAGAGTCATTACATGTACGGCACTGTGCTCAGGACACTGGAAGAATACAAAAGCTTTGTAAGTTCATTTACGCCAAAGGATATAAGGAAAATGGCGAAGAGATACCTTGATACCCGGAATTATGTCAGAGTAGCTCTCCTGCCGGCGCCGCAAGCAGAATGATTAATAGGAATCAGAACAACCCGTGCAATTCAGCATTTATCTTGTCGATAACCTCGCTCAGGTGATCGTTGTTGTTCGGGAAGTTGTAATGATCGGCTTCAATGATAAGCATCTTTCCAAGCTTGTAGGACTGAACCCATGCTTCGTATCTTTCATTGAGTCTCTTAAGGTAGTCGAGCCGGATTGAGCTTTCATATTCCCTTCCTCTTTTCTGTATCTGGTTAACAAGTGTCGGTACTGAAGCTCTCAGGTAAAGGATAAGGTCGGGCGGCTGGATGAGGGAGCTCATCAGGTTGAAGAGAGCAGTGTAATTATCAAAGTCGCGGGTTGACATCAATCCCATCGAATGAAGGTTGGGTGCGAAAATATATGCATCCTCGTAGATTGTTCTGTCCTGGACGATGCTCTGGTCGGATTTTCTTATCTGGATTACCTGATTGAACCGGGAATTAAGAAAGTAGATCTGCAGGTTAAACGACCACCTCTGCATGTCCTCATAAAAATCATTCAGATAGGGATTGTCGTCAACATCTTCATAATGAGGGATCCATCCGTAGTGTTTGGCAAGAAGCCCTGCCAGTGTTGTTTTTCCTGATCCTATGTTGCCTGCTATTGCTATATGCATTTTTGTGGATTTACTATTCAGCCTCTAAAATACTAAAAATCCATAAAGTTCTTCAATAAATTCACGGGTGTTTGAGAGCCTGGGGACTTTGTTTTGTCCTCCAAGTTTGTTCTTCATCCTGAGCCATTTTGTGAATGTTCCGGCGGGGACGCTTCTGACGACAGGCATTACCAGGTTGATATCCTTGTACCTTTTTGCTTCATAATCGGAATTGACTGATTTGAGTTTCTCATCGAGGATCCGGGTGAATTTCTGAAGATCGCCGGGTTCCTTTTCGAATTCGATAAGCCATTCGTGTGTCCCCCGTGATGATTCTCCCATGAAAACAGGTCCGGCTGTGTATTCCAGTATGGAAGCGCCTGTTCCCAGGCATGCAGCCTCAAGCGCTTTTTCAGCATTTTCGGCAATAAGTTCCTCCCCGAAAGCATTTATGAAATGCCTTGTCCGGCCGCTAATACGGAACCTGTACGGGTCGGTTTCAGTGAACACTATTGTATCTCCTATAAGATATCTCCACAGACCGCCGTTTGTCGAGATCACAATTGCATAGTTTACATCCTTTTTCACTTCTCCCAGGGTAAGGACGGGCGGAGAATCGGAACCGGCTTTTCCTGCAGGTATGAATTCATAGAAGATACCGTAGTCGAGCATCAGGAGCATGTCGTTTTTACCGGGGTCGTCCTGGATCCCGAAGAATCCTTCCGAAGCGTTATATGTTTCCATATAGTGCATCTGATCGCCCGGTATAAACTTTTTGTAGATCTCACGGTAAGGTGTGAAGCTTATTCCGCCGTGGAAGAACACCTCAAGGTTTGGCCAGACCTCCAGGAGATTAGATTTCCCGGTATAAGCCAGCACGCTTTTGATGAGGGTAAGGTACCATGAAGGAACGCCGGAGAAACTTGTAACATTTTGTTTTGATGCAGTTCTGGTTATGAGTTCAAGCTTTTCCTCAAAATCTTCTATCAGGGCGATTTTTCTTTTTGGTGTCCTTATCAGTTCAATATAAAACGGAGTGTTTGACAGAAGCACGGCCGAGAGGTCGCCGTAAACCGAATTGTTGCCTGCCTGATTTATCCTGGTGCTTCCTCCAAGGGTAAGGGCTTTGCCATTGAACATGCGGGTTGAGGGATAATTGGAACAGTAGATGGCAAGTATATCCCTTGCAGCCTGGTAGTGACATTTCTGAAGCGAATCCCCGGTTACAGGGATGAACTTGCTTTTGCCGGATGTTGTACCCGACGATTTGGCGAACCATTTTACACTTCCCGGCCATATCAGATCTTTTTCGCCTGAAAGCAGTCTTTCTATGAGAGGAAGATAGTCATCATACGATTTTACAGGAACCCTCGACTGGAAGTCGGCTGCAGAACGGACAGACTGGAAACCATAGAGCCGGCCCAGTTCAGTCGGAGCGGCAGTGACCAGGATATCTGAGAGAACTTTTTGCTGGATCTCGAGCGGATTTTTTCTGAACTGATCTATCTGATTCAGGCGGTCGGCATATAAACGCCTGATTGTTGAAGGAATGAGAGCCATTGGCGACAGGACCTGTTTAAGGCCTAAAGATAGGGAAAAGATTTCCATAGAAATGACGGAGCTCAACTGAAAATTTCCCGGAGTATTTCAATTGAATTCACTCTTTTCAATAAGGGCAGGTGTATACCGAAGTATTTGACCATAGAATCAAGAACCTCATTTCTGAGCTTCCCGGTCAGCGGTATATTGAGCATTCCTTCGAAGGGGACACCGAAGAACCGGGCCAGGATATCTGTTATGTGAGGTTCGCAGAAATCAGGATGAGGAGGAGGAAGGATCTGGAAATTGCCGTTCCGCAGGTCGAAATATTTCTTTGACGGATCATCCCTCCGGCCGGGTTCAAAGCCGAGATAAGCTGACAGGCCCGTAAGGAATGCAATATGAAAATTCAGAAATCCCTCATCGCATTCGGCGAGATATCTAACAGATTGTTCTAAATAATCAAAAAGCTCATGATTGGGGCTCTCCTCTCTGAGAACCGATGACAGAACTTCTGAGAGGAAGACAGCAATGCAGCTCTTCCTGACATCGGAATATATCCCTGCCGGAGAGTATGCGACGGAGAAATCCTTTAGTATCTGGATTTCACGGGATTCCCTGTAATAGATAACCAGGTCGAGGATGAACATAGGCTGAAAGAGAGCGTTTTGCCTGCCCGATTTCCTGTTGTGCATTCCTCGAATAAGCACCGGCTGGCGTCCGTATTCCCGGGTATAGAATTGCACAATAACCCCCGTGTCGGTGTACTTTATCTGATGCAGTATTATGCCTTTTGTCTTCTGAAGCATTGCGGCTTTTACATGGCTCAAATTTAAAATTATTATATTTACCTGTCAATCATAGCATCATGATATCATCAGGAAATGAGGAGCTGGTAAAACGGGTTGCAAAGCTTGCAAGGCTCAACCAGGAGCTGGAGGAAAGGATAAGAAAGCTTGAGAAGGAGAATGAAAGGCTGGCAGGCCAGATTGAAAAGCATAAGACAGAAAATCAGGAAGTTCAGCCGGCATCAGAATCTTCACTGAAGTTCAATATGGCGACTGTTTTGTTCGCCGACATTCAGCAGATGGAGAAAACATTTGAAGGTATTGATTCTGCTCTGGTCATGGATGAACTGGATGAAATTTTCTATGAGTTCGGTTCGATAGCAGAGAGATACAAGATTGAGAGAATAAAGACAATCGGCGACACATTCATGTGTGCAGGGGGTATTCCCGTGAAAAACATAACAAATCCCGTTGAGGTAGTTATGGCTGCGATGGAGATGCGGAATTATCTTGAAAGGTACGAGACTGAGAAGAGGGGAGGAGAGAGAAGGATGTGGGACCTTAAGATCGGGATCCACACCGGGCCTGTAACGGCTTCTGTGTCGGGCCGGAAAAAGATCAGCTACGACATTAAGGGCGACACTGTTCACAACGCGAGCAGGCTGGAGTCGCTTTCGGAGCATGGATCGATCCTGATTTCAGTTATGACCTGGGAGCTTGTAAAGGAATTTTTTGTCAGTGATTTCTTTGGAAAGCTTCCGGTCAAGTACAAGGGAGATCTTCTCGTCTATGAGGTCAGGGGATTGAAGCCGGAGTTATCTGTCGACGGGAAGGGGATGTATCCCAACGGGTCATTCAGGATCAAGTTCGGGCTTATCCAGTTCACCGACCTGCAGGAGATCATTCTGGATAAACTTGAGAAAGAGCTTCCGGATTTTGTGTTTTACCACAATGTAAAGCATACTGTAGATGTAGTGACAGAGGTTGAATTGATAGGGTGGGCTGAAGGCTGCTCTGATGAGGATATTCTTCTTCTGAAGACGGCGGCGCTCTTTCATGACACAGGGATAACCGTTTCATTTGATGACCACGAGTTTAAGGGAGCCGAGTATGCGAGAGAGGTGCTGCCGGGTTACGGTTACTCGCCTGAACAGATTGAAAGGATATGTTCAATAATAATGGCGACAAAGCTGCCTCCCAGGCCCTCTAACCTTCTTGAGGAAATAATATGCGACTCGGATCTCGACTATCTTGGAAGGAGCGATTTCATACCGGTCTCAAACACCCTTTTCGAGGAGCTTAAGGCTCAGAACAAGATGAAGGACCTGAACGAATGGAACAAGCTTCAGGTAAAATTCATTTCAGGGCATCAGTATTTCACACTGACGGCAAGGCGGCTCAGGGAGGTAAATAAAAAGCTTCAGATCGAGAGGATCAGGAGCCTTATTGCCGACTGATTATCTTGAAATTACGAGTATTCTGGTTATGCATGATTCGGAGCCGTCGCCCGCGGCGCAAAAGACAAGGTAAACTCCCGATCTTACCCTCCTGCCGTTATAGGTTGAAAGGTCCCACGATGCCTGTCCTCCTTCGGAGGTGGTTTCATAAACCAGGTTTCCGCTTATGTCGGTGATCTTCACCTCTGTATCTCTCACCAGACCGGTAATGGTCACATTTCCTGAGAAGTCCTCCCTAACAGGATTAGGAAATGAATAAACCTTGTTGAAGGAGTCTTTTCCTGAGGTTGCAGTCTCCCTGATTGAAATAGTCCCTTCTGAAGTGCCGAACCATACATCGCCGCTTAACTGATTTATGGCGATTGAAGTTATTGAGTCGGAGAAAAGCGGGCTGTTGGAAGAGCTGTAGTTCTTTAAGAGCTGAGTGCCGTCGGCTGAAAGCAGGTAAGCTCCCGAACCTGAGGTTCCCAGCCACTTTCTGTTTGCGCCGTCAACAGAAATTGCAGTAATTGTTTCTGTGCCAAGCATATAATCTGCAAGTCCCGAACCGTCGTTCCTGGGTACTTTGATCCTGCTTCCCCTCACATCGCCGTCAAATATGCCATCCGGATTGTGATAGATCACCGGACCCTGGTCGGTGCCGATCCAGATGCTTCCATCGAGGTCCTCTGCAAGGGAGAAAGCAGACTTAATTACCTTGTTGTCGCTGTCAGTAATAGTAAGCCTCCTGCTAAGGTCGTCTGTAAATACTCCGGGAGTTCCTTTATCATCTATCACGAAAAGTCCGTATCCGCCGGGAAGGATTACCCAGATCTGGCCTGAGGAAGTTGATATAAGGTCGCCGGCAAAGGGGGCATCAATACTACGGGGATAGGTGATCCAGGTGCCGTCGGACCTCAGTATCTTGATTTTTTCCGAAGCATCGGGCTGGCTTACCCAGAGGCTGCCTGAACTGTCGAAAGCAAGTCCCAGGACTCTTGTTTCTCCTGTTGAACCGGATTCCCTGAGCGGGGAATTTGAGGAGTTGTAAATTTTTACGGGGGTATTGTTCTCAAACCTTAACAGGCCTTCACCCCAGGAGGAAACGAAGAAGGCCGAAGGATTTGAAGGATCTGTGACGGCCCTCATGGCATCGGTGTAGACATCTGATGAAAAGTTTTCAAACTTGTGTTTTTCGTATACGGATACCATTAAAGGAAGTTCAAGCCCGTTCCTGAATTCAGAGGACCCTCCCGGGCAGATAATAACTTTGTCTCCTTCGGAAGAAATCATTGCCACTTTATTTGAGGCAGGTCCGGTAACCGGCATTGCCGTAAAGCCTGTCATGTTTTTTCCCTGTATTGTGCCATGGGTTCTGTCGGCCAGCCAGATGTCGTTTCCTGAGACAAGGGCCTGGAAAATATCAGGTTTTCCCCAGCCGTAGGATATTATTTCCCTTATAAGCAATCCCCGGGAATTGTAGTACCTGAGCGAAACGGATGAAGAAATAGTGAAACCATCGGGAGCTGTATCCATTGATCTGTTTGTCGATCCGTCTGAATGAGAGAAGACGGAAACATTTTCGTTCAGTGCATAGACTATATCGCCGGCTATTTCTCCGGGGACATTGCAATACAGAGTTCCGCCTGAAAATATGACCAGGTTGCATTTTTCTTCAGGCATTCCCGGAACTCTCCGCCAGTTACCGGGGTATGCCAGTCCCTGGCTATTAATATCAGCCTGCCAAAGGCCGTTGGAGCAGGCTGCGTACACTGACCCGTTGGCGAGGGTAAGATCGAATACTTCACTGTCGCCCTCATTCTGTCCGGGTCTCCATGTGTCGCGGATCTCTTTTCTGTCAATATCGGCTACTATAATTCCGTAACCTGAAGCCAGGTATGCAAAGCTGCCCGATGTTCTTATCCTGTTGATCTTCTTTTTGTCGCCGGGGAAACGGTTCCTGATATCGGGAATGTTCTCAATTTTGTTTCCGTTTACAAGGTCAAGGTTAAGGCTTTTATATGCTATGATAAGTGAGTTGGTTTCCTCAGACCATCCGATTGCTGCAATTCCAGTTTCTGAAAGGCCGCTGACCGGGGACAGTTTTCTCATCTCATTTCCTCCGGATTCGAGGACGAGTATTGATGAACCTGTCGAGCTGTAAATTATATCCGGATTGCCAGCAATACCTGATGCGGTGTTGTAGCAAAGATGGTCTGTCCAGGCGCCTGCCGGGACCTGGCCGTTCAGGTGGAACAGGATGAGGAAAGGTACTGTTATGGAAAACAGTTTTTTCATTTTCAGCTTGTCAGAATGACGATCCGGTTTCTTCTTCCCTTCCATAAGCGGAGAGGAATGCTTTCAGACGGGCGAAGGCTCTGGCTCTGTGTGATATTTTATTTTTCTCATCCAGATCCATTTCTGCAAAGGTTGAATTTTTTCCTTCCGGAACGAACACCGGGTCATATCCGAATCCCGATGTTCCTCTCCGTTCAGAGATTATCTCTCCGTTAACTATTCCTTCGAAAAGGTACTCTTTTCCTTCGAAGATAAGGGCTATAACTGTTCTGAACCTGGCTTTCCGGTTTGTTTTTTTCCCAAGAAGAGAAAGAAGCTTGTCAATGTTTGCCTGGGGGTCTTTGTTTTCTCCGGCAAAGCGGGCGGAGTGCACGCCCGGTTCACCGTTAAGGGCTTCGGTTTCAAGGCCGGTGTCGTCGGCAAAGACATTCATCCCGGTTGCCAGGTGGATAAAACGGGCCTTATGCAGGGCATTGCCTTCGAGTGTAGGTTCGTTTTCCGGAATGTCCTCCTCCATGTTTATGTCACTCAGGCTTAGGAGCTTGAAGCTGTTTCCGAGCACATTGTTGATTTCCCTGATCTTATGCAGGTTATTTGAAGCAAATACTATATTCATCCTGTTTGTTGTTTCAGGGGCGAAATTAATAAAAGTGCCGAAAGTTCCTGAATATCACAATGGCTTCTAAAGTTTGGCGTTAATAAAGTTTAGTGATAAATTTGGAAACGTTTAGTTAGTATTTTAAGTAAATGCTGTTAGTAAAGAAGTTTAGCCTTTATGTCTGCATGATGACTGATACAGCATTGCTTTCCGTTCCCGCTTTTGCATCAGTGGATGATCCCCCGGGCATAACACTAACGATTCCTGTGCTGATAGCAGCTGTGTTTGTCATTCTTGCTGTGCAGTTTATTGTTTACCGCTATTTGGAAAGGAAGTTCAGGAAGAAGCAGGAGGAGCTTGAGAAAGTTATCACCAAAAAGAACGAGGATCTCGTAAAGGTCAACGAAAAAACTGAAGCTCTTCTTGCCAATGTGCTGCCGAAAGACACTGCGGAGGAACTCATGTCCAGCGGGAAGGTCGCCAAGACCAAGTACAATTTCGTAACGGTGTTGTTTTCGGATATTCAGGGATTTACGCAGATAGCAGAGGAAATGAATCCCGAGGTCCTGATCGATGAGCTCGATAAGTTCTTTTTTCATTTTGATTCGGTGGTGGAAAAATACAGGATTGAAAAGATAAAGACCATAGGGGATGCCTATATGTGTGCCGGAGGGATACCTGAAAAGAACAGGACCAATCCGGTTGAGGTTGTTCTGGCAGCTATAGAGATGCAGGAATACATGATGAAACTCAAGGAAGATTCTCTTATCAGGGGGATCAAATACTGGGACATAAGGATAGGGATTCACACGGGAACTGTCATAGCCGGTGTGGTTGGGCACAAGAAGCTGTCGTATGATATCTGGGGTGACACGGTCAATATTGCAAGCCGGATGGAATCGTCGGGTGAAGGCGGCAAGATAAACATCTCGGGAGCTACCTGGGAATTTGTGAAGGACTTTTTTGAATGCGAATACAGGGGCAGGATGCCGGTCAAGTACAAGGGCGATCTTGATATGTACTTTATAAAGGGCATCTTACCGGAGCTGCGGGATGAGGAGGGATCGCCAAACGACAGGTTCAGGTTCATGCTTCAGGTTCTGAAACTTCAGGATGTAGAGGAAAAGGCAAGCAGGATTTTTCTTGAAGAATCCCATCCCGGACTTTATTTTCACAACGCTCAGTATGCCCTGGGGGTGGCAACGCAGGCTGAGTTGCTTGCCATTGCCGAAAAGCTGCCGCAGGAGCAGTATGTTCCGCTGAAGCTTGCTTCTGTCTTTCTGTTTTCAGGATATCTGAGAGAATACGAAAACCCTGCTGCAGCCTCATGCAGGGTGATGGAGGAAGCCCTTCAGGGCTTTGGCTTTGACGAAGTCTTTGTCAGCAGGGCCAGAGAGCTGATTTTGAACTCATTTGAAGGCAGGTATGAATCGGATTCAGACAGGATACTTCACGATGCAAGGTTCGATTACCTTGGAAGGGTTGACTTTTCAAAGTTAAGCGGCAGGGAATTCAGGGAAAGGACGGAACACGGAATAAAAACAGATCCGGTGGAGTGGACAGATATGCAGGTAAAGTCGCTTAACGATCATGATTTTCTGACAGCCACCGGTCGCCTGTTAAGAAGTGTTCAGATAGAAGAGCAGATTGCCCGGCTGAGGGAGAAGGCATATTAAGGCAGGAAATCGTGTGCATATTGCTTATAAAAATGTAATTTTACCGGGAATTCTAAAAAGGACTGATATGGAGAATCTCGACTGGAAAAATTTGCCTTTCGGTTACATGAAAACCGATTATAATATTCGTTGTTATTACAGGGACGGGAAATGGGGAGATCTTGAAGTATCGCAGTCGGATCATATTGATATTCATATTGCTGCCACCGGACTTCATTACGGGCAGGAAGCTTTTGAAGGTCTGAAGGCCTATATGGGAAAAGACGGTAAGGTGAGGCTGTTCAGATGGGAAGAGAATGCAGCAAGGTTTGCTTATTCTGCCGACGGGATCATGATGGCACGTTTCCCGGTCGGGAAGTTCAGGGAAGCAGTTACCCGGGTTGTTCAGCTTAACAGGCGGTTTATACCGCCCTATGGCTCCGGAGCTTCGCTTTATATAAGGCCGCTTTTGTATGGCAGCGGTGCTGAAGTAGGTGTCAAGCCTGCCTCTGAATATACCTTCATAGTTTTTGTGACGCCGGTGGGGCCCTATTTCAAGGGGGGGATCAAGCCTGTTGACATGCTAATATGCAGAAACTTCGACAGGGCGGCACCTAAAGGAACCGGCATATACAAAGTCGGGGGCAATTATGCTGCAAGTCTCAGAGCGGGAATGGAAGCTAAGCACGGAGGCTATGCCAGCACCATATTTCTCGATGCAAAGAGGAAAAAATACATTGATGAATGTGGTCCGGCAAATTTCTTCGGGATAAAGGACAATACATACATAACCCCGAAATCGGAATCGATCCTTAGGTCGATAACCAACATGAGCCTGATAGATGTTGCCGGTTCGCTCGGAATTAAAACAGAGCGCAGGAGGGTTCCGGTGGAGGAACTTTCTGAGTTCTCTGAAGCAGGAGCATGTGGCACGGCTGCCGTGATAAGTCCCATAGCCAGGATTGTTGATCCTGACAGGAACAAGGTCTATAAATACTGCAAAGACGGTAAGCCGGGACCGGTTACCATGAAGCTTTACAATAAACTTGTTGGGATACAGTATGGTGATGTCGAAGATGAATTCGGCTGGATTACCATAGTGGAATAATCTGGCGGTCAGTCGTATATGAGAAATAAAGAAACAGGATTTTCAAAAGCCCGGCTGGGAGGGTCGTACCTGACACTTGTGATCAGTGTGTCGCTGGTCCTTTTTCTTTTGGGGATTCTCGGTCTTGTGCTTATAAATGCAAAAGAACTGTCGGATTATTTCAGGGAAAGCCTTTCCTTTTCAGTAATACTTGATGAGGATGCCAGGGAAGCTGATATAAGAATGCTTCAGAAAGATCTTGACGCAAAGGCTTATGTGAAATCAACGGAGTATGTCTCACGCGACGATGCAGCAGTAAAGATGAAGGAAGAGATGGGGGAGGATTTCATAAGTTTCCTTGGCGACAATCCGCTTCCGCCATCTATTGATGTCTATCTCTATGCAGGCTATACAAACCGCGACAGTGTTGGTAAATTCGAGAGGTACATACTTGAATATCCCTTTGTAAAGGAGGTATGGTATGAAGACTCGCTTCTCTACCTTATCAATGAGAATGTCAGGAAGATCAGCATTTTTCTGCTGATCATAAGCTCATTCCTTTTTCTGATTGCGGTTACCATCATCAACAACACTATAAGGCTGGCCATTTATTCGAAACGTTTTCTAATAAGGACTATGCAGCTTGTAGGGGCAACAAGGTCTTTCATACGAAAGCCTTTCCTTATAAGAAGTGTTTATCATGGCGTTCTAGCTTCACTTATAGCGATGCTTCTCCTGATAGGACTGCTTTACCTGATTGAAAAGGAGTTTCTGATGCTGTTTTCATTCGAGAGCACCAGGCTTCTTCTCATACTTGGATTTGTACTTATTCTGGCAGGCATCCTGATCAATCTTGTTTCTACATATCTGTCTGTTAACCGGTATCTGGATATTTCTGAAGATAAACTATATAATTAAGGCATGGCTACAAAAAACGACGACAAGGAAAAGCTGAATTTTGCCCTGGGTCATGAGAACTACAAGCTTCTTGCCATAGGATTTGCAATAATTGTGGCAGGATTTCTGCTTATGCTCGGGGGGAAGTCGGATGATCCTAATGAATTCAGTGAAAAGATATTCAGTTTCAGAAGGATTACCCTGGCTCCCATTGTGGTCCTTATAGGATTCATCTTTGAGATATGGGCGATAATGAAGAAACCGAAGGATTCAGGAAATAAACCGGAATAATACCGAATGGATATATTTGAAGCTATTGTCCTTGGACTGATCCAGGGGTTGACAGAATTTCTGCCGGTTAGCAGTTCCGGTCATCTGGAGATTGGTAAGGCTTTGTTTGATCTTGACCAGGGCAAAAACTTCTACTTCACAGTGGCAGTTCATGGTGCTACTGTACTAAGCACTCTGGTTGTCTTCAGGAAGGAGTTACTTGATCTCGCAAAAGGCGTCCTTAAATTCAGGATGAATGAAGAAACCAGGTATTTTCTGAAGTTGCTGCTTTCGATGATCCCTGTGGCCATTGTCGGGTTTTTTCTTAGAGAGGAAGTAGAATCATTGTATAATGGAAATATGTTGTTCATCGGACTTATGCTGCTGGTGACTTCAACTCTTCTCGCCCTGGGGCATTTTGCGCGAAGTAAGGACAGAAGCATAGGCTATCTGGACGCTTTCATAATAGGGTTAGCCCAGGCGATTGCTGTTATTCCGGGAATTTCAAGGTCGGGCGCCACCATTTCGACCGGCATGATGATAGGTAATCGCAAGGATGAGCTGGCACGGTTTTCTTTTCTGATGGTTATCATACCGATTCTGGGAGCCAATTTCCTGGATATTATTTCAGCGACCGACAAGGCAACGGGCAGCCTGAGTCCTGCAGTTCTTATTGCCGGGATCCTTACCGCATTCATTTCGGGATATGCTGCCTGCAAATGGATGATAAGCATAGTAAGGAAAAGCAGGATGATCTGGTTTGCGGTTTATTGTTTTCTTATTGGATTGATCACTATTCTGTTCCTTTAGATGTCAGACCGGGAGAGTATGGATTTTGAAGCCGGGCAGGTCCTCCTGTTCGACAAGCCCCTTTACTGGACTTCCTTTGACCTTGTTAACAAGGTAAGGATCATGCTCAGGAGCGCTTTTGGCCTGAAGAAGATCAAGGTTGGTCATGCCGGCACTCTCGATCCACTTGCAAGTGGTCTGCTCATTATATGTACAGGAAGGGCAACAAAGAGAATAGAGGAATTCAGGGATCTCGACAAGGAGTATGTTGCCAGCATCAGGTTTGGAGAGACGACCCCTTCTTATGACCGCGAGACTGAGGCAGACGGGCATTTTCCGGTTGAACATATTACTGAAGAACTTGTTATAGAAATACTGAACAACTTTCTTGGGGAGCAGAAGCAGGTTCCTCCGGTACATTCTGCAAAGCTGCTTGACGGGAAACGGGCTTATGAATATGCGAGGAAGGGAATAGAAAAGGAGATTCCGCCGGTAACAGTCCATTTCAGGGAGTTGGAGCTGATTTCCACCGACTTGCCTGATGTCACGATCAGGATTGTCTGCAGTAAGGGGACCTATGTCAGGTCATTTGCGAGGGATCTCGGCCTGGCTCTTGAAAGCGGGGCCTGTCTGACAGGGCTGGTAAGGACTGCAATTGGCCCTTACAATGTGAAAGATGCTTTTTCTCTTGAGAATTTTGAAAATTTTATCTCAGAAATGAAACAAAATGGAAAACCATCCGTATAAAGGATTTCATAAAAAACAAATATCAATAATCGGGAAATGAAACTATCACAATTCAGGTATAATTTGCCGCAGGAGCTTATTGCGCTTTACCCGGCAGAAAACAGGGATGAGTCGAGGTTGCTGGTTGTAAACAGGAAGACAGGGACTTTTGAGCACAAGGTTTTCAAGGAGATTACAGAGTATTTTACCGAGCATGATGTTCTGGTATTCAACAACACGAAGGTATTTCCGGCAAGGTTATACGGGAACAAGGAAAAGACCGGGGCCGAGATAGAAGTTTTTCTGTTGAGGGAGCTTAACAGGGAGCAGAGGTTATGGGATGTTCTGGTTGATCCGGCAAGGAAGATAAGGATAGGCAACAAGCTGTATTTCGGTGAGGACGATTTGCTTGTGGCAGAAGTGATTGACAATACCACGTCGAGGGGAAGGACTCTCAGGTTTCTGTTTGACGGCACGTATGAAGAATTCAAGCAAACCTTGTTCAGTCTGGGTGAAACGCCTCTTCCAAAGTTCATAAACAGGCCGGTTGAGCCGGAGGACAGTGAGCGTTATCAGACTATATTTGCCAAGCATGAGGGAGCGGTTGCAGCTCCGACAGCCGGGCTTCATTTCAGCAGGGAACTTTTGAAAAAGCTTGAGATAATCGGTGTTGAGTTTGCAGAGATCACTCTTCATGTGGGGCTTGGTAATTTCCGCAGTGTTGACGTGGAGGATCTTACCAAGCACAAGGTTGATTCTGAAAGGATAAGGATCACCGAGGAGGCTGCCGAGCTGGTGAACAAGGCAAAAGATAACAGGAGCAAGGTCTGTGCAGTCGGGACAACGGTAGTGAGGACACTTGAAAGTTCCGTGTCGACCACCGGATACCTTAAGCCTTTCGACGGCTGGACAAACAAATTCATCTTCCCGCCTTATGAATTTAAGGTTCCCGATATGATGATAAGCAATTTCCATCTCCCTTATTCCACCTTGCTGATGATGGTTTCAGCATTTACCGGATACGACCTGCTGTTTGACGCCTACAAGACGGCAGTTAAGGAAAAATACAGGTTTGGGACCTATGGTGATGCGATGCTTGTTATTTAGGACAAGGAGCCAGGTATAATGCTTAGAAGCCGGTCGGATTTCCCGACCGGCTTTTTTTGTTAATAAATTGTTGGTAACAAACACGAAAAGCAACTGCCTGACCGTTATTAACAGGGCTTAACAAAGGATGTAATACAATCTGGTTTTCAAAAGTTAACAGAGGCCGGTTTTTTCTCCGTTGTAAAAAACTTAACCTGGTAGTTTGATTGGTAAAAGGGACATAGAAATCATTTTAGCGTCATTATCGGAAGCACTGATAATAAAGAACCTGGGCAGGATGTTAAGGGTTTTCCTCTTTATTATTGTCCTGGGTGCAACCGGAGTTGTCAGTTCATATGGTCAGTCGATTTGTCCGGCTGCCGCCCTGGGATACCAGTACCAGAAGACATTCGAGATAAACGGTTCAAAGGTTGGCGGAGTGTTAGTTAACTTTCCGGTCCTGGTGGTATTGGGCTCTCCCCACAGCAATGATCTGGCTAATGTTTCAAACGGAGGAAGTGTTTGTGACCCTCAGGGAGATGATATTATTTTCACCGATGCATCCTACAACCGGCTTGAACACCAGATTGAAAGTTACGACAATGCAACAGGCAACCTGGTTGCATGGGTCAGATTCCCTCTGCTGAGCAACACGGGCAACACAACGTTCAGGATACTATATGGCAACTGCCAGATAACGGCCAGCCAATCTTCAGCAGGTGTCTGGAGTAATGATTACCGGGGAGTATGGCATCTGGACGATTCTGATTATACGGATGCCACCCCGGTTGGCAACAACGGGACTCCTCACAATGTTACAGCCGTACCGGGAAAGATAGCCGGAGCAGCCAGGTTAAGATCCAACAACTCCTCTTATGTCAGGATGCCTTCATTTACAGGCGCCGTCGCTCCTGATCAGCCACAGACAATAAGCATCTGGGCCTATTACAGTTCTGTTCCCTCCGACGAACAGAATTTCATTTCATTACAGAATTCCGGAGCTTCGAGTGCAATACAGGTCGGATTGCGGAATTATGATCCCACTGCCTGGAAATGGGGAGGACCGACGCTCGCCGCAGCCCCATCTGCACCAGCATCAGGATGGCATTACTATGTCTACACTTTTGACGGGACAAATCATCGCCTTTACGTTGACGGTACATCAAACGAAGGATCCACAACTCCCCAGACAGGAATTCCAGATGAGGCTAACCTTGGAAGGTACAACGATGGTTCCGGCGGAGATGAGTTTTTTAACGGTTACCTCGATGAGGCCCGTTATTCAGTTGTAACCAGATCAGCTGAATGGATCACGACCGAGTTCAACAATCAGAACGATCAGACAATAGGGGCCGGACGTTTTATTCAGAGCGTAAGCCCGGAGAGTGAGTATAACTCACCTTCGAATTATATTTTTGATGTTTGCGATGGAGCATCTGTAACCTACAGCATACCTTCCCAGGCGGGGCATACCTACACCTGGACAATTACAGGAGGGACTCCCTTAACATATGTTGGCAATCCGGTTACTGTAACGTGGGGAGCAGCCGGAACTGGTACCATAATGCTGAATGATTACAATGGCCTTTGTGACAGGAATTCTCCTGTTTATAATGTTATTATCCGTCCCAGACCGACTGCCCCAACTCTGAATGTAAAGACTCCAAATCTTCCGGCAGTCTGTGTGGGTCAAACCGTTTCAGCTACATTTTTTCCCGGAACGGGAGGGGTAGGATGCACCGACTCATATCAATACCGCTATGACGCGGCAGGTTTATGGCAGAATTATATTCCCGGTAACGCTTTGAACACATCCGGACACACTCTTGTCGAGATCCGTGCCCGCAGGGCAGGATGTACAGGTGTAACCGGATGTACTGAAAGCGACTGGGCTATACTGGCTTCATGGGTAGTAAATCCCCAGCCCTCTGCCCCTGCTCTGGCCTTAAAAACGCCTGACGTTAGTGAAGTCTGTGCTGGCCAGACCGTTTCAGCAACATTTAATCCGGGATCGGGTGGCGTTGGATGCACAGATGCATTTCAGTATCGTTTTGATGCCGGCGCCTGGACGACCTACACACCCGGACAATCGTTGGGGACCAATGGTCGCACAAGTGTCTCAATCAGGGGACAGAGAGCGGGATGTGCTTCAGGATCCGGGTGTTCTTCAACAGGATGGGTAGAACTGACATCCTGGATTGTCAATCCTCAGCCTGTTGCACCCACTCTGGAGAACAAGATACCAAATCTGACAGCCGTCTGCGAAGGCACTCTGGTCTCGGCCACTTTTCATCCGGGACTGGGAGGAGCAGGTTGTTCAGATTCATTTCAGTACAGCTTTGACGGAACCGGCACATGGTATTCCTATACACCCGGGAACACAATCAATACCACCGGACATACTCTCGTCATTATACAGGGAAGAAGGGCAGATTGTACCACAGGTTCAGGATGTAGTGGCACCAGTTGGGCTACCCTCGCATCCTGGAATGTCAATCCCCAGCCTTCAGGTCCTTCATTATTAACAAAATCGCCCGATCTGAATACAGTCTGTGCAGGACAATCTGTTTCAGCTACATTCAATGCAGGGACGGGAGGAGTCGGATGCAATGATGTCTTTCAGTACAGTTTCGATGGCAGCGGGACATGGAATAATTATGCTCCCGGCTCCCCTGTCGGCACGACCGGACACAGCAAGGTTGAGATAAGAGCTCAGAGATCGGGCTGCACTTCAGGTTCGGGCTGTACAGGTACCGCATGGGTGACACTTGCAAAATGGGATGTAAATCCGCAACCGACTGGTCCTGCTCTGAATACAAAGACACCCAACCTTGCTGCTGTTTGCGACGGACAAGCGGTTTCAGCTACATTTTCAGCCGGTTCAGGAGGAGTAGGCTGCACCGATGTTTTCCAGTACAGTTATGATGGCAGCGGGACATGGAATAGTTATACTCCTGGTACAGATATCATCACAACAGGACACAGCAGGGTTGATATCCGTGGTCAGAGGTCTGGCTGCACTGCAGGATCGGGCTGCACAGGAACTGCCTGGGTGACACTTGTAACATGGAATGTGAATCCCCAGCCGACTGGTCCGGCTCCTGACACGAAGTCACCAAACCTGGCTCAAGTTTGCGATGGTCAGGTTGTATCGGCTACATTCACAGCCGGTTCAGGGGGAACAGGCTGCACCGATACTTTCCAGTACAGCTATGACGGCAGCGGGACATGGAATAATTATACTCCGGGTACAGATATCATCACAACAGGACACAGCAGGGTCGATATCCGTGGTCAGCGGT
>ERZ1645192.780-NODE-780-length-26663-cov-44.564605_pt1 | contig 26663 bp, 28 predicted proteins | sample MGYA00575354_ERZ1645192 | MGnify/ENA primary metagenome ERZ1645192 (study PRJEB40844, sample SAMN11349763) | freshwater sediment metagenome | isolation source: river sediment | host: Sediment | place: India: Faizupur Khadar , New Delhi | collected 2017-02-21 ... | reverse complement strand
ATGCGCCCAGCAGGACTCGAACCTGCGACCTTTTGATTCGTAGTCAAACGCTCTATCCAACTGAGCTATGGGCGCACAAGCTTTGGTCTTTGGTTATATAATGGGAAAAGCTGCAGGAGTCAACCACGCTTCGCGAGAAAAAAGGGGGATCGTGCGATCCCCCTGTCCGATTCTTGAGTGAGGCTTTGTCTGCGGTTACTTCTTCTGCCAGTTCTCGTGCACCCTGAGCGTGACCTCGGCCCTGCGCTGCTTGTCTTCCCACTTGAAGTACTCGGGGTCGTCCTTCGGCACGGTCTTGAGCTTCTGCTCCGCCTGCTCGAGCTCGTGCTTCGCAACTTCGGCGTCGATGTCCTCGGCCATCACCGCGGACTCTGCCAGGATGATGACCCTGTCTTTGAGGATCTCGGCGAACCCGCCGCCTATGGCCATGTAGATGTCCCTGTCCTCGGCCTTGGCGATGAGCTGGCCCGGCTTCAGCGTGGTGAGGAACGGAGTGTGCCCGATCAGCACGCCGAACTCGCCGGCGCTCCCCGGGGCGATGACCTCCTCAACCATGCGGCTTAAGACGGCCTTCTCAGGGGTAACCACATCGAGCTGCATGAAATTTTCAGCCATAACGCGACTCCCTTATTCTTCAGCCAGCTTCTTGGCCTTCTCGACAACCTCTTCGATGGATCCCACCATGTAGAACGCCTGCTCGGGCAGATCGTCCATCTCGCCGGCCACGATCTTCTTGAAGCCGTCGACCGTGTCCTTGATCTCGACGTATTTCCCGGGCATGCCGGTGAACTGCTCGGCAACGCTGAACGACTGGGACAGGAACCGCTGGATCTTGCGCGCCCTCGACACGATGAGCTTGTCGTCTTCGGAAAGCTCGTCCATGCCGAGAATGGCGATGATGTCCTGGAGCTCCTTGTACTTCTGGAGGATCTTCTGGACCGAACGGGCGGTGTTGTAGTGCTCTTCGCCCACGATCTTCGGGTCCATGATGCGCGAGGTGGAGTCGAGGGGGTCCACCGCGGGGTAGATGCCCAGCTCCACGATCTGACGGGAAAGAACCGTAGTGGCGTCCAGGTGGGAGAACGTGGTGGCCGGAGCGGGGTCGGTCAAGTCGTCGGCGGGCACGTAGATGGCCTGAACCGAGGTGATGGACCCCTTGGTGGTGGTGGTGATGCGCTCCTGGAGCTCGCCCATGTCCGTGCCCAGCGTCGGCTGGTATCCCACGGCCGACGGCATGCGGCCCAGCAGAGCCGACACTTCCATGCCCGCCTGGGTGAACCGGAAGATGTTGTCGATGAAGAGCAGCACGTCTTTGTTCTGCTCGTCACGGAAGTACTCGGCAACGGCGAGACCGGAGAGGCCCACCCTCGCACGGGCTCCGGGCGGCTCGTTCATCTGGCCGTACACGAGTGCGGTCTTGTCGATAACCCCGGACTCCTTCATTTCGAGCCAGAGGTCGTTGCCTTCCCTGGTGCGCTCGCCCACGCCGCAGAACACGGAGTAGCCGCCGTGCTTGGAGGCGATGTTGTGGATGAGCTCCATGATGAAAACGGTCTTGCCCACGCCGGCTCCGCCGAACAGGCCGATCTTCCCGCCCTTCATGTAGGGGGTGAGGAGGTCGATGACCTTGATGCCGGTCTCGAAGGACTCGATCGAGGTGCTCTGCTCGGTGAACTTGGGGGGTTCGCGGTGAATGGGGTAGGCCTTCTCGTTGCCCACCGGGCCCGCTTCGTCCACGGGCTTGCCGACGACGTTGAGGATCCTGCCGAGGACCTTGTCTCCAACCGGGACGCTGATGGGCTTGCCGGTGTCCTTCACGGCCATGCCCCTGACGAGGCCGTCGGACGAGTCCATGGCGATGCAGCGGACCGTCCGGTCGCCCAAGTGCTGGGCGACCTCGAGGACCAGGTTGTCTTCCTCGTCGTTCAGGTACGGGTTGGTCACGAACAGCGCGTTGTATATATCCGGCAAAATACCTTTATCAAAGGTCACGTCAACGACGGCGCCGATAACCTGAGATATTCTTCCAATCTCCATAGCCTCACTCCTTTTTAATTAGTTAACCCTTCAAGGCCTCTGCGCCGCTCACAACTTCCATCAGCTCGGTCGTGATTGCAGCCTGTCTAGCCCGGTTGTACTTTATGCTCAGCCTGCCGATCATGTCGGCGGCGTTGCCCGATGCGCTCTCCATGGCGGTCATGCGCGCGCCATGCTCCGAAGCTGCAGACTCCAGGATGGCCCGGTAGAAGAACATCTTGAAGCTCATGGGGATGAGCGCATCGAGGAGGACGTCCTCGGACGGCTCGTAGAGGTACTCGACGTTGTTCATCTCGTCCTCCACTTCCATGCGCTCCACCGGGAGCACCCTGTCCTCATGGAGGATCTGGGTCATGGCCGACTTGAACTCGTTGAAGATCACGACGAGCTCGTCGAACTCCTCCTTGATGTAGCCCTGGATGAGGTCTTCGCCGATCTCTGCGGCCAGGTCGTAGGACGGGACGCCGATGACCAGGGCATTGCGCACCTTGACAGGCTTGCGCTTGTAGTAATCCCTGGCGCGCTTGCCCACGAGAACCAGGGAAAGCTCGTCGTACTTGTCCTTGCTGGCCTTGAGAAAAGCATCCGTTCTTCTGAAGACGTTCTGGTTGAAAGAACCGCACAGGCCCCTGTCGGAGGCGATGACGACGACAACCGCCTTCTTGGGCTCGCGCACCTTGAGGAGCGGGTGCATGTCGGGATTGGTCCTCGTAACCAGGGAGACCAGAACCTCGTTGGTCTTGATGGCGTACGGACGGGCTGCGACGATGTCGTTCTGGGCTCTCCTGAGCTTCGCCGCCGCGACCATCCGCATGGCCGAGGTTATCTGCTCCGTCTTCTTTACAGAGCCGATCCTGTTTTTAAGGTCCTTTAAGTTTGGCATTGAAGCACCCTATTCCTCTGAAGCTACAAAGATCTTCTTGAACTCTGCAATGGCGTCCTTCAGCTTCTTTTCGGTGTCAGCCTCGATCTTGCCCGACTCCCTGATGCCCTTGAGGATATCGGGGTACTTGTTCTCCATGAAGGCGTAGTACTGCTGCTCGAAATTCTGAATCGCGGTTATCGGGTACTCGTCGAGGTGGCCGTTCGTTCCCACGTAGATCATGGCAACCTGCTTTTCGACGGGCAGCGGCAGGTACTGGGGCTGCTTGAGCATTTCCATCAGGCGCGCGCCGCGGTTGAGCTGGGCCTGGGTGGCCTTGTCGAGGTCGGAGCCGAACTGGGAGAACGCCGCGAGCTCACGGTACTGGGCGAGGTCGAGGCGGAGCGTGCCGGCAACCTTCTTCATGGCCTTGGTCTGCGCGTTGCCGCCCACGCGGGAAACCGAGATGCCCACGTTGATGGCGGGGCGGAAACCCGAGTAGAACAGGTCGGTGTCGAGGAAGATCTGGCCGTCGGTGATGGAGATGACGTTCGTGGGGATGTAGGCGGAGACGTCGCCGGCCTGGGTCTCGACGATGGGCAGAGCCGTGAGCGAACCGCCGCCCATGGCGTCGGAGTACTTCGCCGCACGCTCGAGGAGACGGGAGTGCAGGTAGAACACGTCGCCGGGGAACGCCTCGCGTCCCGGGGGCCGCCTGAGGAGCAGGGAGAGCTGCCGGTAGGCCTGGGCCTGCTTGGTCAGGTCGTCGTAGATGCACAGCGCGTGGCCGCCTTTGTTCATGTAGAACTCGCCGATGGCCGCACCGGCGTAGGGGGCGATGTACTGGAGAGGTGCGGGGTCGGAAGCGGTGGCCGCCACCACGACCGTGTATTCCATGGCGCCGTGCTGCTCGAGGGTCGCCACGACCTGCGCCACGGTGGACTGCTTCTGTCCCACCGCCACGTAGATGCAGATGACCCCGGTGCCCTTCTGGTTGATGATGGTGTCCAGTGCAACGGCGGTCTTGCCCGTCTGGCGGTCGCCGATGATGAGCTCGCGCTGCCCGCGGCCGATGGGGGTCATGGCGTCGATGGATTTCAGACCGGTCTGGAGGGGCTCTTTCACCGGCTGCCTCTTGACGATGCCGGGGGCCTTGATGTCCATGACCCTGGACTCGGACGTGGCGATGGGGCCCTTGCCGTCGATGGGCTCGCCGATGGCGTTCACGACCCTGCCGAGCATGCCTTCGCCCACCGGGATTTCCACGATCCTCTTGGTCCTGCGCACGGTGTCGCCTTCCTTGATGCCGACAGACTCGCCGAACAGAACGCAACCGACGTTATCCTCTTCCAGGTTAAGGGCCATGCCCATGACGTTGTGAGGAAATTCGATCAGTTCACTGGACATCACGTTTCTGAGTCCATAAACACGGGCAATACCGTCGCCGACGCTCAGGATCGTACCAGTCTCGGCAACGTCAACCTCTTTCTCGTATCCCTTGATCTGGTCCTTAATAATCTTGCTGATTTCTTCGGCCCTTATCTGCATCCTACATCTCCCCTTTTAAACTCTGTTTTAATTTCGATATCTGCGTCTTCACACTGCCGTCATAGATCATGCCCTCGACCTCGGCGATCATGCCGCCGATGAGGGATGGCTCTACGCTCACATCCACGTCCACGTCCTTTTTGAACACCTTCGAGAGCGTCCGGCACACCTGCTGGAGCTGAGAGTCGTCCAGGGCCGCCGCGCACACCACCTTCGCCCTGACCCGGCCGGAGATCTCGTCGAGTATCAGCTTGTAGGCGTCGAGGATCTCGGAAAGGACGAAGAACCTGTCCTTGTCCAGAAGGATGTTGAGGAAATTGACCGCATAAGGAGAAATGGAGATCTTCGCCGAAACCTCCTTGAGGATCCGCTTCTTGAGCACGATGTCGTAGAGCGGGCTCTCGAGGATGGACTTGAGCTCGGCGTTTTCGTTGATCACGCCCACGATACCCTGGAGCTCTTCGAGGAATGCCTTCTCCTTCCCCTCTTCCTGGCCAAGGTCGTACAGCGCCCTGGCGTACCTTTTGGCGATTACGTCACTCTTCACTATTCTTTCCCCACTTTATCGAGGTATTCTTCGATCAGGCGCTTCTGATCTTCAGGGGTCATGGAGTTCGTGACCAGACCTGCCGCCATGTCGCCCGCCATGTCGACGACCTGGTTCCTCAGGGCGCTCTTGGCTTTCAGGACCTCCTGCTCGGCGGACCACTTGGCCTGGGCCACGATGCGGTCAGCGGCGACCTTGCCCTCGTCTAGGATGCGCTGCTTCTCGCCCTCGAGCTCGCCCATGATGGCTTCCTTGATCTCCTTGATGTCCTTCTCGACGTTCTGGAGCTTCTCGTTGTACAGGGCGAACTGCTTCTCGGCATCGGCCTTGGCCTGGTCGGCCTCCTCGATCATCCGGGAAATCTCCTGCCTGCGGTCGACGAAATAGGTTTTGATCTTGTCCGCCAGGAGCTTCCAGAGCAGCGCCATGAGGATCAGGAAGTTGAAGATCCGCCAGACCATGGTCCACACGGGGCTGGCCTCTCCCTCACCGCCGCCTTCGCCGCCGGAGGAGGCAATGGCGAGCGTCACGAGCGCGAGCACCAGGACAACCAGCAGGGGAACTATCTTGTTCAAACGCTTCATCATGCCACCTTCCTCCCCAGGATCTGCTGCGCGATGGTGGACGCCATGATGCCGAGCTCCGGTTCGAGCTCCTTCTTCACCCGCGCGATCTCCTCGGCCATCTCCTTCTGCACGTCAGCCACGATGGTTTCGGCCTTCGCACGGGCCTCGTCGATAATGGCGTTGGCCTGGTCGATGGACTCCTTGCGCGTGGCGTTCTTCACGGCCACCGCGTCGAGCTTGGCGCCGTGGAGCTTCTGGTTGTACGCGCCGAAGATTTCCTGCCCGTCCTCGACGAGCTTTTTCGCCTGCTCCTGCCCGCCCGCGACCCTGACGTCCCTTTCCTCGAGGACCTTCAGGACGGGTTTGTAGAGGAGCTTGTTCATAATGTACATGAGAAGGAAGAAGTTGAATAATTGGACAAAAAAGGTGAAATTGAGTTCTATCAAACCATACCTCCTTGCGCGGCGTGTATGAGGAGCTCAGGGGCCATTCGTGATGAGCGTGCGGGTGTTCCCGAGCAAAATGGCGCGTCACCCATCGCCCTAATCATTCAACCAGCATCCTCCCGGTGTGTCCCGACTTTTCTGCAGATACTGCCGGTCAAAAGCCCGCCCTCGGCCTCGCGGCATGTCCTGCACCGAGTGAAACAGTCCGCCCGTGCTACGGCTGACTGCCCTTCATCTGGCAACGTAATGAATGGCGCTTCACTCATTCATCCGGATTTTTCCTATCATTTCAACCCGACTGCTGTCAAGATATTTATTCCCCGGATAAACAGGAAGATATCTTTACCGCTTTATGCTGATGGCGTGTTTCCTCCACCGGCTTGTCCTGGACGAATATACAACGAAAAGCACCCTGGTGCAATCACCTTGGCGGGCCTAACGAAAAAACGGCCCGGGCCGGGGAAACGCCATCCCCTTCTTCTTGCACGGCCTGCCCCTTGTGTGGTATCCCTTCAGGCGTGTGGGAGACGGGGCACATGACGCTGGAGTTGAGCCGCGACAAGATTTCATACGTGCGGTTCATCCTCGAGGGCTACGACGGCCTCGGCATCGTCACCACCACTGACCCCGTATCCGCTCAGGTGCTCGTCACCTATCCTCTCAGCAGGGAGGGCCTGCTCAGGGAGCTCGTCGGGGCATTTGCGAAGGAAGGCGTTATAAGGGAGGAGAGAGACCGATGAAGCGTACATTCAGTTACCTGTCCTGCGTGCTGGTGGTTCTGCTGTCTTCATGGATGCTCCTGGGCATGTCCGGCGGCATGGGGCAAGGTCCATCCGGGGGCCAGGCCGCGGCCGGTCCGGCCTACGACGCCAGGCTCGTGGACACCGGGAACAACACCGTGCAGCTGAGTTCGGTCACCATCGACGGCAGGGCCGCACTGCAGGCGTTCATGGGTAAAGGCAAGGTCACCATCCCCTTCGACCAGATCACCCGCATCGAGATCAAGGACAAGAATGCCTGCGTGACCCTGAAGAACTCCCAGAGAATGTGCGGCCTGACCATCAAGGAGACATCCAGAGTGTACGGGAACACCTCCTTCGGCGCCTACCAGATCGCGCTGGCCGACGTCGTCCAGGTAGAACTGAACAAAGCGAAGCAGTGAACTCCCTCGACATACTTTTCTTCACCGTCTGCCTGGGTTTCCTGGGGCTCGGATTCTTCCAGGGCTTCATCAGGAGCGTTTCCTCGCTCGTGGCGATCGTCGTGGCCCTCTTCTTCGCCAAGAAGCTCGAGCCCTTCATCTCGAAAGTCCTCGCCTTCGTCCACATCGGCAACCCCAAGGGCCTCCTGGGCTACCTGTTCGTTTTCTTCTGCGTCTTCATCGCGGTAAAGCTCATCCTGCTCCTCTTCCAGAAGCTCACCAAGGCAACGGGACTCTCGCCCGTCGACCGGATGCTCGGCGGCCTGCTGGGTCTTGCGAAGGGCGTCATCATCACGGTCATCATCAGCATCCTCCTGCAGATCGCCCTGCCCGCCGATTCCGCGGTGCTGACGAACTCCCGGACCCTCCCCTTCACCGACAAGGTGGTCGCCAGGGCACGCGTGGTGCTGCCCAACGCCATCTACAGGCACGTGCTCCAGGGAAAGCCCCTCGACATCCAGGGGAAAATCCACAAGCAGGTGGAGGAAAAGGTCAAGGAGCAGGTCCAGGGCAGGATCAGGGAACGGATGGACCAGCTGAACAAAGGCGCGGCGCAGGAAAAGAAATAGCCGCGCACGCCCTTTTTCGTTCTTCCCCGGAAAAGAAACCGGCGGATCTTCCCCAAGAAAACACGCAGGGAGCCTGCGAGGAGCTCCCTCCGGGCTTCATGGCATGATATGCGCTTGTTTCCCTTACCCGTCTTTGTCCGAGGGGTATTCCGCGTTTTCCTCGAGCACGATGTCTTCCATGTCGAGCACGTACTCTTCGACCTCTTCGTCGGTTTCAATGATATCTTCGGTTTCGTCGGGTGCGGGCCTGATGTCGGACTTTGCCTTCGAGAGCACGCGCCTGCGCTTGCGTTTGAGCATCTTTCTGGTTTCTTCGTTATTCTGGTCTTCTCCACAGGAAGGGCAGAGGGGATCGGGATTGTTCATGTCGTAGAACTTCGTGCCGCACTTGTAGCATTTGTATCTCTTCCCTAGATCGGCCACCAGACTTCTCCTTTACTCCCAAAATGTTTCACTGTATAGTTCAAGACTAAAGCGGGCTTGTCAAGACAAAAGTTGAGCGGCACTATACTATTCATTCAATGATTTCTTCTACTTGTTGACTTTCAGCGAGTGTTGAACGCAGTATGATCGACATCATGAAACAGACGTCTTCCTCACGGCCGGTGCTCGCCCTTCTTCTCTGCCTCCTCGTCGGGGTCTGCGTCGCGCTCCCGTGTCAGGCCGTTTACGACACCGGCGCTCAGCTTGTCACCGGGCAGGCGGTAACACAGGAGAAGGCCGGGAAAGACATCGGAAAGAGCGTTCTGGGCCGGAATCCGGAAGGGCTCTTTTTCGACGGGGAAGCGCCGCTCACGGGCGACGGAAAAGGCTCAGGCACCGCTGACGCCTCGGACAGGGCGGGGATCTTCCCCTCCTGGATGACCGGGAGAACCGGCTCGGGCAGGGGCACCGTCGGCGTGATCCTCCCCCTGAGCGGGAAATACGAATCCATCGGCCTCAAAGCCCTCAGGGGCATCGAGCTCGCCTCAGGGGTGTTCTCCACCGGCCCCTCGTCCACCCTGTCCTATGCGGTGAGAGACTACGGGGACAACGAGAAGGCCATCCCCGGCATCATCGAGTCGCTCGACTCCGCTGAGAAGGTCGTTGCCATCATCGGGCCCATCGGGGAAAACGCCGGCGGCATCGCCTGCAGGGAGGCGCAGAAAAGGGGCATTCCCCTCCTGGCCTTCACCCGTGCGGAATCGCTGGGCAGCCGGAACAGCTGCTGCTTCAGCAATTTCGTCTCCGTGGACGTCCAGGCGGACGCCCTGCTCAAGGCCGCCTCGGAACGGGGCATCACCCGGTTCGCCGTGCTCCACCCCACCGACAACTACGGCCGGACGTTCACTGCCACCTTCGTGCAGAAGGCGCGGGCCTACGGCATCGTCGTGGCGCGGCAGGTGGAGTACTCACCCGACCTGGGAAACTTCAAGAGCGCCGCGCAGAAGCTCTTCAAGGACGCCGCGAAACCGGCCAGAAGCGGAAGTTCCGCGTTCCAGGGGCTGCTCATACCCGACAGCGCCCAGAACGCCGGCATGATCGCCTCCTACCTCCCCTCCCTGAACGTCAGGGGAGTGAGGCTCTTCGGCCCCGCCCTGTGGGACAGCCCCGACCTCCCGAAGATCGGGGGCTGGAGCACCGAAGACGCCCTGTTCGTGAGCGGCTTTTATGCCAACTCCGGGCAAAGGAAGGTCCAGCTCTTCACCGAGAACTTTTTTTCCACGTTCGGCTACAAGCCTTCCCTCTGGGAGGCGAACGCCTATGACTCCGCCGGCATCCTGCAGGGCCTGGCGGCGCATGAGGCCCCCACGAGGAGCTCCCTTAAGGAGGGCATCGGGTCGCTGCGGGACTACCCCGGGCTCACGGGAACCACCACCTTCGGGGAAAACGGCGCCGTGAGCAAGGCCATCTACCTCCTCACCGTGAAGAACGGGATAATCGTCGAGGTCGTTCCTTGATGTTCTTCCTTTTTTGGGATATGTATCTTTCCTCATGAAGACGACGATCAAACTCCTCCCCCTTCTGTTGCTCCTGGCGCTTTGCATCGTGTACCTCGCCGGGTGCGCCCACGAGCCCACGGGCATCCGCCCGGCCCCGGAAATCTTCCAGGAGGCGTCGGATCTCGCCAAGGACGGCAAGGTTGACAAGGCCGCCGAGAAATTCATGGAGGTCCGCACCTATTACCCGGGCGATGAGCTCGCCAGGAAATCCCTCCTGGCCACGGCCGACCTGTACTTCGACAACGAGCTCTACGAATCCGCCCTCCAGAGCTACGAGGAGTTCCGGCTCCTGTACCCCACCGATCCCCAGGCAGGCTACGCCCTCTTCAGGGTGGGTATGAGCTACTTCAAACAGATGAGCACCTTCGACCGGGACCAGACCCAGACCGTGAAGGCCATCAACGCGTTCGAGAGCTTCCTGGCCTCCTACTCTTCGTCGCCGTACGCGCAGACCGCCAAAGACAACCTGCTCGAGGCGAGGAAAGTGCTCGCGAAGAATTACCTGACCATCGGGAAGTTCTACCTGAAGCAGAAGGACTACAAGGGCGCATGCAAGCGCTTCCAGTACGTGCAGAAGAATTTCGCCGGGGTCCCCGTCGAGGATGACGTGGCCGACCTCATTTCCCGGTCCTGCTCGACGGGCCCGGAGCAGCCGGCCCAGAAGCCCTGGTGGAAGAGGCTATTTTCCTGAGCCCAGCCTCCGCGCATCCCCCACCCTCACCGTGAAGTGGGTGCGGTCGAGGTATTCGAGGTAGGGGATGGCGAACTTCCTGCTCACTCCCCCGATGATCTTCATGTCGCCCGGCGTCAGTGACTGGTGCTCGATGATGAAATTTCTGACCTTTTCCTTGAGATCCGAAACGGTCTCGACGGGAAGGTAGAGGTCGTCGCTGATCTTCGTGAGCCTGCCCTGGCGGGTGAGGAAGCCCAGCACCTCCTCCATCTGCCTGGTGCCCATCCTCAGGTGCTCGGCGATCTCCTGGACCTTCGGCGGCTCGAGCCCGCTCTTCAAGAGCTTCAGGTACACCTTTTCCCCCACGCCCTCCAGCGCGTTCCCCAGAGACGGCGCGAACCCCTTCATCCGGATGCTGGGGCCCTCCTCCTCGATGACGCCCTTTCTGATGAGCTCGGTGAGGGCCTTGTGGAAAAGCTTCTGGTCGATGCTGCCCTTGAGCGAGGAGCGCAGGTGCTCCCGGGAGATGCCCGGCGACGAGGGGTTGGCTTCATGGTGCCCGGACACCCTCTGGACCATGAGCCCGACGAGCGACTTCAGGTACTCGTCGAACACGTAGAGGTCGTTGTTGGGGTCGAAGCGCACCACCTGCCCGGTGGTCATGAGCTCACCCAGGGCCTTGTCCAGGGAGGCCGCACTCTCGGCGAACGCGGCGGCCAGCGCGCCCTTCGAGATGCCCCTGAGGCCTGCGTCCTTGATGACCCCTCTGAGCTGCCTGGCGCGTGCGGGGTCGAGCAGATCCTGCACGATGTCCTCGGAGAAGCGCCTCGCGGGCGAGGGGTTGAGCACGGTCCCCCCCGCCACGGTCCGGGCGGGAGACACGGTCCTGATGATGAACCGGTCGCCGAAGCAGGCCACCACGGGCTCCTTCAGGCGCATCCTCGCCACGGTGACCCCGTCCGCCACCCGGACGTTCATCTCGGCCATGACCTCCGCCGTCCCGATGTGGACCTTGACCATTGCCTTGCCGGGGTCGTCCAGGAGGTCGATCCGGGCGTCCAGGACGAGCGTGGGCCCGATGGAGCCGGCGGGGACCACCCACTGCCCCCGGGCGATGTCGTCCGTGGCCAGCCCCTGGAGGTTTATGGCGGTGCGCGTGCCGGCGAAGGCCTTGTCCACGTCCTCGCCATACACCTGGATGTTCCTCACCCGGGCCTTGAGCCCTGCGGGCTGGACCTCCACCTCCTGCTCCTCCTGGAAGAAGCCCTGCTTCATGGTCCCGGTCACCACGGTGCCGAAGCCCTTGATGGTGAACACCCGGTCCACGGGCAGGACGGGGATGCGGTCGAGCTTGCGCTCGCTCAGGTCACTGAGCTGCCCGTCGATGGTGCGCCTGAGCTCGTCGAGGCCCTCGCCCGTGACGGAGCTCACCGGGACGATGGGCGCGTCCCTGAGGAAGGTCTTCGACACGAAGTCCTGGATGTCGGATTTCGCGAGCTGCAGGAGGTCGTCGTCCACCATGTCGGTCTTGGTGAGCACGACGATGCCGCGCTCGATGCCCAGGAGGCCGCAGATCTGGATGTGCTCTACCGTCTGGGGCATGACGCCCTCGTCGGCGGCCACCACCAGGAGCACGAGGTCGATGCCCGAGGCGCCGGAGAGCATGTGCCTGATGAACTTCACGTGGCCCGGCACGTCCACCACGCCCACCCGGGTGCCGGAGGGCAGGTCGAGAAAGGTGAAGCCGAGCTCGATGGTGAGGCCGCGCTGCTTCTCCTCCTTGAGGCGGTCGCAGTCGACCCCGGTCATGGCCTTGATCAGGGAAGTCTTGCCATGGTCCACATGCCCGGCGGTTCCGATGACGATCCTCTTCATGGTCATGGTTAAACCAGATTCCAGCCACCGCGTCAATTTCCCATACCCTTCCGGCTCGATCTTTTTCTTGTGGAAGGGCGGGGGCAGGGATATAAGGCTGGCTAGATATGGACAGGCGCAGCTTCGTGATTGTGGTGGTCATCGGCAGCGAGCTCCTCTTCAGGCTCGCGTATGCAAACTTTCTGCTGCCCATGGGCCCGCCCTTCGACACCGACGCAGTGAAGCTCCTTTACACGGCGGCCGCGCGGGTCGCCCAGTGCGCGGCCATTATCCTCCTGGCGCTCGATCTCTGCGGGCTCAAGACGGAATCCCCGCGGAACGAGGCGCTTGCGGGCATCGGCGTGTCCCTGGCTTTCGGGACGGCTGTCCTGCTCTCCGACCTCGCGGTCCGGCCTTTCTTCCCGGGGGGGTGGCTGAGCCTCCTGCTGTCGAAGCAGACGATGGCCGAGCCCATGCTGTTCTTCCTCGTGGGGTGCGTGCTCGGGCCTTTTGCCGAGGAGCTCTTCTTCAGGGGGACTTTGTACGCATGGCTCAGGGAGCGCATGCCGCCCTCGGCTGCCATCGTGCTGTCCTCCCTGCTCTTCGCCGGCCTTCATCCGGGCTTCGCGGTCCAGCTCACAGGCGGCCTGCTCTTCGCCTCCCTCTTCGAGTGGAGAAAGAGCATCTGGGCCGGCTTCATCGTGCACACCGCCGCCAACTTAAGCATCTGGCTCATCCCGTGGATCATCGACATCGGTCCGAGATAACCCGATGGACTGATTTCTGGCCCTACTGACAAACGACGATTTCTGGCTGGGGAAGACCCTGTCTTCGCATCCTCCCGCCGCACTGTCGATCAGGTGGCTTGATCCGGGGGCGATCAGAGGGTTTTCAGGCTGCAGGCTGCCTTGTGGCCTGAGCCGAGGTCCACGAGGTGCTGCTCGTTCAGGCGGCAGGAGGGCTCTGCGAGGGGGCACCTCGGGTGGAAAGCGCACCCGGGGGGCGGGTTTATGGGGCTCGGGATCTCGCCTTTCGGCATGGGGTGGGTGCGGCGATACCTGGGGTCGGGCACGGGGATGGCTTCGAGCAGGGTTGCCGTGTACGGGTGCACCGGGTTTGCGAACACTTCTTTCAGCGGGCCGATCTCCACGATCTTCCCCAGGTACATGATGGCGATGCGGTCGCAGATGTACTTGCACGTGGCCAGGTCGTGGGTGATGAACAGGTAGGTCAGGTCGAACATCTCCCTGCACCTGATCATGAGCTCCAGGATCATGGCCCGCACGGACACGTCGGCCATGGCGATGGGTTCGTCGGCCACCACGAAGTCCGGCTCGGTCACCAGTGCCCGGGCGATGACCACCCGCTGCCTCTGGCCCCCGGAAAGCTGGTGCGGATATTTCTTGTACAGGAACTCCGCAGGGGAGAGCCCCACCGCCTCCATCATGGCAAGCGTCCTGTCCCTCGCCCCGGAACCCTTCGCCAGGCCGTGGATGAGCAGGGGGTGCGAAATGGCGTCGCCCACGGTCATGCGCGGGCTCAGAGAGGCGTACGGGTCCTGGAAGATAACCTGCATCTTTTCCCGCAGGTCATCCATCGCCCTGCCCGCATACGACGACACCGCCCTGCCCCGGTAGAACACCTCCCCGGAGGTGGGCTCGAGGAGCCGCAGGATCATCCTGCCCGTGGTGGTCTTGCCCGAGCCGCTTTCGCCCACGAGCCCCAGGACCTCGCCCTTGCACAGGGAGAAGGAGACGCCGTCCACGGCGCGGACGAACCGCTTCCCCTTCGTGAAAAGGTTCGCCAGCAGCCCCTTCTGAAGCGGGAAGTGCATGGTGAGGTTCTCTACCCTGATGAGTTCTTCCGTCATGGCATTCACCGGTACAGCCAGCAGGCCGCCTTGTGCCCGTTCCGGGCGAACAGCGGCGGTCGGTCCTGCCGGCAGGTATCCATCACCTGCGGGCAGCGCGGGTGGAACACGCACCCGGCTGGCGGGTCCACGAGATCGGGCGGACTCCCGGCCATGGTCTTCAGTTTTGGCTCGTCGAGCCTGATGTTGGGGATGGACGCCAGCAGGCCCTGCGTGTAAGGGTGCAGGGGCCTGTCGAAGATGGACTGGGCCGGCCCCACCTCCGCGATGGTGCCGCCGTACATCACCGTGATGCGGTCCGCGAGCTGCGCCACGTTGCCGAGGTTGTGGGTGATGAGGATGATGGTGAGGTTGTACTGCTTTCTGAGCACGTCCAGCAGGTCCAGGAACTGCGCCTCCACGATGACGTCGAGCGCCGTGGTGGGCTCGTCCGCGATGAGCAGGTCCGGGCTCAGGATGAGCGCCAGGCCGATCATGATCCGCTGGCGCATCCCCCCGGACATCTGGTGGGGGAACTCGTCGAGCCGTTCGGCCGCAATCCCCAGGCTCTCCAGAACCGAGGCGGCCCGCCCGAGCGCTTCCCTTCTGGACACCCTGCCGTCGTGCGCCCTCACCGTTTCCACGAAGTGATGCCCGATGGAGTACAGGGGATTGAGCGAGGTGAGCGGGTCCTGGAATATCATGGCGATCTTCGAGCCCCGCAGGGACAAAAGCTCCCTCTTCCCCATCCGCACGATGTCCCTCCCCCGGTAGAGGATCCTGCCCGAGGCGATCCTCCCCGGCGGCCTGAGCAGCCTCGGAATGGAGAGCCCCAGGGTGGACTTTCCGCACCCCGACTCCCCCACCAGCCCCATGACCTCGCCCTGGAAAAGGTCCAGGCTCACGCCGTTGACGGCGGTCACGGTCCCGATGGAGATGGGGAACTCGACCTTCAGGTCCTCGAGGGAAAGCATGGGGCTTCCGGTGTCCATCTTCTCATCGCTCCAGGAGCCGCGGGTTGAGGATCTCGGCCAGCCCTTCGCCCAGCATGGTGAAGCCCAGCGCCAGCGTGGAGATCATGAGCCCGGGGAAGGTGATGAGCCACCACTGCCCCGAGGCGAGGTATTTCTTGCCCATGGCCAGGTCCATGCCCCAGTCCACCACGGAAGGCGGCAGCCCCAGGCCCAGGTAGGTGAGCGCCGCCTCGATCATGATGGCGTCGGCCACGTTCAGGGTGAAGACCACCACGGTGGTGGCGATGACGTTGGGGAAGATGTACTTCATGAGGATGGTCGGGCTTCCGGCGCCGATGGCCCGGGCCGCCTCCACGTAGAGCTCCTGCTTGATGGCGAGCGTCTGCCCGCGCACCAGGCGGAAGTAGGTGGGGATATAGATCACCGCCACGGCGAAGGTGATGTTGATCACGCCCGGCCCGAACATGGCGGCCAGTGCAATGGCCAGAATAAGGCCCGGAAACACGTAGACCGCGTCCATGACCAGCGACAGCCCCCTGTCCACGAGCCCCCCGGCGTATCCCGACAGGAGCCCGAAGAAGATGCCCACGAGGGAGGAGATGACGGCGGCGAGGACCGAGACCCCCAGGATGGTCCGGGAGCCGAACACGATGCGCGACCAGACGTCCCTCCTCAGGTTGTCCGTTCCCATGAGGTGGGGCCCGCCGGGGTTCGCCAGCTGCGGCCCGGCCTCCTGGCTGAAGGGATCGAAGGGGGCCAGGGTGTGGGGGAACATGGCCATGAAGACGATGACCGCGATGACGGCTGCCCCGAACATGAGGATCCACCACTCCACGCCGTACTTCCTCCCCATGGCGGCAAAGGCCCGAAACGGCCTGCCCAACCCCTGAGCCATCGAGTGTCTCATGCCCTGTTCCCTTTCATCTTCAATACCGTATCCTCGGGTCCACGACCGCGTAGATGATGTCCACCAGCAGCGATATGAAGGCCACGATGAGGGCGAACACGATGATGACGCCCTGGATGGTGGGATAGTCCCGCAGGTAGATGCGCTCCAGGAGGAGCCTGCCCATGCCCGGCCACGAGAACGTCGTCTCGGTGAGGATGGCGCCCGCCATGAGCAGGGCCACCTGCAGCCCCATCATGGTGAGGATGGGGATGAAGGCGTTCTTGAGCGCGTGCCGGTACACGATCGTTGCATGGCTGATGCCCCGGGCGCTGGCGGCCAGGATGTAGTCGGCCTTGAGCACGTCGAGCATGTTGGCCCTCGTCAGGCGGACGAAGATCCCGGAGAGGCTCAGCCCCAGGGTGAGCGAGGGCAGCACGAGATGGACGAGCACGTCCCTGAACGCCTCGAAGTCATGCACCCGGAGGGTGTCGAAGAGGTAGAAGCCCGTGTACTCGAAGTCCGAGGCGAATATTCTCGGGCCCGTCCTGCCGGCGATGGGCAGCCAGTCGAGCCAGATCCCGAACAGCAGCTGGAGCATGAGCCCCATCCAGTAGACCGGTATGCAGTAGATGACGATGCCGTAGAGCCTGATGGCCGAATCCTGCGCCTGCCTCCGCTTGTCCGCGGCATAGGCGCCCAGGAGCACCCCCAGGAAGAGCGTGATGATCATGCCGAAGGTGGTGAGCTCGATGGTGGCGGGGAGCTTTTCCCTGATGGCCACGGTGACCTTCTGCTGGAGCACCATGGAGTCCCCCAGGTCCAGGTGGCTCACCTGCCAGAGGTAGTCCACGTACTGCGCGGTGATGGGCTTGTTCAGGCCGAGCTCTTCACGCTTCTGCTCGATGACCTTTTCGGGGGCATGCCCCCCGAGCATGGCCGAGACGGGGTCCCCGGGCATGAGCCTGAGCACGACGAAGATAATGGTGAGCAGGATGAAGACCATGGGTATGGTCATGAGGGTGCGTGCGATGATGTATCGTAAAAGATTCTTCATGCAGCAGGTCTGTGAATCTTTCTCCCCCGGGGCAAAAAAAAAGAGCCGGGCATGAGCCCGGCTCCAGAGTTAGCACATTTCCGGTTATTTTGCACGAGAGATCGGGCCGTAGTTGAACTGCAGCGTCGGTGACAGCAGGATGCCCCTGATGCCCTTCTGGGCGATGACGTAGAGGTTGCCCTGGAAGATCGGCGCGGTGGGAACCTCGTCGGCCCACATCTTCTGGACCTTCTTGTAGATCGCTGCCCTCTTGTTCACGTCCGTCTCCATCTGGGCCTGCTTGAACATCCTGTCCCACGCGGGGTTGGAGAAAAAGATGCCGTTGCCCTTGGAGCCCTCGGTGCCCGCGAAGGCGGCGGTGTAGTTGTCCGGGTCGAGGTAGTCGGGATACCAGCCGAGGAGGTAGGTGGTCATGACCTTGCCCGCGTAGTTGTCCCGGAAGGTGGCCCACTCGGCCGACTTCACGTCCACCTTCATCATGCCCGTGGCTTCCATCTGCCCCTTCATGACCGCGGCGAGATCGACCTCGGAGTCGCCGTAGTGGGAAGGCGTGTACCAGAGCTCGAAGGCGAGCTTGTTCTTCTCGCTGTAGCCCTTCGATTTCAGCAGCTTCCTCGCCAGGGCAAGGTTGGGGTCGCCGGGGTAGGCCTTGAAGTCGTCGGTGTGGGTCCACATCCCCATGGGCACCATGGAGTAGAGCGGCGCGTTCTGGCCCAGGTACACCTTGTCGATGATGGGCTTGCGGGCAATGGCCGCCGCCACCGCCTGGCGCAGAACCTTGTCGTTGAAGGGCCTGCCCTCGCAGCGGAAGCAGAGATAGCGGATGAAGGGCCCCTGCCCCACCACGACCTGGAACTTCTTCGATTTCTGCAGGTCCCTGATATCGGAGGGGTTGAGCGTCTTGAACGCGAAGTCTATCTCGCCCTTTTCCAGCGCCAGCCTCATGGTGGTGGCGTCGGCGAAGTAGCGGATCACGATCCTCTTGTTGAGGGGCTTCGTGCCGTAGAACAGGGGGTTGGCCTCGAGCACGACCTCCTGGTCACGCTTGAAGGCCACGACCTTGTAGGGCCCGTTGCCCACGAGCTGGCCGCCCTTGAGCTCGGAGGGGTCGCGCACGAGCCTGTCTTTGGGATAGACCTTCGGGTTCAGGGGATAGTACGGCGGGGAGCACAGGAGCGACGGGAAGTAGGACACCGGGTTCTTGAGCACGAACTTCACGCGCAGGGGGTCCACCACGTCGACGCGCTCCACGAAATCCGTGACGAGCCACGACGGGTCGCTCTTGAGGGCTGCCACGCGGTCGATGGACCACTTCACCACGCCCGCGTCGAAGGCCGTGCCGTCGGTGAACTTCACGCCCTTCCTGAGCTTGAAGGTGTACTCTTTGCCGTCCTTGCTCACGGTCCATGACTCGGCCAGCGCGGGGACGAGGTTCGTCCTGCCGGGGGGATAGCTGAGCAGGCCCTGGTAGACGTTGTAAAAGATCTCCCAGGTGTGGAAGTCATAGGCCTTGGCGGGGTCCATGTCGCTGACCTTCTCGGTGGTCCCGTAGACGATGGTGTCCCCTGCCGCGGCAAAACCGCCTGTCGGGATGAACGCCAGACACCCTGCGGCCAGAAGCAGTACTGCCCATTTCCGTACCCTCATATGCTCCTCCTCTCTGGAATGTTATGCTGCCCCGTTCCCTTTGGGGACAGGGCACCTCGCCTGTTCGGCGAACGACGCCGAGCCTCTGCCTTCATTGCATGGTAAGCGGGGGTCCGGGCGCAGTCAAGCGTATTCTCCCGGGAAAAGGCACCCTTCCCGTCATTCGGAAAGGGGCGGGCGGAGAGCAATACCCCCGGGGGAGGGTGTCCCGCAGCGGGCCCGCCTCAGGCCCCCGGGGTGCCCCGCTCATGGAAGAAGCGGGTGAGGAACTCCGCATCGAGTGGCGAGAGATTGAATTCGAAAACCGCCTTTTCAATGAGCTTTGCCAGAGGTTGCGCACGCTTTTGCTCCAGGCTTTCCGACACCCACCTGATTGCCCTTTTGACGTCTTCCTTCTCTTGAGTGATCACGTTCATCAAAGCACCTCCCGTGGAGAGTGGTCGTTTTTTCTTTTGTACCTCTTCAGTAGTGGCACACCTCGTCGCCGGCAACCACCCGGCCTGTCTTTTCTCCCGTTTCCCGCCTGCGAAAACGGGAGGGCCGGCCATTGCCCGAACCCGGATCATGAAGACCGCTTCGTCATTATTCCGGACGGGACGGCTTTGTCCATTCCGTGCTGGACCGGCATTATAAAAAGAGTATAATACTGGCATATTCTATGTGGTTGGACGTACCCTGTGGGTTTGCCTGGATCTTGAACAGTCCTGACAGAGAAAGGGGGCCTTATGAAAGCAAGAGAGATGATGGGGGAACACGGGGCGATCGGTCGATCCGAAAAATCGGGAATCTGCCTGAAGGCGCGGTGCTTCCTGTGCGCGTGCGCGGCCCTGCTCGCGGTCTGCCTGCTCGCGGATGCGCCCTGGGGCGGCGCCTGCGCCAGTGAAGGCGGCGGCAGCTCCTTCACTCCCGGCGCCCAGGGGGATTTCGCCATGTGCTACATGCCCCCCGGCCTGTACTTCCGGAACAACGTCATCTACACCGAAGGAACGCTGAGCGACTACCCGAGCTGGCCGGGCATGAGCCCTGCGCCGACCTCTTCGAAGCTGAAGTCCAAGGTGTGGTTCGACCTGCTCCAGATCGTCTACTCCTCGAAGCTCGAGATCCTCGGCGGCCGCTACTTCGCGAGCGTCAACATACCCTTCGTCCTCGACCAGAAGCTCACCACGAGCACCACCATCCCTGCCGACCCGACTTTCCCCGCGATGAGGGACGGGTCGCACACCTCGGGCTTCGGCGACGTCCAGCTCGTTCCCTTCGGGCTCCTGTGGGACATGGGCAACTTCCACGTCCTGGCAGCCCAGAACCTGGTCCTCGAAACGGGAAGGTACGAAGAGGACAAGGCCAACAACACCGGCAGAAACTATTTCTCCTATGACGAGCTTCTCGGCCTGACCTGGCTCGACGAGCAGGCCGGCCGCGAGATATCGCTCATGGCGGGCCTCATGATAAACACCAGGAACGACAAGACCGAGTACAAGACCGGCAACGAGTTCCATGTCGATTTCACCTTTGCCCAGTACCTGTCGAAGCAGTTCGGGGTCGGCATCGTGGGGTACGTGTATAACCAGGTCACCGACGACAAGGGCCCGGCGCTCGATGCGATCAACGACTTCGACGAGTTTTACGGGCTCCCGGCGCCGGACGGGTACCGGAGCAACGGGGCAGCGGTCGGCCCGGCCATCATACTCACGCCGAACATCGGCGGCAAGGACGTGAACATCATCGCCAAGTGGCTCCACGAAAGCTGCGACAACCGGCTCGAGGGGGAGTGGATCTACCTGTCGGGCTGCGTCAAGTTCTGACGGCAAGACCGGCGGCGGGGGCCCGGGCACACCTTCCGGGCCCCTGGCCGCGGGGAAAGCCCTTCACTTCCCGATGGAGCTCCCGCCCCCTCATGAGGTATAAGGAAGGCGAGGAGATCTCCCATGGGCATGGAACGGTATGACGGCTGCAAGCAGGGCGTGCTCTCGGCGAGCCTCTGGCTCTCCGGGCATGGCTATTTCGGCTCGCCGAGGGGAACCGGGGGAAACGTCTCGGTGAGGGTCGGGGGCGAGGACGCCATGGCCATCACCCCGTCGGGAGCGAGGTACCAGGACCTCACGGCCTCCGACATCTGCATCGTGGGCCTGGATCTCGGGCTCATCGAGGCAACAGGCGCGCACAAGCCTTCTGTCGAGTCCGGGATGCACGGCATCATCTACCGGAACCGCCCGGACGTGAACGCCGTCGTCCACACCCACCAGCCTTACGGCAGCGTCCTGGCTGTCCTGGGCATGCCCATCCCCGCCCTGTTCGACGAAGCGGCGTTCTCCCTGGGCAGGTCCGTGGAGGTCGTGCACTATGCCCCGCCCGGCAGCCTTGAGCTTGTGGAGAACGTGGGGAGAAAGCTCCAGAACAACGCCAACGCCTACCTCATGGAGAACCACGGCGTTCTCGTCCTGGGCGAAGACCTCGAGCAGACCCTCTTCCACGCGGAGCTTCTCGAGAAGACCGCCCGGATCTACTGCCTCGCCCTCTCCACGGGCCGGGAAGTCCGCACCCTCCCGGGGCCCGTGGCCGAGATGGTCCAGGCACACCGGGACCGGGAGGTGAGGGAGGCGGGGAACAGGCGGAAAGAAAAGGCATAGCACCAATGCCGCAGCTCAGCGGTGCTTCGAAGCCACGACCTGAAGCGCCGCCTCGTTCCATCCCCTGCTCCCGGGGTGCGGGGCACGGATGAGTCCCGGCAGGTCGAGCTCTTCGAATGTCCCGTCCTCCTGGGGGATGAGAATCGGGATGTTCACTGCCTTCAGGAGGGGAAAATCGTTGGGGCTGTCCCCGAACCCCACGGTCAGGGCTCCCCTGTTCCAGTTCCTGGCGAAAATCTCCTGCACCCTCGCCACTGCCACCCCCTTGTCGCTGCCCATGCCCATGCAGTGGAAAAACCTCCCGCCCCGGGTGATGAAGAACCCCCTGCTCCGGGCGAGCAGCTCCAGGTCAGGGAGCTCATCCTCGTTCTCCAGGACGAAAAGCTCGGTGAACTCCCTGGCCTGCGCCAGGGCGGCCTTGTCCGGGGGGAGCCCGGTGAGTTCTGAGACCTCCCCGACGCTCATGTCACCGAAGCCCCTGACAGAGAAGCCCCCCTTCGCTTCATCCATGAAGGACCTGACCCGTCCGTAGGGCTTTCCCAGGAGGATGCACCGCAGGCCACCGCTGATGATCACGCTGCCCACGGGCAAAGTGACGTACCCTTCGGGGAAAAAGATCCCGCCCCCGTTCTCGACGATGATCGGCCCCGTGATGCCCATCTCCTCCTGGATGGCCGTCACCTCCATACGGGTTCTGCTCGTGCAGATCACCAGGGGGATGTTCAGCTCCTGCAGCCTGTTCAGGGCGGGCCGGGCCGGCTCCCACGAGTAGTCGCCCCGGTTCATGAGCGATCCGTCGATGTCGGTAAAGAAGATGAGCCGTTTCTTTCCTTTTCTCTTCATTGTGCTTCCCATGGCCTGGGGTGGGGATTCGTGCTTCTTCGCACAGACAAGGTAAGGTTTATAGTAACGCCCGGGCGGCGGGATGCCAAATGCCCACTTCCGCGGACCTGGGCGTGCCGTTCGATGCAGCAAGCAGGGTCCTGCCGTTTCCTGCACCTTCAACGAAGCAGGAGCTGGCCGACGAGTTCAACCGTGAGCTGGCACACGCCCCGAAGGAAAAGTATCCCATCGTTGGCGAACCCGCCCCCCGCGTCCTCTTCCTCTGGAATCGCTCATGGGCTCGGGACAAAAAACTCGGCCTTGGGAAAATCACGCAGATCTTTTGCTATGGCTGCATGGAGGAATGAGTTGACCCACTTCACGATATCGTTTCTGATGATGGACCTCCTGAGCCGTGACATCCTCTCCCTCCTCTCTTCCGGCCCCATGGTCACGGCGGTGTGGATGGCGTCCGCGGTCTTCTGGATGTCGTAGGGATTCACCATGAGCGCATGGTCGTGCAGCTGAGAGGCTGCGCCTGCGAACTCGCTCAGGATGAGCACGCCCTGCTCTTCGATGTTGCTCGCGCAGTACTCTTTGGCGATGAGGTTCATGCCGTCCTTGAGCGGGGTGATGAGTGCGATCTCGCACGTCCTGTAATAGGACAGGAGCTCCGGTCTGGTCAGGGACCGGTATATGTAATGGATGGGGATCCACCCCACATCCGTATATTTCCCGTTGATCTCTCCCACGAGCCGCTCTATCTCGTGCTTGAGCTTGGCATACTCCTCCACCGTGTCACGGCTGGGCACCACCACCTGGATCAGGGTGACCTTCCTGCGCAGGTCCGGGTAGCGGGCAAGGGCGTCCTCGAAGGCCCTGAGCCGGTCCGGAATGCCTTTCGTATAGTCGAGGCGGTCCACGCCGAGGATGAGCTGCCTCTTCGGAAGGTTCTCGTGGATTATCCAGGCCTTGTCGGCCACCTCCGCCGATCGTGCGATGTCTGCGAACTCGCTGTAGTCGATGCTGATGGGGAAGGCGCCCAGATGGACTTCCCGGTTGTCGTGCACGACCGAGCTCAGGCTGCCCGTTCCCGTCACCTTGTATCCGAGCAGCGCCCGGACGCATCCGATGAAGTTTCTCAGGTCCCTGACCGTCTGAAAGCCGACAAGATCGTAATCCAGAAAGGCCTCGAGGATCTCGAAGCGCCAGGGGAGCTTCAGGAAGATGTCCAGGGGCGGGAAAGGGATGTGGAGGAAGAAACCCGAGGGCAGCTTCGACCCCAGACGCCTCAGCTCTTTCCCCGTGAGGATGAGCTGGTAATCCTGCACCCAGACATAGTCGTCGTTTCCCGTGTTCTCGATTATGGCCCTGGCGAACTTCCCGTTCACCTCCTGGTAGGCATCCCAGTAGGAGGGATCGAAGTTGCAGTGGGAAAAAAGATCGTGGAAGAGCGGCCAGAGTATCTGGTTCGAGAAACCGTAGTAGTACCTGTTCACTTCGTCCCTGGTGAGGCTGACCGGCTTCAGCAGGTATCCCGCCGCTTTCGTGCCCTCTGAGATGAGATCGTTGAGAAGATTCGTCGCGGGGGTCTGCTCGGCGTTGATTCCCACCCACCCGATCCAGATGCCGCCACGGTGCTTGAGGACGGGGCTCAGGGCCGTGACCAGGCCACCGGAACCGGGGACCATCCCCCACGTGCCCCTGCTGCACCTGCTGAGGACGATCGGGAGCCTGTTCGATATCACCGCCAGTCTTCGCGCTTCCATAGTGTCTCTCCGGGCCTGCCCGCCGGTGCATGGACCAGCCATGCCCCAAGGAAATCCTTCACCGCATGGACATCCCTGAGAAGCCCCTGTGCACGGGTACGGTCCCCTGACTCTGCCACCCTGATGCTTACCCCCTGCCCCTCAATGGCACCGAAGGCGTCCTCGTCGGTCTCATCGTCACCGATGTACACCGTGAAGACATCCCCCCCGACATGCGAGAGCAGCCGGAGCAGGGCGTCCCCCTTGTTTATTCCCCTGCACCTGAGTTCGATGCCGCCGTTGAACTTCACGATCTCCAGCTCATGGCTGCTTCCTATGATGTCCCATTCCTCCCTGGCCAGGATTTCGAGGCGGACGGCCTCATCTTTGTCAAGCCCCCGGGTGTGAAGGGCGAGGCTCATCTTCTTTCTCTCGATCCTGTCCTCCCCCGCTTCCCGCACGATCGACCTCCACGCCTGCTCCAACCCCTGTTTCTGCGTGCCGGTGGGATCGATCGATATCATCGTGCCGTCGGGAAACCTGAACTCCGAACCGTGGCCGCCGACTGTCATGATGCGCAGGTCTCCGAGCAGGCAGAGGATCTCTGACACGGGCCGGCCGGATATGATGGCCAGGGCCCCCTGTGCTTTCTCCCGTATCTTCTCCAGAAGCAAGGCGATGCCGGGAAGGGGAAGGGCTTCCATGCGCTCTGCCCTGAACGGTGCGATGGTCCCGTCGTAATCGAGGACAAGGAAGCTCATGCATGCCGCATGCAGCCTGTCCCAGAAATCCGGTATGTTCTGCACCTCGGCAGGCATTGCATAGGGGTATGTCATCCTGTCTCTATCCTGTCCTGGAATTCGAACATGACGGCATGCATGAGGGTGAGGTACTCCCTCAGATGCCTCGTGATGAGAAAGTTCTCCATGACGAATCTGTGGGCTTTCCTCCCCATCTCGCCAAGGATGTCCCTGTGCTTGAGCAGATATCTGATGCGGAGCGCGGCTCCCTCCGGGGTCCTGACGAGAAAACCGGTGTGATGGTTCACAACCTGGAGCCTGATGCCGCCCGTGTCGCCCCCGATCACCGGCTTGCCTTTCCACATGGCCTCTGTCACGGTAAGGCCGAAGCCCTCCTTCGTGGATTTCTGGATTGCAATATCCGCAACCCGCTGGAGCGCGTTTATTGTGAGGTGATCATCGCTCGGCAGGTTGAAAACATGGATGTCCTCGTCGCTGCCGGCACTCTCCATGACCTGGCGGAGCACCTCTTCTCCTTCGGGATCGTCCGATGCCCCGCCGCCTGCCAGCACGAGCTGGACCGGGATGAACTCCTTCACAAGCCGGTAGGCCTGGATCACGCCCAGCGGGTCCTTGAACCGGTCGAAACGCGAGATCTGGGTGATTATCGGCCTTCCCGGATCGAGACCCCACCTGTCATAGGTGGATGAGATCTCCTGTTCGCTGAGGTCCCTGTTCTTGTCGCTCAACGGGTCGATGCTCGGCGCCACGAGATAAAGGGGATGAGGGAGAAGCTGGGCAAACTCTGAGAGGGACCAGATGCTCGCATGGTAGTTCTCCACATGCCGCCGGAGATATTTCCATACCGGGCGGAATGGCTTGCTGGCATCGATGTGGCATCGCCATATCCATTTCCCCTTTCTTCCGGGGAGGCACCCCAGGATGGCCGCAGGCTGAGGATCGTGAATGAATACGATCTCGGCATCCTCCAGGGTTCCCCTGAGCTCTTCGGCATTCTCCGCATTCACACGCTCATACTCTCTGAGCAGGCCGTGGCCAATCTCTATGCCATTTCCCTGGAGGCCGTTGTGCATGAGCTTGGTGCATTTGAAGAACTGCTCGGTCCCCTTTATGGTCTCCCACCGTGCATCGATGCCCAGCTCCTGCTTCAGGGGAACCAGCCAGTGGAGAATCTCCGCGACGCCGCCGCCCTCCCTGGTGGAATTGACATGGACCACCTTCATGCCTTTCAGCGGAGAGCTGAGCTGTCTCAGATGCTCGATGACGTCCTGGCCAACGACCTCCGCATATCGCTCAAGCAGCCCCATGATCAATCCTTCCTTTCCCGCCGATACTGGTCGAATACCCGATACAGCTCTTCCCTCAGCTCCGAGAGGGTGGTGAAATACGGATCGATGGCGACAATGCGATCGGAAAGCTCCTGGTATGAGTTCCCGAACCCCTCGAGCCACGTGGAAAAATCGTTTTTCGCCTGGGGGGTCCTCCTCCGGGCATCGATGAAATGATAGAATATGCTGCCGCGGGACATGTGGGGGATGTTGTCAGCGAGGGCCTCGGGTATGGCATAGCTTCTCCCGGTATTGAAAATCACGATCTGCGAGGTGACGAAGTAGATACGTTCTGTCGCCATCACCCAGGGCAGGAGATCGCTCTCGTCAAGCCTTTCCTCGATGACATCGATCAGTTCCCTCCTCAGATCCTCAAGATTATCGAAATGTGTGGGGTCCAGAAGCGCCAGTCTCTCTGCCAGGATCTTGTCGTGCATGCCCCGGGACGCCCACACGGCAAAATCGTTCTGAAACTCGGGGACATCAAACCTGGGCCTCAGGAGCCCCCCCCAGAAATGGTAGTATATGCTTCCGATGGGAATACCCCTGATCCTGTCCTTGAGTTCCCGGAGTGTCTGTGCGTATTCCCCGGTCGACATGGCGATGAGGGCACAGTCTTTTTCTAAAAATGGCTCTGCCATGAAAACGGCCCCTTTTATTGTGACACCATATTTGAAAT
>ERZ1645192.777-NODE-777-length-26702-cov-7.286862_pt1 | contig 26702 bp, 28 predicted proteins | sample MGYA00575354_ERZ1645192 | MGnify/ENA primary metagenome ERZ1645192 (study PRJEB40844, sample SAMN11349763) | freshwater sediment metagenome | isolation source: river sediment | host: Sediment | place: India: Faizupur Khadar , New Delhi | collected 2017-02-21 ... | reverse complement strand
CCGGATCGCGGCCGGTGGAGTAGCGGAACCCGTCGCGCAGGCCGTCGACCAGTTCGTCGTAAGGAATGTTGCCGAAAAGGATGTGGAGTCGCATCGCCATCGGCTCGTCGGCGTCGATGATCGCCTGCCAGTCCTGCGACGGCTTTTTGAGGTAGAGGGTGTTGGCATAGATGTCGACATTGAACTTCTCGAGGAACCCGACCCCGTTGAGTTGGAGCGTCGTATCCTTATCCACCACGAAGCGGTCGTCGAAGCGGTAGCCGTTGACGCGGCGCGCCTCGGCTGTGGCGCTCAGCAGCAGGGTGAGTAGGGCGGTCAGCAGGACCAGATTCCGCATCGTTTCCTCCGGAAAGCACCTTCAACGGACCGCCGCTATCCTACCATATTCAAAAATGGTGGCAACAAAGCGCGGAAAAAATAAAAAGAAATCGGACCAGTAACACTTTTATCAATAATTTACTTGACTGATATTAGAAACTTGGTATATGTTTTCTAGCAGAAGGCAGTGAAGACTGCTAGGAGGTGGATCATGACCGTTTACATCCCGGCGCTGTCGAACGACTCGATCTCGGCTTACATCCACAACGTGCTCGCGGTGCCCGATCTGGACCGCGACGAGGAAGAGCGGCTGTTCACGAGTTACCGGCAGAAGAACGATATCGACGCGGCCCGCCGCATCATCCTCGCGAACCTCAAACTGGTGGTCAACGCCGCCTACCGGTTCCGCAAGTTCCGCGATGTGGTGGACCTGATACAGGAAGGGAATGTCGGCCTGCTGACGGCGCTCAAGAAGTTCGACCTCGCCAAAGGGGTCCGCTTCGCCACCTACGCAGTCTGGTGGATCAAGGCGAAGATACAGGAATTCATCCTGTCGCACATGTCGATAGTCCGCTACGGCAAAGGACGCGACGAACGGAAGCTCTTCTTCAACCTCGTCTCGACCGTCCGCGAGATAGAGTCGCACGATCAGGGGCGCGACCTCTCCCGCGAAGAACTTATCAATGAGGTTGCCCGCCGCCTCAAGATCGATCCGATCCGGGTGGCCGACAATATGCGGGTCCTCACCTCGTCGTCCGACGTGTCGCTCGACGAACAGTACGAGGACGGCACCGACCGCTGGCAGATAGCCGACGAAAAGGCCGATTTCTCCGAAGGGTTGATCGCCGACGAACGGAAACAACTGCTCTACCGCGCCGTTGAGACGCTCGACGAGCGGGAACGCTACATCATCGACAACCGCTATCTCACCGACGATCCGCAGACGCTCGAGGATATCGGCCGCCGGTTCAATGTGTCGAAGGAGCGGGTGCGCCAGATCGAAGAGCGCGCCCTCGAAAAGATCAGAAAGCAGGCGACCGCCCACTCATAAGGACAATTTCTTCTCCGCCATCTCTTTCCACCCGTCGACCGCCCGCCGAATGTGCGGGATGGTGATACTGCCGCCGACGATGAGTCCGATGGAAAGCGCCTCGTCGAGTTCGGCGTCGGTCACCCCTTCGGCGCGGCAGCGGAGCAGGTGGTAGCGGATGCAGTCGTCGCACCGCAGGACCAGAGACGCGGTCAGCCCGATCAGTTCCTTCGTTTTCACCGGCAGGGCGCCGTCGCGGTAGCACTGCGTGTCGAGCGATAAGAAACGCTTGGTGACATTCCCCGAAAAGTCGAGTACCGCCGTGTTCTGCCGCTCCCGTTCTTTGATGAATTCCTCGATGTGCATGGGACTCCTCCCGTGTGAGCTACATTTTGACGCCCCATAATATCCGGCGGCGGCGTCCGACGCAACAATATTTTCTTTTCTTGCGGCGCGGGACTGCTATAATCGGCGCGGACGGTCCTTTTGACGGTGGGGAAAGATGCACGATCACGATACGATACTGGCACGGGCGAAAGTTCTGGCCGACCTGACCGGCGCCGGACCGGAGCGCTACGCGGTGGTCGCGGCGAACCTCATCGCCGTGTGGGAACAGCCGTTGCTCACCGCGCAGAGCGTGCCCGCTCTCATCGATCACACCCTGCTTGCCTTCGATGCCACTGAAAAAGCGATAGAACAGCTCTGCACCGAGGCGGCGCGTCACCATTTCACGGCGGTCTGCGTCAACCCGGTCTGGGTGGCCACGGCGCGCGAGATGAAGCGGCGACTCGGAGCGCGGTACGCCATCGCGGCGGTCGTCGATTTTCCGCTCGGGGCGTCGACCGTGACGGCGCGGCGTGCCGAGGCGCAGGCGGCCATCGCCGACGGGGCGACCGAACTCGATCTGGTCATCGGCATCGGCCAGCTCAAATCGGGCCGGTTCAACGAGGTGTATGAAGGGATCCGCTGCGTCGCCGGGATCGGCGGCTACCTCAAGGTGATACTCGAGACCTCGGCGCTCACCGAGGCCGAAAAGATAGACGGCGCGCTCCTCGCGGTACTCGCCGGGGCCGACATGCTCAAGACCTCGACCGGCGTCAACGGCAAGGCGACCCCCGACGATGTCCGGCTCCTGCGGACCATCGCCGGAACACTGCTTGGTGTCAAGGCGGCGGGCGGCATCCGCGACCGGGCGACGCTTGAACGGATGGTTGCGGCGGGGGCCGACCGGATCGGATCGAGCGCGTCGTGCAGTATCATGGAGGAATGGGGATGACCCGTTTCGCGCTGACACTGGCGCTTCTCCTTGTCTGCCGGATCGCGGCGGCGGCGCTCCAGTTCGGCGAACAGTTCCCCGAAGAACTCAAGAACGCGCTTCTGGCCGACCCGCGCGCGGCGGCCGTCGCCGAGGAATTCACCCTTGAAACGGCCGACGGCGGCTTTCTGCTCATCGTCAGCAAAGAGGGACTCATGCGGCGTCTGCCGCTCGAAAAGACCTCGGCCGAAGATATCCTCAATGTCATAGAGACGATGCAGGAGGAACTCATCGTCATCCGCGAGGCGCGGGAAAAGAAAGCGGAACCGCCCAAGCCCGAAGAGCCGCCCAAGGAGGAGCCCAAGCCGGCCGAAGAAAAACCGAAAGAGGAGGAGAAGCCGACGGTCGAATGGTTCGCCTTCGCCGATCCCGACAGCCGTTTTTATATCGGTATCACCCTTTCGCCCGAGGAGTGGGGGGCGGGCGGACTGGAGTTCTCGGGCGGCGTCGCCTTCCTGCGGTTCGGCATCAACGCCAAAAAAGGGCTCAATGTACAGCTCAAGGGTCTTCCGAGCCTCGAATGGGAGGCCTACGGGGTGCTCGCCCAGATAGATTTTCTGCGGGTCACCGACTTCACCTTCTCGACCGGCCTCGAGGTCTTCCTCTACCGGCTCAACAACCGCATCTTCGAACGCGACCAGATATTCATCGGCGTCGCCTACAAGTTCCTTTTCATGGTGACGGGGGTCCGCGCGGCGGTATCGCCCAGCGATGTGGTCATCCGGACCGGCACCAAGAACTACCGTACCGATCAGGTGCGGGGGATATTCTTCTTCAGTTTTGCGTTCTGACGCCTTTCTCTTCGACCGAGGCGATCTCGGCGTCCAGTGGCATGAATTTCCATGAAAGGGCCTTTATCTTCGGCGGGCACCCCTTGATACAGGTGCCGCATTTGATGCAGTCGAGGTGGTTTATCTCGCGCGGCAGTTCCAGCCCCATCGGGCACTGCTTGCCGCACATACCGCAGGAGAGGCAGACCTTGCGGTCGCGCGCTATCCGCAGCATCGCGATCCGGTTGAACAGGCCGAGGAAAAGGCCCAGCGGGCAGAGATAGCGGCAGAAGGGACGCTGTTCGCGCATCGCGTAGAGGAGGATGATCACCAGCAGGATCACCTTCCACGCGAAGGTAAGCCCGACGCCGACGCGGAACGATTCGTTCGCGATGACTATCGGGATGCCGGCCTGCAGGGTCCCGGCGGGGCATATCCACGCGCAGAAGGCGGGGAGTTCTTTCCAATAGGGGATGATGACCACGAACGCGGCGAAGATGACCCATTTAAGCTGGCGCACCCACGGCATCATCCGGACCTGCGCGGAGAAGGGGGAGAACTTGTGCAAAAGGTCCTGCAAAAGCCCGAACGGACAGGCGTAGGCGCAGGGGCCGCGGCCGAAGAGGGTGCCGAACACGGCGAGCGAGCCGATCGCGTAGGTCGGTATCATTTTCGCGTATTCGATGATGTACTGCATCGTCCCGATGGGGCAGGAGAAGGGGGCGGCGGGACAGGAGTAGCAGGTGAGGGTGCCGGTGCAGATCGCCTTGGCGGGGCCGCGGTAGATGGTGCCGGTCAGGAAGTTCTGGATGAAGGGGTTTTGGATGACGAGGAATATGAACTGGATGATCCAGCGCTTCACTTGTAGAGTCCCATGCACGATTGACAGAAGGTCGAACCGTTGACCCGGACCAGCGTTATCTCGCGGGTGCCGTACTGGTCGATGGAGAGGAGGAGCGCCTTGGCGATGAGGAGCGCCGCGACGATAATGATGAGATAGCGGCCCGTTACGATAGCGACCCGTTTAGCGGTGGGCGTCTTGAACAAAGTAGTTTCCTCTTAATCTCTTCGCGGAGCGATTTTCGCGGCAGGCGGGGCTTTTGTCAAGTTTTGCAAAACCCTCACCTCGGTCCTCTCCCTAAAACAGGGCGAGGAAGAATAAGGTATTCAGCTTTTTCTCGCGATGAGGGCGGCACCGTAGGCGCCGAAGAGTTGGGCGTCGTCGCTGGTGGCGATGGGGGCGTCGAAGAGGCGCGCCAGATGTTGGCGGACCGGCAGGATGCGCGAAACGCCGCCGGTCATAAAGAGCGGCGGCCGGGCGTGGACGCGGGCGGCGAGCTGGAAGGTCATCCGGGCCGCCATCGCGGCGACGGCCGAGGCGAGCGCGAGCGGCGCGGCGCCGGAGGCCATGAGCGATATCAATTCCGATTCGGCGAAGACGGTGCAGGTGGCCGACAGGAGCGGCGGCTCCACGGACGACACCTCAAGCCGCGAGAACTCCGCCAGCGGATAGCCGAGCCGCGCGGTCATCACCTCGAGGAATCGTCCCGCCCCGGCGGCGCACTTGTCGTTCATGGCGAAGTCGCGGATGCGGTCGCCGTCGATCGCGATGACCTTGGCGTCCTGCCCGCCGATGTCGATGATGGCGCGGGTGGCGGGGGCGTGGCGCTGGACCGCGAGAAAATGGCAGGTGATCTCGGTCGCGGTGCGGCCGACACGGCTTTCGAGCGCGGCGCGGCCGTAGCCGGTCGCGGCGGTGAGGGTATCGTCACGCAGATAGTCGGCGGGGATGAGGCCGCGCAGTTTCTCGTAGGTGAGAACTGAGTTGCCGAGCGTTTCGGTAAGGGCGGTATGGATGATATTCCCGTCGGGATCGGTCACGACCGCTTTGCCGGTACGCGATCCGATGTCATAGCCGATGGCGTAGGGAGGAATGGTCACCGGTGCCTCATTTCTGCGGCGCCGGGGCGTCCGGCGGTTCTTTTTCTATGATGACCCGTTTCTTGACCTTGCGCGAACTGTCGCCTTCCTCGGTTTCTTCCTGAATGATGTGATATTCGATGGTTCGCTTGCCCTTGGGTGGCGGCGCCTTGAGCACCGTTCCTTTCTGCCGCTTCTCGGCGGCATCGGTGTCGGGCGTCAGGAGGTCGTCGGTCGTTTCGTCCGTTTTTTTCATCGCGCGGAGGCGGTCGCCGAAGAAATTCTGTTCCCAGTTGCGGTTCGATTCGTCGGCGGTGATGCGGACGCGGCTGGTCACCCCGGCGCCGTCGGCCATGAGGAGGAACGATGCGGTCAGTAGGGAGATCGCTATTGCGGTGCGCATCGCGTCAGATCCGGTGTTTGGGCAGTTGGTACATCGCCATGGTCACCATCTTGCCGGCAGAGGTGAGGGTGATGAGGTGTTCATGCCGCCAGCCGCCGAAATCGGCGCGGGTCTTTATCTGCCAGACGCCCGGCTTTTCGACCGTCACCATGAAGGGTATGGAGTTCATCCCTTCGGCGAATCTGCCGGTCCAGGTGTGGGTGCGGGCGGCGGCCACTTCGGCGTAGTCGCTGTGGAACTTCACCCCCTCGTCGAGTTCGATGGTCACCGCCACTTCCCCGATCGAATGAACGGCGAGATATTCAAGATCTATCGACAGCGGCGTTTCGGTCGATACCTCCTTGCTGGTCAGCAGGAGCGGCTGGGGGTGCTCCTCGTTGAAGTAGAAGAAGCCGACGGTTCCCAGCGCGAGCAGGAGCAGGCCCGCCAGCAGGCCCAATTCCATCGGGCGGAAACGGATCGCGGGGAGGTAGCCGTACCAGTTCCGGCATCCGGAGCGGTCCATCAGGCGGTCGCGGAGCCGGTCGCCGAAGCCGAGCGGCGTATCAGCCTCGGCCGGGACCAGCCCTTTGAGCATACCGGTCACCGCGCCGGCCGCCGCGAGGTGTTCGCGGCATTCGGTACAGGCGGCGGCGTGTTCTTTAAGGAACTGCGCCTCGACCGGTTCCAGATCGCGTCCCATCGCCGCGGCGATGAGGCGGGTCATTTTGTCGCATCCATTCATGGAGACCTCTATAAAAAATGACTTCTTCTTTTCCGTATCAGTTCCGACAGTTTTTCGCGGGCCCGCATGGCCCGGGTCTTGAGGGCGCTCATCGACAGGTCGAGCAGTTCGGCCGTCTTTTCGTAGCTCTCTTCGCGGATATCTATCATCACGAGCGTTTCGCGGTATTTCGGCGGGAGGAGCGCGATGATCTCGAGCAGTTTCTCGCGCCTCTCGGCGAGGATGAGCTCTTCGACGGCGGTGGTGCCGCCGGTTTCCGCCAGCCCCGCCACCTCTTCGTCGTCGTGCTGGATCGCCTTGGTGCCCAGGGCTTTGCGGTAGTTGATGAACTCGTTGCGGACGATGCGCCACAGCCAAGTGCCGAACGAACTGTCGCCGCGGAACCGCTTGATGTTGACGAAGGCCTTGACGAACGCCTCCTGCAGGACATCGGACGCGTCGGCGTGATTGCCGCCCGCCATGCCGAGGGCGAAGGAGTAGAGGCGCGACCGCTCGGCGGTGATGAGTTCTTCGAACGCGGCGATGTCGCCGTTCATCGCCTGCTGCGCCAGTTCTTTTTCGTTCAGCCCGCTCATGGGGCATATTCTAGTAGGTACACTGCGCGGAGTAAATAGCGCGGGAAGAAATATAGACAAGAATAAACGGGCGGTTACATCATTCATTGACCGACACCGTCATCGTCAGGTCCTGTTCCGACCGCTGTTCGTCCGCTCCGGCGCTGTCGAGGAACTCCCCCGCGATGAAGTAGACCGCGATGAACAGAATCAGGAATATCATCGCAGGTACCAGCCGTTCGATCTCACCCATGACATCCTCCCTCTCGTCGTTCATGATAATGGACAATAATGTAGGGAAAGATGTCGCAGGAAAAAAAAGAAATTTTGACTCTCTAAAGGCGCGTGGTTATACTCGACCCGTTATTAGGCAGACACGACCGATCGACCGAGGGAGGGGGAATGATGGCCGGCGCTCTTTTTCCGACACGAGCAGGGATTTGGGGCTTCCTTCTGTGGTGTTTTCTCGTTGTTTCCTGTAGCGAGGATGACTGTTATTACTGCGGCAAGGATATAACGGGCGGCGTAACAGCCGATGCTGATGCCAAAGGGATAACGAAAGAGAGTGATATCCCAACTATCGACGACGCCATAGGACCGGATGCGTCGACCGATGACGCCCAACCCGACGATCTGCTCGACATCGAACAACCCGACGCGGACACTATCTACGATGGCATGGTTGAAGTTCCCGCCGGTGAGTTCATGATGGGCTGTAACGAAGCGGTGGATACCGAATGCGATCCTTCGGAAAAGCCCTACCATGCCGTAACGCTTTCGGCGTACAAGATTGACAAGTATGAGGTAACTGCGGGAGAGTATCAGGAATGTGTCGATGCCGGCGCCTGCAACAACGATAGTGAAGCGGAACCGCAATATGCTTCTTCCACCGATGATGCGAATTGTCCTCTTTTCATGCTTGGCAAGGAGGAATTTCCGATGCAGTGCGTGACTTGGTACGGTGCGAAAGCCTATTGCGAATGGGTCGGGCGGCGGCTTCCGAGCGAGGCGGAATGGGAAAAAGCGGCGCGTGGGACCGATGGCCGAAAATATCCATGGGGCAATGATCCGGTCAGTTGTGATTATGCCGTAATAAATGAATGTGGAGGCAGTGCCGGCGAGGTCGGCAGCAAGGAAGCGGGAAGAAGCCCGTACGGGGCTTACGATATGGCGGGGAATGTTCAGGAACATGTGAACGATTGGTACAATGTTGACTATTATGCCTATTCGCCACAGCAGGATCCTCCGGGGCCGGGCAGTGGCAATATGCATGTGCTGCGCGGTGGCGGGTTTGAGTCAAGCGTGGGATCGTATTTCCGTTCATCTTATCGTTTTGCTTCAGAGCCCGACGAGCAGCATAATGGTTTTGGCTTCCGTTGCGCGAAGTGAGCTTCTTGAGCAAATTCGGCACACAAGGTATTTACAAAATATTTTTGCTTGCCGGCGCGCTTTAGGTATAATCCACTGCTATTTTTTATAGGATGAGCATCCCATGTGCGGAATCGTAGCCTATACCGGCCCCGGCGAGGGGATACCGCTGGTCATCGAGGGCCTTTCGCGCCTCGAGTACCGCGGCTACGACTCGGCGGGCCTCGCCTTCTTCCATGACGGCCGCATCGTCATAGAGCGGGCCGCCGGCAAACTCGACAAGCTCAAGGCGAAGGTCTGCGGCGAACCGCCGTCGTCCAACGCCGTCATCGGCCACACCCGCTGGGCGACCCACGGCCGTCCGACCGAGATAAACGCCCATCCCCATGTGTCGGGCAAAACGGCGCTCGTGCACAACGGCATCATCGAGAACTATCTTGAGTTGCGCGACTACCTGACGGCGAAAGGGGCGGGCGACTTCTACTCCGACACCGACAGCGAGGTCATCGCCCACCTCATCAACTATTTCTACAAAGGCTCCCTGCCCGAGGCGCTCGCCGAGGCGCTCGCGATGATCGAGGGGAGTTACGCGCTGGCCATCCTGCATGAGGATCACCCCGACGAGATATATCTGGCGCGCCGTTCGTCGCCGCTCGTTGCCGCCGTATCGGCCGAGGGCGGGTTCGCCGCCTCCGACATCCCGGCGGTACTCAAGCACACCCGCGACTTCGTGTTCCTCGAGGACGACGACATCGCGGTCCTTACCAGGGGGGCGGTCACCGTCATGGACCGGTCGCTCAAAAAGGTCGAGCGCAAACTGCACCACATCGACTGGAGCGCCGGAGCGGCCGAGAAGGGTGGCTACCGCCACTTCATGCTCAAAGAGATCAACGAGCAGGACCGGGCGGTGATGGATACCCTGCGCGGGCGGCTCAACCGGGCGCAGGCCGACATCATGCTCTTCGACGGCGACACGCAGTTCTTCAAGGGGCGCAAGAAGATATTCATCGTCGCCTGCGGCACGTCGTGGCATGCGGCGCTGGTGGGCAAATACTACATCGAAGGGCTTGCCCGCGTTCCGGTCGAGGTCGATCTGGCGAGCGAATTCCGTTACCGCGACCCGATCATCACCCCCGACGATCTGGTCATCGTGATCAGCCAGAGCGGCGAGACGGCCGACACGCTGGCCGCCCTGCGCGCCGCCAAGGAGCCTAAGGTGCCGGTGCTGGCGGTCTGCAATGTGGTCGGTTCGACCATCGCGCGCGAGGCCGATACGACGCTGTTCACCTACGCCGGGCCCGAGATCGGGGTCGCCTCGACCAAGGCCTTCACCACACAGCTGGTGACGCTCTACCTCATCGCCCTCAAGGTCGGCATCGCGAAGGGACACCTGCCCAAAAGCGCGGTCCATGTCCACATTCGCGGGCTTTCCGAACTGCCCGAGATCATCGAATCGGTGCTCAAGGACAGCGGTCGCATCGAAAAGATAGCCCATGACTTCTACCGGTCGAACGACTTCCTGTTCCTCGGCCGTGGCATGAACTACCCCATAGCGCTCGAAGGGGCGCTCAAGCTCAAGGAGATATCCTACATCCACGCCGAAGGTTACCCGGCGGGCGAACTCAAACACGGGCCACTGGCGCTGGTTGACCGCAATATGCCGGTCGTGGCGGTGATGCCCTCCAACGCGATGGCGGGGAAGATGTTCAGCAATCTGAAGGAGGTCGCGGCACGCGACGGTCGTATCGTGGCGCTCACCACCGAAGGCTCCAACGATGTGGAGGAGATCGCCGAGGCGGTCATCCCGATGCCGCCGATGTCGGAGTGGCAGGAGCCGATCGTCTACATCGTGCCGCTGCAACTGCTCAGTTACCATGTCGCGGTCAATAAGGGGACCGATGTCGATCAGCCGCGCAACCTCGCCAAAAGCGTGACGGTGGAATGATGTTCAATATGGTGCTGGTCAGTCCCGAGATACCGCCGAACACCGGCAATGTGGGGCGCAGTGTACTTGCCACCGGCGGGAAACTGCACCTTGTCCGGCCGCTCGGCTTCTCGATCGACGACAGGAACCTGCGCCGCGCCGGGCTCGACTACTGGGAGGACATCGATCTGACGGTCTGGGAGAGTCTGGACGATATCGTCGCGCAGGTCCCGGCCGAACAGCTCCATTTCTTCTCGACCCGCGGCAAATACCGCTACGATCAGCACAATTACCGTCCCGGCGACTGGTTCATACTCGGCAGTGAGTCGCGCGGGCTCGATCCCGACCTGCTCGCGCGGCATGAGGAGCGGACCTTTCATATCCCGATGAGTAATCTGTCGGTGCGGAGCCTCAACCTGTCGAGTTCCGCCGCGGTGGTGCTCTATGAGGCGCTCCGCCAGAACGGCTTTGGCGGTCGGGGAGGGGCGGCATGAGGTTCGTCTTCCGGCTGTTCAACATCCGCGAAGAGGAGCAGACGCGCGCCGGACTGCTGTTCCTCTACAACTTCCTCGTGGTCGCCACCTATGTGCAGGGCCGCATCGTCCGCGATACCCTGTTCCTGAAACGCTACGACATCTCGCAACTGCCGCTCATGTACATCTTCGTGGCGGCATCGGTGTCGATACTGACGTGGCTCTACACGCGCAAAAGTTCGCTCTACCGGCTCGACACCCTCATCAACGGTGTCCTGTTCGCCTCCATAACTCTGACACTCGCCTTTATGACCTTCATCAACCTCGGCTACCGCTTCAGTTACCCGGGGCTCTATATCCTCGTCGAGGTCACCGGCGCCTTCATGACCTTCCAGTTCTGGTCCTTCACCAACGAACTGCTCGATTCGCGCGAGGCGAAACGGACGCTCGGTTTCATCGGCATCGGCGGTATCATCGCGAGTCTCGTGGCCGGTTACTCGGTGAAGTGGCTGGTCCACGTGGTGCAGGTCGAGAATCTGCTCGTGATCAACGCGATGTTCATGGGACTGTGTATGTACCTCGTCCGCCGGATGGGAGAGACCTATAAATCGAAACTCCAGCGCAGCGTCGTGGTCCGGTCGGTCCAGAAGAGCGCCAAGCATGCGCCGGTGAGCCTCTTCAGCCAGCCCTATTTCCGTTATATCGCCCTCATCACGCTCATCACCTTCGTCATCGTGAACTTCGTCGATTACCAGTTCAAGATGGAGGCGCGGGAGAATTTCAGCGAAAAGGAACTGGCCGGTTTCTTCGGTATGGTCTACGCCTTCGCGAGCGGTTTCTTCTCGCTGTTCTTCCAACTTATCGCCACCTCGTGGCTCCTGCGGTGGAGCATCTTCCTGAGTCTCCTTATCCTGCCGGCGATGATCACCGGCTTCTCGGCGATGTTCTTCCTGATCCCGGGCATCTGGTTCATCACCATGGCGCGCGCCTCCGATTTCGCCTTCCGCTACACGGTCAACGACGCGGCGGTCCAACTCCTCTACATTCCGGTCGATCCGAAATTCCGCAGTCGCGCCAAGGCGGTCATCGACGGGATACTCAAACCGCTGGTGGCGGGGCTGGCCGGCGTGGCCATCTACCTGATGACCTACCTCGGGGTCGATCACCGCTTCATTAGTGTGCTGGTCGTAGTCTGCGGCGCCGCGTGGATAGCGGCCATCTTCATGCTCCGCAAGGAATATCTCACGGTCCTGCAGGACAACATCAAGAAGAAACGGCTCGGCAACGAGGATGTCGGCGTCCGGCAGGCGATGATAGAGTCGATCATCGTCGAGGCGATGACCTCCGAGAGCGAGGACGAGATACTCATGGCGCTCGACATGATCGAGAAGGGGCGCTACTTCTATCTCGGGCGCTACTTCCTGCCGCTCCTGTCGGAGGATGTGTCGTCGAAGATAAAGACCAAGATACTGCGCATCCTGCGGACGATGGAGTCGCGTTTCTACACCTACGAGATACTCAAACTGATGAAGAGCGACAACGAAGAGGTTGTCCGGGACGCGATACTGACCTACGGCTACATGCAGATGGAGAAGTCGCACCGTTTCATCGCGACCTTCCTCGAAAGCAAGAGCCTGCCGCTCCAGTCGTCGGCGATCATATCGCTGATCAAATACTGCGGCATTTCAGGGGTCATGACCGCCGCGCCGTATCTCAAACAGCTCGCCGAGGCGCCCGAGGCGGAGAAACGGACCGCAGCCGCCTACATACTGGGCGAGATCGGCCAGCAGAACATGCAGCAGCAGGTCTTCGAATTCCTCAGCGACAAGGACCCGCAGGTGCGCCGCGAGGCGGTCAAGGCGGCCACCAAGATGCATACCGAGGCGGTCATCCCGAAACTCTTCTTCATGCTGCTGGACAAGTCGGTCGGTCTGGACGCGGCCCGCGCGCTGGCCAGTTTCGGCGACCGCATCATCGAGCCGTCGCGCAGCGTACTGGAGAACAATCTGGAGAATTTCGAACTCAAGGTGGCGGTGGCCAAGATGCTCGGCGATATCTCGTCGCGCGAGGTCATCCTGATGCTGATGCATAATCTCAACAATAAATCCGACGAGTTGCGCAATGCCCTGCTGGAAAGCCTCAAACGGATCATGACCCGCACCGAATACAACGTGCTGCTCGATCAGGCGACCCTGCGGCGCTACCTGTTCAAGGAGTTCTATCTCTATTTCCAGCACCTCTACTACAAGGACCGTCTGTCGGACAAGACGCAACTGCCCTACATCGCCGATGTCATCGACACAAAACTTCTCTCCTGCTTCCAGCGCATCTTCTCGATACTTTCGATCATGTACGGCCAGAAACTGTTCGATTCCATATTCTTCAACATAGCGCAGAAGAATGTTTCGAAGGAACAGCGCTCCTCGGCGGTCGAACTGATCGACAATATCGTCGATAAGGATATCCGCCGCGTGCTGGTGCCGCTCATCGAGGCGACCGACGAGAAGGAGAAACTGGCGCAGGGGTTCGCCGCCTTCAAACTCAAGACCGCCGACTACCATGAGATACTCGAGATATTCCTGACCGACGACAACGACTGGGTGCGCGCCGTGACGCTCCATCTCATCGCCGCCGAAGAGGTCGCGGAGATGGCCGAAAAGGTGAACATCTTCATGTACGATCCGTCGCCGCTGGTGCGCGAGACGGCGCTGTGCACCGCCGCTACGCTCAAGGTGCAGGTAGCCGACGACGATCTTTATTTCCTGCTCAGCGACGGCTCGAAGAATGTCTCCGGCTATGCGGCGTGGTATATGGCCACGACGCGCCGGAAATACGAAACGGGGGAACAGAATGCTTACAACGGTTGAAAAGGTCCTCGCGCTCAAGAATGTCGAGCTGTTCAGCGAGATACCGGGCGAGGTGCTGGCCGACATCGCCTTCGTCATCGAAGAGGTGACGATGGACCGCGGCACCTACATCGTCCACGAGGGGGAACTGGGGCGCGAACTGTACATCATTGTGAAGGGGGAGGTCGATGTCGTCTCGGGCGAACGGAAGATAGACACCTTCAAGCAGGGGGCCTACTTCGGCGAGATGGCGATACTCGATTCCCAGCCCCGCTCGGCCGATGTGGTGGCCATCACCGATGTGACGCTCCTCAAGATAGAACGCGACGATTTCCACGAGATCATGAAACAGCGCGACGAGGTGGCCATCGGCGTCATCAAGGTGCTCAACAAACGCATTCGCAACCTCACCAAAAAACTGGTCGATGTCAACGAAAAAAAATAACAAAGACCTCACCCCGGTCCCTCTCCTTGTCAAGGAGAGGGTGTCGAAGACCGGTGAGGTGTTGGAGGTGTTATGAACCGCTATCTTATCCTTTCCCTTCTCGCGGCGTTCATCCTGACCGGCTGTTTCCCGCAGGTGCGGCTGTTCACGGATGCGGCCGATCCGTTCCAGGAGTTCACCATCGAAGGCGACGGCAAGGGGAAACTCGCCCTCATTCGCGTGCAGGGGCTGATCACCGACCAGCCCGAGGAGCGGTTCATCCGTTCCGTGCCGAGCGTCGTGCAGGATACGGTCTCCCAGTTGGCGCTCGCCGAGGCGGATCCTGCGGTCAAAGGGGTCCTGCTGGTGGTCGATACCCCCGGCGGCACTGTGACGGCCAGCGATATCCTCTACCACGAGATACTGCGCTTCAAGGAACGGTCGGGGAAGAAGGTGGTCGTGTCGATGGTCAATATGGCGACCTCCGGCGGCTACTTCATATCGCTCCCGGCCGACAAGATCGTGGCGCACCCGTCGACCATCACCGGATCGGTCGGCGTCATCTTCATGCGGCCCAAGATCAACGGCCTGATGGATAAGATCGGGGTCTCGGTCGAGGTCGACAAATCGGGCGAGGCGAAGGACATAGGCTCTCCCTTCAAGCCCGGGACGCCCGAGGAAAAGGCCTTTTTCCAGAACATCGTCGACGAGATGGCGCTTGATTTCTACGCGAAGGTGCAGACGCACCGGAAACTGACCGCAGAGGCGATGAACGAGGTGAAGACCGCGGCGGTCTTCCTGCCGGGCAAGGCCAAGGCGCTCGGACTCATCGACGAGATCGGCTATCTCGACCAGACCACCGCGATCGCCAAGACGGTGGCGGGGCTCGAGAACAACGCGCGGGTGGTGGTCTACCGGCGCGAATACTACGCGAACGATTCCTACTATAACAACAGCGCCAGTCAAGAAGGGATGAAGGTCCCGCAGCTCATCAATGTGTCGATAGCGGGCCGCAGTTCCATCCCGGCCGGTTTCTACTACCTCTGCGCGCTCTTCTCGGCGGAGTAGGGGGGATTCACTTCGGGATCGGCTTCGAGTCGGAGCCCTTCACCTCGTAGACATGACGGCGGTCGGGCCGGATGAGGAATACCGCGACGCGGGCGGTGAACCAGCCCCGTTTCATGCAGTAGCCGCCGCCGACCGGTTCGTAGAGGTATTTCACCGAGAATTCCTTCATCGCCCAGTGCGGTTTTGCCGGCTTGCCCTCTATCATCAGGAGTTCGTTGGTATCGGCCGTGATGTAGGCGTTCCCCTTGAAGTGGCGGTAGTCGTTCCCCTTGGGCGTCACCTCAAGCATGATGCAGGGGCGGTTCTCGACCGTCGCGGTGCCCGAGACGCGGAAATCGTAGTGTTCCGCGCTTTTGTCGTCGAACAGCGGCCAGAACGGTTCTATCTCGGTGGTGTCGTAGTCGTCGGGATCGAGTTTCTTACCGTTCTCCTCGTGGCTGATGACGGTGCTGTCGGGTTCCTTGTAGAAGTATTCCTTCTTGCGGACGACGGTGCGGGCGGTCGAAAGCAGTTTGCCCGTGTCGGGGTCGTAGGTCTTGGTGGTGAAATCGCGCGTCGTCTCGATACCGGCGTATTTCCGGTAGACCGGAGCGTACTTCGCCCGTAGTTTTGCGACGAGCGCCGCGGTATCGGGCAGTTCGCCCGGTTCCTGCGCCGCGAGCGGCAGCATGATGAGTGAGAGCATGAGGATAAGCAAGGTCTTCACGGTCTTCCTCCGTACAACCGCCGCGACTATAGCGGTTCCGGTTGCCGGAGGCAAGAAAAGCGACCATTCTATTGACAATGAACGGCGGCGGCCGTATCTTTCTAGCGGTATCGGGAGAAAAGGAATGCGCCGGTGGATGATCATCATATCTATCCTGTTGTTCGTAGCCTGCGGCGGCGGTACGAGTGGGGAAACGGACGACGATGGCATGGTGAACGACGATCAGGCCGATCAGACGGATCAGACGGATCAGACGGATCAGACGGATCAGACGGATCAGGCCGATCAGGCCGATCAGTCGGACGACCTGCTCCCTGATCTGAGCGAAGTCGAAGATAGCGATGCCGACACCGTGACGGGTCTGCAGGTGCTCGAAGGGCCGACGATAGTACTGAACGACGATCCCAAGGTGCCGCTGGCGGCGAAGGGGACGCTGAAGACGAATATCCCGACGCTCCTGCGCCTGACCATCGCCTCGACCGAAGGGATGCGGGTGGCTGAGGTGCCGGGCTTGACCGCCGACCATGTGTTCCCGGTGCTGGGGCTTTTCCCCGGCCTGCCCAATACCGTCACCGTCGAAATGAAAGAAGAGGCGGGAAGCTACATCGCCGCCGGAGAGCCGGTCGTGATCGATGTCCCGGCGCTACCCGGCGACTTTCCCCCGCTGACCCTTCTTTCAGCGAAGCCCGAGGCGATGGAGCCGGGGTGGACCCTGCTCAATATCTCCCGCTCGGACGGTACGGCGGAGACCGATGACCTGTACGGCTGCCTTATCGCGGCGGTCGATGGCGCCGGTCGGGTCGGCTGGTATTTCCGGGATACGGCCAACGACTGTTACGATTTCGGCCCGATCTCCGACGGCTGGCTGATGATACAGTTCCTCGGTCGGCTCATCGTGACCGACCCGCTCGGCGCGATCTCCGTCGCGTGGCATCCGGAGAAACGGACGCCGCTCTATGATTTCAGCGTGCCGGTGGCGGTCGATGTCTTTCACCACGCGGTCACCGAGATGCCGTCGGGCAATTTCTTGGCCCTCGATACCGAGCGCCGGACACTCGCCGGTTGGCCGTCGAGCGAGACCGACCCGTCCAAACCGCCGCAGGATGCCGTCGTGACCGGCGACGAGGCGGTGGAGTTCACCCGCGCGGGAGCGGTCGTGAACCGCTGGAAACTGTTCGATCTGCTCGATCCCTACCGGATCGGCTATACCTCGATACGGATGTTCAAACAGTGGAGCCACGCCAACGCGGTCTATTACGATGAAAGCGACGATACGGTGGTCATATCGAGCCGCAATCAGTCGGTCGTGGTCAAGATAGGGTATGCCGACGGCCTCATCAAATGGATGCTCGGGCCGCACGACAATTGGGGCGAGCCGTGGGCCCCGTACCTGCTCGAACCGCTGGGGGAGCCCTTCGCATGGAATTATTACCAGCATGCCGCGAAACGGCTGGACGACGGCAGGTGGCTCATGTTCGACAACGGCGCCTACCGCGCCTTCCCGTATGAGGCGATGTATCCGGCGGCCGACAATTGGAGCCGCGCCGTCATTTTCGCTATCGATCCGTTCGCGATGACCGTTTCGCAGGTATGGGAGTGGGGGAGCGATGCCGGCGAGAAGATATATTCGCCCTATTTGAGCGATGCCGACCTGTTGCCGCAGACCGGCAATGTGCTCATCACCTTCGGCGGTATCACCACCGACGCGGCGGGCGTTCCGACCGACGACCTGCTGAACTGCGCGGTGTCGGCCCGCATCATCGAGGTGACGCGCGGCGATGGGCCGTCGGAAAAAGTGTTCGACCTGCTGATAGACGATCCGGCCGCCGATCTCAACGGGTGGCGGGTCTACCGGAGCGCCCGGTGGAACTCGCTGTACCCCACACCGGAGGAGTGACGATGCGCGTACTGCTCTCCTTTTCGCTGCTCTTGACGCTGTTGAGTTGTACCCCGCAGGATACCAAACTGCTCGTCGGCGACGGCGCGGGGGCCTTCATGGAGGGGAACGACATCCTCCTGTTCGGCGCCGATCATGAGGGAACGGGGACCGACGGCGGTTCTTTTCCCTGCCCCGAGGAGATGACGCAGTGTCGCCGCCTTTTTCTGGCGCGCTACGACAAGAACCTCAAGCAGACCGCCCTTTACACCGCCGATCATGCCGGACAGGAACTCATCCCGACGCTTTATCCGCGGGCGGCGGGCGGTTACTATCTGATCGCCGCGACCGGGAACTGGAGCACCTCCGGGGAGGGGACGAGCACCCCCGAATTCGATGTGGTGGTGACCCGACTTTCCGCCGCTCTGGAGGCGACCGATGAGTTCGTCATTCTTTCCGAGGCGACGGCGAAGATCCACGCCGCGTTCCTCTCCGGGACGACGGGCGTCGTCGCCGGCATGGGGGACGACGGGCTTTTTCTGGACCACTACGACGCCGAAACGGGGGAAAAGACGGGGGCGGCGGTCTACGGCGACGAGAAGGAGGGGCGGGTGGTTTTTCTGGGCGGGAAGGATGAAGAACTCCATATCATGCGCTGGCTGCCGTCGACCGGCTTCCGCTATCTGGTCGTCGGTGCCGATGACGCGGTCGTCAATTTCCTGACCTTGAACGGTGACTCCATCGATCCCGATCCGACCGTCGGCGCGCGCGGCATCGCGGCGGCACTGTCGGGCGATACCCTCTACTGGCTCGGCGAGGACAATGGCTTTTACCGTTTCGCCCGCGCCTCAACGGTGACCATCGAGACGGCGGCCATGCTCGATGCGGGAGACCTGACCTACCAGCGCGATTTCCGTTTCATCGGTTCGAATCTGTATGTTCTGGGAGCCAACGACCGGATCCAGCGTTTCGAGGCCTGCGCCTACGGCGGCGACGATACCACCATCAAGACCCACGAGACCGAGCTGGTGCTGGTGAAATTCGACGCTTCCTATGTGCAACTCTGGTCGGACCGCGATACCGAGGACGCCACCTACCGGGCGATCGAACTGCTGACGCGGGGAAAGGAGCGATTCTTCCTGTTCCAGAAAGGGGCGACGATCTATCTGCGGCCCACCGAATAGGCTACGCGAACACCTTCCGGCCCATGAAACGAAGCTTCCAGACGCCGATGAGCGCCTCTTTGAATATCTTGCCGCTCATCTTGGAAACGCCCTTTTCGCGGTCGGGGAAGACGATGGGATACTCTTTGATGTTCGCACCGACCAGTTTGGTGCGGAACGACATCTCGATCTGAAAACCGAAGCCGGAAAGTTTGAGGTCGCCGACGATCACTTTCTTCAGCATATCGGCGCGCCAGCACTTGTAGCCGGCGGTCACATCGTTCTGCCGGAGGCAGAGGATGGTGCGGGCGTAGAGACTGCCGCCGCGCGATATGAGGCGGCGCGTCAGGTTCCAGTTCTCGGTGCCGCCCCCCTTCACATAGCGCGACCCGATGACCACATCGGCCCCCGCGTCGATCGCCTCGATGAAGCGGGGAAGATACTTCGGCTGATGCGAAAAGTCGGCGTCCATCTGAATAATGATGTCATAACCCCCTTCGATGAGCCGCCGGAAACCGTCGATATAGGCGGCGCCGAGCCCCTTTTTCTCCTTGCGGACATGGAGTTTCAGCCACGGGTTCTCCAACTGGGCGCCGCGCACGATGTCGGCGGTGCCGTCGGGCGAGCTGTCGTCCACCACGAGTATGTCGGCCGTCGGAAGTGAACCGCGTACCGCCTGCGCGATGGCGAGGATGTTCTCCTTTTCGTTGTAGGTCGGGATGCACACCGCGATCTTGTGGTCGGTCATGTTATCTCTCCAACAGTTTGTGAGCCGCTTTGATGTTCTCTTTCGAGCCCGAATCGCCCATCATCCGGGCCAGTTCACGCACCCGCTGAGCGCCTTGGATGGTGTGGAGCGTCGATTCCATCGCCTCGCCGTCGGCCGATTTTTCGACCACCAGATGGGCATCGGCCCACGCCGCCGTCTGCGGGAAGTGGGTGACCACCAGTATCTGGTTGAACTTCGAGTTCTCCTTGAGTTCCGCGGCGGCACGCGCCGCTATCTCGCCGCCGATGTTCGAATCTATCTCGTCGAACAGGATGAAGCGTCCCGCGTCGTTGTCGACCAGTTTGAGGGCGAGCAGCAGACGCGACAGTTCGCCGCCCGAAAGGTTCTTGATGGGGTAGAGTTCGCCCGATCCGATGGTGTTCATCATGAAGCGGACGGTGTCGAGTCCGGCGGGAGAAAGTTCCTCGTTCTGCGTGACGACCACCTTGAAGACGATACGCTCCATGCCGAACTTGAGCAGATAGCCGGTCAGTTCCTTTTCGAGCGGCGCGATGGTCTTGAGCCGCGCCTTGCGCATCTTGTGAGCCGTTTTCTCGGCTTCGCTTTTGAGGGCGAAGAACTCGCGGTTCAGTTCGCGCACCCGGTCGGGGATACGGATGAGTTCCGCCAGTTCCTTTTTCATAGCGAGGTGTCGTTCGATCAAGCCTTCCGCGTTCCTGACGCCGTGCTTCATGAGCAGGGCGCCCAGTTTGTCGTAGCGTCCCTTCAGTTCCTCGTCGGCGTCGTCGAGGTCCATCCGTCCGGTGGCGGCGCGGAGGGTGCGCTGTATGTCGCGGCATTCGATGAGCGCCGATGAGGCGCGCGCCGGAAGGTCGCCGATGTCGGTTATCCGCGACATCTCGGCGAGTGCGCGGTCGGCGGTGTGGAGCGCCTCGGTGACCGTCTGGAGGCTCTCGTCGCTCTTTGTTATGAGTCCTTCAAGTTTCTTGCGGTTCTCCGAGAGCAGTATCTTCTGTTTGAGCCGTTCATCCTCGCCCGCCTTGGGACGGAATTCGTCGAGTTCCTTTATCTGGAACTCCAGATAGTCGCGTCGCGCCGGTTCGTCCTGTTTCTTCAGAAGTTCGATCTCGCCTCTGAGCGCCTGCAGTTTCCGCCACTGCGCCGCATATTCGGCTTTCAGTTTATCGGAGAGCGCGAAGGCGTCGAGTACCGCGAGTTGGTATTCCGGCCGGAACAGTTCGCGGTTCTCGAACTGAGACGATATCTCCATCCATTCGCCGAATAGGCCCGACAGACTCTGCGCCGAAACGGGGCTGTCGTTGAGGTAGGTAAGGCTCTTTTCGCCGATGACGCGCCGCACCGTGACGCAGCGTTCCTCGTCCGGTTCGATGGCGATTTCCGCGAGGTGTTCGGCGAGAGCCGCATCCTTTTCGCCGATCTCGATGATCGCCGCCAGTTCGCCCGTTTTCCCCCACGGGCCGACCATCCCTTTGTGCGACTTGCCGCCGAGGAGCAGTTTGACCGCCTCGACAAAGAGACTTTTGCCGCTACCGGTCTCGCCGGTGACGGCGGTCAAGCCGTTGTCGAGATCGATATCGGCCTTCTGTATGATGAGGAAATTGCGCAGGACTATAGAACGGATCTTCACCGCACACCTCTCGAACAGGGTTGCAAATGCGGCAGGAGTTCCTTTCCTTTCGGAGAGTTGAGAAAGCCGAGGAACCGCTCCAGCAGGAAGAAACTCCCGGTGACCAGAAGGGTCGCGCGGGGGTCACGGAGCGTCGCGAGGGCGGCGATCATGGTGGCATCATTATCGCCCTCGTACCGGAATCGATCGCGCAGGGGCGCGGAGGCGCGACCGGTCAGTTCTTCCACCGAAGCGCCGCGGTCGCCGCCGGTATCGAGTCCGACGACGAATATCTCGCCGACCGCCGGGGCGAGCAGGTCGAGCATCGCGCCGATGTCCTTGTCCTTCATCGCGCCGAAAAGAAGCGATGGCCGCAGCCGTTGGGCCGTCAGATGCTTCACCAGCGCCTGCATGGCGGGGGGATTGTGGGCGACATCGAGTATGATGCGGTCGTGAAGCCGCTGGAACCGGCCCGGTATGAAAAGCCCCGAGAAGTCGGGGGCGATCTCGCGTCCTTCGGTCAGCGCGACCGCGCGGTGGGCGAGGTGAAGATTGGCCCGCTGTTCGGCCGACAGCGACATCTGCGTCGGCGGCATGAAGCGGTCGGGCGCATTCACCGGTCCCCGTTCCACCGACCGGGCGCCCGCCGTGAGCGCGTCCTGCTCCATCCGGGCGGCGAGGTCGGCCGGGATGGTGGGGCCGAGCAGAAGCCGGTCGCCGCGGTGGACGATGCCGAGTTTTTCCGCCGCTATCTCTTCGGCGGTCCGGCCGAGTATCTGCGTGTGGTCGAGTCCGATGGAGGTGATGAGGTCGGTCTTGGGCCAGTCGATGGCGTTGGTGGCGTCAAGCCGGCCGCCGAGTCCCACCTCGACCACCGCCCGCTCGATGCCGCATTCCTCCCACCAGCGCCACGCCAGCAGGAACGTTATCTCGAAAAAGGAGAGTTCGGGGAATATCGTCAGTTCCCGCTCCAGTTCGCGGAAGAGCCGTTCGACCGTCGCGTCGGGTATCGGTTTCCCGTCGACCAGTATCCGTTCGTTGAAGTCGGTGATGTGGGGCGACACGAAACAGCCGGTCTTGAGCCCCGCGCCGCGCAGAAGGTGGTCGAGTGCGTAGACGGCGGTCCCTTTGCCGTTGGTCCCGGCGACATGGTAGACCGGGATCGCGCGCCGTTTGACGGCCGGGAACGCCTCGGCGACGCGGCCGAGTCCCAGTTTTATGCCGCCGCGGCGTTTGTAGAGGTCTTCGAGGAACGATATGTTCATGCGTGCCGATCGGCGATCGCGCCGAGCGTTTCGAAGGTGAAGCCGCGTTCCTTGAAGCGTTGTATCGTGCGGCGGATCCGTTTCAGCTTCCGGTCGATGCCGTGGGCAAGGTCGGGCTGTCGGTCGGAAAGCGGCCGCAGTTCGATGCCGTCGGCCGTTTCGGCGAAATCTATCGCATGCATTTCGATGACGGCGAAGTCGCGTTTGAGCGCCTGTGAGACCATCAGGTGGACCAGCGGCGCCGGGAAGGTGATGAGCGCCGTACCGATGAGCGGCAGACCGACCGGCGGGAAAAGTGTCGTGATGGGCAGTTCCACCAGTCCCGGTTCGGTCCCGGCGGTATGGACCGCCGTGCCGGGGGTGAAGGGTTCCTGCGGGCCGAAGGCGTCGCGGAACGATCCGACGAACGACACCGACCGTTTCCCCATGAGCCGTTTCAGCCAGATTAGCATCTGTTTCGCGCTATGGTAGAACGGGGAGGGGAAAAGCGACGAATCGTAGCGGTAGCCCATCTCGCGCAGGGCGGCCAGCATCGCGGGCGAGGTGTTATAGCCCGGCGCCCGGAAACCGCGCGGCGCGGTGCCGGTATTCTCCCGCAGGGCGAAGGAATTCCGTTTCAGATCGGTCACGATATCCTCCTGCGGCCGCAGCGACAGGCGGTAATCGTGGGAAAAACTGTGGTCGGCCAGTTCACAGCCGGCGGCGGCCGCGTCGCGCAGAAGCGCCCATTCGGCGGGGCCCAGCGTTCCGCCGGTGACAAAGAGCGTCGCCGGGATACCTTCCTCTTTCAAAAGGTCGATGAGTCGCTTGAGACCGCTCTGGAATATCGGATCGGCGCCGCCGTTCCACTGCAGGCCGTGTATCGCGTAATAGGCCGGTGTAGGGTCGAGATCGACCGTGAAGGCTACGGTAGGCATCGTTTTATATTCTTTTGATGCGTATGGCCCAGAAGAGGTAGGCGAGGTTGGAGATGACGCGGGGGACCCGCTTGAGGAGCCGTATCGAGGGGGCGCGCTTCTCGTCGAGCGATATCGGTATCTCGTGGATGTCGATGCCGGCCCGCTCGGCGCGTATCACGAATTCGGAGGCGAAGATGTCCTTGCCGACCAGACAGCGGTCGAGCACCGGCATGAGCGGTGCTTTCAGAAAGGCCTTGACGCCGTGGGTGTCGGTACCCTTGAAGCCGAGGATGATCTTGAGGAGGAGATTCAGCACGAAGGTGGCGAATTTGCGCTTGAAGGGGCGTTCGTCCTTGGCACCCTTCATCGCCTTGGAGCCGACGATCATCTGCGCCCCGTTCGCCTTGAAGATGGCGAGGGCTTTCTCATAGAACTCGGGGAGGCAGAGGTCTATCTCGTCGCAGACGATGATCTCCCCTTTGGCGCGGCGGATGCCCGCCTTGAGGGCGTTGCCGTAGTCCGGTTCGGGGTGGTGGAATATCGACATGCCGGGGAACCGTTTGGCGATCTCCTGGCCTTTGGCGATGGTGTTGTCCTTGGAGCCGTTCTCGGCGAGTATCAGTTCGAAGTCGAAGTCGGCGCGGTACTGCTCCAGTTCGGCGTAGAGGCCGGTGACCGCCTGTTCGAGTATCTGTTCCTCGTTGTAGACCGGAATGACTATCGTGACGAGTCGCTTATCCATGGTGTCTCCGTCGTTTCGGGTACGGGTTGCCGTGTTGGCGGTACAATACCGGGAGGGTTGGAATGAGTCAACTTTTTACCTCAACCCCTCGAAGGGGCACACTCCTTCCTTCTCGCAGTAGCAGACCATGTCGCGATAGTAGGTGGCATAGTCTCTTGGATCTTGCCAGACCAGATGCTGATCCTCGAATTCTGAATATAGGTAATAGTATTTTATGGGCATAAGATTCCCATCATAGTCGTAATGATCCAAAGCCTTCATGCAATAACTCTTGTTTTCGTCAATGCGGTAGTAGCATAATTTCATGTCGCGGGAATAACTTGTTTCATTAGGAGGCAGGTCGAAGATGTCAAGATACAATAGCGCAGACCCTTTCACTTGCATGATTGAAAGCATCATGGTTTGTGTTTCCAGTTGTTGTAACGGCAGTTCCTCATAGGTCAACGGCGACTGCGATAAGTCTACACGGTACAGGCGGTCATGGATATCTTTATTCTCAAAATAGAGGAGGTTGCCGTTCTCCATGTCGGGGGCGGTGGTTCTGATGTATTCATTCTCCCGGTTGATACGCAGGCAGTCGCCGAGCGATTGAGGTGAAAGAGAAAGATCGCAGACATAGGAACTCATGTCGTTGGTGTAGAAGACGAGACGATCACCGACCAGCCACGGTTCGTTGGCGGTGTCGTCCCCCAAACTGGTCCATTGCCATTCGCCGATCTTTGCGTACATCATGTGGTCGGTATCGCCGGTGTATTTTTGGATATTTGCGAAGGCCCAAGTCTCGTTCAGGGCGGGAGTGTAGGTGACCAAACGAATCTTTTCATTCATAACTATAGAAATGGCATCATCTCTGATATAAGCCAGATAGGACATAGTCTTGTTATGGGTATCTTCTATTGGTAAAAAGAAAGCCCCTTTGTAATAAGAGAGGGTGTTTTCCGCCAAGCCCGAGACAACAGTGTATTTTCTTGATGCCACATCATATGTTATTGCCTTTCGGAATGTGTCGTAAGTGTTATAGCTGGTATTGATATTATCGATATAGGTTCCCACCTTCCCCTCGCTCAGATTGAAGTGCTTGAAGGTAGCAATGCCAGTGAGCCAACCGTTTGGGTTCTGCGGGTTGAGTTGCAAATCGCATTCGTGCATCGGTGCAACAAGAGGCGCCGGTTGTTCCCCCGGTTCGGTAGGGCGGAGCCACGGCATCTCACAGGGATAATCGTAGCAGTCATACTGCGGCTTCTCGGTGCAGAGTTGCTCGTTCGCGTCTATCCACAGGTTCCGCACGCACTGCGGGTCGTTCTCCCGGACCTCGTCGCACTGACGACAGAAGTGTATCGTACCATCGGTGTCATAGTAAGGAAACTCGGCAATCGCGAGATCGGGACATAGCTCGTTACCGGTGTGGGTGTTCGGAATGTACACGATGTCGGCATCGGGATTCTCGTCCACGACGCAGTATTCCCAATCGACATCGGGCGTCGTTTCCACATCGACGATAAGGGTGTCGCCGTCGGAAAGTATCTCGTCGGCCTCGACCAGCACCACATCCTCATCGGCGACCACCGGCGTATCGTCATCAACGACAACCGCATCATCCACCACAACGGCATCATCGCCGTCGGGCGTTACCGTGTCGTTATCGGTCTTGGCGGTGGGGGAGGTGCAGGCGGCGAGGAGGAAAAGGAATGCCACGCCCAGCCACTTCGGCATCATTCCCTCACAAAGAAGACTGTCAGAGATCGCCCGGCACGACAGAGGTGATATCCTTGAACGATTTGAAATCGGAAGTGTTGTAGGTCATCAAATGCGTGACGCCGTGCCGGATCGCGGTCGCCGCGATGGCGGCATCGTGCACCAGCGCGCCGGTGACGCCGTGTTCGGCGACGAGCCGTAAACAGACATCCAGCGCTTCGCCGTCGCTCTCCCTGACCGTGAATGTGTCGCGAAAGATGTTTACCTGCGACACCGCCTCGGTCGATGAGAGTGGCTTTTTCAGGAATCGGGCGTTGGTGACGACCGCCATGAATTCGCGGAGCACCTGATCGGAGATCGAGAGCCGCACCTTCTGGGCGAACAGCCGAGAAACGACCCCGCTCGCCTCACGGTGTTTCTTTGCGTCGAAATCGGTGAGCGTCAGGTGGACCAGTATGTTCGTGTCGAGAAAAAGTTCAGATATGTTCTTCATAAAGCTCGGCCCGGGTGAAGTCGCGCACTTTCCCTTTGCAAGAGTAGGTCGGCAGCTGTAAGGTCTTCTTGGGCCGATCCCGGCGCATCACCTTGGCGAAAAGTTGATCGATGATGCCGGAAAGTTCGCGCCGTTTGTCCGGCGGCATTTTTTTGATCTTTTCCACCATGTCGTCTATCAGCATCTCACGCCCTCCCGTGTCGGTGCAGAAGCTATTCTATTCAACCGGCATCCTGTGTCAACGAGTTTTTTTACGAGAAATCTTCCCAGCTGGTCCGTTTCTGCTTGAGCATCTTGCGGAGTTTCATCACCGCCTTCGCCTCGATCTGGCGGATGCGTTCGCGGGTGACGCCCATATCCTTGCCGATC
>ERZ1645192.776-NODE-776-length-26704-cov-12.119029_pt1 | contig 26704 bp, 25 predicted proteins | sample MGYA00575354_ERZ1645192 | MGnify/ENA primary metagenome ERZ1645192 (study PRJEB40844, sample SAMN11349763) | freshwater sediment metagenome | isolation source: river sediment | host: Sediment | place: India: Faizupur Khadar , New Delhi | collected 2017-02-21 ... | reverse complement strand
AGCGCATGCCGCGCTCCATCTCGATCAGGTCGTTGAAGGCGAGGAAGCGCGAATATTGCGTCTCTTCCTTGCGACGGGCGAGATGGCCCGACACGCCGAGGCCGCGCTTGTGCGTCTTGATCTTGTCGGTGACTTCGAACAGCAGCGCATCGGCGCCCTGGCCGAAGCCGACGACGAGAATCCTGTCGCCGGGATTGGCCTTTTCCAGCGCGGCGGCGAGCAGCAGCAGCGGATGGGCAACACCGGCATCGCCGAGGCCCGCATAGAGCGGATCGGCGACCGCCGTCTCAGGAATGCCCGCCGCCTTGGCGACGGCCTGCGCCACTTTCGACAGCGTCGAGGCGAAGCAGAAGGTGGTGACGGCCTCGGGCGCGACATTGGCGGCCTTGAGGCAATCCTTGATGACCGGCGGGGCGACCTTCATGTAGCCGGCGTCGCGGATCCAGCGCTCTTCCCACTGATAGTCGAAGGTGTTGTCCATCGAGCGATAGTGATCGACGAAATCGGCGGTGCGCGACTTCGAGGCGAGCAGTTTGGCGACGACCTCGCCTTCGCCGACGAGCAGTGCTGCGGCGGCGTCGCCGCTGGTCAGCTCATGCGTCGAGGCGGCCTTGGTGCGGCGGTTCTCGGAGCCGACGACGAGCGTGCGGCGGCCGGCGCGCAAGGCGTCGATCAGCGCCGTCGTGCCGGCGCGCTGCGTGGCCGAGACGTCGCTGGTCGAGATGTCGTCCGACAGTTCCAGCGCGTCGGCGACGATGCCGGCGTGCAGGCGGTCAAGGAAGGGGAAGGTGGTGGAGGCGACGCGCAGCGCCGAGACGCCCGACCGGTCGAAACCGGTCAGCGCGTCGCGCGCGGCCTCGACCGCCATGGTCACGGCGTCCTCGTCCCAATTGGCCATGGCGCGTTCGCCCTTGCCCTGCGACTTGAGCGCGGAATTGAACCAGCCGTGCTGGTCGACGATCGCCTTGCGCTGAAGGCGACGCCACGGGACATAGGCCCCGAAACCGAGAATGCCTGCGGTCATGATCTTGTTTCCTCCGTCCCGGATCAGACCGGATCCCAGCTGAACACGTCAGCCGAACGGTCGAGCGGGTAGAAGCTCTTCTTCAGCGCCGGGATGCCGTGCTCGGCGATGGTCTCTACGGTCCAGCCTCCGTCGCGATGGACCGAGCGGATCGGGCGCGACTGGCCCATCAGGAAGATCTCGTTCATGCGCACGGCGAAGATCTGGCCGGTGACGTCCTTGGCGGCGTCCGACAGCAGGAACACCGACAGGGGCGCGATCTTCTCGGGGCCCATCGCCTGCATGCGGGCGACGCGGGCCTTCTCTTCTTCCGTCTCGGTCGGGATGGTGCCGATCAGGCGGCTCCAGGCGAAGGGCGATACGCAGTTCGAGCGCACGTTGGCGCGGGCCATGTCGAGCGCGATCGACTTCGACAGGCCGACGATGCCCAGCTTGGCGGCGGCGTAATTGGCCTGGCCGAAATTGCCGACGAGGCCCGAAGTCGAGGTGAAGTGAACGAAGGAGCCGCTCTTCTGCTCGTGGAAATAACGCGCGGCGGCGTGGCTCATGTAGAACGAGCCCATCAGGTGGACCTTCACCACCAGTTCGAAATCGACCACGCTCATGCGGTGGAAGATGCGGTCGCGCAGGATGCCGGCGTTGTTGACAATGCCGTCGACGCGGCCGAAGGCGTCGACCGCGGTCTTGACGATATTGGCGGCGGAAGCGGCTTCGGCGACGCTGTCGGCATTGGCGACGGCGCGGCCGCCGGCGGCGCGAATCTCCTCGACGACCTGCTCGGCCGGCGAAGCGTTGCCGGAGCCTTCGCCATCGGCAGACCCGCCCAGATCGTTGACGACGACAGCCGCGCCCTGACGGGCGGCGAGCAGCGCGATTTCGCGGCCGATGCCACGTCCCGCGCCGGTAACGACAACGACTTTGCCTTCGAGCATTTTGGTCTCAGCCATAGGTGCGCTCCTCCAATATGCACGGCAAATTGCCATAGGGAGCGCCGGGGTGTCAATAAGTCGAAACGTCGTTTCAACAAATGAAACATCAAAATCGGCGACCGGCGCAGATTGGCGCGCCGGCCATATTGTTTCACGCAACGAAATCTGTTTTCATAATTTCAACGCATAAAAAGCGGGAGAACGCCGTGGCCATCGACTATCAGAAGCTGAAGAACTGGAACTTCCCCGACCTCGAGCACAGCTACAGCAAGCGCGACACGATGCTCTACGCGCTCGGCCTCGGCTGCGGCGCCGATCCGATGGACATGGACGACCTGCGCTATGTCTACGAGGAAGACCTGCTGGCGCTGCCGTCCATGGCCGTCGTGCTCGGCTATCCGGGCTTCTGGCTGAAGGATCCGGAGACGGGCGCCGACTGGCGCAAGGTGCTGCATGGCGAACAGGGCCTGCGCGTCTTCGCGCCGCTGCCGGTGGAAGGCACGGTCATCGGCCGTTCGCGCGTCACCGAGATCATCGACAAGGGCGACAAGGGCGCCCTGCTCTATTCGACGCGCGACATTTTCGACAAGGCGAGCGGCAAGCTGCTGGCCAGCGTCGCCGGCACGACCGTGCTGCGCGGCGACGGCAATTTCGGCGGCCCGACCGGCCCCGTGCCGCCGATCCACGCCCTGCCCGAGCGCGCGCCGGACGCCTCGATCGACATCGCGACGATTCCGCAGGCGGCGCTGATCTATCGCCTGTCGGGCGATTACAACCCGCTGCACGCCGATCCGCGCATCGCCAAGGGCGCCGGCTTCCCCAAGCCGATCCTGCACGGCCTGTGCACCTATGGCGTCGCGGCGCGCGCCGTGCTGAAGCTCGCCTGCGACAATGATCCGGCCAAGCTGAAGCGTTTCGACCTGCGCTTCTCCTCGCCGGTCTATCCGGGCGAGACGATCCGCACCGAGATCTGGCGCGACGGGTCGCAAGTGTCGTTTCGCGCCCGCGTCGTCGAGCGCGACATCGTCGTGCTCAACAACGGCCTGGCGGAAGTGGGCTGACGTCCGTTTAAAAAGTCCGCCGCCTTCCCGATCGGGAAGGCGGCGTCTCTTATTCGTCGAAGCAGAATTCGAGCGGCGCGACCGACGCGCCGATCTTGAAGACGCCGTTGGCGCGCAGGCAGGGCGCGCCGTCTGCCGTGGCGAAGCCGTCGGCGAAGACGAGATTGCGCGTCACCTTCAGGATGCGCGTGCGGCCCTCGACCCAGGCGCCGAGCGGCGACGGGCCGAGAAAGTCGACGCCGAGATGGATCGTCGGCAGGAACTTGTCGGCCAGCCCCTCGCCCTGAAAGCGCGCGGCGATCGGCATCAGCATGTCGGCGAACAACGACATCATGCCGCCATGCGCCATCTTCATCGGGTTGCAATGCCGCTCCTCGACGCGGAAGCCGACGAGCAGGTCGCCATTATCGCGCTTGACGTAGAGCGGCCCGTTGACGCCGACGAAACCGTAATGGAACGGCATGACGCTCCAGCCTGCGGGAACGCCGGCGGACTGCATCGCCGCCTCGAAAGACTCACGCGCCGAGCTCATTCCGGGTCCCTGTAATTCGCGGCGCGCTTTTCCATGTTCGACATGACGGCTTCCGTCTGGTTGGGCGAGCGCAACAGCTTGTCCTGCTCGACGGATTCGGCCATCAGCAGATCGGCGGCCGAGCCGTCCTGCGCCAGGTCGAACAGCCTTTTGGCGGCGCGGATGGCATGCGGGCTCTTGCCGGCGATCTCGCGCGCCGTCGCCAGCGCCGCGGCGCGCGGATCGGCTTCGAGGCGGGTGGCGAAGCCATACTGGAACGCTTCCTCGCCCGAGAAGACGCGGCCCGTGTAGGTGAGTTCGCGCGCGATGTCCTCGCGGCAGAGATGGCGCATCAAGGCCATGCCGGCCATGTCGGGCACGAGGCCCCATTTGATCTCCATCACCGACATTTTCGTGTCCGGCGCGACGTAACGGATGTCGGCGCCGAGCGCGAGTTGGAAGCCGCCGCCGAAGGCGACGCCATGCACGGCGGCGATGACCGGCGCCGGCACTTCGCGCCAGCCCTGCACGACGAATTGCCAGAGATTGGAAATGCCGTGCGTGCGCGTGGCGAGCTTGCCGCCGCCGCCGACGCTGGCGAAGCTCGACATGTCGAGGCCGGCGCAGAAGGCGCGGCCCTCGCCCGAGATCACGACGGCGCGCACGCTCTTTTCGCCCTTGAGGCGCGCAGCGGCGTCGGCGAGCGCCTGGAACATCGCCGGATCGAGCGCATTCATCTTGTCGGCGCGCGTCAGCCGCACGTCGGCGACGCCATCGGCGATGGCGATTGTGATTCTGTCAGTCATGTGGAAGTCCTGTCGCACGCTCAGAAGATGGAATAGGCGCCATCGATCAGCAGGCAATCGCCGGTGTGGTAGGATGAGCTCTTGCTCATCAGGTAGACCGCAATGCCGCCGAAATCCTCCGGCTCGCCGAAGCGGCGGACCGGGATGCGCGGCATGACATTGGTGACGAACTTCTCGTTGCCGAACAGGCCGTCGGTCATCTCGCTCTTGATCCAGCCCGGCAGGATGGCGTTGGCGGTGATGCCGTAGCGCGCGTGCTCGACAGCCAGCGCGCGGATCAGCGAATTGAGCGCGCCTTTGGTGGCGCCGTAATGCTCGTTGCGCGCCGTGCCCGAGATCGAGGCGAGGCTCGACGTGGCGACGAGGCGGCCGAAGGGATCGCCGCCCTGCGCACGCTCGATCATGTGGCGGGCGATCGGCTGGAAGGCGTGAAAGACGCCATCGACATTGACGGAGAACATCTGCCGCCATTCTTCTTCGGTGCGGTCGATGAAGGAGCGCCGGCCGCCGCCGCCGATGCCGGCGTTGGCGAAGCAGCCGTCGATGCGGCCATGCTTCTTCAGCGTCGCCTCGGTCGCGGCCCTGGTCGAGGCCAGATCGGTCACGTCGACGATGAGGGAGTCGACCTTGCCGCCCGCTGTGGCGATGGCTTCCTCGGCGGCGCGATTCTTCTCGGCGTTGCGCGCCCAGATCGAGATCGCGCAGCCAGCCTGCGCCAGCGCCTTGGCCATGCCGAGGCCGATGCCGCCGTTGCCGCCGGTGACGACCGCGACGCGGCCGCTGAGATCGAACGGATTCATAGCTCCCCCTCTTTTCTTGTTATCCGGGCCTTGCGCCCTTGGTCCGGATGCTTGCATTTCCCCTTGCCCAAGTCTAGCTTTGAAGGGATATTTCAGACAATGAAATATAAGTTCGCGCACGACCCGACAATGACGCGGACGCAGAAAACACAAGGGAGGGAACAGATGGCTGAAGCCGTGCTTCGCATCGAAAAGGATCCGTCAGGCTACGCAATCGTCACGCTCAACCGGCCGCAAGCCGCCAATGCGCTGTCGCGCGAATTGCGCGCGGCCTTCGCCGACGCTTTCGTTGCGCTCGAAGCCGACCCGGACGTGCGCGTCGTCATCCTGACGGGCGCGGGCAAGGCCTTCTGCGCCGGCCTCGACCTGAAGGAAATCAGCCAGAGCTCGGAATCCTTCTCCGGCCCTGTCGCCGCAGATCCGGCGGCGGCGATGTCGGCTTTCTCCGGCCCGATCATCGGCGCCATCAACGGCGCGGCGGTGACGGGCGGCTTCGAGGTCGCGCTGGCCTGCGACGTGCTCATCGCCTCGTCGAACGCGCGTTTCGCCGACACGCACGCCCGCGTCGGCGTCATGCCGGGCTGGGGCCTGTCGCAGCGCCTGTCGCGCGCCATCGGCATCTATCGCGCCCGGGAAATGTCGTTCAGCGGCAATTACGTTTCGGCCGAGCAGGCCTCCGCCTGGGGCTTCGTCAACCGCGTCGTCGCGCCCGATGACCTGTTGCCGCAAGCCAGGGCGCTGGCGGCGGATATGCTGACGACGCTGCCGCACATGCTGGTCGCCATGAAGAAGGTCATCAACGACGGTTTCGGCATGACCTTCGCCGACGGCATGAAGCATGAGCGCGCCGTCGCCACCGAGGCCAATGCCAGGGTCAAGGGCGACGTTCTGAAAGAGCGCAACGCGGCGATCTTCGCGCGCGGCCGCGCGCAGACGAAGTAAGGGGCGCGCCATGAACTTCGAATTCTCGGAAGACCAGATCGCCCTGCGCGATCAAGCCCGGCGCTTCCTCGCCGACAAATGCCCGACCAAGGCCGTACGCGCCATTCTCGACGGCGCCGACCGTTATGACCGCGCGCTGTGGAAGGGCCTCGCCGATCTCGGCTTCATGGGCGTCGCCATTCCCGAGGCCTATGGCGGCCTCGGCGCCGGCCATCTCGAACTCTGCGTCATCGCCGAGGAGCTTGGCCGCGCGCTCGCGCCCGTGCCCTTCGCGTCGTCGATCTATCTCGCCGCCGAGGCCCTGATGATCGCCGGCAGCGAGGCGCAGAAGCAGAAATACCTGCCCAAGCTCGCCTCGGGCGAGGCGATCGGCGCGCTCGCCTTCTCGGAAGGCGCGGGCAATCCGTCGCCGAAAAACATTCGGGCGGTCGCGGCCGGCGGCCGCATCACCGGCGAGAAGAATCCCGTGGCCGACGGCGACATCTGCGACATCCTCATCGTCGCGGCGCGCACCGGCACTGCCGGCAACGAGAGCGACATTTCGCTGTTCATCGTCGATCCCGCGTCGGCGGGCGTGACGCGCACGCCGGTCGAGACTCTCGACCCGACGCGCGCCCATGCGAAGATCACCTTCGCCAATGCCGCCGCCGAACCGCTCGGCGCGACGGGCCAGGGCTGGAGCATCCTGCAGCAGGTGCTCGACCGCGCCGCCGTGCTCACCGCCTTCGAACAGGTCGGCGGCGCCGACCGCGCGCTGGAGATGGGCCGCGACTATGCGCTGGAGCGCATGGCCTTCGGCCGGCCGATCGGCTCGTTCCAGGCGATCAAGCACATGTTGGCCGACATGTATGTCGCCGCGACGCTCGCCCGCTCCAACGCCTATTATGGCGCCTGGGCGCTGTCGACGGGCGCGGCCGAGCTGCCGCGCGCGGCGGCCACCGCCCGCGTCTCGGCGACGCAGGCCTTCCAGCTCTGCTCGAAGAACAACATCCAGACGCACGGCGGCATGGGCTTCACCTGGGAGTTCGACTGCCACATGTTCTACCGGCGCTCCAACCTGCTTGCGCTGTCGCTCGGCTCGCTGTCCCAATGGGAAGACAAGCTGATCGAACGCATGCGCGCCAGCAACGCAGCCTGAGGGAGGAGAAGCCCATGAATTTCGACGATACTCCGCAGGAAGCCGCCTTCCGCGCCGAAGCCCGCGCCTGGATCGCCGCCAACGCGCCGCGCGAATACGAAGCCGACCTGAAGACCTCGCCCTTCGGCTCGGTCAAGCTCGGCGGCCGCGACGTGCTGGCCGCCTCCAAGGCCTGGCAGAAGAAGAAGTTCGAGGCCGGCTGGGCCTGCCTGCATTGGCCCAAGGCCTATGGCGGGCGCGGCGCCAGCCCGATCGAACGCGTCATCTGGCAGCAGGAGGAAGGCGTCTTCGGCAAGCTGTCGCAGGTGTTCATCATCGGCCACGGCATGTGCGGCCCGACGCTGATGCCCTACGCCAGCGAGGAGCAGAAGCGCCGCTTCCTGCCGGCGATGGCCTCGGGCGAGGAAATCTGGTGCCAGCTGTTCTCCGAACCCGCCGCCGGCTCCGACCTTGCCGGCCTGCGCACGCGGGCCGAGAAGCAGGGCGACGAATGGGTGATCAACGGCCAGAAAATCTGGACCAGCGGCGCGCAGCATTCGGACTACGCCATCCTGATCACCCGCACCGATCCCAACGTGGCCAAGCACAAGGGCCTCACCATGTTCTTCCTGAGCATGAAGAGCCCCGGCGTCGAGGTGCGGCCGATCAAGCAGATCAACGGCGATTCGAGCTTCAACGAAGTCTATTTCACCGACGTGCGCATTCCCGATTCGCAGCGCCTCGGCGCGGTCGGCGACGGCTGGAACGTGTCGCTGACGACCTTGATGAACGAGCGCCTGTCGATCGGCGCGGGCATGCCGACGGGCTTTCAGGAATTGTTCGACTTCTGCCTCAACGCGCAGACGCCGGACGGGCCGGCCATCGAGGACCGCGCCGTGCGCTCGAAGCTCGCCACCTATGCCGTGCGCGCCTCGGGGCTGAAATACACCGGCTACCGCGCCATCTCGGCCTTGTCGCGCGGCGCGACGCCCGGACCTGAAAATTCCATCGGCAAGCTCGTCGCCGGCGCGACGATGCAGGACATCGCCGCCATGGCGCTCGACCTGCAAGGACCCTCCGGCATGCTCGCCGGCAAGGACCGGCTGTCGCAGGACGCGCAGTTCCAGGCCATGCTGATGCGCTCGGCCGCCACCCGCATCGAGGGCGGCACGGACGAGATCCTGCGCAACATCATCGCCGAACGCGTGCTCGGCCTGCCCGCCGACATTCGCGTCGACAAGGACGTGCCCTTCAACAAGATTCCCACGCGCGGCCGCTGAGGCCGTGCAGCAATCGGAGCCAAGAAGACGATGACCAATACATCGCCCTGGATGAACGACGAGCTGACGGCGCTCGGCGACGCCACGCGCAAGTTCTTCGCCAAGGAATTCGCACCCAACGAAGACCGCTGGTGGAAGCAGGGCCACATCGATCGCGACGCCTGGTACAAGGCGGGCGAGATGGGCCTGCTCTGCGCCTCCATTCCCACCGAATACGGCGGCGGCGGCGGCACGTTCGCGCATGAAGCCGTCATCACCTTCGAGATGGTGCGCCAGCTCATTTCGAGCTTCGGCAACAATGTGCATTCCGGCATCATGGCGCATTACATCCTCGCCTATGGCACGGAGGAGCAGCGCCAGCGCTGGCTGCCGAAAATGGCCACCGGCGAGATCGTCGGCGCCATCGCCATGACGGAGCCGGGCGCGGGCTCCGACCTGCAGGGCATCAAGACGACGGCGATCCGCAAAGGCGACGAATATGTCATCAACGGGTCGAAGACCTTCATCACCAACGGCTATCTCGCCGACCTCATCTGCCTCGTCTGCAAGACCGATCCGACGCAGCGCGGCAAGGGCATCTCGCTGATCATGGTCGAGACGAAGGACCTCGCCGGCTTCAAGCGCGGCCGCATCCTCGACAAGATCGGCCAGAAGGGTCAGGACACGGCCGAATTGTTCTTCGACGACGTGCGCGTGCCGGTCGAGAACCTGCTCGGCGGCGCCGAGGGCCGGGGCTTCGCCCATCTCATGCAGCAATTGCCGCAGGAGCGCCTGCTGATCGCCATCGGCGCCGTCGCCTCGATGGAGCGCGCGGTGGAGGAGACCGTCGCCTACACCAAGCAGCGCAAGGCCTTCGGCCAGTCGCTGTACGAGATGCAGAACACCCGCTTCAAGCTCGCCGAATGCGCGACGAACGCGCAGATCGGCCGCGTCTTCCTTGACGATTGCATCGTCAAGGCGCTGGCCCACGAACTCGACCTGCCGACGGCGGCGATGGCGAAATGGTGGACGACGGACGCCGCCAACAAGGTCATCGACGAATGCGTGCAATTGCACGGCGGCTACGGCTACATGATGGAATATCCAATCGCCCGCATGTACGCCAACGCCCGCGTCAACCGCATCTATGGCGGCTCCAACGAGATCATGAAGGAACTCATCGCGCGCTCGCTGTGACGCGCGCATTCGGCATCCCGCACATTTTCAGGACATATCCATGCAACAGTTCGAACGGGTAAAGCTCGACATTCAGGGCGGCGTCGCGGTGCTGACGCTGAATCATGTCGAGGTGATGAACGCCATTTCGCTCGAAATGATCGGCGGCATCAACGCGGCGCTCGACGCCATCATCGACAACGGCGGCGTGCGCTGCCTCGTGGTGACGGGCGAGGGCAAGGCCTTCTGCACCGGCGCCAACCTGCAGGGCCGCGGCAACGCGATCCAGGGCAAGGGCGCGGCCGGCAAGTCGCTGGAGACCGCCTTCCATCCGATGCTGCGCCGCCTGCGCGAGCTCGATTGCCCGATCATCTCGGCCGTCAACGGCCCCGCCGCCGGCGCGGGCATGAGCCTGGCGCTGATGGGCGACCTCGTGCTGTGCGCGCGCTCGTCCTATTTCCTGCAGGCGTTCCGCCGCATCGGCCTGGTGCCGGACTGCGGCTCGACCTGGCTGCTGCCGCGCCTCATCGGCCGGGCGCGTTCGCTCGAACTGTCGCTGCTCGGCGACAAGCTGCCGGCCGAAACCGCGCTGCAATGGGGCCTCATCAACCGCGTCTACGACGACGCCGAGCTGATGGCGCAGGCGATGAAGCTGGCGCAGGACCTCGCCGCCGGCCCGACCGTGGCGCTCGGCCTCATCCGCAAGCTCTATTGGCAGAGCCCGCAGAACGGCTTCGAAGACCAGCTCGACGCCGAATGCCGCGCGCAGCGGCAGGCGGGCGACACGGAAGATTTCGGCGAGGGCGTGCGCGCCTTCCTCGAAAAGCGCCCGGCGCAGTTCAAGGGCAAGTAAGGCGCCGTCTCGGTCGACGGGCGCGCCTTCTCCCCGCCTGCGTGGAGAAGGTGGCCGAAGGCCGGATGAGGGGCCGGGCGTAGAGAGCCAATCTATGAAAGCTCTCTTCCTACGCCCCGCCCCTCACCCTGGCCCTCTCGCCGCGCGCGGGGAGAGGGAAACGATCAGGCCTGCACGCCGATCGCCTCGTCGGCGTTGGGGCTGCGGGTTTCCGGGCCCGAGGGCTGCTGCATGTGGATCGAGCCGTGGCCGGCGCTCCACGGCTGGTGATTGATCATCACCACGCGCCAGCCCTCGCCGTTCGCGCCCTTGTAATGATCGAGCCGCGTCAGCGCGCAATTCTCGACGCCGAAGGCGAGCACGGCCTGCGGGCTGAGGTTGAGCGCAACGGCAATGGCGGCGCGGATGGAACCGCCATGCGCGACGGCGACGATGTCGCGGCCCTGATGCGCCTGCGTCTGCGCGACGATGGCCGGTCGCACGCGGTCGACGAGATCGACGAAGCTTTCGCCGCCCTCCGGCTTTTCCTCGGCCGGGCCGAACCAGTAGGAGCCCGGCTGCGGCTCGCGGCCCTTCATGAAGCTCTCGCGGTCCATGCCCTGCCAGACGCCGAGATCCTGCTCGGCGAAGGCGGGAATCTGCGTCGACGACGACGCCTCCTCCCAATGCTGCGACTTCCAGATCGCGGCTGCGGTCAGCGTCGTGCGCTGCAGATGGCTGGTGAGCCAGACGGCGCCGCGCGGCAGGATGCGCGCCAGCGCGTCATAGGCGAAGGCGTCGCCGGTGTCGCAATCAATGTCGGACTGGCCGTAGATGCGGCCGCCGCTGGAGCGCACCGGCGCATGACGCACCCACCACCAGCGGGTGCGGACGAAGCCGCCCTCCGTCAGTCCCGCGTGCTGCGTATGAAAATGATCCTTGCTCGCGCTCACGCCGCGCCCTCCTGTTGTTTTTATCGATTGTAGAAAGGCGCGACCCGCGCGTCGAGCGTTCAGCTCAGCGCGCCGGAGGCGACGAGCCGCGCTTCCTCTTCATCGGACACGCCCAGCCAGTCGCGCAGAATCTCGCTGCGGTGCTCGTTGAGGCGCGGCGGGGCGCGGCGATAATCGGCCGGCGTCGCCGACAGTTTCGGCGGATAGGCGACTGTCGGCGTCTCGACGCCGTCGGCGCGCGGGAAGCGATGCACGATGTCGCGCGCCTCGATCTGCGGATCGGCGAAGACCTGATCGATCCTGTTGATCGGCCCGCACGGCACGCCGCGCTCCGACAGGGCGTCGATCAGCTCGTGCACATGGCGGCTGGAAATCGACTGCTGCAATTCGGCCTCGAGCGGCGCGCGGTTGATGACGCGCGTCGTCGCGGTGGCGAAGCGCGGGTCATTGGCGAGATTGTCGCGGCCGAGGGTCAGGCAGAAATTGCGGAACTGGCCGTCATTGCCGACGGCGACGACGAGCGGACCGTCCGCCGCCTCGAAGGTGCGATAGGGCACGACGGTGGGATGGGCGTTGCCCATGGGTTTGGCCACGACGCCGCCGACGAGATAGGAATAGCCCTGGTTGGCGAGCATGGCGATCTGCGTGTCGAGCAGCGCGCAATCGATATACTGGCCCTCGCCCGTGCGCTCGGCGTGGCGCAATGCGGCGAGCATGGCGGTCGTCGCATACATGCCGGTGAACAGGTCGCAGATGGCGACGCCGGTCTTCAGCGGCGTGCCGCCGACCTCGCCGGTGATGCTCATGATGCCGCCCATCGCCTGCGCGACGAAATCATAGCCCCCGCGCTCGGCATAGGGGCCATATTGGCCGAAGCCGGTGATCGAGCAATAGATGAGGCGCGGGTTGACGGCTTTCAACGCCTCGTAGTCGAGGCCGAACTTCTTCAGGCCGCCGACCTTGAAATTCTCGACGACGATATCGGCCTTCGCCGCCAGCTGGCGGATCAGCGCCGCGCCGTTGGCATTGCCCATGTCGATGGCGATGGAGCGCTTGTTGCGATTGGCCGAGAGATAATAGGCGCTCTCGCGCGCCTTGCCCTCGTCGCCGGGCGGCGGCGGCAGGAAGGGCGGGCCCCAGGGCCGCGTATCGTCGCCCTTGCCGGGCGCCTCGACCTTGACGACATCCGCGCCGAGATCGCCAAGAACCTGCGCCGACCACGGCCCCGCGAGCACGCGGCTGAGATCAAGGACGCGAACCCCGTCGAGGGCGTGCTGCTGCTGCGGTTGGGACATCGGATGCCGTCTTGTCTTTGGCCCGGCGGCGCGCAAGGAATGCGGCGGTTGCGTCCGATTCGGGCGGGGAGTTGCGCTAAAGCCGAAGTGCGTCTCTGCATTTCAGGCTTTGAAATGTTAGTTCATTCGTGCATATTGGGTCAAGTGAAACAGCCGAATTTGCTGGCTTTGCGCCTTTAGTGAATGGAGATGGCGATGCCATCGTTCAAGCCGGTGATCGCGCTGACGCGCGGCCTCGAAATTCTCCGCGTCGTCAACCAGGAGCGGCAGGCGACGATTCGCGCCATCCATGCCGCGACCGGCCTCGACAAGGCGACCATCGTGCGCATGCTCGAGACGCTGGAGCATGAAGGCTATGTCATGCGCGATCCCGATCAGGCGATCTATTCGCCGACGGGCCGCACGCTGGTGCTGAGCCAGGGCTTCGACCGCCATCTGTGGATCGGCCGCACCGCCGAATCGATCATGAACGCCTTCCGCCAGCGCGTCGGCTGGCCGTCCGACATGGCGATCTTCGACCGCGACGCGATGATCATCGTGCAGACGACGCGCGACGCCGGCCCCCTGTCGATGAACCGGCGCACCGGCTTTCGCGCCCCGGTGCTGGCGACCTCGCTCGGACGCTGCTACGTCGCCTTCTGCGGCGACGAGGAGCGCGAGCAGATCATCGCCACGCTCGCCGCGCAGCCGGGCGAATGGAACGAACTCGCCCGCCACCCGCGCAAGCTCAAGACCTTGCTCGACAAGGTGCGCGAGGACGGCTACGCGATGATGGACGCGGACTATTCCAAGCGCGAATACGGCTCCGGCGTCTGGGCCGTCGGCGTGCCGATCATGTATCAGGGCAAGGTCTATGGCGCGATGAACATCATGATGCTGCAAAGCGCCGTGTCGCCGCAGGCGGCGATCGAACAGCTCGTCGGGCCGCTGAAGGAAACCGCCGACGAACTGGCGCGCGCGCTGTCGACGCAGGACGACCGCAACCGCTGAACGGCGTTCCAGCCGCAGCGCATGAAAAACCCCGGAAGGCGGCCGCCTTCCGGGGTTTTTGCGTCATGCGAGCCTCAGTGCGACTTGGCCGGCGCGCTGTTGGCGGGCTTGGCGCTCTTGCCCGTGAACCAGGATTGCAGCACCGGCAGCAGGCCGCGCGGGCTGAGCATGATGACGGCGATGACCGTCGCGCCGTAGATGAAATAGTGCAGTCCCGGCAGCACGCCGCCGAGCTTGCCGCGCAGCACTTCGCCGAGCGGAACCAGCAGCAGCGCGCCCAAGGCCGGGCCGAAGGCGCGGCCAAGGCCGCCGACGGTGGCGAACAGCACGATCTCGATGGTCAGGACCGGCGAGGCGAGCAGATAGGGATCGGCGAAGGTGAGATAGCGCGCATAGGCCGTGCCGATGATCGAGGTGAGCACGGCGGAAATCACCATGGCCTTGATCTTGTTGCCGAGCAGGCCGACGCCGATGGCCTGCGCCGCGTTCTCGTTGTCGCGGATCGAGCGAAGGTAATAGCCGAGCGGCGCGTTGAGGACGACGAGATTGACGCCGATGGCGATGACGGCGAGCGTCAGCATGATCCAGAACGAGCCCTGCACGCCGCCGAACTGGAACTGCGTGAACTGCCCCGTATCCTTGGGCAGGAACAGGCCCGACGCGCCGCCGAGGAACTCCCAGCCGATGACGACGATTTCCGCCATTTCGGCGAAGGCCAGCGTGATCAGCGCGAAGGTGAGATGGCCAAGGCGGAAGCGGAAGTCGAGCCAGGCGATGGCCGCGCCGAGCGCCGCCGAGACGGCCGCCGCGATCGCCATGCCGGCCCACATGTTGACGCCCATCTTCAGCAGCAGCGCGGAGGCGAGCATGCCGCCGGTGCCGACGAACAGCGAATGGGCGAGCGACAATTGGCCGGCGATGCCGCCGACGATGTTCCAAGACGAGGCCAGCGCGATATAGACCAGGGTCAACGTCGCGATGTGCAGATAATAGTTCGGCAGCGCCAGCGGCAGCAGGGCGACAGCGACAAGGCCGATCCACAGATACGGCGAACGCAGCGTGCGAAAGAGCTCCGGATTCATCTGGGCTTGGCTCCTCAGCCGCGCGACTGGCCGAGGATGCCCTCGGGCCTGAACAGAACGATGAGAACGAACACGGCGTAGGGCAGGATCATGCCGAGCGTGTCGGACAGGTAGATCATGCCCATGGCCTCGGAGACGCCGATGATGACGCCCGCGACCATGATGCCGAGGAAGTTCGTCATGCCGCCGAGCACAAGCGCCAGCAGCGTGATGACGGTGTAGCGCAGGCCCATCGACGGCATGATCGGCGTGCCCGGCGCCAGCAGCGCGCCGGCGATGGCCAGCAGGCCGATGCCGACGGCGAAGGTGCCGATCTTGACGCGGCCGACATCGATGCCCATCAGCGCCGCGGCCCGCGCGTTCTGGTGCACGGCGCGAATGGCGCGGCCGACGTCGGTCGAGCGCAGCACGATGAACAGCGCGGTGGCCAGCGCCAGCGAGGCGACGAAGGCGACGACATGCGGCATGCGCATGACGACATTGCCGATCATCACCAGCTTGGCCTCGACCACCGAGGGCACGCGATGCGGCTGGCCGCCGAAGACCATCAGGATGAGGTTCTGCAGCGCCAGCGAGATGCCGAGCGTCAATTGCACGACCATCAGCGAATGCGCTTCCGCAACCGGCGCGATGAGATAGCGGCAGACGACGGCGCCGATGATGAGCATCGCCGGCAGAGTGACCGCCAGCGACACATAGGGATCGAGCGCCAGCGCCGAGAACAGCGCGAAGCACAGGTACATGCCGAGCGACACGAAATCGCCGTGCGAGAAATTGACGATGCCGCTGACGCTGTAGATAAGGCCCATGCCGAGCGCCAGAAGGCCATAGGTGCTGCCGATCAGCAGTCCCTGCGCCAGTGCCTGGAAGAGTTCGTCCATGATTGGCTCCTCAAAGGCCGAGATAGGCGCTGCGCGTGCGCGGATCGTCGCGCACCTGATCGGCCGTGCCTTCGACGACGATCTCGCCGCGCTCCAGCACATAGCAGCGGTTGGCGAAACGCAGCGTGAGATTGAGATTCTGTTCGACCAGCAGGATGGTCAGGCCATCCTTGTGCAGCCTGTCGATGATCTCGAAAATGTATTTGACGAACAGCGGCGACAGGCCGAGCGACGGTTCGTCGAGCATCAGCAGCCGCGCGCCGGCGACGAGGCCGCGGCCGATGGCCAGCATCTGCTGCTCGCCGCCCGACAGCGTGCCGGCGGGCTGCGCCAGACGCTCCTTCAGACGCGGGAAGAGTTCGCAGACGCGCTCGATTTCCTGCGCGCGCTTCGGCTTCGCCGAGGCGTTGACGCCGCCGAGCAGAAGGTTTTCGCGCACTGACATCTGCGGGAAGACCATACGGCCTTCGGGCACCTGCACGATGCCGAGTTCGACGCGGCGTTTGGGCGGCAGGCGGGTGATGTCCTCGCCCTCGAACAGCACGCGGCCTTTCGCGGCCGGCACGATGCCCGAAAGCACGTTCATCACGCTCGACTTGCCGGCGTTGTTGGCGCCGAGCAGTCCGACCAGCTCGCCCTTGCCGATGCGCATGTTGACGCCCGACAACGCGGTGACGGGGCCATAGACGGCGTCGACGCCCTCAATGTGCAACATCGCCGTGCTCCCCGAAATAGGCCTCGACAACGCGCGGATCCTCGATGATGGCGGAGGGCGGGCCTTCCGCGATCTTCTCGCCGAAATTGATCACCACCATGCGCGTCGCGGCGCGCATGATGATCGGCATGACGTGCTCGACCATCAGCACCGTCACGCCCTGGCTGTTGAGCTCCTGGATGACCTTGAGCGGCGCTTCCGCCTCCGTCAGCGTCAGGCCGGCCATGACCTCGTCGAGCAGGATGAAATGCGCGTCGGTGGCGATGCATTTCGCCACTTCGAGCAGCTTCTTGTCCTGCAGCGACAGCGTTGCGGGCGTCTCGTATTCCTTGCCGGCGAGGCCGACGCGGGCGATGCAATGCGCCGCGTGGTCGATCGCCTCGACGAGCGGGCGGCGCGACAGGGCAGCCGTCGTCACGACGTCGAGGATGGTCATGTCGGCGAAGGTCTGGACGATCTGGAACGAGCGGACCAGGCCGCGCTGCACGAGCTTGTGCGGCGCGACGCCGGTGATGTCCTCGCCCTGAAAGACGACGTTGCCGAGGTCGGGTTTCTGAAAACCCGAGATCAGCGAGAACAGCGTCGTCTTGCCGGCCCCGTTGGGGCCGATGATGCCAAGCACCTCGCCCTTCTCGACGGTGAACGACACGTCGTTCACCGCGATCAGGCCGCCGAAGCGCTTGGTCAGCGCATTGACTTCCATGAGTGCCATCTGTCGGCGTCCTTGATCAGCCGCGCGGGCGCGGCGCCGCGCCGGCGAATTGGTCCGGGAAGATGACTTCCTGTTCCTTGTTCTCGGTCCATTGGATGAACATGGCCGAGCCGTCTTCGAGCATCCGGTCGGAGGCGAATTTCAGGCCCTTCGGCTTGGCGAGGTAGAGATCCGGATCGCCGAAGGGAATTTCGACCTTGCGGAAGGCCTCGGCAATCGCCTTGGGCTCGGGCGAGCCGGCCAGTTCAAGCACGCGATGGATCATGCGCGCGGCCTGCGCCGCCTGAATGGCCGCCTGGCCGATGTCGTGCAGCTTGGCCGTGTCGCGCAGCTCGGCGACGACAGCGCGCACCGAGTCGATCTTCACGTTGGGGCTGAAGCCGGTCATGCCGAACAGGTTGCGGGTCAGCACCTTCTTGCCGATATCGGCGCCGAGATCGCGCCACAGCGACAGGTCGGTGTAGCCGCCGGTGCCGCCGACGAACAAGCTGTCGTTATAATTGAGGTTGAAGCGCGCCTGATGCATCAGCAGGCCGTCGCGCGGCGTCACCAGCCCCATGACAAGGTCCGGCTTCTGGCCGCGAATGCGGATCATCGCCGTCGTCTGGTCCTGAGCCTTGGTGTCGAGCGGCGCTTCGCCGACAATCTCGAAGCCGTTGGCCTTGAGCTTCTCGACGAGGAACTTGTTGGTCTGCTGGCCGGCTTCGTAATTGGAATAGGCCGGCATGACGGTCTTGAGCTTGAAGCCCTTCACATCGCGCAGCCATTTGACGCAATCGGTCATCGACTGGGCGTAGCCGCGGTCATACGAGAAGCCCAGCGACCACAGCCAATCGCTGCGCGAGCCGCCGCCCCAGATCGACAGGGCCGGAACGGCGAGTTCGTCGAGCACCGGGCTCAGCGCCATCATCTGGCCGGAGAGGATGGTGCCGGTGACGAGCGCCACCTTTTCCTCGGTGATGAGGCGACGCGCCTCGGCCGCGGTGCGCGCCGGCTGGCTGGTGTCGTCGGCCAAAATGGCCTCGATCTTGGCGCCGCCCATGCTCTTGACGCCGCCGGCGGCGTTGATCTTGTTGATGATGTACTGGAAAGCGGGCTGGCCTTCCTGCGCATAGGCTGCGAAAGAGCCGCTCATCGGCTGGATGACGCCGATGCGGACCGTCTTCGATTGAGCCCGTGCGCCATGAACGAACGGCGCGGCGAGAGACGCGCCGGCAAAGCCAAGCGTTCCGATTCCAAATGTTCGGCGAGTAAGCATCGGGTCTCCTCCCTTGCGACTTTATCCCCCATCGTCAGCCTGTCTCTGCGGACAGTGCTGAGCAAGAGCGTTTTTATAATTGTCTCAAAACATAGCAGCGCCGATCATGACGAGCAAGTGGCGTTTCGCTCATTGAAATAGTGTTTCGGAGGATTGACCCTCAACAGGTCGGGTGCAATGCTTGGCGCCTGACTGGACAAGCATCCCAGAGCCCGCGCCGTGACCAGACATCCTCCTGTCCTTCCCACCCTCGACGGCTATTCCGGCGATCTTGGCGTGCGCTTCGCCGCCTGGTCGCATGACGAAGTCGCGATGAGCCTGACCATCGAGCCGCGCCACCTCAACCGAAACGGCACGGTTCACGGCGGCGTGCTGATGACGCTGCTCGACACGACCTGCTCCTTCGTCGGCTGCCGTCTTGTGCATGGCGAAATTCACGGCCGCGTCGTCGTCGTGTCGTTGACCGTCAATTTTCTTGCGCAGGCGCGCGAGGGCACGCTCGTCGCCCGCGCCCGCAGAACGGGGGGCGGCCGGCGCATGTTCATGATGCTGGCCGAGTGCTTCGACGAAAACGGCGAGCGCATCGCCACGGCCTCCGGCGTCGGGCGCACCATCGCCGAGAAGGAGGCCTGACGGCGATGAGGACGGCGCAATGACGGCGATCGCGCCGCAAGCCCCGGACGCTGCAGCGGGCACGCCCGCCTCGTCTTGGCTGCTCGTCGCCGTCGTCGCCTGCGCGCTCGCCGACGGCTTCTTCGGCTTCAGATATGCGGCGCTCGCCGGCGTGCCGTTTCTCGTCGGCTATATCGTGCGCGAATGGCGCATCCTGCTGCTTGCCGCGCGCGTGCTGCTCATCGTCTGCCTGGCGCTGGCGCTGGTCGCCGCTTTTCGTCCCGATGCGTTCGACGTGCTGACGCGGGCGGCGAGCCGCATGATCTATTTTCCCGCCTTCGTCGCCGTGCTCAGCCTGCTGCGCGCCGCCGCCTCGCGCTCGCAGGCGACCGCCGCGGCCGGGCGCTATCTCGTGGCGCAACCGCCGAGCCGGCGCTATGTGGCGCTCACCCTGGGCGGACACTTCTTCGGCATCCTGTTCAACATCGGCGGGCTGGCGCTGCTCGTCGACATGATCAAGAAGGCCAACACGCTGGAGGCGGCCGGCGGCCAAAGCTGGGTGCAGGAATTGCGCGAGAAGCGCATGGTCGTCGCCGTCATGCGCGGCTTCTCCTGCATCGCGCTGTGGTCGCCGCTCGGCGTCGCGCTCAACCTCTTGCTCGCCTCGATGCCGGGGCTCGCCTGGGCCGACGTCGCGCCTTATGGCGTCGGCGTCGCCATCGCCTTCATGGCGCTCGGCTGGGCCTTCGACAAATGGGAATCGCCGCCCTCGACCGGCGCCGCGCCGCGCGTCAGCGAACCGCGCGGCCTGCTGGCGGTGGCGCGCATCGTCGGCCATGTCGTGGCGCTGTCGCTGATCGGCCTCGTCGCCGAACTCGTCAGCCATATTTCCTTCCAGGCGCTGCTGCTCGTGCTGGTGCCGACCTATGCGGCGCTGTGGTCGCTGATGGTCGAGATCATCGAGCGCCGGCCGCAGCCCGTCCGCGCCGCCCTCGACGTGCTGAAGCAGCGCGGCGTCTGGCGCTTCGGCTCCTACGCCAACGAGATCGCCGTGTTCTCGACCTCGGGGTTTCTCGGCGTCGTGCTCGTTTCGCTGGCGCCGCGCGACGCCATTCAGGCGTGGCTCGCCGCCGCCGCGCTGCCGCCCGGCGTGATCTTGGCGGGCCTTGCCGCGACCGTCGTCGCGCTCGGCATGATCGGCATCAACCCGATCATCACCGCCTCGATCCTTGCCGGCAGTTTCGCGACCATCGACGTTCCGGGCCTGTCGAAGGTCGGCGTGACGCTGGCGCTGGCTGCGGGCTGGACCTGCGTCATCTCCGTCGGCCCGGCGATGTCGTCGCTGGTGATGCTGTCGAACCAGCTCGGCCGGCCGTCGCGACAGGTCGGCCTGCAATGGAACGGCCGCTATGCGATCACCGCCTTCGCGCTGACCATCGCCGGCCTGCTCGTCGCGCGCTTCTGAGGCGCGGCGCGCCTTACAAGTCCGGCGGCACGAACAATTGCACGTTGTCGCCGCGCGCCGCCTTGGCCTTCTTCAGCTCGGCGCGGGCGATGGAGCGCAGATGCACCTCGTCCGGCCCGTCGAGAAAGCGCATGGCGCGGCCCCACGACCAGAGCGCCGCCAGCGGCGTATCCGGCGTCAGGCCCATGGCGCCGAACACCTGCATGGCGCGGTCGAGAACCCGCGTCTGCAATTGCGCGGCGACCACCTTGATGGCCGAGACGTCGACATGCGCCGCCTTGGCGCCGTCGTTGTCGATCTTCCACGCCGCGTGCAGCACGAGCAGGCGCGCCTGGTCGATCTCCAGCCGCGAATGGGCGATCCAGTCCTGAATGTTGGCGTTGTCGGCGAGCGTCTTGCCGAAGGTCTTGCGCTCAAGCGCGCGCTCGGCCATCAGCTCCAGCGCCAGTTCGCACTGGCCAATGGTGCGCATGCAATGATGCACCCGGCCCGGCCCGAGGCGCGCCTGCGCCAGCGCGAAGCCCTGCCCTTCCGCGCCGATGAGATTTTCCTTCGGCACGCGCACGTCGCGGAAGACGAGTTCGCAATGGCCGTCGATGGCGCGATGGCCCATGACGGGAATGTTGCGCACGATGCGAAAGCCCGGCGCGTCCATCGGCACGATGACCATGGAATGGCGCGCGTGCGGGCTCGCATCCGGGCTCGCATCCGACAGGCCCATGACGATGGCGAATTTGCAATTGGGATGCTGCGCGCCGGTGATGAACCATTTGCGGCCGTTGACGACATAATCGTCGCCGTCGCGCAGGATGGTCGTCTGCAGATTGGTCGGGTCGGAGGACGCCACGTCGGGTTCGGAGATGGCGACGCAAGACCGCATCTCGCCATAAAGCAAGGGCGTCAGCCACGTCTCGTATTGCGGCGGCGTGGCGAAGAGATGCAGCAATTCCATATTGCCCGTGTCGGGCGCGTTGCAATTGAAGATCTCCGCCGCCCACGGCGCGCGGCCCATCATCTCGGCCAGCGGCGCATAATCGAGATTGGACAGGCGCGTGCCGGGCTCGTCGTCCTTCAGCCCCGGCAGGAACAGGTTCCACAGGCCTTCCGACTGCGCGCGCCGCTTGAGCCGGTCGACCAACTCCAGCGGATATAGTCCGCGCGCGGCCTGCCGGTGCCATTCGGCGTTGGCGGGCAGGATGTCGCGGCGCATGAAGACGTCGAGGGCCGACAACATCTGTTGCGCGCGGTCGGAATAGCGGAAGTCCATTTTGCGTCTTTCGCTTACATCGCTTCGAGGGTTTCGACCGCGCGGCGGGCAAAGACGAGCGACAGATCGCCGACCGCCTTGGCGTTCTCCGCCGAGGCCGTGCCCATGCGGGCGCGCACGGCGATGCCTTCGAGAATCACGGCGAAGCGGAACATCGAGAAAATCAGGTGGAACGGCGTGGCGCGGCTCGGAATCGGCGTGCGGCGCGCGGCGTAGTAATGCGCGACATATTCGCTCTCGCTCGGCAATTGCAGCGCCGCGACGTCGACGCCGAGAATGCCGCCGTATTCGTCCGGCCGCGTGTGCCACGGCAGCGAGCTGTAGGCGACGTCGGCGAGCGGATGGCCGAGCGTCGACAATTCCCAGTCGAGCACGGCGACGACGCGCGGTTCGGTGGGATGAAACATCAGATTGCCGATGCGAAAATCACCGTGGCAGATCGTCGTTTCATCCGACGGCGGGATGTTCTGCGGCAGCCATTCGATGAGGCGGTCGAGATCGGGAATCTCGCGCCATTGCGTATCGCGGAACTGTTTCGACCAGCGCGCCACCTGCCGGGTGAAATACGATCCGGCGCGGCCGTAATCGGCCAGGCCGAGCGCCTGCCAGTCGACGTCGTGCAGGGCCGCCAGCGTTTCGGCCATCGACCAATACATGGCGCGGCGATCTTCCGGCCGCGCCGCGGCGAGCGAGGTGTCGTGGAAGACGCGGCCTTCGACGCGCTCCATGACGAAGAAGGGCGTGCCGACGACATCGCTGCCGGCCTCGAAAAGAGCCACAGGCGGCACGGGCACATCCGAATCGGCCAGCGCCTTGATGATGCGGCATTCGCGCTCGACGGCATGGGCGCCGGGCAACAGGTCGCCCGGCGGCTTCTTGCGCAGCACGAGGCGACGGTTGGCGTAGGAGACGAAGAAGGTCGGATTCGACTGCCCGCCGGCGATGCGCTCCAGCTTCATCTCGCCCGCAAGCCCGGATAAATTGTCGCGGAGAAAGGCGTCGAGCCGCGCCGGCTCGAATTCGATCGCGGCGGCTTGCTGTTGATTTCTGGCTTCGTCCTGCATCACGTCTCCCGCCCCAACGGCTTGTTCTTGGCGTCCATCATGCGCCGCCGCCGCACTCCCTGCCAAGAGCGCAAAGCGGCGCATGTGGACGGCTGTGAAAAAAACGAAACGGCGCTTCATGGGCGCTTGACTTTTACCGAACGCTCGTTAGATTTTTTCTCATAAGAACGCATCCGGTCGCCGCTGGCGAACCAAAGGGGCGCAGGGTTCGAAAAGCAATAATAAGCGGATCCAAGGCTTGCTCATGTCAACCGACAGAGTAAGCTCGACCTGGCAGGCGCGGCCCTAAGAAGCCGCGCTGTCAAATTCAAAAACGCGAAAAGCCGCCATCAAGAGCGCTCGCGTCCAGGGGAGGAACGGAATGCAGGAGGCTGCGGCAGCCCCGATCCTGAGTGTGGAGAATATTGCGCTGTCGTTTGGCGGCGTGAAGGCGTTGCGCGACGTGTCGCTGACCGTTGCGGCGGACTCCATTACTTCGCTCGTGGGTCCGAACGGCGCAGGCAAGACCTCGCTGTTCAATTCGATTTCCGGCTTCTATCGCCCGCAGCAGGGCCGCATCGTCTATCAGGGCGACGACATCACGCATGTCGCGACGCCCAAGCGCGCCGGCATGGGCCTTGCCCGCACGTTCCAGAACATCGCGCTGTTTCGCGGCATGACCGTGCTCGACAACATCAAGCTTGGCCGCCACACGCACATGCGCACGGGCGTTCTCGACGCGCTGTTCTATTACGGCCGGCCGAAGCGCGAGGAGATGGAGTTGCGCGCCGAGGTCGAGGAAAAGATCATCGACTTCCTCGAGATCGACCATATTCGCCACGCGCCCGTCGCCGCCCTGCCCTATGGCCTGCAGAAGCGCGTCGAACTGGCGCGCGCGCTCGCCATGCAGCCCAAGCTGCTGATGCTCGACGAGCCCGTCGCCGGCATGAACCGCGAAGAAACCGAGGACATGGCGCGCTTCATCCTCGACGTGCGCGAGGAATGGGGCGTGACGATCCTGATGGTCGAGCACGACATGCGCCTCGTCATGGATATTTCCGACCACGTCGTCGTGCTGAATTTCGGCCAGGTCATCGCCTCGGGCCTTCCGGCGGACGTGCAGCACAATGCGGAAGTCGAACGCGCCTATTTCGGCTCGGGTGATTACAGCGCCCTGCGCAAACGCCCGCGCAACGCGCCAACGGGAGCGGACGCCGCATGAACGCGCTTCTCGATTTCATCGAATTCTCGCTCTCGGGCCTCTCGGTCGGCGCGATCTACGCGCTCACCGGCATCGGCTTCGTGCTGGTCTACAAGGCGACCCGCGTCATCAATTTCGCCATCGGCGAATTCATGATGATCGGCGCCTATGTGTTCTTCGGCTTCGCCGCGAAAATGGCGCTGCCGATGTGGGCGGCCATCCTGCTCGCCTTCGTCGTCACCGGCGCGGTCGGCGGGCTTGCCGAGCGCGCGATCTTCCGCCGCATGATCGGCGAAAGCGCCATTTCGGTGTTCATGGTCACCATCGGCCTGTCGAGCATCATCATCGGCGTCGTCGAGATCATCTGGACGGCCGATCCGCAGAGCCTGCCGTCGTTCCTGCCCGACAATCCGTTCTTCATTCCGCTCGGCTTCGGCGAGGCCTTCCTGCCGTCGAAGAACGGCTGGGGCTTCATCATCGCCGCCCTGACGGTCGCCGCCATCGTCGTCGTCTTCCGCTACTGGCGCGGCGGCGTGGCCTTGCGCGCCACGGCGGCCGACAGCCAGGCGGCCTACAGCGTCGGCATCAACGTGCCGGGCGTGTTCTCCTTCGCCTGGATTCTCGGCGCGCTGACGGCGGCGGGCGCTGGCATTCTCGTCGGCTCGATCGCCGGCATTTCCTCGGCCATGGGCGCCATCGGCCTGTCGGTCCTCGTCGTCGTCATCGTCGGCGGCCTCGACTCGATCGTCGGCGCGCTGGTCGGCGGCCTGCTCGTCGGCTGGCTGGAAGCCATGGCGAGCCTGACGCTCGGGGCGGAATACAAGCAGCTCGCCACCTTCATCGTGCTGATGCTGATGCTGCTCGTGAAGCCCTACGGCCTCTTCGGCACCCACGACATCGAGAGGCTCTGATCCGATGCATATCGGCGCCGCCAAAGAATCCTACGCAGCCGACGAAGCGATCTTCACCACGCCGACGCAGCGCGTCTGGGTCGGCGTGCTGTTCGCCGCCCTGCTCGCCTTTCCCTTCATGGCTGACGATTATTGGGTGCTGATCGCCTGTCTCGTCGGCATCAACATCATCGCGGCCTCAGGGCTGATGGTGCTGACCGGCTATACCGGCCAGGTCAGCCTCGGCCGCGGCCTTCATGGGCGTCGGCGCCTATGCCGCGGCCTGGCTCGCCGGGTTTGGCGCGCCGTTCTGGCTGAGCATTCCGTTCGGCGGCTTTGTCGCCGCCGCCGTCGGCGCGGTGTTCGGCATTCCCTCGCTGCGGGTTAAGGGGCTTTATCTGGCGCTGACCACCATCGCCGCCTCCTTCATCCTGCATTTCATCTTCTTCAACTGGACGAGCGTGACGGGCGCGGCGCGCGGCCTCAATGTCGAGCCCGCCACCTTCTTCGGCACGCCGCTCGTCACCAACACGCATCTCTACTGGCTGGCGATGCCGCTGGCGGCGCTATCGGTGTGGTGCACGACCAATCTGTTCCGCACCCGCGTCGGCCGCGCCTTCATCGCCATTCGCGACCGCGACATTTCGGCCGAAGTGCTCGGCATCGAATTGTTCCGCTACAAGCTGATCAGCTTCGCGCTCGCCTCGTTCTACGCCGGCGTCGCCGGCGCGGTCTGGGTCTACCTGTTCCGCGTCATCACGCCGGAGAGTTTCCGCCTCATCGACTCGATCTTCTTCGTCGCGGCGATCATCGTCGGCGGTCTCGGCTCGGTGCGCGGCGCGATCTTCGGCGCGGTGTTCATGACGCTGGTGCCGGAATTGCTGAAACTCGGCGTCGCCACGCTCGAGCCTTTCTACCCCGGCGTCGTGCAGGTGCTGTCGCCGGTGCGCACCATCGTCTTTGGCGCGCTCATCGTCGGCTTCCTGATTTTCGAACCGCTCGGACTGAACGAGTCCTGGCGACGCGTTCGACACAGATTTGCGCTCTGGCCGTTCCGGACCTGACGCGCAAGACAACGATAAACGGAGGAAACGCCATGACCAGCCTGATCAATCGCAGAACCCTGCTCGGCGGCGTCGCCGCGGGCGCCGCGGTCTCCACCCTGCCCGCTCCGTGGGTGCGCGGCCTCGCCGCCCAGGAGGCGAGCGAAATCGTCATCGCCAACGGCTCGCCGATGACGGGCGTGTTCGCCTTCGCCGGCATCGAAGGCTCGGAAGGCGCGCAGCACTACGTGCAATATCTCAACGACAACGGCGGCGTCGGCGGTCGCAAGATCCGCCTGATCACCGAGGACACCGGCTATCAGGTGCCGCAGGCGGTGTCGGTGTTCAACCGCCTCGTCAGCCAGCACAAGGTGTCGCTGTATCTCGCCGATTCCACCGGCTTCCAGAAGACGATCAACGAAGAGATCAACCGCCGCGGCATCCTGCTCGCCGGCGCGTCGTTCTCGACCGAGATCAACGATCCGGCGAAATTCCCGCTGCAATATATTCCGGGTCCGGATTACTCGCAGCAGGTCGCCATGCTGCTGCAATATATCGCCGCCAAGAAGAAGGGCGCGCGCATCGCGCTGGTGCATTCCGACACGGAATTCGGCCGCGACCCGATCGCCAAGAGCGAGGCGCTCGCCAAGAAGCTCGGCCTTGAAGTCGTCGAGAAGATCGTGACGCCGCCCGGCTCGTTCGACGTTTCGGCCGAAGTGCTGAAGCTGCGCCGCGCCCGGCCGGAATTCACCATCTTCCACGGCTATGTGATGGCCCCGATCCCCGAATTCATGAAGCAGATGAAAGAGGCGCGCATCGAGACCCAGTTCATGGGCACGT
>ERZ1645192.775-NODE-775-length-26726-cov-7.529039_pt1 | contig 26726 bp, 25 predicted proteins | sample MGYA00575354_ERZ1645192 | MGnify/ENA primary metagenome ERZ1645192 (study PRJEB40844, sample SAMN11349763) | freshwater sediment metagenome | isolation source: river sediment | host: Sediment | place: India: Faizupur Khadar , New Delhi | collected 2017-02-21 ... | reverse complement strand
TGCCTCGGTGAGGCACTGGTGGCAATATCAAAGTCCTTCGGGGTGGTTCCAAGCAACATATCCCGAACCGCACCCCCGCCCAAATACGCCTCTGCGCCGCTGGCTTGCAGTTTTTTGATGGCCCAGAGGGCATCCTTGTCCAACAGGTTGGCTTGGATCTTATGTTCGGCTTGCGTGTAGATGTTGGCAACAGGCAGAGTCTTTCCTTGTTCGTCTTGTTTGTATCGTATCAGCATATCGCTCTCAAATGAAGTTGTATGGAGTGGAAAGAACCGCGTATTGCAGAGAACAAGCGATTCATTATACACTCTTTGTACACCATCCACTCTAAAAACACAACAGGAGCATGAGTCAATGAGTAATAAAACAAAGGAAGGGAGCATCATTGAACCAAGGGTTCTGAAAGGTTTCCGAGACTTCCTGCCTACCATGGAAATCCCCAAAAAAGCAATCATCGGCAAGTTGGAAACCCATTTCTCCTCCTATGGTTTTGTTCCCATCGATACTCCGGTGCTCGAATATACCGAAGTGCTGCTCGGCAAAGGCGGTGGTGAGACGGACAAGCAGATTTTCCATTTCAAGGATAACGGGGAGCGAGATGTCGCCCTTCGTTTCGACCTTACCGTACCGTTTGCCCGTTTCCTGGCTCAACACCAAAGTGAACTTGCACTGCCCTTCAAGCGGTTTCACATCGACAAGGTGTGGCGCGGCGAAAACCCCCAGAAAGGACGATACCGGGAGTTCACCCAGTGTGACTTTGATATTGTAGGTGTCGATAATGCCGAGGCCGACTTTGAGATTCTCAGCATGATGGACAGTTCTTTCGCGGTCATGGGAATCGAGGACTATCAGTTCTGCATCGCCCACAGGGGTCTGTTCAATGCCTTTCTGGCACACTTGGACATCGCTGACAAGTCCACCGAAATACTGAGGACGGTCGACAAGCTCAGGAAAATCGGCAAGGATGAAGTGGCTCTGCAACTTGCCCGGATTACCGGCAGCACTGACAAAGCGAACCGGATTCTCTCCTATATACATAAGGAAGATGAGAGCGAAAGTTTTTTGGACACACTTGACCGGTTGAGTGCGCTCGCAGGACACGAAGAGGTCCACACAAAACGAATGAGAACCATTTATGCCTATCTGAAAGCTGCCGGCATAGCCGGTCACTTCGTATTCGACCCCTCCATCACCCGGGGTCTCGACTACTACACGGGCATCGTCTACGAAACGTTCCTCGCCCGGCTGCCGCATTTCGGTTCAGTATGCAGCGGGGGAAGGTACAACGACCTGGCAAGCCTCTATACCAAGGAAAAGCTGCCTGGAGTAGGCTCCTCAATCGGGCTCGACCGTCTTCTGGCCGCCTTGGAAGAACTGGACAGCCCCATCGTACAGTCGACCAGCTCTGCCGATGCAGCCATCTTGAATACCGATGCGGCTTCATTCGCCTATTACGACCAGCTTGCCAGAAACCTCAGGAAGGCAGGCGTTCGAGTCTGTGTCTATCTCGCAGACAAAAAGCTGGCAGCCCAATACAAGTGGGCTGAGAACAATGCCATACCCTACGCCATTCTTGTAAGCAAGGAAGAGGAAGAGCAGAATCGGTTTACCTTGAAAAACCTGGTGAGCCGGGAAAATCATCCAAATCTGACACTACAAGAGGCGTTACCCATACTACAAAGGAATTAATTTGAAAGACATGAAACATTTGCCGGTGTATCTGCATCGGCAGGAAATTCTTGATGGACTTGCAGAAAACCAAGTCATCATTGTTGAAAGTCCAACCGGAAGCGGAAAGACTACGCAAATCCCCCTGATCCTCCATGAAGCCGGCTATGCAGACCAACTGCAGGTAGGCATTACGCAACCCAGACGCATTGCAACACTCAGCGTCAGTGATTTCATCAGGCGGCAAGTCGGCAAGGATGATGGGTTTGTCGGCTACAAGATGCGGTTTGAGGATACTACAAATTCCAATACCCGCATCAAGGTGATGACCGACGGCATCCTGCTCATGGAGCTGAAGGCCGACCCACTGCTTCGCTCCTATTCGGTAATTTTGGTTGATGAGGCCCATGAGCGCTCACTGAACATCGACTTCATCCTTGGTCTTTTGAAGGATGTCATGGCTCAACGAAAAGAGTTCAAGGTCATCATCAGCAGCGCCACCATCAACACCAAGGTGTTCAGCGAGTTCTTTGACAACGCCCCGATTGTCAGCATCGATGCCCGCATCTATCCTGTCCAGGTCATCTACAAGCCCTTGGAACGGGAGACGCTCGATTATCAGATTGAAGCGGTCACCTCCATCGTCATGACTGAAGCCAAACGGCATTCGGGCGATATATTGGTGTTCATGAGCGGCGAGTTCGACATCACCACCTGCGTCAATGCCTTGTACATGGCCGATCACGACCATTTGCTCGAAATCTATCCACTGTTTGGACGATTGAGCAAAGAGGAACAGGAAGCGGTCTTCAACGAGACGGGACCGGGAAAAACCAAGGTCGTTGTGGCTACCAATATTGCTGAAACCTCAGTCACCATCGACGGGATCACAACCGTCATCGACTGCGGGATTGCAAAAATCAATTTCTACAACCAAAAGGATTTCACCTCCTCCCTGGTTCCCCTTCCCACCAGCCGCTCCAGTTGTGAGCAACGCAAAGGACGGGCGGGCCGTACGGGTCCCGGTGTCTGCTACCGCCTCTACAGCGAAGAGGATTACCAAAGCCGCCTGCCCTATGGGACCGAAGAAATCCTGCGCACCGACCTCAGCGAAGTAGTGCTGAGGATGAGCGACCTGTCCATCTACGATTATGAGCATTTCCCCTTCATCACCCGTCCCAAGCACAGCGCCATCGCCAGCGCCGAGGATACCCTGCGTTTCATCGGGGCGATCGATGAGTACCGCCGTCTCACCTCCATCGGGTCCTTGATGTGCCGCTTCCCCCTGCTGCCCCGTCACTCACGGGTCATCGTCGAAGCAATGATGAATCATCCCGATGTTCTTGAGGAAGTATTGATAGCGGTTTCCTTTCTCTCCACCAAGACTCCGTTCCTGTTGATTCCCGGCGAGGAAGAACTCAGCCGCGCCGCCCACAAGCGTTTCAACAATACCGAATACGGAGACTTTGTCTCCTATCTGAACCTCTACCGACAGTACATTGCAAATTCAGGCAAGGAGGCAAAGCAAAAGTTTTGCAAGCGCAACTATCTTGATTTCCAAGGCATGCAGGAAATAGTCCATGTCAATGAACAACTTGGGGAAATTTGTTCCGATATCGGATTTCCCCTTTCCAGCGGCGGTACAGTACGCGAATACCTGTGTTGCATCGCCAGCGGCTTGATGCAGTATGTGTGCATCAAGGCAAAAGGCAATATGTACAAGAGCCTGACGGCCGACCAAGTCTTCATCCACCCAGGCAGTGCCTACTTCAAAACACTTCCACAATTCATCATCGCCGGAGAAATCGTTCAAACGAGCCGCCTGTATGCACGCGGTGTAAGCCCGCTTGAGAAGGCATGGCTGGATGATATTTCGGTTGAACTCTACCCACGGCTCACGGCTTTGGCTAAAGGCGAGAAGCCTTCGCGCAAGGAAGAGAGGGAGGAGAAGAAAGGAAAAGTCGAGGAGAAGGGAAAAGCAACGATCACCGTCTACAAGCGTACCTATCCGACGTTGGTCATCGGCAAGAAGAAACAAAAACTTGTTGCCATCATCCCCCTCGAAGACCTTGCCTATCTGGTACAGGCCAACGAGAAGGCCCCCAAGCGACCCAAGAACTTCCCAGCCGCACTTCTTCACCAAGGATTCTATATCCACTATGGAGATAAATTCTTTTCAATATTGGAATTACATGGTAAGTTGAAAGTCGGGCAAGGCATTCTCGACAATCCACCTTCCGGTGTCTATACCATCGCCGATGCAGCGACACTGGTTGACAACCTGATGTGGCTGCTCGCTTTCACCAAGAGCAAAAAGGAGCGGAAGCAACTGCATTTCGTAGCTCTGGAGGAGAGTGGAAACGGCAATTACCGATTTACCGCAGTCGATGATTGTTTTGATGCTTTGGACACATCACTGTTCACCCTGCTCCAGTTGGCCGATGCGTTGGAGGCAGCGGGCCAAAAGCAGCTGGCCAAGCAGGTTGACAAAGTCTATGGATCAATGTTGAAGTTGGTCGAATGAAAATGAACTAGAAAATCGGCTTTGCTATGACGAGATGCTGGATCAACGGCATCTCAAGCGCCCTGAGCACACCCTTTCCCTGACCTTGCAAGAGGACAAAGAGAACTTTGCCGTCCACTTTTTTCTTGTCCTTGAGCAAATGGTCGCGGAACTCAATCCAATCACCGCGGCCGATGCGATGCTCGATATCATAGCCGTAGCTCTTGAATAGCTTGGTCGCACCACCAGCGTAGGCTTTATCAGTCACCTGCAGCACGACTCCGGCTTCCAAAGCACGGCAGGTTCCCCATGCCACGGCAGCACCATGACTCCAGCTGCCGAAGTGGGACGAGGATTCCAAAGCATGGGCGAAGGTATGGCCCAGGTTGAGCATCTGCCTGATGCCTTTTATCTCGGTGGGATCCTGTTCGATATACCACTTTTTCACATCCAGGGAGAGCTCCACCAGATTTGCCAAGGTCTTGGACTCCCGGCTGAGGATTTCATTCTTTTTCACGAGAAGGAACTTGTACAGCTCCTCATCCTGGCTGAGCAGGGCATGCTTGATGACCTCGGCAAGCCCGTTGAGAAACTCCTTGTCACTGAGAGTCCTGAGCGTATCGATGCAGATGAGAACCTCACCGGCTGGATAAAACGAGCCGACCATGTTTTTCATACCGCGGAAATCGACTGCCGTCTTGCCACCTACGGCGGCGTCCACCATGGCAAGCAAGGTGGTGGGAACCAGCGTCAGCCTGCAACCCCGCATATAGACCGATGCTGCAAAGGCGGAAAGATCGCAGACCACTCCCCCGCCGAACCCGATGATCCGTCCGTCACGTGCCAGCCCCTCATCCAGGGATGTCGAAAGGATGCGTTCAAGCGACCCGAAGTGCTTCGAACTCTCACCGCTCTCCAGCACTACATGGGCGGGAGGAAGCTGTTTGAACAATTTGGCTGTATTGGTATCGTACACCCACATGACCGAGCGGCCGTAGCCGCCAAGATGGTTGGCCAGGTCCTTCAAATCATCGGCAAGCAAAATATCCGTGGTTTTTCCTTGGTCGAGCACGGCTGTCATCAATTTCTTCATACTCATGTTATACCCTGGAGACAGGGAAGAAGACAAGAACCATACGAGAAGCCGTGCTTGCAAAAATCCTTGCATTGTCGCACAATGTGGGCCATGCGCGAGATACGATATTTTGACAATGCAGCCACCACCAGTATGAGCCGGTCAGCGCTTGATGCTTATACGAAGGCGGTTGTGCAGTATAGAGGCAATCCATCATCCCTTCATCAGGAAGGAAGAGATGCAAAAGCATTTCTTGAGCAGACCAGGGCCGATCTTGCCGGCCTGCTTGGCGTAGATCCGCTCTCTCTCACCTTCACCAGTGGAGCGACCGAATCCAATGCCATCATCCTAAACAGTCTTATTTGGAAGGAACGAAAGGGTCAGGTCATCCTCAGCGGCATCGAACACCCCTCGGTATCGGAATATGCCAGGCTGCTGAAACAACTTGGCTGGAAGGTGACAACGCTTGCCGCACCCAATGGCTTTGTCCAGAAAGAAGATTTGCAGAAAGCCTTGAGCAGTGAAACCCGGCTGGTCTGTATCATGCTGGTAAACAATGTCGTAGGCACGATTCAGGACGTCGGTGGTTTGGTGGAGGTTGTCCGAGCCTTCGAAAGCGAGCACAACAACCGAAAAATACATGTCCATACCGATGCGACGCAGGCTCTCGGGAAAATCAGGTTCGACCTGCAAGCCATGGGAATTGACAGTGCCTCCTTCAGTGCCCATAAACTTCATGGTCCCCGCGGTGTAGGCTTGCTGTACAATACCAACGCAGGCATTGAAAGCCTTAGCCGCGGTGGATTACAGGAACGAGGCCTGAGGCCGGGAACCGAGAATATCGGCGGCATCGCAGCAATGCACCAGGCTGTCAAGGATGCCTTTCACAGCCTCGAGGAGAATTACAAGCATGTATCCGGCCTGAATGCATTTTTGCGTGACAAGCTCTCGGCTCTGCCCATCTTCAGCCCGTCGGAGCATTGTAGTCCCTACATCCTTGCACTGGCTCACCCGAAACTTCCCAGTGAAGTATTCACCCGCTTGTTGTTCGACCAGGGCCTCTGCGTTTCCAGCGGCTCAGCCTGTTCGAACAATGCCAAACAAAAATCCCAGAGTGTCCTGACAGCCATGGCTTTTTCAGCACAGCTTGCAAAGAACAGCATCCGCATCTCACTATCCAAGGATACTACAGCCGAGGATGTTGAAATCTTGGCACAGGCTGTCACACAACTCATCTTGGAGCATGCATGAACGACTCTACCCTGTATTTGGTACGATTGGGAGAAATATCCCTCAAAGGTTTGAACCGTGATTTTTTCGAGAAACGGCTCAAGAACAACATCAAGAGCAAGCTCAAGGGATACCGTACTCAGGTCTCCAAGCAGAAAGGCCGAATTTTCTTTGAGATAGAGAACGGCTGTCCACGGGACACCATTGAAATGGCCTTCAGCACAACCTTCGGGGTTGTCGGCTATTCACGCTGCCTCCGATGTGCAAAGGACATCGAGGCCATCAAGGAAGCAGCACGGGTTCTGATGCAGGATGAACCCTTCTCCAAGGGAGTGGGTACCTTCAAGTCGATCACCAAGCGAGCCGACAAGAACTTCGAGTTGAACAGTTACCAGATAGACTGCATCCTCGGCGAGGTGGTTCATAGCGAGCACCCCAAACTGACTGTCGATGTAAAGAATCCCGATATGACCATCAATTGCGAGATCCGGGACAAGGCGTACCTCTTCACCTCCGCCAAAAGCGGACCCGGCGGGCTTCCTGTCACCACCGCAGGCAAGGGCATGCTGCTGCTCTCAGGAGGAATCGACAGTCCGGTCGCAGCCTATCGCATGGCCCAACGCGGGTTGAAAATGGAGTGCATCTACTTCCATGCCTATCCCTACACCAGCGAACTTGCCTTGGAGAAGGTTAAGACCTTGGCCTCATTGATCGCCCCGTATCTGCAAGGAACACGGTTGCACGTAGTCCACTTCACCGAGGCGCAGCTTTGGATCAAGCAGCACAGCCTGGAGGAAGAAACAACCTTGATGTTCAGGGCCGCCATGATGCACGTAGCCAATGCCATTTCCAAGAAGCAGGAGGGAATGTGCATCGTAACCGGGGAGGCACTCAGCCAGGTGGCCAGCCAAACGCTTGAGAGCATGGTTTTCACCGACAGCATGAGCGAACAGCTGGTACTCCGTCCTTTGGTCGGCATGGACAAGCAGGAGATCATGAACCTTGCAAAACAGATTGGAACCTATGAGACTTCCATCCTTCCCTATGAGGATTGTTGCGTGATATTCAGTCCAAAACACCCACTCGTACGGCCTGATAAAGAGCTGATGACACAGCACTACCGGCAAATGGGGATCGAAGCTTTGCTTGAAGAGGCAATTGATGCTGTGCAGGTATTTGACTATGGACCGGATGGACAACCTCGTAGCTAGACATTTTTACCAACACTGTCTAAATACAGATCGGGTTCACTGTACCATTTCCTGATAATTACGTAAGGTTTGTGTATTCGGAGGCTTCTCAGTGAAAATTGGCTTGGATGTTGGCTCCACAACCATGAAATGCGTAGTACTTGATGAACAGTTGCGTGTTGTTCATCAAGAGTATCGTAGACACTACTCTCAGATTCCCCAAACCGCTGTCCAGATGCTTACGCCCCTGCTCCAAAACCTTGGCGACAGGCAGGTATGCATCTCGCTCTCCGGCTCTGCCGGCATGGGGCTTTCCCAACAATTGCACCTGCCGTTTGTGCAGGAAGTATACGCCACCCGCATTGCCATCCAGCACTATCTTCCTTCCACCGATGTGGTCATTGAACTTGGAGGAGAGGATGCTAAAATCCTGTTTCTGGGAAAGAACATGGAAGTGAGGATGAATGGGACCTGTGCCGGAGGCACCGGATCATTCATCGACCAGATGGCCAGCCTGCTCAACATAGATCAAGACCAGATGGATGATCTTGCGAAGCAGGCCAAGCAGAGCTATACCATTGCTTCACGATGCGGTGTTTTTGCAAAAAGCGACGTCCAGCCGCTCATCAACCAAGGAGCTGAAAAGGCCGACATCGCCCTTTCAGTTCTTCAAGCGGTGGTCAACCAAACCATAGCAGGCCTTGCACAAGGTCGTCCGATCACCGGTCAGGTGGTATATCTGGGCGGCCCTCTGACATTTCTCTCCTCCTTGCGCAAAGCCTTCGACCAAACCTTGCACCTTGAGGGAATTTGTCCCGAAAACTCCCTGTATTTCGTAGCTCTGGGGACGGCGTTGTCCAAGAGCGATGAGACCATCACCCTCTCGGACCTGGTGTATCAGCTTGAGCACTATCATACACAAAAGGCATTCACCTCCATCCCTCCCCTCTTCGAAACCGAAGAACAGTTGGAGGAGTTCCAAAGGCGCCATCAGAGGGCGAAGCTGCCGAAGGCTGATGCCCTCAACTACAAAGGACAAGCCTTCCTCGGTGTCGACGCAGGCTCCACCACCGTGAAGGCCTGCATCATCGACACCCAAGGAAGGCTCCTCTACAGCCGCTACCAGCTGAACAACGGCAATCCAGTGCAGGCGGTAAAGGAGTTCCTCACCAATTTTCTTACCTCCTATCCGGATATCCACATCGTCAAGGCATGTTCAACCGGGTATGGGGAGCTTCTGGTAAAAAATGCATTCAACTTCGAGTATTCGTTGGTTGAGACAATGGCCCATTATAAAAGCGCCAAAACGTTTCTTCGGGAAGTGGACTTCATCATTGACATCGGCGGTCAGGACATCAAGTGTTTCAAAATCGAGGACGGTGTCATCGACGATATTTTCCTCAATGAAGCGTGCTCGTCCGGATGCGGCTCGTTTCTGCAGACGTTCTCCAATGCACTGGGCTATTCGCCACAGGAGGCTGCCGAGCTTGCCCTGAAGGCACAGAATCCTGTCGACTTGGGCAGCCGCTGCACGGTGTTCATGAACAGTTCGGTCAAACAGGCGCAAAAGGACGGGGCCAGTGTTGCAGACATTTTCGCAGGTCTTGCAATCAGTGTGGTGAAGAACGCCCTGTACAAGGTTGTACGGTCAACCGACCCGTCCCTGCTCGGCAGGCACATCGTTGTGCAGGGAGGAACCTTTCTCAACGATGCGGTATTGCGTTCGTTCGAAATGGAACTGGGAAGCGAAGTCATCCGCATCGAGGAAGCCGGTCTGATGGGAGCCTATGGCTGTGCACTGCATGCCATGGAGCAGCACAAAAAAGACCATAAGAGTACAACCACCCTCTCTCTTGCACAACTCTCCAGCTTCTCCCACCGAACCCGTACGGTACACTGTAAAGGGTGTACCAATGCCTGTCTGTTGACCATCAACAGTTTCGACGGGGATCGAAAGCTTGTCAGCGGAAACAAGTGCGACCGCATCGTACAACCTGAAACCTTTGTCAGCAATCCTGAAAGACTCAATCTGTATGCTTACAAGCAACAATACCTGGCTGATTTGAAGAGAGGGAGAAATGAGCGGGGACGCATCGGCATTCCTTTGCAACTCTCCTTTTATGAGCAACTGCCCTTCTGGCATGCCTGCCTGTCCAGCCTTGGCTTCGAGGTTGTCGTATCCGAGCCCTCCACCCGGGATACATACCTGAAAGGCCAATCGACGATCAGCAGCGATACCATCTGTTATCCAGCGAAGCTGATGCATGGACATGTCCAGCAGCTCATCGAGGCCGGTGTTGATGCCATTTTCTATCCTTGCTCCAGTTACAACCTGAAGGAGGAGAAAGGGGACAACCACTTCAACTGTCCGGTGGTTGCCTATTACCCCGAAGTACTCAAGCACAACATGCCTTCACTGCTCGAACACAAGGTGTTGTTCATAAGCGACTACATAAGCCTTGCCGATGAACGATTCGCACCATCACGGCTCTATGAAATACTCTCCAAGCACTACAATCTTGGCAAGGGTGAAGTCAAGCTGGCATGCAAACGGGGCTACGTGGCCCTGAGGACCTACCAGCAGGCGGTAAGAAACCAGGCAACCATCATTGTAGAGGAGGCCAGAAAACGTGCTTGGCCGATCATGGTGCTTGCAGGGCGCCCCTACCACGTCGATGGTGAAGTCAATCACGGCATCGACAGTCTGTTGCTTCAATGCGGCTGTGCCGTCCTCAGCGAGGATGGGATCAGCCATTTGGTGCCGAAGGAAAAGCGGACCGTCCTCAACCAATGGACTTATCATGCAAGAATGTACGATGCCGCACGGTATGTGACCACACAACCCGACATGCAGATCATCCAGCTGGTCTCCTTCGGTTGCGGCCTCGATGCAGTGACCAGTGATGAGATCCGCGACATTCTCAGACAGACCGACAAGATTTACACCCAGATAAAAATCGATGAGATTGCAAACCTCGGGGCAGTGAAAATTCGGATCCGCAGTCTGCTCGCTGCAATCGGGGAGGCAAGCGGCACATGAGCACCGTATTTACAAAAGCGATGAAGAAGGACTATACCATTCTCATTCCCAATATGTCGCCGGTTCACTTCAAGATCGCCAAAGAGGTGTTTGCCAATCACGGCTACAATGTTGTGCTGCTGGAGAACCAGGGTCCCAATGTCATCCGCGAAGGGCTCAGGTATGTACACAATGATATCTGTTATCCCGCCCAACTCGTCATCGGACAACTCATCGATGCGTTGAAACACGGGAATTTCGACACCAACAAAGTTGCTTTGGTCATCACCCAGACAGGAGGAGGCTGCAGGGCCAGCAATTATATATTTTTGCTGCGCAAAGCCCTCGAGAAGTGCCATCTCGAGCATATTCCCGTAATCAGTCTCAATCTCAAGGGGCTGGAGAAGAATCCCGGATTCAAGCTGACCTTCTTCATGCTGCTGCAGGCATACAGTGCTTTCATCTACGGAGACCTGCTTATGGCCTTGTCAAACCAAGTGAGGCCGTATGAAGTGAACAAGGGTGAAGCCGATGCCCTGGTCGCCACCTGGACACGGTATCTGAGTGATCGGTTCGCCAACAACAGGGGCTACATCGGATGGGCCATGAAACGAAACCTCAATGAGATATGCAGGCAGTTTGCAGCAATCGAGGTAAGAAAAGAAGAGAAGATCAAAGTCGGCATCGTCGGTGAAATCTATATGAAATACTCTCCGCTGGGCAACAACAACCTGCAGGCATACCTGGAACAGCAGGGCTGCGAAGTCATGGTTCCTTCCATGATGGGTTTCCTCTACTACGGGGCCGATAATGCAATCACGGACAAGGCTTATTATGGAGGACGCAGGATCAGCAGCATCGTCACCCAGCTCATACTCAAGCAATTGTTCAAGGTAGAGACCATGGTACGAGAAGCAATGGCGAAAACCGGAAAGTTCACCGTTCCCATTCCCTATACGGAAATGAAGAAACTCACCGAAGGATTGATCGACTATGGTGTAAAAATGGGTGAAGGCTGGCTGCTTACCGCTGAAATGCTCGATTTGGTACATGCCGGATATACAAATATCGTCTGCACCCAGCCATTTGGCTGCCTGCCCAATCATATTAGTGCGAAAGGCATGATCAGGGCTGTTACCGAACGGGCCCCCGAAGCAAACATTGTTCCCATCGATTACGATCCTTCTGCAACGCATGTAAACCAGGAAAACCGCATTAAGTTGATGCTTTCCATAGCAAGAGAGAATCTCGATTCGGAGAAGAACGGAAAATAAGGATATCTCCTACTATTCTACTTTTATTTCTTTGATTACATTAGAGTCATGAGAATAGAACGCATAGAACAACCGCAAGACCTTGAACACTTCGTAGCTCAGGACCTGGTCCAGCTCGCAAAGCAAAAAGAAGGCACTCTGCATATTGCTCTTTCCGGAGGCAGGAGTGCTCAGTTCATCGTCAAGGGATTACTCGCTGTGCAGCCATCAATCCTGAGTCGGGTTCACCTCTATCTGGTAGACGAGCGTCTTGAGGGGGAGAAGAATCTGGACACCCTTCTTGCGGCGGGACTTGAGCGTGCTGTTGCTTTGACTCAGCTTTCCATACCAAAGGCGCAACGAGAGCTCTCGACTTCCCCCTTTGATAGGGTATATTTAGGTGTAGGAGAAGATGGCCATATCGCGTCCTTGTTCCCCGGCAGACAACCGGAACAGGATACTGATCAAGTTGCAGTCGTTGAGCAGAGCCCCAAACCTCCAAAGCGGAGGGTTACTCTCACCTATTACGGATTCTCGAAGCTGGCCCGCAATGCGACCGTGTTCCTGCTGTTCCTGGGAGAGGGGAAACGAGACGCCTTGGAGCGATTGATGAGTGGGAAAGAACATGCAGACACCCTTCCTTGTGCGTACTTTGTGGACAATCAATTCCCTAATCGGATCATAACAGACCTGAAGGAGTAAGAAGGCTATGAAACGAATCATCATCCAATACGGCGGCACCGGAGACCTTGCACTGAAGAAATTGTACCCTGCCTATCAGAATCTTATGGAAAAGCAGTATGCATTTTCCGTTCTTGCCCTTGGACGGCGGTATACCACCCGGGAGGAATTTCTCTTGCATTCGGTTGATGCTTCAGCTCCCGCCTCCTTCACCGATAATCTGGATTATTTGTACTATGACATGGCCGAATCCGAGGCCGTTTCCATTCTCACCAAGAAGCTGAGAAGCATGATCGAGGGAAGTAAAGAGGTAGAGTTCATCTACTATCTGGCGCTGCAGCCCTCGCTGTACGAGGATGCCATCCACCAAATCAAGGAAATTGATGCATCGCTGGATTGCATGTGCACGCTCACCAAGAAAATCGTGGTGGAAAAGCCATTCGGTTTCGATTTGGAAAGTGCACTGAGGTATAATGAAATACTTGAGAAAGCATTCACCGACGAGGAAATATTCCGTGTTGACCACTACCTTGGCAAGGAGTTTATGCAAAATTTGCTGCTCATGCGGTTCCACAACGACATCATCCGCAGAATCTGGGATAACAGGACCATCGAATCGATCCAGATTATTTTTGATGAAAAGCACGGAGTAGACCAGAGGTTGGGTTTCTACGAGAAAATCGGGGTCGTGCGCGATACCATCCAGAACCATATCATGCAAATCATCACATACTTGACGATGAGCGAGCCGGCTTCGCTTTCACCCGAGGATATCGCCATAGAAAAGGAGAAAGTACTGCGCTCAATCTCCCCCATCCAGGAATTTCATATGGGAAGGTATGAGTCGTTGGGAGTCAACAGCGGCCACGTTGTGCAAACACCGACGTATGCTGCCCTGAAGCTGTTTGTGAACACCTATTACTTTGCAGACATTCCAATTTATGTGCGAACAGGCAAGATGCAGAAGGAAGCTAAATCACTGATTTATATCAAGTTCAAGAATACAACCAAGCAGGTGATGCACGACCAGACCATCGCTGAGAACGGTGTGATCATCACCATTCACCCAGAGCTCACAATCGATATCAGTATGAACCTGAAAATGCCGAATACCAGCTGGAAATCAAAACCGGTTCGGTTCCGCTTCAACCAAAGCGAGACGTTCGGTGCGAACACACCCGAAGCATATGAGCAGATTGTCCAAAAGATCCTGATAGGCGACAAGAGCCTCTTCCCCACCATGAAGGAGATAACCGAAGCCTGGAGGATTGTAGAACCGATGCTCGAAAGCGATCTGGTAGGTGAAGTCTATCCGATCAGAACCCTGCCCCGTTTTGCAAGCCAGCTGGCCAAGGACAACAACTTCACCTGGTTTGATGAGACTGCGGGTGCAAAGTCTTGATGGAAGTCTGGCTCTGATACAAAACAGCCACCAACAAAGAGTCGCCTCTTCATTGATGGCTTTCTCAAAGGACCGGCATGGCCTTAGATCAGCACGTGCATCTTTTCCTTGATGGCGTGCAGGTTCTCGTTTCCGATTACATTCGCCTTCCGCGTCCCTTCAACTATCAGGTCCCTGACCTCACCTAGGTGGTTCTCATAGTAAGCCCTTCTCTGTCGGATGGGATCGAGCAAGGCATTCAGCACTTCGTTGAGCCGTTTCTTGCAGGCAACACATCCAAGCTGTGCATTGCGGCACCGCTCGGCAATATCGGCAGCCTCATCGGGATTGAACACGCAGTGATACTTGTAGACGTTGCAGATTTCCGGATGACCGGGAATCTTCACCGTAATTCTTGCCGGATCGGTGACGGCGTTACGTACCCGCTCCCATACCGTTTCAGGAGTATCGGAGAGATAGATTGCATTGCCCAGGCTCTTGCCCATTTTTGCATTGCCATCCAGCCCTGACAGCCTTCCCACGGTACTGAGTTTCGCTTCAGGTTCAACAATGGAGGTTCCATACATATCATTGAACTTGCGCACAATCTTTCGTGCCAATTCAATATGTGGAATCTGATCCTCACCAACAGGAACAAGGTGTGCATTGCAGAAGGTGATATCGGCGGTTTGACTCACCGGATATCCGAGAAATCCATAGGTGAGGTCGGCATACCCGTAGTTCTTCGCCTCGGTCTTGATCGTCGGGTTGTGCCTGAGTTGATTGACCGTCACAAGCATCGAGTAGAAGACCGTCAACTCTGCAATGGAGGTGATCTGACTCTGTTGGACCAAGGTAATCTTGGCAGGGTCGAGTCCTACTGAAAGGTTGTCTATGGCGACATCGTAGATGCTGGCGTTGATGAGCTCAGGATGCTCGAAGTGCGTCGTGAGGGCTTGTACGTCTGCCAATAAAATGAACGTATCGTAGCTGTCCTGCAACTCCACCCTGCTCTTCAGAGAACCCACATAGTGTCCCAAGTGCAATCGACCGGTGGTACGGTCTCCTGTCAAGATTCGTTTCTTACTCTGTTCCACGAGACTTACTCCTCCTCTTTTGATTCCTGTTCAGGAATCGACGAAGAGGGAATGTTTACCCGCATCATGGTATGTTCCATGTTGCAGGAAGGGCAGACGGCAGGAGCCTCATGTTTGTCCAAAGACTGGACCAGTTCAACTCGTGCCTTGCAAAGCTGACACTCGTACTCATAAGAAGGCATCGTATGTATCTCCTCTCAGGCTTAAAGCATTCCAGTCAGACTGTGTCTGAGAGCTTCCATCTGCTCTTCGCCCAATTCCATGTGTTTGATCGTTACTCGATCATCCTCTATCAAAAACATCTTCATCAAGTCTGCAATCTTATAAGGAATCTTCTCCCGCTTCAATCTGGCAATGTATGCGGTGCGTACCATCTGGGACAGGGTGGATGCAAGCTTCGCAGTATCCATGGTGATATACGCATCCAAGGTATACGAGCCTGCATCATCCGCATTGATCAACAACAACATCGACTTCGCCTGCTTGATCACCGTATCGGGCAACCCAAGTCCCAAATCAAAAAAGGTTTCTGGATGTAGGGAATAGACAGCGATTGATGATTGTGCCATCTGCATGGCGGTCTGGTCATCGATCAACCGGTTTTTCGCTGCAAATCTCGAATAGCTCTCCTCATACGAACCATTGGTGAAGAGCAGCTTGTCATTCTTCGGCGTATACAGCGAGACAGGCCCGCTCTTCTGGCTGAACCACGTAAGTCCGTCGCTGTTGCCCTTCCGTTCCAACTCCTTGGCGTACATCATGCCGGTATTGATAAGGAACTTCGGATAGTCACCTTCCACCACCCCATATGCCGAGATGGCATCGGCCTCCAAGGGATAGGCATCGGATGTAGGTTTCAACGCAAGAGATACCCTTCTGGAACGGCGCGCAAACTCTTCAAGATCCGAGAAGGCTGCCTGCACCAGCTCCTGCTCCTTGCTGGCATCGATGGTCACCACAATCACGTTCTCTTCACCCATCGCTTGGAAGTCATAGTAGGGCCGCCCCTTCTGTGACACGGTGGCACAGGAGGAGAGGACAACGACCGCCAAAACGAAAGCTGATGCAATCTTGCAGAATCTAACCATGCATTCAATCCTTCTCGACAAACAACCTCACCAAGTGATCTCCGCAATCAATTGCTTCACCATCCAGTGTAGCAAAGCTCATCGAGTTGGACAATGTTTCTTTTGCAATCGTCGGGCCAAAGTGCTCGAAGACCTGCTTGATGACCTCATCACCATCCCAGGTCAGGCGAATACGATCGGAGACTTCGAAACCACTCTCCTTGCGCAGATTCTGGATGGAGCGGACGATATCGCGGGCGATACCTTCCTCAAGCAGCTCTTGTGTAACCTTGGTATCGAATCCTACGGTCAAGGAACCATCGTTGAGGACTTTCACTCCCTCAAGCTCGGTGCGCTGTACAATGATTTCATCTTTGCTCACGGAAATCTCTCCGTTGCTGTAGGTGATCGTATGAGTCTTTCCATCGAGCATCGAAGCGATGGTTTTCCCATCAAGATCGGCAATGAGGGCAGCAACTTCCTTCATATCCTTGCCGAGCCTGCTTCCCAGCACTTTGAAGTTGGCCTTGGCGCTGTAGTCGACAAGTTCAGATTCATCGGAACTCAGGTGGACTTCCTTGACGTTGAGCTCTTCGGCAATGATGTCCTGCATCGAATTCAGGATTGTGCGCTCTTCCTCTTCCCTGTCGACAAGGAAGAGTGTCTTCAGAGGCTGGCGAATCTTCAAGTTGTTGGATGCGCGCAGCGCACGTCCCATGGCAATCGCCTTTTGCGTCAACGACATTTGATTTTCCAAGGCAAGGTCTCGTTCCTCATCGCAGTAGTCGGGATACATGCACAAATGGACGCTCTGAGGCATTTCACCGGTCCGCAGATTCTGGTAGATATCCTCGGTGGTGAAGGGAATGATCGGGGCCACCGCCTTGAGGAAAGTCAGAAGCACCTTGTACAGGGTGTCGTAGGCCTGTTTCTTGTCCGTGTCGTTCTCCCCCTTCCAGAACCGTCGGCGGCTTCGGCGGATGTACCAGTTGTTCAAATCATCAATGAAGGGAACAAAGAGTGAGCATGCTTTCTGGATGTCGTACGCTTCGAAGGCGGCGGTTGCTTCCTGAACAAACCGCTGCATGGCACTGATGATCCACCTATCCATGGGATTGGTCAAATCCTTGAATGCTGTCTCCGAGGGTTCATAGCCGTCGATGTTTGCATACGTCACAAAGAACGAGTATGCATTCCACAGGGGAATGATCAGGGTCTTGAGGACTTCCTTGACCGAATCCTCGCTGAATTTCAAATCCTCTGCGCGGACAACGGCACTGTTCATCAGGGCAAAGCGGAGCGAGTCGGCCCCGTAGAGCTTGACGATCTCCATCGGGTCGGTATAGTTGCGCTCGCTCTTGCTCATCTTCTTGCCTTCGGCGGTCAGGACGATGCCGTTGGTGATGCAGTGGGTGAATGCAGGCTTTTCCCATAAACCGGCAGCAATGACGGTGAGGGTATAGAACCAACCACGGGTCTGATCGAGTCCTTCACAGATGAAATCTGCAGGGAAGTGACTTTCAAAGTACTCCTTGTTCTCAAACGGATAGTGCTGTTGGGCATAGGGCATCGAACCGGACTCAAACCAGCAGTCAAGGACGTCTCCGATGCGCCTCATGGTACCCTTCCCGTCGGGGCTGGGCCAAGTCAGGTCGTCGACAAAGTGCTTGTGCAGGTCCTCGACCTTCTTTCCGCATTTCGCCTCAAGTTCGGCAACACTGCCGATCACCTCGATATGGTCGCTGCCGTCGCACTTCCACACGGGAATGGGATTTCCCCAGAACCGGTTGCGGCTGATGGCCCAATCACGTGCCCCCTCGAGCCACTTGCCGAAACGGCCGTACTTGAGGTGGTCGGGCATCCAGGTAATCTGTTCGTTGGAACTGAGCATGTACTGTTTGATCTTGTTGATGTCGACGAACCAACAGCTCATGGCCCTATAGATCAGAGGTTTCTTGGTTCGATAGCAGAACGGATACGAGTGGAGATAGTTCTCGCGCTTGACCAAAAGATTGTGCTCTTTGAGGTAGGCAATGATATCCTTGTCGGTATCCTTGACAAAACGTCCTTCAAAATCGGGCACCTCATTGGTGAAGCGGCACTCCAGGTCTATCGGACAGACAACGGGAATCCCGCTTCCCTTGAGCACCTGATAGTCATCCTCTCCGAATCCGGGGGCTGTATGAACAATGCCGCAGCCGTCTTCGGTGGTTACGTAATCGCCATTTACACAGACAAAGGCACCTTTTTCCTTCAAATCAGCAAAATACGGGAACAACGGCTGGTACCGCATCCCCTTGTAGAAGGTTCCCTTCCGCTCATCCACAATCTCGTAGGAGGCCGGGTCCTTGTAGTAATGGCCAAGACGGGCCTTGCCCAATATATAGTAATTCCCGTCACTCTTGTCATGGACCTTCACATAGTCGATTTCTGGCCCAAAGGCCAGGGCCAGGTTGGATGGAAGCGTCCAGGGCGTGGTCGTCCATGCCAGAAAGTAGGTATCTTTCTCCCCGTCTACGGCAAAACGAACAGTCACAGCCTGGTCGACAACATCCTGGTACCCGCCGAGGTTGACTTCAAAGTTGGAAAGCGGGCTTGCAAGGGCGGGGCTATAGGGAAGGATATTGTACCCTTCATAGATGTAGCCTTTCTCATACAGGGTCTTGAACACCCACCAGATGGTTTCCATGTAGTCGGTATCCATTGTGCGGTATCCGTTCTCCCAATCCACCCAGCGTCCCATGCGGTTGATGGTACTCTGCCACTCCTTGGTATAGCGCAGGACAATCGAGCGGCACTGCTCGTTGAACTTGGCTACGCCGTACTTGACAATGGCAGAATGACCACTGATGCCCAGCGTCTTTTCCATCTCATACTCAACAGGAAGACCGTGGCAGTCCCACCCGAAACCGCGTCTGACGCGCTTGCCTTTCATGGTGTGGTATCGGGGAATGGCATCCTTGATGGTTCCAGGAACCAAGTGGCCGAAATGGGGAAGACCCGTGGCAAACGGAGGTCCATCGTAGAACACGTATTCGTTCTCCTGTGACCTTGATTCAATCGATTTCTTGAAAATATCCTCTGCCTGCCAAAACGACAAAACATTCTCTTCCATCTGGGGAAAATCCACTTTGGTGTTTACTGGACGAAACATACTTACTCCTCGCGTCTATGCAATCGCATGACGCCATTCTATTCATATCTGCAGGAAATGACAACCTTTGTGAGTTGTTTTTCCCGTTGACGTTCTTCGGCATGCGCGCTACTGTTCGCATATGAATGTCTTGTCGATTCCGCCTGTCATCCGCAGGTTTGCCCGGTACTTCACCGATGCAGGATTCTCCCTCTATATCGTGGGAGGGGCTGTGCGCGACCATCTTTTGGGCTTGAAAAGCGAAGACTATGATTTCACCACCGACGCTCTCCCCGACCAAGTGATGCAACTCTTCAAGCACGTGATACCGACCGGCATCGAGCATGGCACGGTTACCGTGCATTTTGAAAAGCAGAGCTTCGAGGTGACGACGTTCCGCAGTGAAGCCGACTATATCGACGGCAGGCACCCAAGCTCTGTTACGTTCATTCCCAGTCTCGAAGAAGATCTCAAGCGACGGGACTTCACCATCAATGCATTCGCAGCCGATTGCAGAGATGGACGCATCATCGATTTGCATGACGGAAAAAAGGATTTGAAAAACAAGATCATCAGGGCAATCGGCGATCCCCGGCAGCGTTTCGCTGAGGATGCACTGAGAATACTCAGGGCCGCCAGGATTGCAGCAAAACTCAATTTTTCCATTGAAATGCAAACCTTGTCGGCCATGGGAATGCTGAAGGAGAACCTTTCCAAGGTAAGTGCGGAGCGCATCCGCGATGAGCTGTTCAAGCTTGTACTCTCCGACCATCCCGCCACAGGACTTTCCTACCTCAAAGAACAGGGGATTCTCACCGTCATTCTTCCGGAGTTCAAGGCCTGTGATGGATTGTTCCAAGGGGGCATGCACCACGAGGATGTTCTCTCCCACTCCATCTCAGCCTGCCAGGCCTCTGCAGCATTTGCATCCACGTTGGAGGTTAGGCTGGCGGCATTGTTGCACGATATCGGCAAGTGCGAGGTAGTGGTCCCGACAGAAGACCGCAACACCTTCAAAAGCCACGAGCTGGTCGGAGAGATGATCACCCAGTCGTTGCTCAAGCGCCTCAAAGCAAGCAACAATCTGATCAAGGATGTCTCCCACCTTGTCCGCCATCATATGTTCGATTATCAGAGCAATTGGAGCGACAGCGCGGTGCGACGCTTCATCGCCCGTGTGGGCCTACAGTACATCCCCCGGCTTTTGCAGCTCAGAATCGCCGATCAGGTTGCCATTCACGGCAAGGCCAATACCGTGTTGCTCGATGAACTGCACCATCGCATCGAGGCGATCATCGAAGAGCACGACGCCCTTTCAATCAAGGACTTGGCAGTGAATGGCAACGACTTGTTGGACATGGGAATACCCAAGGGAGAAAAAATCGGGGCCACCCTCGCCTATCTCTTGGAGACGGTGCTCGATGACCCCGGACAAAACAACCGTGAGCAACTGCTCGATCTGGCTGAAAAGTATCAATCACTGGCAGTCTTCACCAACTGATCATAGGCCAGTTTCGCCGCCATCTGCTCAGCTTGTTTCTTGTTCGCCCCGCTGGCCGGTCCGAACACCCTGCCATTCACATCGACTTCAACAAAGAACGTGAAGTCATGCTCCGGCCCTGTTTTCTTGACCAGTGTATACGAAGGAACCTTGCGCCAACGTTTTTGCATATATTCCTGCAGACTTGTCTTGTAATCACGATGATAATCATCATCGAGCACCGCCCTGATCTGCTGTTCGAGGTATCGCATGATGAATGATTTGGCCGCTTCGAATCCGCTGTCCAGATAGCAAGCGGCAAAGAGGGCCTCCATGCAGTCGGCAAGCAGGGCCTTTTTCTCCCTGCCTCCGGTATTCTCCTCACCTTTTCCGATAAGCAGATACCGATCGACATGAAGTTGTCTTGCAATCATGGCAAGACTGTCTTCACTGACGACAACGCTCTTGATTTTTGAAAAATCCCCCTCCGCCTTGGCAGGAAGATTGTTGAAAAGCCAATCAGCAACGCACATTCCCAGGACACTGTCACCTAAAAATTCAAGTCTCTCATTGTTATCAACCAGCTCACTGGTCTCGTTGGCATATGATCGATGGGTAAAGGCAAGATTCAACAACGAAAGATTTGAGATGATGATGTTGCTTTCTCTGATAAATACAAGAAGCTCCCGCTCTCTTTCTGATGAGATGGCGGGAGCTCTCATGAAGAGTTTGCTCTCCATTGGGCTAATGTGCCTTAGAGTTTTGTTGCAAGGAAGTCTACTGCATCCTTAACCGTTTCAAACTCATTCGCCTTCTCATCAGGGATGGAAATTCCAAGTTCCTCTTCAATGGCATACACCAATTCGTAGGTATCAAGACTATCTGCTCCAAGATCCTTGCGGAATGAGGCATCCATGGTGATCTTGCTCTCGTCGATCTCCAACTTCTCTGCAATCAAAGACTTTACTTTTTCAAAAACTTCTTTGCTATCCATCTCGCTTCTCCTGAGTATTACTTATTTGTCCTGCAGCTCGATGACCTGCACGCCACGATAGAATCCGCACTTGGGGCACACGCGGTGAGGCAGAACCATATTTCCACAGGTACCACACTGGGAGAGCGTGGGGGCAGCAAGACGCATGTTGGCAGCCTTTCTGGAAGCGGCACTAGCCTTCGAAGTCTTATATTTGGGTGTTGCCATGTTGATATCCTCTTACACTATGCAAAATTTTGACACGTTTAGAAGAATAACGGAAAAGCCCTAAAGCGTCAACAACTTGATTCGTTTTCTCATCAATTGTACGACAAGCGGGGGAACCATCGGGGAAATATCGGCCCCATATGCTGCCATTTCCTTGATGGCACTGGACCTAAGTTGGAAATATTTGGGGCTGGTAGGCATGAACAAGACTTCCAGGGCGGGATTGAGTTGCTTGTTGGTCATCGCCAACTCGAACTCATATCCGAAGTCGACCAAGGCCCTGACACCCCTGATCATCACCCCTATCTGATGGGCCCGGGCAAAGTCAACGACCAGACCTCGATAGCTTACCACTTCGATGTTCTTGTGGTCGCAGAGAATCCGGCGCAGCATGTCCATGCGCTCATCAGGAGTAAACAGACACTGTTTTTGGACATTGTCCGCTACTACGACATACAGTTTCTCATATAAGAGTGCACTGCGTTCAATAATGTCGATATGCCCGTTTGTCGGTGGATCGAACGAGCCGGGGAGCATGGCGGTTCTGCTTGGTATACTCATTGCTTGGTCGCCTCCACGAATTTCTTCATCTGCTCAAAGGCTTCGGAATTCTCCCAAACAACACGTCTGATGAAGGTGAAAGTCCCATCCTCTTTGGTTTCCACTACTGCAAACGTGCCTCTGCCGATATAGCTGACCTTCTGATTGGCTGCAAGCGGCTGCTGGGCGGATATCTGTTCCAGGACACAGTCGAAATGACAGAACCCGCCCTCCGGGTGGGTCAATGCACTGGCTATGACATCAATGACCTGTCCGCAGATTTTGCAGGTTTCAAGCGGTTCCGACACTCGCTTGACCGGGAGCTGGGCAATGGTGCTGTGATATGGTTTCTTGGCTGTTTCAGGCAGCAAGGTGTTTTTGGGTTTAGCGACGCTCTCTTTCTGTGCTTGTTTCGCCTTGGACTGCTTTTTTGATCGATTGCGCTTTTCTTTCCGGTTTCGTTCCTGTTTCAACTGCGCCTGCTCATTGACTGGTCTTTCTGCTTCCATCTCTACCTCGCATACCCTAGCCTACCTTGTTTTAGCAAGGAGGGCAAGAGAACAGAAAAGGACGGCAAGCTGCCGTCCCCTGTTTACGCTTGACAAACCACCGTTAGGCGTTCTTCTTGCGGATGAGTTCCTTGACCTTGGCCTTCTTGCCGACCTTGCCACGGATATAGTAGAGCTTTGCCCTTCTGACACGGCCCTTGCGAATGACTTCAATCTTCTCGATACGGGGAGAGTGCAAGGGGAAAATCCTTTCAACGCCCACACCGTAGGAAATCTTGCGGACAACGAACGTTCTCCGAATCCCACCATTGTTCTTGGCAATCACCAGGCCTTCGAAAACCTGGACACGCTCATTGGTACCTTCAATAATCTTGAAGAACACTTTTACGGTATCGCCAACGCAAAAATTCTCTGCATTTTCCTTCATCTGTTCTGACTCAATAGCCTTAATAACATCCATCGTCTACGGTCCCCTTCGCACTATGTTCTTTCAATACGTTTAAAATCTTTCTGGAGTTCGCATCCAAGGATGCCGTCTCCAACAAATCCGGCCGATGTGACAAAGTCTTCTCCAACCGTTTCTGCAGTCGCCATTGTCCAATTTTGGCATGATGTCCGCTCAATAATACATCAGGGACACCTTTTGAGCAATAGGTCTCAGGCCTTGTATAGTGAGGATATTCCAGCAGATTGTTGTGAAAACTCTCCTCTGAAAGTGAGTCGTTGGATATCACACCGTCCAAGAGACGGTAGACGGCATCGACAATCACCAAGGTGGAAACCTCACCGCTGCTGATAACATAATCCCCGATACAAATCTCGTCATCAACATATAGGTCTATCACCCGTTGGTCAATACCTTCATAATGACCGCAGATGAAGACCAATTCATCTTCCTTGCTCAAGTTCTCGGCATAGTGCTGGGTGAAGCGTTTACCGGAGGGGGAAGCGTACACGACCCGCTTGGACTCTGCCTTGATGGAGGCCAGCGCCTTGCACAGCGGATCGGTCTTGATCACCATGCCGGCTCCCCCACCGTAAGGAACATCGTCACAACTCTGATGCTTGTCGGTGGCAAAACTGCGGAAGTCAATGATTTCATACTCCACCAAGCCGCTTTGCACAGCCCGCCTCATGATTGAATTTTTAAAGAATCCCTCTACCATCTCCGGGAAAAGGGTGACAATCTGGATTTTCACGCGAGAATCCAGGGAGTCTTCAACTCAATCGTTCGGTTCTTCAAATCAACCTCTCCAATATACTCTTTCAGATAAGGTACCATATAGAGTTGTTCGTCCGCCGTCCGCACTTCCAGCAATACAGCCTGCGCACCGTCGATACTGCTGACCACCTCGGCCAGCGTTTCGCCTTCGTGCTCCAACGTGCAACCGATGAGGTCGGCAACATAGTACTGACCCTTTTTCAAAGGGGCCGCCTTGCTGCGTTCCACCAACAGGTGCTGACCGTTCAAGGCCCTCGCAGTTTCAGGATCGTCGAATCCTGCAAACTTCATAAGGGCCTGAGAACCCTGCATCCTGAAACTTTGTATCGTAAGGCGCTGCTCTGTACCATCTTTTGCACGAAGAACCACCTCCTTGAGTTTTCCAAGGTAGGAACAATCGTCGTTGTGCGCATGAATCTTCACCTCACCGGTAATCCCAAACGGGCTTTTTACGGTAGCAGTCCAGAGCAACTCTTCCATACGTCAGTCCAGTATTTCGAGCACGGCACGCTTGCCGCTCTTGGTGGCTGAGGCACTCAGGATTGTCCTGATAGCCTTTGCAATGCGGCCTTGCTTGCCGATCACCTTGCCGACATCCTCACTGGCGACCTTCAGTTCAAGGATCGTGGACTTTTCGCCCTCGACCACATTGATGCTGACTTCGTCAGGGACATCAACCAGTGATTTCACAATGTATTCAACAAGATCTTTTTCCACAACCATCTCCTGGAATTATTCCTGGACAGTTCTGGTTATAGTTACACCATTTCTGTTGAGCAGGCTTTTTACGGTATCGCTGGGCTGTGCCCCCTTGGCAAGCCATTCCTTGATTTTCTCGACCTTCAGTACTACCTGCTTGTCCTTCTCGGCCAAGGGGTGGTACTGACCAACCTCATCGAGGGTCTTGCTCTGGGTGTTAGCCCTTGAGTCCATCACCACGATACGGTAGTCAGGTCTCTTCTTGCTGCCAAATCTCTTCAGTCTCATGCTTGTGCTCACGTCAATTCCTCCTACGAATTCAACTCTACATACCCATCTGTTTCAGCATTGCAGCCTGGTATTTTTTATTTTTTGCCAACTTCTTCATCGTAAGTCGCATTTTCTCAAACTTCTTGAGCAATCGGTTGACATCGGACACAGTAGTCCCGCTGCCGTTTGCCACCCGTTTGCGTCTGGTCGGCCCCATTATATGGTAATTCGCACGTTCCGCATAGGTCATGGATAGGATAATTGCTTTCTCCTTGCGAATTTCCGCCTTGTCGATGTCATCTTCACTGATCTGGCCCTTGGCCCCGGGAATCATCTCCAACAGCTGTTCCATCGACCCCATCTTGTCCATATTGTTCAGTTGGTCGAGGTAGTCCTGCAGGTCAAAGGTGTTCTTTGCCATCTTTTCCTGCATTCTGAGCGCTTCTTTCTCATCGATTGCGCTCTGGGCCTTTTCAACCAAGCTTACGATATCACCCATGCCAAGGATTCGGCCTGCGATGCGGTCGGGATAGAACGGCTCGATGTCGTCCATCTTCTCGCCGACACCGATGTACTTGATGGGTTTTCCAACAACCGAACGCAGCGAAAGTGCGGCACCGCCGCGGGTGTCACTATCGAACTTGGAGAGAATTACCCCGGTAATTCCGACTTTCTGCTCAAATTCCTGGGCAATGGCAACAGCGTTCTGACCGGTCATCGAGTCTGCAACAAAGAGCGTTTCATCCGGCTTGATGGCATCACGAACCCGCTGGATCTCATCCATGAGGGCCTGGTCGAGGTGCATGCGCCCGCTTGTATCGACGATCAGAATGTCGCGCTGCTCCTTCTTTGCCTGGGCAAGGGCTGCCTTTGCAACCTTGGAAGGGTCTTTCTCCCCGGCAAGGGTGAACACCGGCACACCAACCGACTCACCGAGGACTTGCAGCTGCAGGATGGCCGCCGGCCTGACCAAGTCGGCGGCAACCAACATGGGACGCCTGCCCTCCCGCTTGAGGCGGGAAGCCAGCTTGGCGCTGGTGGTGGTCTTGCCGGATCCCTGCAACCCCATCATCAGGATGACGGTGGTGGTGTCGGGACCCTTGAGCAGGAGTTTTTGATTCTCCTCATCCCCGAGCAGGGCGACCATGTGATCGTAGACGATCTTCACGAACTGTTGACCCGGATCGACGGCCTTGAGGACTTTCTCCCCAAGAGCTTCTTCCATGGTCCCATTGATGAAGCGTCTGACAACGCGCAGGTTTACGTCAGCATCCAGGAGCGCCACCTTGATCTCTTCGACGGCATCCTGGATGTTCTTCTCGGTTATTTTGGACTTGCCGGCAAACGTTCGCATGATGCCGGAGAACTTATCGCTTATTGAATCAAACATTACCTTACTCTATTATGAATTTCACTCAAGTTACATCTTATACCGTACACCAGTCTTTTCTGTCAAGAAGTGCCGAGAGACTGCCCTTCCTCATCGAAGGAAACGGCCTGTTGCTGGT
>ERZ1645192.774-NODE-774-length-26734-cov-6.825443_pt1 | contig 26734 bp, 27 predicted proteins | sample MGYA00575354_ERZ1645192 | MGnify/ENA primary metagenome ERZ1645192 (study PRJEB40844, sample SAMN11349763) | freshwater sediment metagenome | isolation source: river sediment | host: Sediment | place: India: Faizupur Khadar , New Delhi | collected 2017-02-21 ... | reverse complement strand
ACAGCTCGGGCGTTGTATAATTGATCATGGTCATCCGGTATCCTCCGATTGATGTCGTCAGGCGCAGTCTGATACACTGCATACCTGTGATAGCCATGTTGCACAGACGGTATAAAAGAAAAAATCCAAGATTTCCTTCAATTTTTATTGTTATCTATAATACTCAAGGAAAAATATAGGAAAACGAGTAATCAGATCCTCTGCCGAATACTGGTTCCCTATCTGTATCACAAAAATTAAGCCTCAATACTCCGGATAAACCGGGAAATTGCCCCCCTTGGTTCCTCTATACTCCAAGGGTCTGCTGCCCGTACCTGAACACCTGCTGCTCCTCACATACAAAAAGCGGAGTCTGCGACAGGGCGTACCGGGGAGACGTCTGCACCCACTGGACCGGGCCGATAAACGGCTGAAGGGTCCGGATAACATAATTCACCCTGACCGACAGAAGAACAGCAGCCCCTTTCTTCCGGGAATATTTCATACAGGCATCTCCAAATGCGGCAATCCGGTCAGGATCGTCCATAAACCACTCATCACAGTACTCAATGAGGAGGAGAGATCCTTTCGCCCCGGAAATATGGGACATGAGGTCATCAAATCCCATAACCTGCATGTATGTCATATTCAGGTCAGGATGCGGCCGAAGCAGCCTGGTCCCTGAGTTCCCGTGCAGGTATAGAGCCGACCTGAATGCTCCTGCTGCATCCGGAAGCGCTGCCTGGATAACGTCACGGGGAGCGATGTAAACGGAAAATTCCCATGGAGCCAGAGTAGTCAGATAAGATGGCAGCGGTATCATACTCTGATGGTCGGAGTGATGACCATATAAACTTCAGGGGTGCAGGGTGAAAGTGAACTGCCCGGTAAAAATGCTGCGAAATCACATTTAGAAAGAAAAATAGGAAATTTACTGTCAGATGTCTCCCATGGCTAGGGAGATACCTTTCCTGATACTTTCAAGTCCTTCTTCATGCCGACCGGTCTTCCGAAGGGTCATTCCCTTATTATACCAGACCTCGGCATTGTGAGGATCACACTCAAGAGCAGAATCGTAGCATCTGATCGCTTCAGAATGATTTCCCATCAGGTCCAGAACATTTGCCTTTGAATGTAATGCCCGTGCATTTGCCGGGTCCTCTTCAATCACCTTATTGTACAGGTTCAGGGCAAGCTGATAATCCCCTGCCATCTTGCAGTTCTGTGCATCACGAAGAGCACACTCGATATTTGGATTTAGTTTCGAAAAAGTCCGTTCTTGCATTACGATTGCATCGGTTCCCATATTCAATCCCTCCTTTCCTGGTTCCATGACCACTGTCCCAAAAATTCTGCCAGCCACACATCTGACCTCGGTACCACCTATTGGCTGTCCTGCAGTTCTTTCTCAGGGTCCTGCAGGAGAGCAGGATGGTATGCATATTTCTGGGATGAATGAACATAGAACCCGTGATACATTAAGAATTTGCCAACCAGTTGCGCAAACCAGATATGCACATCGCCTTTGCATTCAGTAATGCCATGCAATACCATGACACGGAAAAACCTTGATGAAATATCGGTCATCGAGCTCCAAACGGTCTCTAAATACCAGAGAAGAATGTATCAAGCTATATATCACCGGACGATGTATAGGGTACTCTATCAGATATGCCTGAAAAACCACTCCGGGTGCTCCATGTCGATGATCAGCATCTGTGGAGATCAACGGTTTGTGATTATCTCACGCTTTTTGGAGACTATGAAATAACTTCTGCAGAATCCGGAGAAGAGGCTCTTGAGATACTCCGCATAAAACCGTTTGACATCATCATCTCTGACTATCAGATGCCGGAGATGAATGGCATTGAATTTTTGCATCATGTTCGAACGCGTGGCAAGTCAACACCCTTTATCTTCCTGAGTGGAATCAGGCAGGAGGATATAGAACAGGAGGCGAAGGGATCAGATGTTGATTTTTATGTGATAAAGACCGGCGATCCATCTCAGGTCTTCTCAGATCTCAGTCAGAAGATACATCTGGCAATTGCCCGGTATGCAACCGTTCAGGCACTTATGAATAAACAGATGGAAGATTTTGGACCATCCTCCTTTTTATCCGGATAGGTGTCCGGTTCTGGACAATAGTCACGGTGAATGGTAATGCTCAGTCGGGAAGTACCACGGACACAGGAAAAACTCCCAATCCTTGGATTCGGGTGTATGCGGTTTGTGGAAAAGAATGGTTCCATCGATGAGGAACGGTCAAAAGCCCTGCTGAAGTATGCAATAGAGAAGGGTGTTACTCATCTTGACACCGCCTGGATGTACCATCACGGGCAGTCGGAATCCTTTCTTGGCAAAGTCCTTGCAGACGGGTATCGGCAAAGAGTAACCCTTTCAACCAAACTCCCTCACTGGCTGGTCAAATCCAGGGAGGATATGGATTTCTTTTTAAATACTCAGCTCAGCCGGTTAGGTAGCGGGTATATCGACTATTATCTCATCCACTCGATCGGAAATGAGAGCTGGGACCGGATGAAGGCACTCGGAGTAATGGAGTTTCTTGATTCGGCTAAAGCAGATGGCCGGATAAAATACGCCGGTTTTTCTTTCCATGAAGATACGAAGACATTTAAAAAGATCGTGGATGCATACCCCTGGGACTGCTGCCTGATTCAGTACAATATCATCGATGAGTTCAGTCAGGCAGGCCGGGAGGGTCTGAAATATGCTGCAGAAAAGGGCCTTGCGGTGTTTATCATGGAACCGCTCCTTGGTGGAAAACTTGCAAAGACTCCCCCTGGTGAGATAGCACAGATCTGGGAGCAGGCTCCAGAAAAGCGGACTCCGGCAGAATGGGCGCTCCGGTGGCTCTGGGATCAGCCTGAAGTCACCATGGTTTTGTCGGGGATGAATGATATTGCACAGGTGGATGAGAACTGCCGGACTGCAGAGACTGCGTACCCGGGAAGTCTGACTGCTGAAGAGCAGGGTATCATCAGGAACGTCACCGATGCCTGGCATTCACTGATGAAAGTGCCCTGCACCGGGTGTCAGTACTGCATGCCCTGTCCGTTCGGGGTTAATATTCCATCCTGCTTTGAGATGTACAATAATCTCTTCATGTTCGGAGATACCTGGCGTACCAATGCTGTGTATGCCGCCCGTCTCGGTGGGGTCATGAGCGGGTATTCGGTTGCATCTGCCTGTGTCGGATGTGGCTCCTGTCTTTCCGCCTGTCCCCAGGGGATTAATATACCGGAGAGACTCAAGGAAGTATCCGGACGGCTTGAAGGTCCGTTCTTTCAGGTGCTTATCCTTGGAGCGAAGATAGCCCTTCCCATCATGAGGCGTCTCGCCCTTTTGAAAAACAGATAAATGGATGATGTATTGTAATCAGCTAATAAATTAACTGGTTTTTTATTTTTTCGAGTATTGCTCCAGCTGGCCTGAATCATGGGCTTTTATTGAGAAATTATAAATATTGTACGCAGGTGTGTATAAGAATATAAAGGATTATACCCAAGTAGGTACTCGTTGACATCATATACGTTCAGAGGGGCAACCGGCAGACCCTGCTGAATTATTAAGAGTATTTCATATGATGAGAAAGAAATTGCCGGGTTTTTCGGTGGGGATGGAGCGCTTCGGAAGGAGTATGTCCATACCGGTTTCATGCAGACAGGTGGTTTAGATGGTTCTGGCAGCAACACAAACGGCAGGGGTAACAACAAATGAGCATGGAAACGAGGAGGTACAGGTTGTCGAGTTCATCATCGGTGTCGACAAATTTGCTGTCAACCTCTTTGACGTGAAGGAGATTGTCGAAGCATCCAAGATAACTCCACTCCCTCATGCTCCGGCATATATCAGGGGGATTATCGACCTTAGGGGAGAGATAACAACCATCGTAGATCTTCGCCAGCTCCTGAGAATAACGAAAGGAAATTCTGCAGATACTGAAGACCTCAGGTTCATAGTTCTTGATGAGTCTGTAACCGACGGAAAGACCGGCGTTGTGGTGGATGAAGTTACCTCAGTCCTGACTGTGAATATTGCCGATATCGATCAGACCTCTCATGGAGCCGGTGAAGACTCTCATATCCTTGGTGTCATCAAAAAAGATGTTGGTGAGAAAGGAGAGAGTAAGAAAGAACTGGTCATCTGGATAGATATGAGCGGGCTTATCAGGGAAGCCGGGGGAATTACCCAGTCCTGAACCTGATATCACAAAGCGATATTCATCTTTTTTAATATATGTTCAGCAGCAAGTGCCCCGGTGGAGAAGGCAGCCTGCAGGTTATATCCTCCACAGTCTCCGTCAATATCAAGGACCTCACCGATGCAGTACAGACCGGGCACGATACGTGACTCCATACTGTCTTTTTTCACCTCATCAAGAGATATCCCTCCCCGTGAAACCATGGCCTCGTTCTCTCCACCCGGTCTCATCTCCTGGACCGGATACTCAAGTAGCATGGTGATTAGCCGGTTTCTCAGCTCCTTTGGAAATTGCGCACATGTCACATCAGGAGGAGCTTCTGCCAGTTCCATGATCTTTCTGACAAACCGTTCAGGAAGAGGAAGGCCGGTAAGGATGGTCTTTACCTGTTTCACCCCGCCTGATGAGAGACGGGAGATCAGGTCCTCCCGGGCGGTATTGACATTCTGATACTGAAGAAACGAGACCCTGAGTTCATCGCCGGCTCTGAAATACCTGGACATGTCAAGGATTCCAGGTCCGGAAAATCCTGTGTGAGTGATGAGAAGATCCCCTCGTGCTGCACGTATCTTCTTCTTCTCCCGGTACAGGGTGAGCGGTACCTGGGAGAAGGAGATACCGGAAAGGTCCCGGAAGGGAAAATTCGGAATATGTATCGGTGTCAGGGCAGGGCCTGGTTCTGCAATCGTGTGTCCAAGGGCCTGTGCAAGGGAATATCCATCACCGGTGGATCCCGTTGCAGGATAGGTAGATCCCCCGGTTGCGAGCACCACTCCGGTACCATGATAGGTATCAATCCGGGTGGTAACCGTAAATCCGGATGTATCATGACTGATGGAAAGGACCGGCTCTTCGGTATGGATGCTGACTCCTGCCTCCTCAGCCTCCTTGAGCAGGACACTCAGGATATCCCGTGCCTTTCCTGATTCGGGGAAATATTTTCCATTGCCATCATCACGAAACTCTACTCCCCGGTCCTGAAAAAAGCTGATGAGTTTGTCATTTGAGAAATGCATCAGAGCAGATCTGATAAATTTTCCATGCTCCCCGTAATGGGATATGAATTCAGATATTGGTCCGGTATGTGTCAGGTTACACTGACCTGAACCGGATAGGAGAAGTTTTCTCCCGCATGATGGCATCTTTTCAAGGAGAAGTGTCTTAAGCCCGCCTTTTCCTAAAAGCAGAGAGCAGAATAGTCCTGCCGGGCCTCCGCCGATAATAAGTATGGTATATGATTTCATTGGTGTATGGCTGTCTGTGATCAAATGACCTGATTATTTTTTATTTTCCTACCTGATTTTTCCTCTGATCAGTTGGTGTGGATGAATTCATTACCTCTGGTGATAAGATAGACCGTGAGGTACCTGCTGGTACAGAAGGTTGATACGATGAAAAAAAGTACTCTCATGATCCTTTCCGGGTGTCTTGTTGTTCTCTTACTCTGCAGCCCTGGTTTTGGTGACATGAATGGAAATCCCCCCTCTACTCCGGTAAAACTCATCTTCATTCACCATTCCGTAGGGGAGGGCTGGTTATCTGATGATAATGGTGGTCTTGCAAAGGCCCTGGGTGAGAATTCCTATTTTGTCAGTGACACCTATTATGGCTGGGGTCCTGATGGAATCGGTGACCGGACCGATATTCCTGACTGGCAGGAATGGTTTCGGTACCCTGAAAATACCGGAGTTATGAATGCCGTGTATGCGGAATCAGACGATGATGCTGCCGGATGGGACTATTATAATCGGCCATTCCCGGATCCTGGTGGAGAAAATGAGATAATCGTCTTCAAGTCCTGTTTTCCGAATTCAAACCTGGAGGGAAGACCCGATGATCCTGCCGGGAATGAACCGGGCATGAGTGTATCAGGCGCGAAATATGTCTACAACACAATACTGGATTACTTTGCATCCCGTCCTGATAAACTCTTTATTGCGATTACCCCACCTCCGGATTGTGATGCCGGCTCCTCCAAAAATGGTCGTGCATTCAGTGAATGGCTGGTGAAAGACTGGCTTTCCGACTATCCGGGTGTGAATGTCGGCGTCTTTGATCTTCACGCGATCTTGAGCAGTCCGGATAATCATCATCAGGTAAGCGGCGGGGAGATCTCCTATGTCAATACCCATGGCGATGGAACCTGTGCCTATCCGACAGATGATGCACATCCCAATGGAGAAGGGAATGTGAAGGCGACCCGTGAATTTATCCCGCTCCTCAATATGTACTACAACCGGTGGGCCGGTGCAAAAGGAGTTTCTCCAGTTCAGGAACCAGCTTCCCAGATTCCCCCGGTGGTATCAACTCTGCCGGAACAATCTGCTGTTGTATCAGAGGAAGTTTTTGATGAGCCAACGCCTTCTCCTGTTATTGGTACTCCTCTCCTCACCGGTACGGAGGATCTACCAGGGGTCTGGGATCTCTACGCTGATGATGACTCGGTTATTACCAGGGGAAGTGGCAGCGCCGGGTTTGAGGAAGGATCAGACCAGGTCTGTGTGGATATTTCAGTCGTCCCCGGAGGCTGGGCAAGTGTTGAGCAGTTATTTGACACACCCGCAGACTGGAGTGGTTCTGATGCCATCTCGTTCAGGCTGAATACTGACAATCCTGATGCAGAATTCAGATGGGCCGTGTACTCGGGAACCGGTCATGAAGATAAAAAAACATATTATACTGAAATACGCAATGAACCAGGACAGAACGACTCTGTTATCACCATTCCGTTTTCAGATCTGCATGCGGATGATGGGGAGAGCCGGTTTGACTCCGCCTCTGTCGTGGGATATTACTTTGCATTTGGCGAGGGGCTCTCCGGAACCTGGTGCTTTTCAGATATCCGCCCTCAATAAATTTTTTGGGTTATAACTCCCCGAATTTGAAGTTATCAAAGGCAACATGGACCGGCTGCTCTTTTACAAATCCCTGTTCTGACAGGCGGGATACAAAGAACCCGATGTCTCCGTGGGTAAGGGATGTGTCTGCAAGGGCCCTGACCATCTTCCCGTTTATATAGAGGCTGAGCGTATTCCCTTCGGCCTTGACTCCAAGCCGGTTTGCTTCATACCCTTTGTTCAGAATATAGGTCTCGGTCAGGGGAATCATCTCATACACCTTTCCGTCCATGTGCTTTCGGACCGTAAACCAGCCACGGCCATTTATCCCGAATGAGTAGTAGTTTCCGTCATCAAAACGGAATATCATTCCGTACTGGCCGGTAAGCGGGCCGGAATCAAGCCGTGTGTCCACCTCTAAAGCGAAGTCCGCGACATCCTTTCCAAGAAGGGCCCGGTCAGAGAGGTCCTCTCCCTTCTGGATCATGTGATACTCTCCCCCTGAGTAATATTTGAGAAATGTATCACTCTCATAGGTGCCCCACCCGCTCTCCTTGTCTGAGAAGTTATCAAACAGGGTGTATCCTGTCCCTGACTGAATATCCGGTGTCTGTTTTGGGGTTTCGATTATTTCTGTGGTGACCTCTGGCGTAACCACCGGTGCCTGGACCGGCTCTTGTTCCGGTGCCGGGGCGGATGGCAGGAAGAACAAAGCCAGGATAAGAATGATCCCTACACCGACGATCCCTGCAAGAAATGCCATATCCCGGTTTCCCGGCAATGGAATTTGCATCCGGCTTTTTTTGGCAGGCTCGGAGAAATCAGCATCCGGTTCGAGCACCGGTCCTTTCAGTGTTTTTTCTTTAGGTTTTGGCTGATTCGGGATGACATCGTCTGAAAAGAGGTCATCGTACGGAGATATCGGCTCTACATGCGGTACAGGTTCATCATCAATCGGCATGGCACAATATGCACAGGTCCGGGCATCCGGTCTGTTCTCTTTTCCACATGACGGGCAGTAAACCTTCTTCATTCTCTCACTCCGCTAATCCCCGGTGTATTGGCATTCTGCATAAACGGCAGGTCAATGATCGTTCCCTTCCCAATGGCGAGGTGGGCTGCTGCAAGATCGGTAATGGACAGCCCGGTTGAGTCAAAGACTGTGATCGTGCCGGGGGTGGGTTTTGGGATCGCCCCCGTCAACACCCCGCCAAGGGTTCCCCTGATCTGCGAGGGGGTATATATTCCCTCACGGATTGGCACATTCACCTCACCGGAATGGGTCGCCTGGTCCATATCATCCACGAAGACATCCGCCCGCCTGAGTATTGCGGGATCAAGTTCCTGCTTGCCGGGAGCATCAGCCCCAACGGCATTGATATGGGCCCCGTCAGAGATCCACTCATCTTTTATAAGCGGGGTTTTTGAGGGGGTAACGGTCAGCAAAATATCTGCCCCTGCAGCTGATTCAATATCGGTGGATTGTATCGGGAGATGAGAATACCGCTGAACAAACTCGTCTGCATGAGTTGGGGACCTGGACCATACCAGCACCTCTTCCGGCTCTACGACATGGGAAAGGGCCAGAAGGCCGGAGTCAGCCTGTCTCCCTGATCCAATAATCCCGATGGTCCCGGATTTTTTATGAGTCAGAGCCCTGGTTGCAACAGCTGCCGAGGCCCCGGTCCGAAGGTCGGTCAGCGTGGTTGCATTCAGAACGGCAACCGGTTTTCCTGTCGGGGGGTCCAGAAGGATAGTGACTGCCATCACGGTTGGGAGACCTGCCTTCCTGTTTTCAGGGTGAACGTTCACAATCTTTACTCCTGCAGTCTGAAGGGAGGGGATATACGAGGGCATTGTTCTGAAATCACCCCCCGGAAGATTCACATAGACCTTCGGAGGCATCACACTTCTTCCTGCTCCATGATCCACAAATGCAGATTCGACTGCAGATATCAGATCACTCATCTCTATCACCTCCTCAGGTGCTGGATAGTACTGCATACTGGATGTCTTCTCCCTTTTTTCCCTGTATCATCCGGATTGTCTGAGTATTCCTCTGGTATGGCTGGCCTTCACATCAGGAGGTCCAAAGTTTCTTCTTAGTATTCTTCTCGGTATTGGTTATCTTTTCTGCAGCATCAGTTTGATGAGTGGAATGGCAACATCGTTCTCGACATGAGTGTCTTCAAAGTATGCCACATTGCTCAGAACAACAACTCCAATCCCCTCATCCCTCACAAATGCAATATCGGCCATGAACCGGTTGGTCTCACCGGCCTTTAGATGTAACCGGGGAATGCCTTCTGTCTCAAACGTGTCCCAGAAGAGCGACTGCCAGAGATCTACCTCTTCAGTTGACCTTATCGCCCGGGGCTCGTGTGACAGATTGACGGCTTTCATAAGCCCGTCCGGTACATCCAAAAACCCAAGCTGCAGGGCAAGGTAGACTGCCATATCATCCGCATCAGAGATGATACCCGCCGTCGGTGTCCAGAAATCATTGTACCTGATGACCATCCCTTCATCATGGTCCGGGGCATACCCCCGGTATCCAACCGCAGAACGTTCCAGAAGATCAGATCTCCACCCTGCAGAGGTGCTGTTCATCCCAAGCGGGGTGAGGATACGCTCATTTACAAGCTCCGGATAGGTTCTGTTCTGCACCCGGGCAACGATATCTCCTGCAATGGCCGTCCCTGCATTGGAGTACTCCCACTCCTCACCCGGAGATCGCGTCAAAGTCAGGTTTGAGATCCAGGCATACACCACATCTGGCGGTATCTCTTCATATCCTCTGAAGGTTGATTCAGCCTGGGTTTCGATTGGGTCGCTCTCCTTCTGGTACCGGTAAAAATCATCCGGCACATTGGGGAGTGCTGATGTATGGGTTGCAAGATCAGAGAGGGTAATCTCCCTGCCCTGCCATGAGGGAACAATCACTCCCTCCGGAACATAGGTCTGTATGGGGAGTGACAGGTTCACCATACCCCGGAGTTCTGCATCGGCGAGCAAGAGGCCGGTGAAGGTCTTTGAAACCGATCCAACCTCAAAGGTAGTGCGATTATCGGGGGCAAGATCTGCTCTCCTGTCTGCCATCCCAAAGGTGTAGAGTGCAGAACCATTCCGATCCTCAAGGATGATAACAAGGCTTGGATATGTTCCATTGTCAACAAGCGGCTCTGCAACTGAGGCAACCTCCTCGGCAGAGAGCGTGGAAAAATTGCCCGGAGCAGTCGTCCGCCACTCTTCAGGACTCATGACTCCTGCCACCGGAAGGCAGACCAGAAGGAGGACGAACAAGATGGGGAACACCAATTTAGTACCAGACCTGTTTTGTATCATGCGATCTTCTCCTGTTTCCAGACAATATACGAATAGACGACAAGATATATGGTTCCTATGATGACCGGAAGAAGGATGAAGAGGTATGCATACTCCGGTACCAGGATCCCAAGCAGGCAGAAGAGAGCGATGATGAAAAAGACGCGAAATCCGCGTTCATGGGTTGCCTTCCATACGGTCTCACTCTCCATGGTCCAGGGAGTCCGAATCCCGGCAAACCAGTTCGGTTTTACCCGACGGATAAAAAATGCAATTCCCCCCATGAGAATGGCGAAAAGGGCCGACATAACCTGGTTCATCGGCACTTCAATTCCAAGAGCCCAGAGAATGGTGATGAGGAAGAGCAGGAAGAGGAATATATTGAGCAGCAGGATAAGTGCGTCATATGCTCCCTGGAATTCCTGGTAGGCTTCCCATTTGGGATCATATCTGGGAAGAATAATCATCAAAAGGGTTATCCCTGCCATAAGGGCTGGAATGAGTATGGTACCTGGGAATACCGGCATTGTCCCGTCCACCTGACCCTGAATATTCCAGTGGGTAGGAATTTCGTTCGGAAGGATCGGGTAGACCATGATTGCAATCCCGAATGTCAGGAGAATGAGGATTATTGAGAGTATCCGAAGCAGCTGCATACTAGTATATAAGCGTCAGAACATAGGTTCTTTTCTGCTCTCATATTCGTCCCTGAAAAGGACATAGAGGTGTTCATCAAGAAATTTCCCATTCTTCCATATTGCTTTTTTATGTACGGCCTCGCGTTCAAACCCACACTTTTCAAGTACCCTCATTGACGCCAGGTTCAAATGAAATACTCCTGCCTGAATCCTCACCATGTCCGTATGTTCAAAAACAGCAGGAATAAATCCTCTGACTGCATCGGTGACTATCCCTCTACCATGATACGGTTGTGACAGCCAGTATCCAATCTCCGCCGTTCTGCAGTATACATCTGAAAACGGGTGAATACCAATCCCTCCGACAGCCTCTCCTTCAACTTCTATGGTGAGCATGATGGCGGTTTGCTGATTTTGTGCCATGGCAATGAACCGGTCTGCATCATCTCTGGTGTAAGGGGATGGAAACCCGTCCCGCATATTTCGTGCTATATCAGGGTTATTTGCATGAATGGTAAGTGAGGGGGCGTCACTGACCGACCAGGGCCGAAGGATACATGATGGTGTACTGATGTGCATGATGATATCTCCTTACGTGCAGAGGTCGTTTGATGGCGTTTAAAGCAGCGCTCTCTGCATGCCTACACAGAAGTTTTTCTTCTTCGCTCTCAAATATTGAACGGTGAATACCGGAACAATCAGTTCCAGGGAGATTTTCCATGAATTCAAAACAGATGAATAATACTTCTCACTTCTCTGCCAGGTACTGGCGTCTTCTCTGCATTCTGGGATTAATGTTGCTGACCGGTCTGACTCCGGTATCCGGTGCACAGGCCCCTGATATTGCCACCCTTGCTCCTGATACCGTACATGCAGGATTCTCCCACCTGGTAACCCTGACCGGACAGGGATTTTCAGAGAACATGACCGTTGGGTTTGCGAAGGACGATTCTGTCCTGAATGTCACGGACATAAAATCTCTCTCCAATACATCCGTGACCTTCCGGGTTATCGTCCCTGCTGATGCAACACCCGGGCCCTACCAGATGACTCTCATCTCACCCACTCTGGGTGAGCACCGGTATAACCAGGTATTTCATGTCGAGCCACCGGCAGCACCGGAGATAGAAAATATCACGCCTTCTTCAGCAATGGCAGGTTCATCAGTTCCGCTCCAGCTGACCGGGAAGTACTTCCGCTCCGGATGTACGGTCCGCCTCACCCAGGATACACGGCAGATTACCCTGACCAACCTGACGGTCAGTTTTGACCGGATATCCGGAGACCTTGCCATCCCGACAGATACCAGGCCCGGCACCTGGAACCTCTCGGTTATGAATGCAGACGGGCAGGAAACAGTTCGTTCATCGGCATTCACGGTCATCGCTCTCCCCCAGCCGCAGATCCTTGCCATCACTCCTGACCAGGGAGACATGGATACCCCGGTGCAGGTAGCGGTAACCGGAAGCAATTTCCTGAAAGGGGCTTCGTTCACCCTGGCAAGAAATGATCTTACGGTCCGGGGAACTGATCCGGTTGTTGATTCACCCGGCCGGATCATCGGGTTTGTCCAGGTTCCTGCAAAGTATCATGAAGGTCTGTGGGATCTTACGGTGACAAATCCTGATGGTCAGTCTGCCACGAAAACCAATGCATACCTGAGTGGAGAGCCCTACACTCCCTTCAACCTGCAGATAACCCCGGTCTGGGGTATTCAGGGCACAGAACGCCAGGTAACCATCAGGGGCATGTCATTCCTTGACGGGGACCGGGTCACGTTGCAGCGGGGAGAAAAGACCATATCGGCGAAGAATATTACCATCGTTTCAGCCACCCAGATCACCTGCACCATCCCCATTCCGGAGAATGCTGAACAGGGGGCCTGGGACGTTGTGGTGACCAGCCGGTATAATAAGAGTGATATCCTCAAATCCGGATTCTCCATTTATACGAAAACATCTCTTCTCCTGTCAGGAATTGAGCCTGATACCGGTGAGCAGGGGCAGTACCTGACTGCAACAATAACCGGAAATAACCTTGCAAACGGATCAACCATCACCCTGACCGCCAGCGGAGAGGATCCAATTCAGAGCGAATCGGCAACGCTTGTCCGTACCGATGAACTGAAGGCCTGGTTCCATATCCCGTCAGATGCCATGCCAGACCTGTATGATCTGACGATAACCTTCCCATCAGGCCAGCAGCTGGTAAAGGCCGGGGCATTCAGGATTCTGTATAATAACACCCCGGTTATCACATCGATTGAACCTGACCGGGCCCCTGTGGGGACTGATGATCTGAAGATAACCGTGACCGGTAAGAATTTCGGGGATGGAGAGTACCTGAACCTGAATCTCACCTATAATGCCTCAACGGTTTCGGTGTCCGGGCCTGTTTCGTACAAGGGAACACGTATCACCGGATATCTGACTATTCCGAATGGAACTGAGACCGGATGGTATGACCTTGAAGTAACCCGTGATGCAGGCCGTGGAAGAAGTGCATCAAAAGCAGAGATGTTCAGAGTCCTGTAGGGGAATATCACTGGTGGCTCAGATGATCCCCGTCTTTTTTTCTGTTCAGGCTGGATCGAATATCGTAATACATGCAGTGATATCCGGCCCCTATGTCTTAACCGGGAATCAGGACAGGCTCTGCTCCTGATGAGAAGACCGGTACATCCCTTTCGGGACGAGTATCTCAAATAAAGCACCCTTCTGATACTCCCCGGTCTCCCTGATAGTGATGTGGGTAATGGATAAAATCTCCCTTGCAAGGAACATGCCAAGGCCGGAGTTCTTTCCATACCCTTTCTCAAAGATCAAGGTTTTCTCATCAGGTGAAACTCCCATTCCATCGTCAGCATACCTGATCACCAGGGTGTCATCCTGGATGTCATACGTAACACAGATCCTGGAAACCCGCTCACCATGGCGGATTGAGTTATCCATCAGGTTATAAAAGACCTTTCTGATGAGCGGGTCTGCGTAGACCTGGATTCCATCAAGAGAGATGGAAAAAGATACGTCCTTTACGATCATCTCCTTTGAAACCTTCTGGATGACATCTGCAATATCATTCCATTCCGGTTTTTTAAGGCCGATATCCTGGTAGGTTTTGGTGAATTCAATCTGCTTTTTAATTGCGTTAATCGCTCCTTTTCCCATCTTCACATACTCTGAAGACTCCGGATCATGCTCCACTGCTTCGGCGATGAGCATCATAAGGCCCTGAAGCATAGTGATTTTATTCAGAATATCATGGCGGGTGATACTGGAGAGAAGGTTTAGTTTTTTAACCGCCTCTTTAACCGCTTCTTCTGCCCGATGACGTTCAGTCACATCAATCAGTGTCTCAACAGCACCGATTATCTCACCCTGGTCATTTTTATACGGGGCAGCAAGAATGTACAGCCAGATGCCGTTCTCTTTCATCTCCGGATAAAACCTGGTCATCTCATATGCCCCATCGATGAGATCAGAGGGATGACAACTGTCACCATATAATTCATTCAGAATGTCATAATTTCTGTCAAGAAGAATATCAACAACAAGCGGCCGTTCAGTTGGGAAAAACGCTCTCCAATGGTCTCTTGTTCCGATCATCTCGGTGGTAGGAATACCTGAAAATTTCTCAAGTGCCCTGTTCCATGAAATGACCTGGTGATTGTTATCTATGACAAACTGGAATGCCGGAGAACTCTGAAGAATAGCCTGAAGTCGCGCTTCACTCTCCCGGTATGCCTGTTCAGATATTGCCAGTTTTTCGTTCTCCTCATCCTTTCTCCGGTTAATGGTGATAAATGAGAGGAAAATAACGATGATGAGGAATGTCCCGACCAGAGGGGGCAGGCCGGCATAGATGACTTGAAGTGTCCAGCTACCGGCGTCGATATCAATCCCGAATACTCCAAGGATCTCACCGGTTTTTGGATCCTTAACCGGTAACAGGCCGTTGATCCAGGTACCCCAGCGGTCGGTTGTCGGGCCTACTATCCCTTCTTTTCCTGAAGTGAATATCTCACGGACAGGATCAGTGACCTCAGGATAGTCCTGTCCCGGCGGGGAGTAGCCTTCTGTTCCGGGTGTTTCGGAATCTACATAAAAAAATACGCCCCCATCATCCCGCTGCCCCATGATGTAGACAAACCTGCTGAGCGGTTCTGCAGCTTTCATATCGGCGAGTTTCTCTTTCATTGAGGTATAAGCAGGATTGGTTAGATCGGTATCTGATCCGTTAAAATGTCTGATGTTCTCAAGATCAATACCTGATGCAGCAAGCCTGGTCTCGGTAAGAATCTGCTCACGAAGCTGGCTATCCTTGTAGTGCATAAAAAACAGGGTCGTGCATCCACCGATACCTATGATGATTGCAAGAATGATGATGACTCGCAGATCAAATCGGGGTAGCATGATTCCACCAGGTATGTATGATAGTTCACGTGGTATGATATATATCTGCAGTTCCTAAGAACAGCACATGGATTGTGGTCTGTACATCATTACTGATGAGATTCTGGCTCCCGGCTGTTCTCATATACAGATTGCGAAAGAATCTCTCTCCGGCGGTGCAAGGATCATTCAGCTCCGGGATAAACGCAGAAGTGGAGCAGAACTCTATGCAATAGCACAGAAGATTCGATCCCTGTGCACTCATCATGATGCCCGGTTCATCGTCAATGACCGGCTGGACATTGCGCTTGCAGTCAGGGCAGACGGTGTCCACCTTGGTCAGGATGATCTCCCCCTTTCTGCAGCACGAGAGCTCGCTCCCCATCCGTTTATCATCGGGGTATCTGTGGGGACGGTTGAGGAAGCGGTTCAGGCTGAAAGGGACGGGGCTGATTATCTTGGGGTCGGACCGGTGTATCCGACCGGAACAAAGACAGATGCCGGACCTGCAGTGGGCCCTGAACTGATTCGAAGTATCAGGGAGAACGTATCCATTCCCATCGTTGCCATCGGGGGTATTAATCTGTCAAATGCGGGCGATGTCCTTGCGGCCGGTGCTGACGGGATTGCTGTCATATCTGCAGTCATATGCAGCCCGGATATTGCCGCCGCTTCCAGAAAGTTTGCAGACCTTATGGCACGGTAATGCTCCGTATCCTGGTCTGACCCTGGTGCACAAAACGTAGAAATAGTTCAAATGAGACGCAGTATGGACATGACGCTTGATGAAATCACCATTAGCAGGGCAATCGTTACCGAACACCTCAATACGCTCATAGAGTACATGGAGATGGATGTTGCCGTGATCGGGGCTGGCCCGTCCGGTCTTGTCTGTGCAGCCCTGATAGCGGAAAAAGGCCTGAAAGTAGGTCTGATTGAGAAGAAATTATCCATCGGCGGTGGGATGTGGGGAGGAGGAATGATGTTTCCCCGCATCGTAGTCCAGCAGGAAGCAAAAAGGCTGCTTGACCGGTTTGGTATCAGATCATCTGAGTTTGCACCCGGGTACTACACGGCCCGGTCTGTTGAAGCGGTCACCAAACTTGCCGCTGCCGCATCTGATGCCGGGGTGGAGTTTTTTAACCTGACGACGGTTGAGGATGTGATGGTCAAAGGTGACGGGGTCCTGTCTGGTCTGGTGATTAACTGGCAGCCGGTGGAAGCAACCGGGCTTCATGTGGATCCTCTCACCATCGGGTGCAGAATAACCGTCGATGCGACCGGTCATGATGCCGTCATCGCTCACCAGGTCTCGAAAAAGTGTGGAAAACCGGATATTAAAGGAGAAGGGACCATGTGGGCGGATCATGCCGAGACCGCGGTGGTTGCTCATACCAAAGAAGTATTTCCTGGTCTATTCGTCTGTGGCATGGCAGCAAACGCGGTCTCTGGGGGTCACCGGATGGGGCCGGTCTTTGGGGGAATGCTCCTCTCCGGTGAAGCAGCTGCTGAGCAGATCCTCACACGGTTCTGATATGTCATTTTTTTCTTTCAAACGGATTTAATGAATCAAATATACAGTCAATTTCGACCACATATGGCTTGATATCCAGAACTGGTGAACCATCCAGAGCCTCAAGACCGGTAACGGTGATGGTCCCTTCTGATATCCCTTCTATCTTCCCGATTGAGAGTGCAATCGGGTTTGGCCGTGCAGGTGACCGGATGGTAAATACCGGCCGTGGCTCATCCCATTCAGGCCGTTTCGCAAAGAGGATATCCCGTTCAGCCCGGTCCATCCAGTACAGGACCCAGATGTGGGATATCCCCTCCATGGTCCCAAGACCTTGGACATACTGGGGGTAGATCTCAATCTGCATCGGTTCACAGCAGGATCTCCCCTGTCGTGGTGCTGATCCCCGGCCGGTAAATGGCGAATGTATGACACCGATTGGTTCCAGTTCTATCATATTTTTTCTCTCCAGTATCGAGGGCCATTTTTATTACAACCAGAACGGGTTCAGTACCATTATCATCCCGTTCAGGAGGGTTGCAAATACGGTCCAGCACAGGTAGGGAATCAAAAGCCACACTGCGGTTCGGGATGCCTGTCTGAAGTGGTGCATAGTCAGGAGGATCAGGAGAATCAGAACTAATATGACGACAAATCCCCCGGCAACCGACTGCATCCCGAAGAAAACAACCGACCAGAGCAGATTGACCCCGAGCTGGAGGAGAAACCAGACCGTTGCGACTTTCACGGAGCGTTTTTCAAAGCCATGTCTGAGAACAAGCCACCATGCCATTCCCATCAGAATATACAGAATGGTCCATGCCGGTCCAAATACCCAGTTTGGAGGATTGAACCAGGGTTTTTGCAATGTCAGGTACCAGCCGGTTATGCTGGCCATGGTGAAGGTGGATCCGATAAATCCGATGATGAGGGGGAGGGCGATACAGAAGATGAAGAGCAGCGCCATTGCTATCGGACGGAATTTCATGATAGTATGGTTTCGGTCTGGTATATGTTGAAGATGGCGGTGGGGATCCTGATGATTCCGATACTTTCTTAAACTCTCATAACATGTATTAAAGTCACTGGCAGGATTCAGAGGAATTTTTGTCACACCGACTAGTGCGAACGTATTGCCCGAAATTTGTAATAATAACCCTGACAGGTTTTTCGTGATGTTTTTGCACTTTTTACCGGAGATGGTCAGATAACAGAATTAGATATACAACCAGATATTGCACCGACTGCAGAAACACCTCAGGAAGCAGATGTCGAAACCATCAGGGTTCGTCTGCCCAATAGCAGGAAAGGAGAACAGTTCGCCTATGCTGAGCTGATGCTTGGCTCATTTCATATACGTGTACGCTGTTCTGATGGCGTGACCCGGCTTGGCAGGATCAAGGGAAAGATGAAACGCCGTGCCTGGATCCGTGAAGGTGATGTCATTATTATAACACCCTGGTCATTTCAGGATGAAAAGTGCGATATCTCATACCGGTATACTCCTCCCCAGCGTGACTGGCTGAGACGGAACAAGTATATCTAATATTCTCCCTCGTTCTCTTTTTTTCTCTGATTGCTACTATCTGTTTTATAGTCTGTCAGGTTTTGCCCGGGATGGAGCAAAGGTATTTAATCTTATAAAAAAAGCATAAACCATGTCTCCACGGGTTATTGATCCAGCTCCTGCCCGGAGATACCGGGAAAAGGAAGGCAGAATTAGTAAGGATCGGGCGCGTTACCTAGAAACGCTCCGCCATCATCCCATGGCAACCCCCTATCCTCATCCTGCACGGAAAGCCTGGAAGAAACGGTCTGAACCGGGCCCATGGCATACTACACACAGTCATCCTCATCAGGAAGAACTTGGCCCCCACACCAATCAGCCAGGTCCTATCCGGTTTCCGGTTCCGATCACCCTGAATGGAAAAAGGGCATAAGACCACGGCATCATTTTTTTCATATCTGAAAGGAAGGGTAGGGACAGGTCCATGACTGACATTCTTTTTCAGGAGATCCAATCAGCGGGGATGAGAATTGCTCCCCATGTTATCAGGACTCCGCTCATCTACTCATCCACGTTCTCCCGAATGACAAATGCCCATGTGTATCTTAAACTGGAAACGCTGCAAAAGGCAGGGTCCTTTAAGATCCGGGGAGCGATGAACAAGATCCTCATCCATGCAAACGGGACAGGACCGGCAGGAGTGGTCACAGCGTCGGCTGGTAATCATGCCCAGGGAGTGTCTGTTGCTGCCCAGATTGCCGGTATACCTGCAACCGTTATAATGCCTCTCTGGTCTTCCCTCTCAAAACAGGAGGCGTCACGAGGATATGGGGCTGATGTCCACCTGTTTGGAAAGACCCTTGAAGAGTCGATGCAGCGGGCTCAGGAACTGGCAGATGAAGGGATGCTCTATGTCCACCCGTTTGATGATCCGGAGATTATCGCAGGTCAGGGAACAATAGGGCTTGAGATCTGCGATGCTCTCCCCTCCCCTGATTTCATTGTTGTGCCGGTTGGCGGGGGCGGTCTCATATCCGGTATCAGTGTTGCAGTGAAAAACAAAGTGCCCTCCTGCCGGATTATCGGGGTCCAGGTGGAGGCGTGTCCATCGGCATATCTTTCTAAATACAGGGGCGGTGAGGTGATTGATATAACCGGATGGACCCTCGCAGATGGAATCCGGGTAGCCAGAACCGGAACACATTGTCTTCCGTACATCCGGGATATGGTCGATCAGGTAGTCCTTGTTGATGACGGGGAGATCTCGGATGCCATGCTGTGGCTGCTTGAACGAAAGAAGATTGTAGCCGAAGGAGCCGGAACTACCCCTCTTGCAGCACTCCTGTCGCATAAATTTTCATTCTCTCCCGGCAGCACTATCGTTCTTGTTATCAGCGGGGGAAATATCGACAGCCATCAGTTGTCACGGGTGATTCGGCAGGCCCTTGCAAGACGGGGGAGACTGATGCGGCTCAGTCTTGTTATCGAGGATCAACCCGGCTCCCTTGCAGAAGTGCTGGCAATTATTGCCCGGGAAGGAGGAAATATCCTGAAGATCAGTCATAGTGAATGGGATATCGAATTGCCGGTTCAGGAGAAGAGAATCTGGATAGAGATAGAAACCCGGGGACCTTCACACATTACCGCGATAGAAAAAGCCCTGTGGAGTGTGGGTATTCACCCGTCCGGGTTCTCTGAAGGGAAGGCGGGCTCCTAGCACTATTTTCCTTTTTCAGGCTGATAATGCCATCCGAATGGCGAGCAGGATAAGCATCCCGATAAAGAGTGTCTGCAATTTCTTATCTGACATGGTACTCCCTGTTTTCACGCCAAGCCTGACGGCAGGAACCGAGGTAAGGACCAGGACCAGGACAAACAGGAGGTTTACATACCCGATAGAGAAGGGAAAAAGACCGGTCACTCCCCATCCAAGAACGATATACGAAACAACCGTTCCTGATGCAATAAGCACCATGGCAGTAAGTGAGATACCAATTGACTTGTGGATATTCATTCCCAGAATTGATGTCAGGACCGGTGTCAGAATAACTCCGCCACCTATCCCAAAGAGCCCGGATGCAACCCCGACCCCAATGCCAAGGATAATGAGGATGAAATCACTCTCCCTGATGGTGTATGCACTCAGATATCTGCATTGTTTTATGATCATCCACAATGCCATGAAGATCAAAAATCCGGAGAATGCAAGGATATGGACCTGACTCGGTATAAGAACCGAAAGGGTGCTTCCTGCCATCGATCCAAGTATCCCTCCGATGCCCAGAACGAGGGCCGGCCACCAGGTGATCTGTTTTCCGCTGAAATTTTTAATCGCTCCTGCGACTGCAGTAGGGAGAATTACTGCGGCAGATGTCGCCACAGCAACGGCCATGGCATTTTCCTCATATCCGAGATCGTCGAGGAGAATGAACATGACCGGAACCATCACGACCCCGCCCCCGATACCAAAAAGACCGGCGAGAAATCCGGCTACAATGCCACAGAGCAGAAGAATGATAATGATAACGATAAAGAGTTCCATGCCATGTCAGATTAATTCATCACAATTCTGGTATTTACGGAGATAATCACGGACTTTCTCTGATTCAACAACTCCCCGGTCAAGGTTGTCAATGACTGCATCAATTCGTTTCAGTTCCTGGATTATCACATCATTATTGGGATTCGTGTTCATATCGAGAAGGGTGATCGCTACAGACAGGGGATTTCGTATCTGATCATTGATGGCTGCAAGGAGGTGCAGGTTTTTTTGTATCTGCAGATCCAGCTGCCTGTTCAGTTTCTCCAGATCTTTTTTCATCTCAATGAGGTTATTCGTCTTCTCTCTCAGCACCTGGTTTGAGATGTCAAGGTTTTTCATGTAGTACCCGCGTTCAACATGAGCACGGAGACGGGCGAGAAGAATGGTTTCGTGAAAAGGTTTGGTGATATAATCGGTTCCGCCTGCCTCTAGGCCGGTTTCAATATTGGTATCCTCGTCTCGTGCCGAGAGAAAAATTACGGGTACGTATTGGATGGCGTCAATCATTCGAAGCTGTCTGCAGACTTCAAACCCGTCCATTCCAGGCATCATGATGTCGAGTAAAATCACATCAGGCAGCCGCTCCTGTGCCAGTTCCAGGGCATGCGGACCGTCGGTTGAAGTCACCACCTGATACCCTGACCGGTGGAGCACCTCTGCAATTATATACAGATTATTCTTATTGTCATCGACAATGAGAACGAGCACATCTTCGTTTCTGATATTTTCCATACTACCCAATATTCGGTGGTGATCAAACCCCTCTGTCACGATGGCCATGGATGTAGTATCCCGCGTTGGTACATCCGTGTTCTGTGAATTATTTAGGATTCACTCTTGTATTTAATGGAAGATAGGATTCGATGATCTTATAATACTTCCTTATTCAAATGATTTCAGAATATACACCGCCCGTTGCATCTGACCGTTCGATCCTGTCAGTCCTTCATTTTTACTCAATAGGATACCTGAATCCCTGTCAATGGTAATCTTTGTATCAAAGGAACTTCCAAGGTTCGAGAAGTAGTATGTCTGTGCATTCCAGGTTATTCCGGCATAATCAAGTGGTCCCTCAGCGACCAGGTTCTGACTGGTAAAGAACCCCTTATCAGTGTCAATCCAGAAAAGGCCCATCCCTTCGTCTCCAGGCTGATAGGTCCACGGATAATCGACAAGGATATTGCCTGAGAAGTGATCATAGATCGTTGACTGCCCGGAATATACATTCCCATCAGCAGAATTTATAAAATCCACCCAGTACCCATATACTCCGGTCCCTTCAAACTGTTCCCATTTATCCGGATTGGTATCATACAGGCTGTAATAATTCGACAGAGCTGCAGTATAGGTTATCTTCATCCCGGGTGTGATAAAGGCTGGCGGACTCTTCGCAGCACATGGCATAATTAGGACCATGAGCAGAATGGCTAAAAGGACGTAATGATGCGGTTTCATCATTTCACCATAAAAGTGCAATATGATGGTATAGTATATGAAATCTGGTACTGCTGATCACGGAGAAATAACAAACTGTGATTGATGATTATGCCTGTTCATAGGAGATTTTATCTTGTTCAATGTGAAATATGCACGCTGATATGGCTGTAGATCCGGATGAGGGCCGGTTCGATGAGGGGATATCGCTTATTAAAGCGGGAAAGATAGAAGAAGCGATTGATATCTTTTCTGAACTGGTAGAGAAGGATGATCGGAATCATAAAGCCTGGAATGCGTACGGGGTGGCTTTATCCCAGACAATCCATAAAGAGAGTGCAATTCATTGTTTTGAAAATGCTCTTCAGTTAGATCCTGATAACAAAGTCTATCAGCGAAACCTGAGCAGAACAAAAACCCCATCAAAAAAGAAGACTTTCAGAAGAAAGGCTGAACTGACTCCTCAGAAGTCCCGGAAGAGATGGATAGCTCCGGTTGTTCTCTTCCTCCTTCTGGTCGGTGTGGTTGGATTACTCGTATCTGGTCTGGTGCCGGGATTTTCTGTTCCAGATCAGATCAGGAGTCTTATTCCCGGATCAGAGCCGGTAATAGTCCCTGTCATCACACCGGCACCGGTGATAACTCCGGAAGCAACACCACAGCCAACTCCGGAGCCGACACCGGTACCACCGCCACCACCTGAACCTGAAACGGTATTTCATTTCATTGATGTCAGTCAGGGTGATGCAGCCCTGATTCAGAGTGAAGGCAAAAACATGCTCATTGATGCAGGTCCGATAAGCTCTGGTCCGCGCCTCGTTGAGTATCTGAAACGTCAGAACGTGACCACCCTGGACTATGTTGTTGCTTCCCACCCGTTTGATGACCATATCGGGGGAATGGTTGATGTTCTTAAGGCCTTTGAAGTCAGGACCTATGTAGATAACGGGATGACTCATACATCTGACCTGTATAAGGATGTCATCAGTGCCGTGATATCGGACCAGGCGGTCAGGATGATCGTCACAGCCGGCATGAATATTCCCTTTACCAATACCACAAAAGTAGATATTATCGGACCATACCGGCTTACCGGTCACCAGGACACAGATTCACTGGTTCTCCGGGTCACCATGCATAATGTTACCGTCGTCTTCCCCGGCGATTCATCAGAAATCAGAGGATCTGCAACCATTCTCAAACTTCCCGATCATGGATCAGATGCAGGAATCGGTCCGATTATGGATACCCGTCCTGAAGCGGTTGTCATCTCGCTGGCATCCGGCAATCCCTTCGGATATCCCCGTTCAGCCACCCTTGCGGAGATTCAGAAACAGGGCTCACAGGTGTTTCGAACCGATATCAATGGAACCATAGTTATCAGGACGAATGGTGAGAACTGGACTGCGAAAACTGCACGCTGATTTGCATTCTCTTAAAAATGTATGGCGGGATTTCGCTATATCCCGCCTTATTCTATTCTGAATTTTCCTTCCGGGATCGTCATGGTGAATTGTGCTCCCTTGCCTTCGGTTCCGGTCTCCTCAATAGTAATCCCGGTGATTGCAAGGATCTCTCTTGCAAGAAACAGCCCGAGTCCCGTATTTTTTCCAACTTCCCTGGCAAAAATATGCTTTTTCATCGATGGTGGAATTCCGACTCCGTCATCCTCTATAATCCAGCTCACACTGTGATCTGGGTTTCTGTTCCAGTAACTGGTAATCCTGGTAACTTTTCCACCATGTCTGATGGCATTCTCCATCAGGTTATAGATTACTTTGAGGAGAAGCGGATCTGCAAGGACGACTAATCGTGTATCTGTGTCAAATTCTATGGATACCTGTCTGGTATTGACAAGTGCCGCAGAATTTTTCAGGACCGCCCTGATATCATGCCAGACCGGTTCTTTTGAGCCTAGATCCTGGTAATCACGGGTAAATTCGATATGGTGCCGGATTGACCTTGCTGCAACCTGTGATTTCAGAATAAACATCCGGGCCTCCTCCAGGCTGGTTTCTGTTCCGGCAAACTCCAGGTACCCGGTCAGAGCAGTCAGGACATTGAGAATATCGTGCCGGGTAATGGAAGAGAGCATGTTGAGTTTTTTATTCGCCGTGACAAGTGCATCCTCAACCCGTTTTTTGTCGGTAATATCATGAATAATGGAATAGAGGACCTGTTCACCGTCAAGGGCAATCGGCCCGCTGTGAACCTCAACCTCCCGGATCTCCCCTGAAGCAAGTCGGTGCCTGAAATAAAAGTAATTTCTTTCTTCTTTTCTCGCCCGATCCATCTCCTGGAATATCTCATCCCGGCTCAGAGAGTTAATCCGGGTAATGTCCATATGGGTCAGTTCGTCATGTGTATATCCATAATAGGAGCATGCTGCAGGATTTGCATCAAGAATCGCCCCGGTTTCAGGATTAATGATGAGCATGACCGAATGGCTGTTTGAAAAGATACTTCGGTACCGTTCTTCACTTGATTTTAATGCAACTTCTGATCGTCTCTGATCGGTCAGGTCCTGTATCTGCACCAGATATCCACCGGTGATATCAGGAAACGAGAGGGAGATCGGTGTTATCTGGACATGGATGTCTATCTGCCCGGACTTTGTGGTTTTGTAGAGTTTGTGCTGTTTTACGAGGTCAAAATCAAAGTGTATAAAATAATCAATCTTCTCCCCACTCTTTAACCGTTGGAGAGCATCCTTTGGAATATTCGGGTCCTGGAAGAGATCAAACATGGCGATCTCTTTTGGGTTTACCACGCCAAAGAGGTCAAGACAGGCCTCATTGACCTGCAGCAATTTCCCGTCGGAGTTATAAAGTTCAATGGCAATCGGTGACTGGGTAAAGATTTCATGAAAGATCACCTCTGCCTGTTTTGATTTTATCAGGGGAACCAGTTTCTCTGAAAGCTGGTGAAATAAATCGCTGGGAGAGTCTGTTTTTACGAAATACAGGTCCGCCCCGCTGTTGAGTGCTTCAATTATGACCTGGTCATTCCCCTTCCCGGTAAGAATGACAAAGGGGATCTTGTTTCCTTTACTTCGGAGTGTTCTGAGAAATGAGAGGCCATCTGTTACCGGCATTTCAAAATCAGAGATGATGGCATCATAGTGGCTCTTTTTTAAAAGCCGCTGTGCTCTTTTCACCGTGTCAGATGTGGTCACTTTGAATGGACCGGTTTTTTCAAGAAATGCCCTGGAAATTGAGCAGATCTCAGGATCATCATCAACAAAGAGCAGCGAATAAATCATACTGAAACCCCCCGTTCATCGTATCATACTGGATGGTAAAGTATGAAACCTTATCTTCTTAGCAGACGATGATTCAAGCTGTGAATGATATGACCAGGCATATCGGATGGGTATTTCTCGGTGTAATAATTCTTCTTATCTGGTGTAATGCATCAGCTGAACCGATTTCCGGATGGCATCCCTCAGCCCGTGACTATTTCTCCGTTCCAGGGGCTGGACAGGGTGAAAACGGAGGAGCCATCCCGATTATCCCGATGTCTGTAGAAAACCGCACGAAACAGAGTGAGAATATATCTGCGTCATCGGTCGGATATGCATCGGAAGGAGTGAATCAGTCAGTACCAGAACAAGGGGCCCGAATCCTTGTCAGGTATAATACATCGGAAGTATCGGCCCTTGCAGAGATTGAGATTGAAGGGGTTGCCATGGAAGAGGATATGAGTTCAAGTCTGTCTGGTCTTGTGCTGTATTCAACACAGGGAAAGAGCGAGGAGGAAGCAATAAAATCCCTTTCTGCCCTCCCCGGTGTTCTGTATGCTGAGCCTGACTATGTCCTGTCCATTGATAAAACTCCGGACGATCCTGAGCTCTGGCGTCAGTGGGGGATCTCGAATACCGGACAGGTTTACCGTGAGAATACCCCTGCCGGAAAGGCGGGTGCTGATGGAAGTGTCCTGAATGCATGGGATATGACAACCAGTTCAGGGGAGGTAATAGTTGCTGTCCTTGATACCGGAATCGATTATTCCCATCCTGACCTGGCATCCAATATGTGGACCGGTCCGTCAGGAGAACATGGGTTTAATGTGATAACCCAGACTCCGGACCCGATGGATGATAACGGGCATGGAACCCATTGTGCCGGGATCATTGGCGCTGTCGGCAATAACAAGGTCGGGGTATCCGGTATTGCCTGGCAGACAAAACTGATGGGGGTAAAGGCAATCGGAGCAAACGGAAAGGCATACACGTCTGATATCATCAAGGGAATTGAATATGCATCATCAGCCGGTGCAGATATCATCAGTTGCTCATTTGGTGGATCTGATAGTTCCCAGGGTCTATATGATGCAATAGCCGGA
>ERZ1645192.773-NODE-773-length-26735-cov-10.135645_pt1 | contig 26735 bp, 35 predicted proteins | sample MGYA00575354_ERZ1645192 | MGnify/ENA primary metagenome ERZ1645192 (study PRJEB40844, sample SAMN11349763) | freshwater sediment metagenome | isolation source: river sediment | host: Sediment | place: India: Faizupur Khadar , New Delhi | collected 2017-02-21 ... | reverse complement strand
TCAACCCGGTGGCGATGGACGAGGGCCTGCGCTTCGCGATCCGCGAGGGCGGCCGTACCGTCGGCGCCGGCGTCGTCGCCAAGATCCTCAAGTAAATCAGTGTCTTGCAGTTCCCGGGCATGCCGGGGCCGCAGCCTGCGGAAATAATCCCGCCTTGGGCTTGTGCCGAAGGCGGGAACTCCGTTAGAATGCAAGACCCTCGCGGCGATGTGAGTCGCCTGGGGGAAGCGAAAAGAGGCGCAGGACGCGCCTCGTGTTCGCCAGACAGGGAGATGTCGCGTGGCAAGGCCTCGTCCGTTCCGGAAATGTCCGGGACACTTCGGCGGGGCCTTTCGGCGCGTTCATGGATTCCCACGCTGGCGGGCCGGGTGACCGGGCCGCCGCGTCGTTTCAGGGGTTTTGGTTCCACGCGGTACCCGTAGCACCCGTTGTTTCCACGGGGTGCGGCGCAACAGACGCCGTCGCACCTGTCGCTCTTTAGATACGAGGCAATCCTCATGGCGGACCAGAAGATTCGCATCCGGCTGAAGGCGTTCGATCATCGACTGATCGACCGTTCGGCCAGCGAGATCGTCGAAACGGCCAAGCGGACCGGCGCGCAGGTGCGCGGCCCGATCCCGCTGCCGACCAAGATCGAACGCTACACCGTCCTGGTGTCGCCGCACGTCGACAAGGACGCGCGCGACCAGTACGAGACCCGCACGCACAAGCGCGTGCTCGACATCGTCGACCCCAACGACAAGACCGTGGACGCGCTGATGAAGCTCGAACTGGCTGCCGGCGTCGACGTCCAGATCAAGTTGACCTGAGGAGACCGACCATGAGCGCGAAGAAGCATTCGCTCGGCATCGTCGGTCGCAAGGCCGGCATGAGCCGCATGTTCACCGAGGACGGCAAGTCCGTGCCGGTGACCCTGATCGAGGCCACGCCGAACCGCATCACCCAGATCAAGACGCTGGACACCGACGGCTACAGCGCCGTGCAGGTGACCGCCGGCGTCAAGCGCGCCAGCCTGCTGAGCAAGCCGGCGACCGGCCACCTGGCGAAGGCCAAGGTGGAAGCCGGCCGCGGCCTGTGGGAGCTGCGCGTCGAGGCCGACCAGATCGGTGCCTACGAAGTGGGCGGCGAGATCAAGGCCGACATCTTCGAGGTCGGCCAGAAGGTCGACGTCCAGGGCGTCACCAAGGGCAAGGGCTTCCAGGGCACGATCAAGCGCTGGAACTTCACCATGGGCGACGCGACGCACGGCAACTCGCTGTCGCACCGCTCGCCTGGTTCGATCGGCCAGCGCCAGACGCCGGGCCGCGTGTTCCCGGGCAAGAAGATGGCCGGCCACATGGGCCACGTCACCCAGACCACGCAGAACCTGCAGGTCGTGAAGGTCGACGCCGAGCGCGGCCTGATCGCCGTGCGCGGCGCGGTCCCGGGTGCGCCGGGCGGCGACGTGATCGTGCGCCCGACGAGCAAGGGAGTCTGAACATGGAACTGAGCATCAATGGCGGCAAGGGCGCCGTGTCGGTCTCCGACGCCGTGTTCGGCCGTGAGTTCAACGGCGACCTCGTCCACCAGGTGGTGGTCGCCTACCGCAACGCCGGTCGCGCGGGCACCAAGGCCCAGAAGACCCGTTCGGAAGTCAACGGCACCACCAAGAAGTCGAAGAAGCAGAAGGGCGGCGGCGCGCGTCATGGCGCCCTGACGGCCCCGATCTTCGTCGGCGGCGGCGTGACCTTCGCGGCCAAGCCGCGCAGCTTCGCGCAGAAGGTGAACCGCAAGATGTACCGCGCCGCGATCGCCGCGATCCTGTCCGAGCTGAACCGCCAGGGCCGGATCACCGTGGTCGAGGGCTTCGACGTCGACGCCCCGAAGACCTCGGGCCTGGTCGCGAAGCTGAAGGACCTCAACGCCGGCCAGCGTCCGCTGATCGTCACCGAGGACGCCTCCGAGAACCTGTACCTGTCCGCCCGCAACCTGCCGTACGTGCAGGTCCGCGACGTGCAGGGCCTGGACCCGGTCGCGCTGGTCGGTGCCGACACCGTGTTCGTGACCACCGACGCGGTCAAGAAGATCGAGGAGTGGCTGGCATGAGCGCCGCAAACCTGTACGAAGTGATCCGTGCGCCGCGCGTGTCCGAGAAGACCGCGCGCCTGCAGGAAGTCTCCAACCAATACGTCTTCGAAGTCGCGAAGACCGCCACGAAGGCCGATGTGAAGGCCGCGGTCGAGAAGATCTTCGACGTCAAGGTCGAGGCGGTGAACGTGGTGAACGTGAAGGGCAAGTCCAAGGCCTTCAAGTTCCGCCAGGGTCGCCGCGGCGATTGGCGCAAGGCGTACGTCACGCTGGCCGACGGCCAGTCGATCGACGTCATGACGACCTCGGCCTGAGGAACCATCCATGGCACTGATGACATTCAAGCCCACCTCCGCCGGCCGCCGTTCCGCGGTCCGCGTGGTGACGCCCGACCTGCACAAGGGCGCCCCGTTCGCGGCGCTGGTGGAGAAGCAGGGCAAGACCGGTGGTCGTAACCACCACGGCCGCATCACCACCCGCCACATCGGCGGTGGCCACAAGCAGCACTACCGCATCATCGACTTCAAGCGCGACAAGGAAGGCATCCCGGCGCGCGTCGAGCGCATCGAGTACGACCCGAACCGCACCGCGCACATCGCGCTGCTGTGCTACGCCGACGGCGAGCGCCGCTACATCATCGCGCCGAAGGGCCTGAAGGCCGGCGACCAGGTGATCGCGGGCCGCGACGCGCCGATCAAGGCGGGCAACACGCTGCCGCTGCGCAACATCCCGGTCGGTTCCACCGTGCACTGCATCGAGATGAAGCCCGGCAAGGGCGCGCAGATCGCCCGCGCCGCCGGCGCCGGCGTGCAGCTGGTCGCGCGCGAGGGCGTCTACGCGATGCTCCGCCTGCGTTCCGGCGAGATGCGCAAGGTCCCGGCCGAGTGCCGCGCGACCATCGGCGAAGTCGGCAACGACGAGCACAACCTCGAGAAGCTGGGCAAGGCAGGCGCCAAGCGCTGGCGCGGCGTGAAGCCGACCGTCCGCGGCGCCGCCATGAACCCGGTCGACCACCCGCACGGTGGCGGCGAGGCGAAGGCCGGCCAGGGCAACCCGCATCCGGTCACCCCGTGGGGCGTCCCGACCAAGGGTTACAAGACCCGCAAGAACAAGCGCACCCAGCAGTTCATCGTGCGCGACCGCAGGAGCTAATCGGCAATGGCACGTTCACTCAAGAAGGGCCCGTTCATCGACCACCACCTGCAGAAGAAGGTGGAGGCCGCGGGCAGCAGCAAGAAGCCGATCAAGACCTGGTCGCGCCGTTCGACCGTGCTCCCGGAGATGATCGGGTTCACCATCGCCGTGCACAACGGCAAGAACCACGTCCCGGTGCTGGTCAACGAGAACATGGTTGGCCACAAGCTCGGCGAGTTCGCCCTGACCCGGACGTTCAAGGGTCACGGCGGCGACAAGAAGTCGAAGTAAGGAGAGATGACAATGGAAGCGAAAGCCATCCTGCGCACCGTGCGCATCTCCCCGCAGAAGGCCCGCCTGGTCGCCGACCAGGTCCGCGGCCTGTCGGCCGAGCGCGCCGTCAACCTGCTGAAGTTCTCGGACAAGAAGGCCGCCACCCTGATCCGCAAGGTCGTGGAGTCCGCCATCGCCAACGCCGAGAACAACCAGGGCGCCGACGTCGACGCACTCAAGGTCAAGACCATCATGGTCGATGAAGGTCCCATCCTGAAGCGCTTCATGGCGCGTGCGAAGGGCCGTGGCACGCGCATCAGCAAGCGCACCAGCCACATCACCGTGGTCGTGGGCGAGGGCAAGTAATCATGGGTCACAAAGTCAATCCGATCGGCATCCGCCTGGGCATCGCCAAGGACTGGAACTCCAAGTGGTACGCCGGCAAGAAGCACTTCGCCGAGTACCTGTCCGCCGACCTGAAGGTCCGCGAGATGCTGCGCAAGAAGCTGGCCCAGGCCGGCATCAGCAAGATCCTGATCGAGCGCCCGGCGAACAACGCCCGCGTGACGATCCACACCGCCCGCCCGGGCGTGGTGATCGGCAAGCGCGGCGAGGACATCGAGAAGCTGCGGAAGGAAGTCTCCGACGTGATGGGCGTCCCGGCGCACATCAACGTCACCGAGGTCCGCAAGCCCGAGCTCGACGCCCAACTGGTCGCCGAGTCCATCGCGCAGCAGCTCGAGCGCCGCATCATGTTCCGTCGCGCGATGAAGCGCGCCGTGGGCAATGCGATGCGCCTGGGCGCGCTGGGCATCAAGGTGAACGTGGCCGGCCGCCTGAACGGCGCCGAGATCGCGCGCTCCGAGTGGTACCGCGAGGGCCGCGTCCCGCTGCACACCCTGCGCGCCGACATCGACTACGGCTTCGCCGAGGCGAAGACCACGTACGGGATCATCGGCATCAAGGTGTGGGTCTACAAGGGCGAGATCTTCGATTTCACCCAGATCGGCCAGGAGAAGCAGGACGACACCCCGGCACCGCGCGGCGAGCGTGGCGACCGTGACCGTCCGCGCGGCCCGCGCCGCGACCGTGGCGACCGCGCCGAGCGCGGCGAAGCGAGGGAATAAACCATGCTGCAACCCAAGCGAACCAAATACCGCAAGGTCCACAAGGGCCGCAACGAGGGCCTGAGCTGGAGCGGCAACGCCGTCAGCTTTGGCGAGTTCGGCCTGAAGGCGACTGCCCACGGACAGCTCACCGCCCGCCAGATCGAGGCCGCGCGCCGCTCGATCAGCCGCTACGTCAAGCGCGGCGGCAAGATGTGGATCCGCGTGTTCCCCGACAAGCCGATCACCAAGAAGCCGATCGAAGTCCGAATGGGCTCCGGCAAGGGCAACGTGGAGTACTGGGTCGCGCAGATCCAGCCCGGCCGCATGATCTACGAGATCGAGGGCGTGAGCGAAGACGTGGCGCGCGAGGCGTTCCGCCTGGCCGCCGCCAAGCTCTCGGTCACCACCCAATTCGTGACCCGGACGGTGCGCTGATGGAACTCAAGCAACTCAAGTCGAAGTCGGCGGACGAGCTCAAGGCCCACCTGGTCGAGCTGCAGAAGGAGCGCTTCGCGCTGCGCATGCAGAAGGCCACCGGCCAGCTCGCCAAGACCCACGAGGCCCGCCGCGTGCGCCGCGAGATCGCTCGCGTCAACACGCTGCTCGGGCAGAAGAAGTAAGGACGGCCGAGATGACCGAACAAACCAAGAAGCTGCACACGGTCGAAGGCCGCGTCGTCAGCAACAAGATGGACAAGACCGTGACCGTGCTCGTGGAGCGCCAGGTCAAGCACGCGCTGTACGGCAAGTACATCCGCCGCTCGACCAAGCTGCACGCCCACGACGCCGAGAACGCGTGCAACGAAGGCGACTTCGTCCGCGTGGCCGAGTGCGCGCCGATGTCCAAGACCAAGAACTGGCGCGTGGTCGAGATCCTCGCCCGCGCAGCCGAGTAAGCAGGAGAGACAGCCATGATCCAGATGCAGAGCTATCTCGACGTCGCCGACAACTCGGGTGCCAAGGAACTGATGTGCATCAAGGTGCTGGGCGGCTCCAAGCGCCGCTACGCCGGCATCGGCGACATCATCAAGGTCTCGGTGAAGGACGCGATCCCGCGCGGCAAGGTGAAGAAGGGCGACGTGTACAACGCGGTCGTCGTGCGCACCCGCAAGGGCGTGCGTCGCCCGGACGGGTCGCTGATCCGCTTCGACGGCAACGCCGCCGTGCTGCTCAACAACAAGCATGAGCCGATCGGCACCCGCATCTTCGGGCCCGTGACCCGCGAGCTGCGCTCCGAGAAGTTCATGAAGATCGTCTCGCTCGCGCCCGAAGTGCTCTGAGCGGAGGAAGGAAGAACATGAACCGTATCCGCAAGGGCGACCAGGTGGTCATCACCACCGGCAACAAGAAGATCAAGGGCCAGACCGGCGAAGTGCTGCGCGTCGAAGGCGAGCGCGTGTACGTCTCCAACCTGAACCTGGTCAAGCGCGCCACCAAGCCGAACCCGCAGGCCGGCCAGGCCGGCGGCATCATCGAGCGCGAGGCGTCGATCCACATTTCCAACGTGATGCTGCTCAACCCGGCGACGGGCAAGGGCGAGCGCGTTGCCACCAAGGTGCTGGAGAATGGAAAGCGCATCCGCGTGTTCCGCTCCAGCGGCGAGGCCATCTGACATGACCACCCGACTCGAGAAGTTCTACAAGGATGAAGTGGTGCCGAAGCTGATGCAGCAATTCGGCTACACCAATCCGATGGAAGTGCCGAAGCTCACCAAGATCACCATCAACATGGGCGTCGGCGAAGCCGCGACCAACAAGAAGGTGCTGGAGAACGCCGTCGCCGACATGGCCAAGATCACCGGCCAGAAGCCGGTGGTGACCAAGTCGCGCGTGTCGGTCGCTTCGTTCAAGATCCGCGACGGCTGGCCGATCGGCTGCAAGGTGACCCTGCGTCGCGCCAAGATGTTCGAGTTCCTGGACCGCCTGATCAACATCTCGCTGCCCCGCGTCCGCGACTTCCGCGGCGTGTCCGGCCGCTCGTTCGACGGCCGCGGCAACTACAACATGGGCGTGAAGGAGCAGATCATCTTCCCGGAGATCGACTTCGACGCCGTCGACGCGATGCGCGGCATGGACATCGCGATCACCACCACGGCGAAGACCGACGCGGAGGCCAAGGCCCTGCTCGAGGCCTTCCGCTTCCCGTTCCGCAACTAAGGACCGACCATGGCCAAGACCTCCATGATCAACCGCGAGGCCAAGCGCGCCAAGCTGGCCAAGCAGCACGGCGCCAAGCGCGAAGCCCTGAAGAAGATCATCGCCAGCCAGGACGCGTCCTACGAGGACAAGATGGCCGCCGCGACCAAGCTGCAGAAGCTGCCGCGCGACTCGTCGGCGTCCCGCCAGACCACCCGCTGCGCCCTGACCGGCCGCCCGCGCGCCGTGTACAGCAAGTTCGGCCTGGGCCGCAACGCGCTGCGCAAGGCGACGATGAACGGCGACGTGCCCGGCCTGCGCAAGGCCAGCTGGTAACCGACCCGCACGGATGGCGAACCGCCTGCTATACTAGGCGGCTCCCGCCAACCGGCAGGAACACCGAAGGGCCCGCAGCGATGCGGGCCTTCGGCCGCGACAAGCGCCGCGCAACGGCGCCCACAATCCGACAGATTTTCGCGAAAGCGGATATCGGTGCTACTCATCAGGTGAATCCATGAGCATGACTGATCCCATCGCCGACATGCTGGTCCGCATCAAGAATGCGGCGGCGGTCGGCAAGCAGACGGTGAAGATGCCGTCCTCCAAGACCAAGGTCGCGATCGCCAACGTCCTCAAGGGCGAGGGCTACATCGCCGACGCGCGCGTCACCCAGGCCGGCGCCAAGGCCGAGCTGGAAATCGCCCTGAAGTACTACGAGGGCAAGCCGGTGATCGAGACCCTGAAGCGCGTGTCGCGCTCGGGCCTGCGCCACTACCGCGGCAAGGACGCGCTGCCGAAGGTGCTGAACGGCCTCGGCGTCGCCATCATTTCCACCTCCAAGGGCATCATGACCGACTCGCAGGCGCGCCAGCAGGGCGTCGGTGGCGAAGTCCTGTGCATCGTGGCCTAAGGGAGAGACGACCATGTCCCGCGTAGCCAAGAAGCCTGTCGCCCTCGCCAAGGGCGTCGAACTCAACGTCCAGCCGGAATCGATCAGCGTCAAGGGCCCGAAGGGCACCCTGAGCGTCGCCAAGCCGGCCGGCATCGAAGTCAAGATCGAGGACGGCAGTGCGCTGCTGTCCGCCAACGACCCGGCCCTGGTGCCGCTGGCCGGCACCCTGCGCGCGATCGTCGCGAACATGGTGCAGGGCGTGAGCGCCGGCTTCGAGCGCAAGCTCGAGCTGGTCGGCGTCGGTTACCGCGCCGCCGCCCAGGGCAAGGACCTGAACCTCTCGCTCGGGTACTCGCACCCGGTCGTGTTCAAGGCGCCGGAAGGCATCACCATCACCACGCCGACCCAGACCGAGATCGTGGTCGCGGGCGCCGACAAGCAGCTGGTGGGTGAAGTCGCCGCCAAGATCCGCGGCTACCGTCCGCCGGAGCCCTACAAGGGCAAGGGCGTGAAGTACGCCGGCGAAAACATCATCCGCAAGGAAGCCAAGAAGGCCTAAGCGGGCTTTCAGCTTCCGGAGAAGAAGACCATGGAAAAGAAGATCGCCCGCCTGCGTCGCGCCAAGTCGACCCGTGCCCACATCCGCGAACTCGGTGTGCCGCGCCTGTCGGTGCTGCGCACCGGCCAGCACCTGTACGCCCAGCTGTTCACCGCCGACGGTTCCAAGGTGCTGGCTTCGGCCTCCACCCTGCAGGCCGACGTCAAGGACGGCCTGAAGAACGGCAAGAATGCCGACGCGGCCGCCAAGGTCGGTCGCGTGATCGCCGAGCGCGCCAAGGCCGCCGGCGTCGAGAAGATCGCGTTCGACCGCTCGGGCTACCGCTACCACGGCCGCGTCAAGGCCCTGGCGGAAGCCGCCCGCGAGGCCGGCCTGCAGTTCTGATCCCGAGCGCCCTGGGGCATCGTCCCCATGGCGTGGGCTCGCCCCTGGCGATGCCCGCTCGCCGATGCGAGGTGCATCGGGCGCCGGTGCCGGTTGCGGCCACGGCGATCCACCCGCGGTAATCCACAACGATAAGCGGCGACGCCGCAATTCCCTCAATCCAAGAGATATCGAAATGGCAGAGCAACGCGAATCCCGCGGCCGCGATCGCGGTCCCCGCGAGGAGAAAGTCGACGATGGCATGATCGAGAAGCTGATCGCGGTCAACCGCGTCAGCAAGACGGTCAAGGGTGGTCGCCAGTTCACCTTCACCGCGCTGACGGTCGTCGGCGACGGCGGCGGCAAGGTCGGCTTCGGCTATGGCAAGGCGCGCGAAGTGCCGGTCGCCATCCAGAAGTCGATGGAAGGCGCGCGCAAGAACATGCGCACCGTCGACCTCAACAACGGCACCCTGTTCCACGCGGTGAAGGCCGGCCACGGCGCGGCACGCGTGTTCATGCAGCCGGCCTCGGAAGGTACCGGCGTGATCGCCGGCGGCGCGATGCGCGCCGTGCTGGAAGCGGTGGGCGTCAAGAACGTGCTGGCCAAGGCGGTCGGTTCGCGCAACCCGATCAACCTGGTCCGCGCCACGGTCAAGGGCCTCGAGGCGATGCATTCGCCGGCCAAGATCGCGGCCAAGCGCGGCAAGAAGGTGGAGGACCTGATCAATGGCTAACGAAGGCAAGACCATCAAGGTCCGTCTGGTCAAAGGCCTGCGCGGCACCCAGTCGCGCCACCGCCTGTCGGTGAAGGCGCTCGGCCTGGGCAAGCTCAACAGCGTCCGCGAGCTGAAGGACAGCCCCCAGGTGCGTGGCCTGATCAACCAGCTGCATTACCTGGTCAAGGTCGAGGAGTAATTCGATGAAGATGAACACGCTCAGCCCCGCCGAGGGCGCCCGCCAGATGGCGAAGCGCGTCGGCCGCGGCATTGGTTCCGGCCTCGGCAAGACCTGCGGCCGCGGCCACAAGGGTTCGTTCGCGCGCGCCGGCAAGGGCAAGATCAAGGCCGGCTTCGAAGGCGGCCAGATGCCCATGCAGCGCCGCCTGCCGAAGATCGGCTTCGCCTCGAAGCTGGCCGGCGACACCGCCGAAGTGCTGCTGTACAAGCTCGACAGCCTGCCCGCGGGCGACGTCGACTTCGCCGCGCTGCGCGCGGCCAAGCTGGTGCCGAGCACCGCGAAGCGCGCCAAGGTCGTCGCCAAGGGCGAAGTGACCAAGGCCTTCGTGCTGAAGGGCATCGCCGCGACCGCCGGCGCCAAGGCCGCGATCGAGGCCGCCGGCGGCAAGCTGGCGGAGTAAGCCGGGCATGTCGCGAACCGCGGATGCGTTGTCCGGCCTGGCCGGTGCGGGCAAGTTCACCGAACTTCGCTCGCGCCTGCTGTTCGTCCTCGGGGCGTTGATCGTCTACCGCATCGGGTGCTTCATCCCGGTGCCGGGCGTCAACCCCGAGGCGATGCTGCAGCTGATGGAATCCCAGAAGGGCACGATCGTGGACATGTTCAACATGTTCTCGGGCGGCGCCCTGCATCGCTTCAGCATCTTCGCGCTGAACGTGGTGCCCTACATCTCGGCGTCGATCGTGGTCCAGCTGATGACCCAGATCCTGCCGAGCTGGAAGGCGATGTCCAAGGAAGGCGAGTCCGGCCGCCGCAAGATCACCCAGTACTCGCGCTACGGCGCGGTCTTCCTGGCGATCTTCCAGGCCGCCGGCATCGCGATCGCGCTGCAGAACCAGGGTGCCGGCAGCGGCATCCCGGTGGTGTACAACCCGGGCCCGGGCTTCGTGATGACCGCGGTGGTCTCGCTGACCGCCGGCACCATGTTCCTGATGTGGCTGGGCGAGCAGGTGACCGAGCGCGGCATCGGCAACGGCGTCTCGCTGATCATCTTCTCCGGCATCGTCGCCGGCCTGCCGGGCGCGGTGCTCAACACCCTGCAGCAGGCCAACAGCGGCGACATGCAGTGGATCACCGTGTTCTTCATCCTGGCGATCGTGCTGGCCTTCACCTGGTTCGTGGTGTTCATGGAACGCGGCCAGCGCCGCATCACCGTGAACTACGCGCGTCGCCAAGGTGGCCGCGGTGCCTACATGAACCAGAGCTCGTTCCTGCCGCTCAAGCTCAACATGTCGGGCGTGATCCCGCCGATCTTCGCGTCGTCGATCATCATGTTCCCGGCCACGGCGTCGACGTGGTTCGGCCAGTCCGGCAGTTCGGCCACGACGTGGCTGCAGAAGGTCAGCCAGATGCTGTCGCCGGGCGAGCCGCTGCACATGATCCTGTACGCCGGCCTGATCATCGGCTTCGCCTTCTTCTACACCGCGCTGGTCTTCAATTCGCAGGAGACCGCCGACAACCTGAAGAAGTCGGGCGCGCTGATCCCGGGCATCCGGCCGGGCAAGGCGACGGCGGACTACATCGACGGCGTGCTGACCCGGCTGACGGGCGCCGGCGCGGCCTACCTGGTGCTGGTCTGCCTGTTGCCTGAAGTGATGCGGACGCAGCTGGGCACGTCGTTCTATTTCGGTGGCACGTCGCTGCTGATCGTGGTGGTCGTGGTGATGGACTTCATCGCCCAGATCCAGGCCCACCTGATGTCGCACCAGTACGAGAGCCTGCTGAAGAAGGCGAACCTGAAGGGCGGCAACCGCACGCGCTGAGCGCGAGCACGCCGCACGACCGCCGGGCTGGAGGCCTGGCGGGGATCCCGCGGGATCCGAACCGGGGCCGGGATGGCCACGAACAAGCGCCGGCGCGGAACACACGCGTCCGCACGGCAAATGGGCGACCTGCGCAGCGGTTCCGGGCGCAGGTGGCCAGGGACCGATCCCCGCGCAAGAGGAGCGCGGGGGCAGGGTGGGGCGCAAGCCCGGCCACTGCCAGTCCCCGGCCATCGCCGGAGCATGGGCACACTCCCCATGCCGGGTCTCGACCCTCGGGCCGGGACTTCCTGAACAGCCGGAACCCTGCTAAAATTTCATGTTCCCTGCGTCGGATCGAGAGATACGACGCGATTTCGTCATCGGAGATCGCCTTATGGCGCGTATTGCGGGCGTCAACCTGCCTGCCCAGAAGCACGTCTGGGTCGGGCTGCAAAGCATCTACGGCATTGGCCGTACCCGTTCCAAGCAGGTGTGCGAATCGGCCGGCGTGAATTCGTCGACCAAGATCCGCGACCTGTCCGAGCCGGAAGTCGAGCGCCTGCGCGCCGAAGTCGGCAAGTTCATCGTCGAGGGCGACCTGCGTCGCGAAGTCGGCATGGCGATCAAGCGCCTGATGGACCTGGGCTGCTACCGCGGCCTGCGCCATCGTCGCGGCCTGCCGCTGCGTGGCCAGCGCACCCGGACCAATGCGCGCACCCGCAAGGGCCCGCGCAAGGCCATCAAGAAGTAAGGAACCCAGACCATGGCCAAGCCGGCTGCAGCCTCCAAGACCAAGAAGAAGGTCAAGCGCATCGTCACCGACGGCATCGCGCACGTCCACGCTTCGTTCAACAACACGATCGTCACCATCACCGACCGCCAGGGCAACGCGCTGAGCTGGGCGACCTCGGGCGGCGCGGGTTTCCGCGGTTCGCGCAAGTCGACCCCGTTCGCCGCGCAGGTCGCCGCCGAGAAGGCCGGCAAGGCCGCGCTCGACTACGGCGTGAAGGCGCTGGAAGTGCGCATCAAGGGCCCGGGTCCGGGTCGCGAGTCCGCCGTCCGTTCGTTGAACAACGTCGGGTACAAGATCCTCAACATCATCGACGTGACGCCGATCCCGCACAACGGGTGCCGTCCGCCGAAGAAGCGTCGCGTCTGACGCGCAGGAGCACCAGAACATGGCTCGTTATATCGGTCCCACCTGCAAGCTCGCGCGCCGCGAAGGCGCCGACCTGTCGCTGAAGTCCCCGGCCCGCGCGCTGGATTCCAAGTGCAAGCTGGAGCAGAAGCCCGGCCAGCACGGTCCCACCGCGCGCAAGGGCAAGCTGTCCGACTACGCCACCCAGCTGCGCGAGAAGCAGAAGGTCAAGCGCATCTACGGCTTGCTGGAGCGCCAGTTCCGCAACTACTACAAGAAGGCCGCGACCAAGAAGGGCAACACCGGCGAGAACCTCCTGCAGATGCTGGAGACCCGCCTGGACAACGTCGTCTACCGCATGGGCTTCGCCGTCACCCGTCCGGCCGCGCGCCAGCTGGTCAGCCACCGCGGCGTGACCGTGAACGGCAAGTCGGTCAACCTGCCGTCGTACGCCGTCAAGGCCGGCGACGCGATCGCGCTGTCGGAGAAGGCCAAGACGCAGTTGCGCGTCAAGGAATCGCTGACCGTGTCCCAGCAGATGGACCTGTCGCCGTCGTGGGTCGAAGTCGACGCCGACAAGTTCAGTGGCGTGTTCAAGGCGGTGCCTGATCGCGCCGACCTGCCGGCCGACATCAACGAAGCGCTGATCGTCGAGCTGTACTCGAAGTAAGCCATTGCCACCGGCCCGCGCTTTCCCCGGCGCGGGCCAACGGGAGACACCACGAATGACGGTTACCGCCACCCAAGTGCTGCGTCCGCGCGGCCCGCAGATCGAGCGCATCACCGACAACCGCGCCAAGGTCGTGATCGAGCCGCTCGAGCGCGGTTATGGCCACACCCTGGGCAACGCCCTGCGCCGCGTGCTGCTGTCCTCGATCCCGGGCTTCGCGATCACCGAAGTCGAGATCGACGGCGTGCTGCACGAGTACACCACGGTCGAGGGCCTGCAGGAGGACGTGCTCGAAGTCCTGCTGAACCTCAAGGACGTCGCCATCCGCATGCACAACGGCGACAGCGACACCCTGGAGCTGAAGAAGCAGGGCCCGGGCATCGTCACCGCCGGCGACATCAAGACCAGCCACAACGTCGAGGTCCTGAACCCCGGCCACGTGATCGCCAACCTGACCAAGGACGTGGCGCTGAACATGCGCCTGACCATCAGCCGCGGCTACGGCTACCAGCCGGCCGCCGCGCGCCGCCGCCCGGACGAGGAAACCCGCGCGATCGGCAAGCTGGTGCTCGACGCCTCGTTCTCGCCGGTCCGCCGCGTCGCGTACGCGGTGGAAGCCGCGCGCGTCGAGCAGCGCACCGACCTGGACAAGCTGGTGCTCGACATCGAGACCAACGGCACCATCGACGCCGAGGAAGCCGTGCGCACCGCCGCCGACATCCTCAGCGACCAGCTGTCGGTGTTCGGCGACTTCACCCACCGCGACCGCGGTGCGGCCAAGCCGGCGGCGAGCGGCGTGGATCCGGTGCTGCTGCGCCCGATCGACGACCTCGAGCTGACCGTGCGCTCGGCCAACTGCCTGAAGGCCGAGAGCATCTACTACATCGGCGACCTGATCCAGAAGACCGAGGTCGAGCTGCTCAAGACCCCGAACCTGGGCAAGAAGTCGCTCACCGAGATCAAGGAAGTCCTCGCCCAGCGCGGCCTTTCGCTCGGGATGAAGCTCGAGAACTGGCCGCCGGCGGGCATTTCCGCCCACGGCATGCTCGGCTGAGCAAGACGGTCCCGGCCCGCAGCGATGCGGGCCGGCCCGGCGACACCGCACCACCACCGCCGACGGACGACACGTCCGCGGCATGACCGGCAAGGGATGCCGGCACGGGCCACCCGCAGTCCACCGCCCGCTCCGACGGGCACCCGCCAGGATGGCGACAGCGAACCTCAACGCCACACCATTACCTTCGTAAGGAATTCCCGCCATGCGCCACCAGAAAGCCGGCCGCAAGTTCAACCGCACCAGCGCCCACCGCCAGGTCATGTTCTCGAACATGGCGGCCTCACTGTTCAAGCACGAAGTCATCCGCACCACCCTGCCGAAGGCCAAGGAACTGCGCCGCGTCGCGGAGCCGCTGATCACCCTGGCCAAGACCGACGGCGTGGCCAATCGCCGCCTCGCGTTCGCGCGACTGCGCGACAAGGAAGCGGTGGGCACCCTGTTCACCATCCTGGGCCCGCGCTACGCGCAGCGTCCGGGTGGCTACATGCGCATCCTGAAGTGCGGCTTCCGTGCCGGCGACAACGCGCCGATGGCGTACGTCGAGCTGGTCGATCGCCCGCAGGCCGCCGAGTAATCGCGACCGCCAGCGGTATGTCGAAAGGCCCCGGGACCTCCCGGGGTTTTTCGTTTGCGCCGCGTGCACGATAATCGGCGATCCCTCCCTGCAGGCGCGTCGATGAATCCGTTCCGCTGGTCGTTCCGCTCCCAGTTCCTGCTCGGCTTCGTGGCGTGCGCGTCGTTGATCGGCTACGCGCTGTACGTGCAGTTCGTGCAGCAACTGATGCCGTGCCCGTTCTGCATCTTCCAGCGCATCTGCTTCGCGGTGCTTGGCCTGGTGTTCCTGTTCGGCGCCCTGCATTCGCCACGCGCCGCCGGGACGCGCAAGGCCTGGGGCCTGGCCGCCCTGGCCGCCGCCGCGGCGGGCATGGGCTATGCCGGCCGCCATGCGTGGGTGCAGTTGCACCCGCCGGAATTGCCGAGCTGCGGGCCTGGCTTGAACTTCATGATCGAGCAGCATTCCTGGCTCGGTGCGGCCCGGCAGGTGCTGATGGCGACCGGCGACTGCAGCAACATCGACTGGCAGTTCCTGGGGTTGACCATGCCGATGTGGTCGCTGGTGTGGTTCATCGGGCTCGCGATCTGGGCCTTGCAGGCGGGATTCCGCCGGCGCAACACGCACCGCTTCCATCGCTGACCGTTCCAGCGGTAACGGTTGCAGGGGGCGGGCTGCCGGCGGATGATGCGATGCACCATCCCGCGTTGGAACCCCGCATGTCGCCTGCCTCGCCGTTGCCCGTGATGCCCGCTTCCGCCGATGCCGCCTGGGCGCCGGACAGCTGGCGCTCGCGGCCGGCGCTGCAGCTGCCCCACTATCCCGACGCCGAGGCCTTGGCATCGGCGCAGGACGAGTTGCGCAACCTCCCGCCGCTGGTGACCTCGTGGGAGATCCTCGCGCTCAAGCGCCAGCTGGCGCAGGCGCAGGCCGGCGAACGCTTCGTGCTGCAGGGCGGCGATTGCGCCGAGAGTTTCGCCGAGTGCAATTCCTCGGTGATCTCGAACCGCCTGAAGGTGCTGCTGCAGATGAGCCTGGTGCTCGTCCACGGCCTGAAGCTGCCGGTCGTGCGCGTGGGCCGCTTCGCGGGCCAGTACGCCAAGCCGCGTTCGGCCGACACCGAAACCATCGATGGCGTCACCCTGCCGTGCTATCGCGGCGACATGGTCAACGCACCCGCGTTCACCGAAGCCGCACGCATCCCGGATCCGCGCCGCATGGTCCGCGCGCATGCGCGCTCCGCGATGACCATGAACTTCGTGCGTGCGCTGATCGATGGAGGCTTCGCCGACCTCCACCACCCCGAGTACTGGGACCTTGCGTGGGTCGGGCATGCGCCACTGGCGCACGAGTACCAGCGCATGGTGGGCGCGATCGGCGACGCCGTGCGCTTCATGGAGACCCTCGCCGGCGGCCAGGTCCACAACATCAACCGGGTCGACTTCTACACCTCGCACGAGGCCCTGCTGCTCCCCTACGAGGAAACCCAGACCCGCCAGGTCCCGCGCCAGCATGGCTGGTTCAACCTGTCGACCCACTATCCGTGGATCGGCATGCGCACGGCGGCGCTGGAGGGCGCGCACCTCGAGTACTTCCGCGGCATCCGCAACCCGATCGCGGTGAAGGTCGGGCCGTCGGTGGCCCCCGACCAGCTGCTGCGCCTGATCGACGTGCTGAACCCGGACGACGAGCCCGGGCGGCTGGCCTTCATCCACCGGATGAGCGCCGGCAGCATCGCGTCCAAGCTGCCGCCGCTGCTCGACGCGGTGAAGCGCGACGGGCGCCGGATCCTGTGGATCTGCGATCCCATGCACGGGAATACCGAGTCGACCAGCAACGGTTACAAGACGCGGCGCTTCGACAACATCCGCAGCGAGCTGGAGCAGGCGTTCGACCTCCATGCCGCCGCCGGGACCCGGCTGGGCGGCGTGCACCTCGAGCTCACCGGCGAGAACGTGACCGAATGCCTCGGCGGCGCGCGCGAACTCACCGAGCTCGACCTCAAGCGCGCCTACCGGACCACGGTCGACCCGCGCCTGAACTACGAGCAGGCGCTGGAGATCGCCATGCTCATCGTGCGCAAGCGCGGGCAGATCGCCGGCTGAGTCACTTCGCCGGCGCGATCTCGATCGTCGGCAGCAGGCGCGGCGGCTTGCGCGCCTTGCTCGCCTGCTCGTAGGCGTAGGCGAGTTCGACCAGCCGCGGCTCGCTCCATGCGGTGCCCATGAACACGATGCCGACCGGCAGTCCGTGCACGTCGCCCATCGGCACGGTGATGCTCGGGTAGCGGGCGACCGCGGCCGCGCCGTAGCCGGCGCCAGTGAAGTGGTCGGCGTTGACCGGATCGGTGGGCCAGGCGGGCGACATCGCCGGTGCCACCAGCGCATCCAGCTGTTGCGCCTTCAGTGCGGCATCGATGCCCTCGGGTCCGGCCAGGCGACGCGCCTTGTCGCGTGCGGCGATGTACGCAGGTTCGGTCAGCGGCCCCTTGGCCTGCGCCTGCTCGAAGATCTCCTGGCCGAAGAAGCGCATTTCCTCCACTGCGTGCGCCTTGTTGAACTCGATCAGCGCGGCCAGCGATGCATGCGGCGCGCCGCTCTCGGCGAGGTAACGGTCCAAGCCGTCCTTGAACTCGTACAGCAGCACCTGGTACTCGTCCGCGTCCCACTGGCCGAGGGTCGGGATCTCCGCGTCCACCACCGTCGCGCCAGCCGCCTTGAGCGCCGCGATCGCGCGTTCCATCGCGGCATCGGTGTCCGGCTGGTAGCCCATCAGCTTGCGCACCACGCCGATCCGGGCGCCCTTCAGTCCATCGGCCTTGAGGTGGGCGCTGTAATCGATCGGGGTGGGATCGGTGCGCTCGCCCGCGGCGGGATCGGCGGGGTCCGGCGATGCGATCGCGGTGAGCAGGGCGGCGGCGTCTGCCACGTTGCGGGTCATCGGGCCGGCGGTGTCCTGCGAGACCGAGATCGGGATGATCCCGCTGCGGCTGACCAGGCCTACCGTCGGCTTGATGCCGACCAGGCCGGCGACCGCAGACGGGCAGATGATGCTGCCGTCGGTCTCGGTGCCGATGCCGACCGCGGCGAGGTTGGCCGCGATCGCGCTGCCGGTGCCGGCGCTGGAGCCGCACGGGTTGCGGTCGAGCGCGTACGGGTTGCGGGTCTGCCCGCCGCGGCCGCTCCAGCCCGAGCTGGAACGGGTGGAACGGAAGTTCGCCCATTCCGACAGGTTGGTCTTGCCCAGCACCACCGCGCCGGCCTCGCGCAGCTTGCGCACCAGGAACGCATCGGCCTTGGGGTGGTGCTCGGCAAGGGCGAGCGAGCCCGCGGAGTTGGCCATCGGCAGCGCGTCGATGTTGTCCTTGAGCAGCACCGGGATGCCGTGCAGCGGGCCGCGGACCTTGCCGGTCTTGCGCTCGGCGTCGAGCGCGTCGGCGTCCTTCAGTGCGTCCGGATTGAGCTCGATGACCGCATTGAGCGTCGGGCCGGCATCGTCGATCGCGGCGATGCGGTCGAGGTAGGCCTGGGTGAGCGCCCGGCTGGTGAGGCTGCCGGCCTGCATCTTCGCCTGGAGGTCGGCGATGCCGGCTTCTTCATGGGCGAAGGCGGCCTGCGCATCGGGCGCGGCGCTTGTGCCGGCCGGTGTCGCGGCGCCCGGCGCGGGCGTTTGCTGGCAGGCGGCGAGGAGGGCGGCGGCGATCGCGAGCGGCAACAGGCGCATGCAGGAAGTCCCGTGGGAAAGCGCGCAGCATCGCGCCTCTCCCGCGGGTCGGCAACTCAGTGGCGGCGGCGCACCCGCAGGTCGCGCGCCAGCACCCAGACCACCACCAGGTTGATCGCCACCACCAGCGCCTCCAGCCAGTGCCGATGGGTGGCGAAGGCGTAGAGGTCGAACGGCAGGTAGGCGGCGGCGGTGAGGCAGCCCAGCCACGATGCCCACGCCTTGGCACGCCACAGGCCCCAGCCTTCGGCGAGGTGGAGGAGGCCGTACAGCGCGGCGACCAGTGCCGCCAGGTGCACCGAGCCAGGGTTGATGGCATGCGCCAGCCAGGCCATCGCGCCGTGGTCGGGGTCGAGCTGGAACTTCGCGATCATTGCGTGCACCGCGCGTTGCAGCGGCGCCGGGCCGAGCAGTTCCAGCCCGCTCGCGGCGAGCAGTGCCAGCGCGCCCTTGGCGGCCTCGATCAGCGCGATCACGTGCAGCCCGGGATGGGCGTGCGGATCCGGGTTGTAGTGGCCCTGGCTCATGCGTCCTGCACCGGGCCGGCGAGCGCCCACGATTGCAACGAGGTGTAGCCGCGCGGGGCGGTCTGCAAGAGGTGGATGCGGTCGATGTTCAGCGGGTGGGATGCCGACGCTTGCGCCGGTTGCGGCGGGGCGTCGCGGGTGGGCAGGTAGGCCAGGGTGACGTGCGGTCGCAGCGCGCGGCCCTCGGCAGGCAGCCCGCAGGTGCGCACGGCGTGCTCGAGGTCGGCGTGCAGCTGCCGCAACGGTGCGGGGCAGGACAGCAGCGCGACCAGCACCTTCGCGCCCGGCCAGTACTGCGCCTGCTCGAGGGCGATCGTGAACCGGCCATGCGCGGCCGCCACCGCGGCCACCGACGCCTCGACCGCATCGCGCCGTCGCGGTGACAGCGACTCGCCGAGGTAGCGCAGCGTGCAATGCCACTGCGCCGGGAGGCGCCATTGGTGGCGGGGCGCGTCCGCCGGCAGCGCGGCGGCGAGCCCATCGCGCATGTCGCCCAGCACGGCCTGGGCGGCTGCATCCGGCATCCAGCCCAGGAACACGCTCACCGGCGATCCCGCCCGGTCAGCCGGCGCGGCTGGCGCGCTTGCGGTCGCTCTCGGTCAGCAGCTTCTTGCGCAGGCGGATTTCCTTCGGGGTGATCTCGACCAGCTCGTCGTCGTCGATGAAGTCCAGCGCCTGCTCCAGGGTGAACTTGGTCGCCGGGGTCAGCTGGATCGCGTCGTCCTTGCCGGAAGCGCGCATGTTGGTCAGCGGCTTGGTCTTGATTGCGTTGACCGTGAGGTCGTTGTCCTTGCTGTGGATGCCGACCAGTTGGCCTTCGTAGACCTGGTCGCCTTCGGCGGCGAACAGCTTGCCGCGCTCCTGCAGCGGGCCGAGCGAATAGGCCGGGGTGGCGCCCGCAGCATTGGCGATCATCACGCCGTTGAGGCGCTTGGCGATCGGGCCGGTTTCCTTCGGGCCGTAGCGGTCGAACACGTGGAACAGCAGGCCCGACCCCTGGGTCAGGGTCTTGAATTCGTTCTGGAACCCGATCAGGCCGCGGGCGGGGATTTCGTAATCCAGGCGCACCCGGCCCTTGCCGTCGGGCTCCATGTTCTTCAGCTGCGCCTTGCGGATACCCAGCTTCTCCATCACGCCGCCCTGGTGGTTTTCCTCGACGTCGACGACGAGCTGCTCGATCGGCTCCATCAGCTGGCCGTCGATTTCCTTGATGATCACCTCGGGGCGCGACACCGCCAGCTCGAAGCCCTCGCGACGCATGTTCTCGATCAGCACCGACAGGTGCAGCTCGCCGCGGCCGCTGACCAGGAACTTGTCGGCGTCCTCCAGTTGTTCGACCTTGAGCGCCACGTTGTGCACGGTCTCGCGGTCCAGCCGGTCCTTGAGCTGGCGGCTGGTCAGGAACTTGCCGCCGGACAGGTCCTTGTTGCCGGCGAACGGCGAATTGTTGACCTGGAACGTCATCGAGATGGTCGGTTCGTCCACGGTCAGCGCCGGCAGCGCCTCCGGATGGTCGACCGCGCAGATGGTGTCGGAGATGCCGATGTCGGCGATGCCGGAGATGGCCACGATGTCGCCAGCCTCCGCGGTCTCCTGCTCGATCCGCTCCAGGCCCATGAAGCCGAGCACCTGCAGGACCTTGCCCTGACGCTTCTTGCCCTCGCGGTCGATCACCGTGACCGGCATGTTGCGCTTGAGGGTGCCGCGCTGGATGCGGCCGATGCCGATCACGCCGACGAAATTGTTGTAGTCCAGCTGGCTGATGCGCATCTGGAACGGACCGTCCTTGGCCACCGGCGGGGCCGGCACGTGCTGCATGATCGCCTCGTACAGCGGCGTCATGTCGCCCTCGCGGACGCTGTCGTCCAGGCTGGCGAAGCCGTGCAGCGCCGACGCGTAGACGATCGGGAAGTCGAGCTGCTCGTTGGTCGCGCCGAGCTTGTCGAACAGGTCGAACACCTGGTCGATCACCCAGTCGGGGCGCGCCCCCGGGCGGTCGATCTTGTTGACCACCACGATCGGGCGGAAGCCCATCGCGAACGCCTTCTGGGTCACGAAGCGCGTCTGCGGCATGGGACCGTCCATGGCGTCGACCAGGATCAGCACCGAGTCCACCATCGACAGCACGCGCTCGACCTCGCCGCCGAAGTCGGCGTGCCCCGGGGTATCGACGATGTTGATGCGGTTGCCGCGCCAGGTGATGGCGGTGTTCTTGGCCAGGATGGTGATGCCGCGCTCCTTTTCCTGGTCGTTGCTGTCCATCACCCGCTCGGCCAGCACGGTGCGTTCGGACAGGGTGCCCGACTGCTTGAGCAGGCAGTCCACCAGGGTGGTCTTGCCGTGGTCGACGTGGGCGACGATGGCGATGTTGCGGAGGCGTTCGATGGAATTGGATGCGGACATGCGGAAGGGGCCGCGCGCGTGGGGGCGGCCAGATGGCGGTTGGGGAACCCGGGATTATAGCCTGCCGGCGCGTTGATTTGCCTCAATGCGGCGTGACGGGAGCGGGCCGACACTGGCGACGACCCCAGAAGGAGACCCCGCATGATCCGTGAAGTGAGTGGCGACATCCTTTCCAGCCAGGCCCGGGCGATCGCCCACGGCGTGGCCCCGAACGACGACTTCCACACCGGCCTCGCCCTGTCCCTGCGCGAACACGCGCCGGCGCTGTACAAGGATTTCCGCCATTACTGCCAGTCCACCCACCCCAAGCCGGGCAGCCTGTGGACCTGGACCGGCGCCGACGGGCAGCGGGTGGTCAACCTGTTCACCCAGGAGCCGGCCGAGGGCCACCACGGCGGCAAGCCGGGCAAGGCCACCCTCGCCAACGTGCGGCATGCCCTGAAGGCGCTGCGCCACGAGGTCGAGCGCGAGGGCTTCGCCAGCCTGGCGCTGCCGCGGATCGCCACCGGCGTGGGCGGGCTGGAGTGGGACGAGGTCCGCCCGCTGGTCGAGGAATACCTCGGCGACCTGCCGATCCCGGTGCTGGTGTACACGACCTTCCATCCCGGCCAGGCCGCGGACGAAGGGCTCTAGGCGGCGTCCCGGGCGGGGCGTGTTACCGTGCGCGCCCCGATTCCGGACGGAGCATCCCGATGTCCCTGATTGCCCATTTCGATACCGACCGCGGCCCGATCCGCATCGAGCTGGCCGCCGACAAGGCGCCGCTGACCGTCGCCAACTTCGTCAACCTCGCCAAGCGCGGGTTCTACGACGGCCTCAACTTCCATCGGGTCATCGCCGACTTCATGGTCCAGGGCGGCTGCCCCGAAGGCTCCGGTCGCGGCGGTCCCGGCTACCGCTTCGAGGACGAAGCGAACAACGGCCTGCGCCACGAGCGCGGCGTGCTGTCGATGGCGAACGCCGGCCCCAACACCAACGGCAGCCAGTTCTTCATCACCCACGTGCCCTGCGGCTGGCTGGACGGCAAGCACACCGTGTTCGGCAAGGTGGTCGAGGGCCTGGACGTGGTGGACGCGGTCCGCCAGGGCGACCTGATCAAGTCGGTCAAGATCGAGGGCGACGCCGACGCCGTACTGGCCGCCAAGGCCGACCGCGTCGCCGAGTGGAACCGCATCCTCGCCGCCTGATCGCGGCACGCTGACCGCGTCGACCGCCGGCCGCGCCACGCGTGCCGGCGGCTGTCGCCGATGGCCCGGCGAACGGCCGAGAGCCGCGCCGGCCCTGCGTTTCGACCAAGGTCGCAGGGCGGCCGCGGGGATGCCCTGTGGTAACATCACGGGGCTGTTTCCCACGTCTCCGCCGCGCCTGCGCGGCCCGTCCCGAGGTTCCCCACGATGCCTCAGCTCGCCCGGCGCGTCGGTCGCGCCAAGCCCAGCGCCATCATGGCCGTCGCCGAAAAGGCCAAGCGCCTGAAGGCCGAAGGCCGCGACATCATCAGCTTCTCGATCGGCGTCCCCAACTTCCTGCCCGGCGAGCATGTCTACGCCGCCGCCCGCGAGGCGCTGGCCAAGGACAGCGGCCAGTACGGTAGCAACCGCGGCAGCGACCTGCTGCTGGACGCCTTCATCGCGCACATGGCGAAGATCGGCCTGACCGGCTACGGGCGGGTGAACTGCGCGACCGGCATCGGCGCCAAGCACGTCATCTACAACCTGGCCGAGGCCTTGCTGGACGAAGGCGACACCATCGCGTTCGCGGTGCCGTACTGGACCAGCTACATGGACATCGCGGAGATCGTCGGCGCCAAGGTCGACCTGCTGCCGTGCCCGCCGGAACAGGACTACAAGCTCACCCCCGCGCAGCTCGACGCCGCGCTGGCGCGCAAGCCCAAGGTGTTCCTGTTCAACAACCCGAACAACCCGACCGGCATGGCCTACACCGCCGCCGAGATCGATGCGCTGGCCGACGTCGTCGCGAAGTACCCCGATACCTGGATCATCACCGACGACATCTACAACCGGATGGTGTTCGACGGGATCGGCTACCGCAATTTCGTGCAGAGCCGCCCCGAGTTGCGCGACCGCGTGATCTTCATCGACTCGCTGTCCAAGACCTACGGCATGCCGGGCTGGCGCGTGGGCTTCCTGGCCGGTCCGGAGGCGGTGGCCTCGGCGGTCACCACCATGAACTCCAACCACATCACCAACATCCCCGAGATCGTCACCGCCGCGGCGATCGCCGCGCTGGACGGTCCGCAGGACGTGCCGACCGAAAAGTGCGCCGAGTTCCAGGCCAAGCGCGACCAGGTGATGGCGGTGATGGACGCCATCCCCGGCATCGTCTGCCCGAAGCCGCAGGGTGCGTTCTACGTGTTCCCCGACGTCAGCGCCTATTTCGGCAAGTCGCATGCGGGCAAGGTCGTCGCCAACGACGTCGACCTCTGCAACGCGCTGCTGGAGAGCAAGGGCGTGGCCTGCGTGCCGGGCTCGGCGTTCGGCGAGCCGCGCGCGCTGCGCATCAGCTACACCTGCCCGACCGCGCAGCTGGCCCCCGGCCTGGCGCGCTTCCGGGAATTCTTCGCCGAGTTGTCCTGACCCATTCCGCCGGCGCGGACGCCTGCCGCGCCTCCACACCCTCCAGGAGTCGCCCCCATGAAAGCCCCCGTCCGTGTCGCGGTCACCGGTGCCGCCGGCCAGATCGGTTACGCCCTGCTGTTCCGCATCGCCTCCGGCGAAATGCTGGGCAAGGACCAGCCGGTCATCCTGCAGATGCTCGAGCTGCCGCTCGACAAGGCGCAGGCCGCGCTGCGCGGCGTGATGATGGAGCTGGAGGACTGCGCGTTCCCGCTGCTGGCCGGCATGGTCGGCACCGATGACCCGGAGGTCGCGTTCAAGGACGCCGACTACGCCCTGCTGGTCGGTGCGCGTCCGCGCGGCCCGGGCATGGAGCGCAAGGACCTGCTGCTGGAGAACGCCAAGATCTTCACCGCCCAAGGCGCCGCGCTGAACAAGGTCGCCAGCCGCAACGTGAAGGTGCTGGTGGTCGGCAACCCGGCCAACACCAATGCCTACATCGCGATGAAGTCGGCGCCGGACCTGCCGGCCAAGAACTTCACCGCGATGCTGCGCCTGGACCACAACCGCGCGCTGTCGCAGCTGGCCAACAAGGCCGGCGTGGCAGTAGCCGACATCGAGAAGCTGGTCGTGTGGGGCAACCACAGCCCGACCATGTACCCGGACTACCGCTTCGCCACCGTCGGCGGCGCGTCGCTGAAGGACAAGATCGGCGACGCCGACTGGAACGCCAACACCTTCATCCCGACCGTGGGCAAGCGAGGCGCGGCGATCATCGAGGCGCGCGGCCTGTCGTCGGCGGCCTCGGCGGCCAATGCCGCGATCGACCACATGCGCGACTGGGCGCTGGGCACCGATGGCAAGTGGGTGACCATGGGCGTGCCGTCGGACGGCAGCTACGGCATCCCGGAAGGCGTGATGTACGGCGTGCCGGTGACCTGCGCGAACGGCGAGTACACCCGCATCGAGGGCCTGCCGGTGGACGACTTCAGCCGCGCCGCGATGGACAAGACCCTGGCCGAACTCGAGGAAGAGCGCGCGGGCGTCGCCCACCTGCTCTGACCCCTCCGCGCCATCCGCGTGGCAACCCGACGCCGGCCCCGAGCCGGCGTCGTTGCGTCGGGGCCCGGCGGTTACGACGAAGGTCTGAATGTGCGACGCCGGGCGCGGCGCTAGCCTAGTCGGCGACGCTGGGGAGGCCTGCGATGCGCTACGAAGAATTCCACCGCTGGTCGCTGGAGGATCCGGAGGGCTTCTGGGCCGAGCAGGCCAAGGCCATCCACTGGCATGTACCGCCGCAACGGATCCTGGACGACGACAACCCGCCGTTCCGCAAGTGGTTCGCCGGCGGCGAGACCAACCTCTGCCATAACGCGGTCGACCGCCACCTCGCGGAGCGCGGCGACCAGCTGGCCTTGGTCGCGATCTCCAGCGAGACCGGGGTGGCCCGCGAGATCACCTACCGCGAGCTGCACCGCGAGGTGAACGCCTTCGCCGCCAGCCTGGTCGAGCTCGGCGTGGGGCGTGGCGACCGCGTCGTCATCTACATGCCCAACATCGCCGAGGCGGTGTTCGCGATGCTGGCCTGCGCGCGCATCGGCGCGATCCACTCGGTGGTGTTCGGCGGGTTCGCCGCGCACAACCTCGCGCTGCGGATCGACGACGCGGAGCCGGCCTTGCTGGTCTGCGCCGACGCCGGCATGCGCGGCGGCAAGGTGATCCCGTACAAGCCGCTGGTCGACGCCGCGCTGGCCGAAGCCGCCTCGCCGCCGCCGCGCGTGCTGGTCGTGGATCGCGGCCTGGACCCGGGCATGGCGCGCGTCGAGGGCCGCGACATCGATTACGCGCCGCTGCGTGAACGCCACCTCGGCAGCGAGGTCCCGGTGGCGTGGCTGGAGTCGAACGAACCCAGCTACCTGCTCTACACCAGCGGCACCACCGGCAAGCCCAAGGGCGTGCAGCGCGATGTCGGCGGGCACGCGGTGGCGCTGGCGCTGTCGATGTGGGCGATCTACGACATCCGCCCCGGGCAGGTCATGTTCTCCACCTCCGACGTGGGCTGGGCGGTCGGGCATTCGTACAACGTGTACGGGCCGCTGATCGCCGGCGCCACCTCGATCCTCTACGAGGGTTTGCCGACCTCGCCGGACGCGGGCGTGTGGTGGCGGATCTGCGAGACCTACGGCGTGCGCACGATGTTCTCCTCACCGACCGCGGTGCGCGTGCTGAAGAAGCAGGACGAGGCCTGGCTCAAGCGCTACGACCTGTCGAAGTTCCAGTGGTTGTTCCTCGCCGGCGAACCGCTGGACGAGCCGACCGCGCGCTGGATCACCGACGGACTGGGCAAGACGGTGATCGACAACTACTGGCAGACCGAGACCGGCTGGCCGGTGCTGTGCCTGATGCCGGGCGTGGAGCTCAAGCCGGTGAAGTTCGGTTCCCCCGGGCTGCCCGCGCCGGGCTACCGGCTGCGGGTGATCAACGAGGTCACCGGCGAGGACGCGCCGGCGGGCGAAAAGGGCGTGCTGGTGATCGAGCCGCCGATGCCGCCGGGCTGCCTGACCACCGTGTGGCGCAACGACGCCCGCTTCCTCGCCAGCTATTTCGGCCACTTCAAGGACCTGCTGTATTCCTCGCTGGACTGGGCGATCCGCGACGAGGACGGCTACACCTTCATCCTCGGCCGCACCGACGACGTGATCAACGTGGCCGGCCATCGCCTCGGCACGCGCGAAATCGAGGAAGCGGTAGCCAGCCACCCGGCGGTCGCCGAGGCAGCGGTGGTCGGTGTGCAGGACGACCTGAAGGGACAGGTGCCGATCGTGTTCGCCACCCTGAAGGCCGCGGGCAGCGACCCCG
>ERZ1645192.772-NODE-772-length-26739-cov-22.708739_pt1 | contig 26739 bp, 17 predicted proteins | sample MGYA00575354_ERZ1645192 | MGnify/ENA primary metagenome ERZ1645192 (study PRJEB40844, sample SAMN11349763) | freshwater sediment metagenome | isolation source: river sediment | host: Sediment | place: India: Faizupur Khadar , New Delhi | collected 2017-02-21 ... | reverse complement strand
CCCTGACCTTCAGCAAAAACATCAACAAGCTGGTCAAGTTCTCCAATGAGGAGTTTACCTCCAAATATGTGGAGATCGGTTGGCTGGGAGGCGCATTCCCGCTTAACTGCCAACGGCTTGAAGAGGGACAACCCATCGGTACCTTCTATGGCCCTGTGTGGCTGGGAGTGGACGAAAGCGGTCACGACAAGTTCAAAAACCAGGACCCGGTCGGCCACGTGAGTCCCGACAAATGGGAAGAGATCGGCAATGCCAATCCTTTCTGTATGTTGGGCTGGAGCAATACCTTCAAGTATCGCCAATGGGATCTCAACTTCGCGCTGCGTGCGCAGATCGGAGGGGATGTCCTCAACATGTACCGGCTATATTACGAAAACTGGCAAAGCCTGGGGAGGAACATTGTCCACTCACAACTGGATAATCCCGATTTCATCGGTACCGGCCAGTATTCATCGAAATACGTGGAAGATGCCTCTTTCCTCAAACTCGACAACATTACCCTGGGTTACAATTTCCCAAAAATATGCAAGTACATCTCCAACCTGAGGATTTTCGCCACGGCCCAGAATGTTTTTTGCATTACCGGCTATAAAGGGCTCGATCCCGAAGTGAGCCTGAGCGGCCTGACTCCGGGCATTGAGTACCTTTACTACTATCCTAAAACCACCACCATTACCCTGGGGGTTAATCTTGCTTTTTAATGATGAAAAGAAATAAATGATCCATGAAAACAAGTAGATTTTCCATCCTGATCCCGGCCATAACCCTGATGCTGACCCTTTTTTCCTGTACCAACCTGGAAGAAAAGGTCTATTCGGATATTCCGCTCGATGACTTTTTCCACACCGAGAAAGATGTCCTGATGAATGCCGGAAGGGCTTACACCAAATTACAGAAATTTCCGGAAGAATTCAGTCTCTGGACGCTCGATGAGATGGCCTCCGATGTGATGGTAGCCCCGGCGCGTGATGATGGTTTCGTGTGGGACAACGGGCGCTGGAACGAGATCCAGAAACACCAGCTCACCCCTACCAATAAAATTCTGACCCTGGCCTGGGGCTTCGTGTTCGAAGGGATCAGCGCCTGCAACGAAGTGATCTATGAAACCGAACAATCGACCATCACCTTCCCCGAAAAAGAGCGGGTTGTTTCAGAAATAAAAATTCTGAGGGCCTATTTTTATTACCTGGCCATCGATAACTGGGGCAACATCCCCTTTACGGTTGACTACACCGATAAGGAGTTGCCGGTACAAAAAAACCGACAGTATGTATTCCAATACATTGAGAGCGAAATCCTTGCCAACATCGATAAATTGCAGGACCAGCCCACTGCCGATTATTACGGAAGGGTTACAAAAGGAGTAGCTTACACCCTGTTAGCCAAATTGTACCTGAATGCCCAGGAGTGGATCGGTGAAAACAAATTTGAAGCCGCCGTTGCCGCCTGCGACCAGGTGATCGCATTGAATGCCTACATGATTGAGGACAATTATTTCGACAATTTCGCCGTCCACAACGAGAACAGCCGGGAGAACATTTTTGTCATCCCGATGAATTCGATCTTTACCAAAGACCGTTTTTACTGGTACACCCTGTCATTGAATGACGCCAGCCGTACCACTTTTAATTTCAAAGGCGGGATGTGGGATGAATTTGTGATCCAGCCCGATTTTTATACCAAATATGCCGAAAATGATCTCCGAAGGAACAGTTTCCTGGTCGGACAACAAAAAGATAAGAACGGGGTTGATATCTACATTAAAAATGAGAGTACCGGTGAGATGGAGCCCTTTATCTATACTTATACCATCGACAATTACATGGCCAGAAAAAAATGGGAAGGCGCAAGGATTTGCAAATATGCTTACCAGGATGGGCTTGAGTATTATGTGACCGACATGGAAAACGATTTTGTGATTTTCCGCTATGCCGATGTGCTTTACACCAAACTGGAAGCGCTCTGGAGGCTGGGCAGGGCCGGGGAGATGATCACCGATGCAGGGTTGCAGAAGATCCGTACCCGTGCAGGGCTGGAACCGCTTCAGGTGGGTGATTTGACCAACGATGGTTTTTTGGATGAGCTGGGCCGGGAATTCGCCCTGGAGGTCCGCCGCCGGCAGGATATGATCCGTTTCGGTGAATGGGGAAAAGCATGGTGGAACAAACCCCCTTCGGGTCCCAATGCCAAACTCTTTCCCATCCCGCAAACAGTATTGAATTCTAATCACAACCTGGTGCAAAATCCTCAATAACAACAATGCCATGAAGCCTGCTGTCGCGGATCGCATTTGTAAAAATTTACTCATCACCGGTGTTTTGTCAGCCGGAATTTTACTGTCATCCTTTTCAGCCAAAGCATCGGGCGGTCAGTACCGTACCATCAGTGTGAAGACGTTGCATGACAAGATCGCGGCGGCGTGGATCGGGCAGATGGTCGGGAACATTTACGGACTTCCTCATGAAAACAAGTATGTCGCGGAACCGGGTCCCGAAAAATGGCCTTATGGCTATACCAAGAACCTTGACAAGCTGAAGAAATACAATGGCGCTTTTTCAGATGATGATACGGATGTAGAGTACATGTACGTGTTGCAAATGGAAAAGTGGGGGCCCGAACCGACCTATGCCCGGCTGAGGGATGCCTGGATGTACCATATCCGCGACCGGGTATGGCTGGCCAACCGGGGGGCTTTGGGACTGATGCACTTTGGATACACCCCGCCTTTTACCGGTAGCAAAATGCTGAATCCCCACTGGTACCAGATCGACCCGCAACTCATCAATGAAGTTTGGGCCTTTACTGCTCCGGGAATGGTGAATTATGCAGCAGCCAAATCCGACTGGGTTGCCCGCATCACGAGCGACGACTGGGGAGTGGAGCCTACGATTCATTACGGGGCGATGTTTGCTGCCGCCTTTTTTGAAAAAGATATCCGTAAACTGATCGATATCGGACTTTCATCGCTTCCTGCAACAGGACGCTATGCCGCCACGGTAAAGGAGATGATCGCCCTGTACGAGAAACATCCATCCGACTGGAAAGCGGCCCGGCAGGAGATGGCCCGCACTTATTATACCGTGGAACCAGATATGACCCGTACCATCTGGAATGCCAACCTCAACGGCGCTTGTGCTATCCTTGCTCTGCTGTATGGTCAGGGAGATTTTCAAAGAACCCTCGACCTGGCTTGTGCCATGGGTTTCGATGCCGATAACCAGGCTGCCACCTTAGGCGGCTTATTAGGGGTAATCAATGGGATGAAGGGGCTTCCTGCAGACCTTTACCTTCCTGTCGCCGGTTGGACGGAACCCTTCAACGATACCTATATCAACATCACCCGGTACGATCTGCCGGATGCCAAAATCTCTTCCATCATCGATAAAACCGTGAAGGCAGCCCTTGACCTTGTACTTTTAAAAGGCGGATCGTTAACGGGAAAACCAGGGAATCAGACACTTACTATTAATACGGAGGCCCAATACAATCCTCCGCTTGAATTTTACCTGGGGCCTTTGCCCCGGATGGAGGTTAACCGACCCGTTGATTATACCTTTTATACTTCTGCCAACCAGCATTATAACTGGAGCCTGGTCTCCGGGTCAGTTCCAAAGGGAATGACTTTCGTAAAGGGCAGGTTATCAGGAACTCCTATTGAACCTGGCTTTTCGGAGATCGTGTTGCAACTGGACAACGGCCGCGATAAGATCACCCGTAGCTTCCAACTTTGGGTCCGCGGAGAAAACCTGGCCCTTTCTGCCGATACCCTTCTGGCCAATATACGGCACCTGAATGAAGCGGTACTCGATTCGTGCTGGTACACCTTTGGGAAGTCGATGTATGCGAAAAATGTAAATGTCATCAACGATGGCATTGTGAATGGCCCGGGATCAGTTTTTTACAGTCTGGCAGCCAAGGCGAAAATCCCTAAAATAGATTATTACGGCTTCGGGTGGGATTCGCCGCAACACATCAGCCGGATTGCTTTCCATACCGGCGGAATGGAGGAGTTTGGAGGATGGTTCACTTCCCTGAATGTGCAGTACCTGGATTCGACAGGGCAATGGAAACCGGTTGAAAAGCTCTCCGTCGATCCGCAACTGCCGGGCAACGAACCCGTTTTTTTCCAGCCCCATTTCGTGGAATACATCCTCTCTTTCCCTGCCATTGAAACCAGCGCCATCCGTATTATCGGCGATGCCGTCATCCAGGATCACTGGAATAAATATACTAAAAACGTATCCGGGTTTACTTCGATCACAGAACTCAGCGTTTACCCTTAAGCCAAACCGTATGCGAAACACACGCCTGTTCTTTCTTTTTCCGATGCTCCTGCTGATGGTTTTCATGAGCGGGTGCCTCCGTAAGTCTTCTCAGGGAAACAGTCCGGGATCTACCGTCACACTTTCAAAAGAAAAGTTGCACGACAAGATCCGCGGTGGATGGGCCGGACAAACCATAGGGGTGGTGTACGGCGCTCCTGTTGAATTCAAATTCCAGGGTTCACTGATCAATGAATACCAGAATATTCCCTGGAACGATGGCTACGTGAAATATTGGTGGGACAAAAAGCCGGGGTTGTTTGACGATGTTTATACCGATCTCAACTTTGTGGAGGCTTTTGAAAAATACGGGCTGGATGTCTCCCGTGATACCATTGCTGCCCATTGGGCCAGGACCTCTTATCATCTGGCACATGCCAACCAGGCTTCGCGGTATAACATCCTCAACGGCATCATGCCCCCTGCTTCCGGAAACTGGAAAAACAATCCCCACGCCGATGATCTTGATTTTCAAATTGAAGCTGACTTTATCGGGTTGATGTGCCCGGGGTTGGTTAACAAATCGTCTGAGATTGCCGACCGCACAGGGCATATCATGAACAGCGGAGATGGTTGGTACGGAGGTGTTTTCGTGGCCGCGCTTTATTCTCTTGCCTTCATCTCCGACGACCCGCAAGATATAGTGGAACAGGCGCTGAAGAACATTCCGCAGCAAACCACTTTTCACCAGTGTATTGCGGATGTTTTATCCTGGCATCAGGAACATCCGGGTGATTGGAAAGCTACCTGGTTTGAACTCCAGAAAAAATGGGATCGCGATGTGGGTTGTCCGAAAGGCGTTTTTCTCTCTTTTAACATCGATGCAAAGATCAATTCCGCTTACGTAGCCTTGGCGCTCTTGTATGGGCAAGGAGATTTCACAAGGTCGGTGGATATTGCCACACGGTGCGGACAGGATGCCGATTGCAACGCGGCCACCGTGGGCGGCGTGTTGGGAGTGATGCACGGTTATTCGGGGATTCCCGAGTTTTGGTCCAAACCCCTCAGCGAAATCGAACCGTTGAATTTTGAAGGTACAAGCATGTCATTGGAAAAAGCTTATGCACTGAGTTATAAACATGCACTGGGGATTTTACAAAAAGCAGGTGTGGACACCGCTGCTGCAAACCTCGCCATTCCGGTCACTGAACCTGTGCCTGTAGCCTTCGAACAGAACTTCGATCAATGCTATCCCATTTCCCGCGAGAAGATCGATCAATCCTACACCGGCAGCTTTTCTTTTGAATTCACGGGAAACGGGTATATCCTCTATGGAAACCTGATCAAACGCTCAAAAATCGACACGAACTATATTGACCGGGTTGCCAAAAAGCTTGGTACCGAAGTTTTCGGCCTGGCGGAACCAGAGGATCCTTACGTAGCCGAACTGAAAATCTATATCAATGACCGGTTGGATGAAACCGTCAGGCTTCCCATGAAAAACAGCGCCCGGCGGCTTGAACCGGCCTGGAAATACCAGCTTCCCGAAGGACATTACAGGGTCCGGATCGATTGGCTCAATCCCGATCCCGGGTACGAGCTCCGGATCAATGACCGGGTCATCTATTCCTCTGTTAAACCCACCGGAAATATTCCCAATACCGCAACATTTTGAACACCCGACGTCCTCCATATTATCTCCTCTTTGCGTTGGTAATGATCCTTCTTACAGGGTGCAGCCATGATGAAAAGCAAAGGCTCCCGGTGAAGTTTCCACTGACAAAGGAGGCCCTTCGCGATAAGATCAAAGGAGGATGGGCCGGTCAAACCATCGGGTGTACTTACGGTGGTCCCACCGAATTCAGGTTCAAAGGAACCATGATCCAGGATTATCAACCCATTGTCTGGTATGATGATTATATCCGCGAAACCTTTGAGGCCGATCCGGGATTGTACGACGATGTTTATCTTGATCTCACTTTTGTGGAGGTGATGGAGCGTGCAGGTTTGGATGCCCCCGCTGATTCCTTTGCCCTTGCTTTCGCGCATGAAGACTATAAACTCTGGCATGCCAACCAGGCCGCTCGTTACAACATCCTTAACGGCATCATGCCTCCCGCCTCCGGCCACTGGATGAACAATCCCCATGCCGATGATATCGACTTTCAGATCGAATCGGATTTCGCCGGCTTGATGACGCCCGGAATGATCAATACAGCCGCCGCTATCTGCGACAAGATCGGACACATAACCAATTATGGTGACGGATGGTACGGCGGGGTCTTCATGGCCGGAATGTATGCTACCGCCTTTCTCACCGACGACCTGGAGGTAATTATCGAAGAGGGGTTGAAGCCCATTCCCCCCCGGAGCAAATTTCACCAGGTGATCAGCGATGTCATCCGCTGGCACCGTCAATATCCCGACGACTGGAAGCAATGTTGGTTTGAAGTCGAAAAGAACCATACCTCCGAAAAGGGCTGTCCTGAAGGCGTCTTCAACGCTTTTAACATCGATGCCAGCGTGAATGCCGCTTACGTGGTCATCGGTCTGCTATACGGGGAAAAAGATTTCACTAAAACCATGGAGATTGCCACTCGCTGCGGACAAGATTCAGATTGCAACCCTGCTACAGCCGCAGGTATCCTGGGCGTTATCCTGGGCTATGACCATTTGCCTGCAAACTATAAACCCGCCATCGAAAAGGTGATGGATCTGAAGTTTCCTTATTCCCTCTATTCCCTGAACGAGATCTGTGAGATGAACTTCAGGCAAACCCTGACGCTGATCAATAACAACGGCGGAGTGGTAAAGGGCGATTCGATCCTGCTGGCGGTTCAGCAACCTCAGCTTCTCCGTTTTGAACAATCCTTTGAAGGGATGGAACCCGCGAAAGAGCTGCTGGTCCGGAAGGATTTCCTGAATGAACCCATCACCATTCCCTTTACCGGCAACGGAATCGTGGTGTTGGGAAATGTCAAAAGCCAGTGCAGCGAAACAACAAGTGACTATTGTGCACTGCTGGATGTCTATTTGGATGGAAAAATGATCGATCAGGTGAAAATGCCCTTCGATTATATCATCCGGAAATACGATATCTGGCATAAATACGGAATGGTGAACGGCGATCATGTGGTGCAGATACGGTGGAGAAATCCCGACCCGGCTTTCCGGATCACGCTGAAATCTTATGTCGTTTACAAGGAGGCACCCGGTTCAACGGAAACGATGAAAAAACAGTAATGAAACGATAGAAACAACACGGTGAATCATAGTTTTGCACATACCGGTCTTTTTCTTTGGGCACTGCCCCTTCTTGTGGCATTCTCCGGAGGGTGCAGCCGTGAATCCGTACCGGAACCCGAACCCGTTCCTTTCGTCAGATTGTTGGAACATCAGACCCTGAACAGCCGGATACTGAACCGGACGATCCATTATGCTGTCCTTTTACCCGAAACTTATCCTGATAAAGAGACCCGTTTTCCTGTGGTTTACCTGCTGCACGGTTTCGGGGAATCGGAAACCGGCTGGTACAAATCGGGAAATTTCAGGTACTACTCCGACCAGTTCGCCTCCGAAACAGTACCGATGATCTACGTGATGCCTGAAGGTTTCAATACATACTGGATCAATAAATACAACGGAAACTACCCCTACATGGACATGTTCACCAGGGAACTGGTTCCGGCCATTGACTCCCTGTTCCGTACGGTGCCAGATGCCATTCACCGGGCTGTCATGGGTTATTCCATGGGAGGATATGGCGCTATGATCATGCCGGTTAAAAACCCGGATCTCTTTAAAACCGGAGTGGCGTTAAGCATGTCGTTCCGGACGGACGAACAATATTTAGCCGAACCTCAAGGGGTTTTCGATTACCAATGGGGAACAGTTTTCGGAGGAATCGGAACCACCGGAAACCAAAGACTCACCGATTATTTCAAGGCATACAGCCCCTTTCATTTCCTGGGTCAGCCTGGCGGATCTTCCATGGAGGGCATCAATCTCCTGATCGATTGCGGAGATGATGAAGAAACCCTCTCCTTCACCAACAATGCTTTTCACGATACCTTGCGATCAGCGGGTATTCCCCATCTTTACAGGGTACGGAGCGGAGGGCACTCCTGGGACTACTGGCACCATTCGCTGCCTGAAGCCCTGAAATTCATCGCTTATGCCGTCAGGCAGATGCCCTATCCTTCTGACCCGGCTCCGCCGGATTATGGTTCACCGGTACCGGCCGACAGGATTTTTGATGAACAGCTCCCGAAAAGCGGAATCAATTACACGGTATGCGTTCCCAGTACCTACGCGGGCAGTACTACCCAATATCCATTGATATTGGTAATCCACGACCGTACCAAAGGACTTGAATCTTCCGACTCTCAAAAGCTGCTTGCTTTTTGCAACACCCTGATGAACAGTTACAAACTACCGGAATCGATCGTGGTCGAGGTTCCGTTGCAAGACACGTTCATTGATTCCGCAGCCATGCAGGAACTACTCATTCTGGTCAGATCGGAATACAGGACCTTTAACGACCGGGCACATACCCTGATCCTGGGTAATGACCAGGGTGGACGTATAGCCGCTGAATTGATGCATGGGTTCTTCTCTACAGTCGGGAGTTGTTTTCTCTTCGATGCTGCGCTGGACCCCGGTGCGCAACCCGCTTCCCGCGACCTCTTTTACTATCTGGACATTACGGACCAGGGTGTCAATTACCATCCTTACCACCACTTCTACCGGCAGCTTCGTGAAACTTCAACTCCTTACGAATACCGCGTCAGACAAGGAACCCCTTCGCATGATACCTTCCTGAACGGTATCGGTTCAGCGGCATTGTACATGAAAGATCACCTAAAAAATACCCGGTTATGAGCAAAAGGATGATTGGTATGACCCTTTTGGTCTTTTTTATAACCACGGTTTCTTATGCAGGAGATCCGCCAAGGATCATTGAAAGCCTCTCGATGCCCAGCAAGATCCTGGGAGAGGAGGTAAGATTTTCAGTCAGTTTACCGGTTGGTTATTACCAAAGCGATCACTCTTACCCGGTGGTTTACTTGTTACACGGTCTGGGCGATGATGAAACCTCCTGGCTGGAGTATGGCCGCATCAGTCAGTTTGCCGACAAGGCTGAGGAAGACGGCGAAATTGTCCCCATGATTTTTATAATGCCGCAGGGTTTCCGGACCTATTACGTGAATGATTACAAGGGATCTTTCCGCTATCAGGACATGTTTATCGAAGAGCTCGTTCCATACATCGATCAACAGTTCAGAACCCTGAAAGAAAACAAACAACGTGCCCTGATGGGCTATTCGATGGGAGGATTCGGGGTCTTTAACCTTGCTGTCAGGCATCCGGAGGTATTTGGTGTATCGGTTCCGCTGAGCATGTCGGTCAGAACCGACATCCAATACATGACGGAGGATCCCCGCGGGTGGGATGAACAGTGGGGCCGTCTTTTCGGAACACCCGGGAAGAAGGATTCAGCCAGGCTTACTCCCTGGTACCTTCAAAACAGCCCCTTCCATATTCCCTATGGGGCTGATTCGACCGCATTCCGGAAAATACGGTTGTACATGGACAACGGCGATAAAGAGCAAACCCTCTGCCGCGCCAATGAGACCCTTCATATCCTGATGGAAGAAAAGAAAATACCCCACGAATTCAGGGTCCGGGAAGGGGGTCACAGTTTCGATTACTGGTGTTCAGCATTGCCTGATGCTCTTCGTTTCATCAGTGATGCTTTTGAAGAGAAACCTTACAGGGGTGACTTCCGGCCGGAGGTTTCCTTTCCACCGGTTCCCCGTGACAGGATCCGTCATTTAGCGGAAGGGAAAGAAAAGGCTATGGTGGTGGTACCGGAAGATTATGATGAAACCAATCGTCGTTATCCGATCCTTTTTTTGATTGGTTTCCTGAATGAGACCGAACGGGAAAACATTGCAGCCTTGACCGACCGGGCAACAGCAGATAACGTCGTCGGTCCGATGATCCTGGCTTTTCTCCCGGTCACTGACTCAGTAAGCATGGCTTCACTGATCCGGAAAACAAGTGATCAATTTCGCATTAGGAGCGGCTTTCGCATGAAAGTGGTGGCCGGGACCGGTGAAGGAGCGTCCATAGCGCTTTCTATGGCTTTGATCCCGGAATCTTTCGGTGGCTGCCTTATTACCGGTGGAACTTTATTCCCTGAACAAGTAACGGGCATGTTGAACGGAATCACGCGGGAAACCATGAAAAGGACTCCTTTGTTTGTGGATGCACCTTGTCACGGGAAGTACACTGGCGGCAACGGGACTTTGCACATGCTGCTTCGTGATCGCGAAATCTACCACGAATACCGGGTAAGGGAAGGAGATGGCAGCGGGAATTGGTTGACCGGTGGATTTCCTGAAATGATCCGCTTTGCGGCCCGACAGTTTCACCGGTAAAGAAGAAACTCAAAAAGTATGATCGTAATAATTAAATAACATTCCATTAAATCCAATCAACCATGTACATCGTAAGTAGTTACACTTTGGCCGTTGTATTTTGTTTTGTCACCATGCTATGCTGGGGATCATGGGGCAACACCCAGAAGTTGGCCGCGCGTACCTGGCGGTACGAATTATTTTACTGGGACTATGTAATCGGGATCCTCCTCTTTTCTCTCGTAATGGGTTTCACCCTGGGAAGCATCGGTGAAAAGGGGCGCAGTTTTATTCCTGATCTGTTACAGGTTAGCAGTGGTAATTTCTGGAGCGCTTTCCTTGGTGGCATCATTTTCAATGCTTCCAACATCCTTCTTTCTTCATCGATCTCGCTGGCAGGGATGGCAGTTGCTTTTCCGGTAGGAGTAGGATTGGCGCTGGTGCTGGGGGTTCTGGTCAATTACATCGGTACTCCGGCGGGTGATCCCGTGACTCTCTTCCTGGGGGTGGGGCTCATCGTAGCTGCTCTGATCTTCAATGGTATCGCTTCAGGGAAGATGAACAGCAACAGCGGGTCATCGACTGCCCGGAAAGGGATCTGGGTTGCGGTTGCCGCCGGTATCCTGATGGCTTTCTTTTACCGTTTCGTGGCTGCTGCCATGGATCTCGGGAACCTGGAAGCGCCCAGTGCAGGAATGGTGACCCCTTATACCGCGTTTTTCATCTTTGCCCTGGGAATTTTCATCAGTAACTTCCTCTTCAATACCCTTTTGATGAAAAGACCCTTTGTCGGGGAAAAGGTTGCTTACAAAGCCTATTTCGCAGGCAATCTCTCAACCCATCTGGTGGGGGTGCTGGGCGGTCTGATCTGGGGACTGGGCACTTTATTCAGTTATATCAGCGCGGGGGTTGCCGGAGCGGCGATCTCTTATGCCCTGGGTCAGGGAGCCACCATGGTGGCTGCTCTGTGGGGTGTCTTTATCTGGAAAGAGTTCAGGGGAGCCAACCGCCCGGTCAATGTTTTGCTGCTACTGATGTTCCTCTTTTTTATTTCCGGACTGGTTATGATCATCATGGCCGGAAACCAATAATACTTTTTGTAAACTTATTATTCATCTATAACCATTAATTCCTAAATCAATTACCAATGAAAAAGCAACTTTCTTTACTGGCGCTGGCACTGATCCTGGCCGCCTCTTTCTCTTCCTGCAAGAAGAGTAGTGATGATTCCGATCCGGTGGTTGTAACCGCCTCACCCATCAAATCGATCGGGGTGGTTTATACCGACGGGATTGAACGGTATGATATCACCTATGATGCCAACAAGCGTATCCAGAAAATCGATGATTACTGGAACGACGCTTTAGACAAGACCATTACCTATGACTGGACAACGGCCGGAAAGCTGACCTACACTTCAGGTACCAATGTAACGGTGTATGATATCAACGCGAATTACATGGTCGTAAAAGAAGATTGGGGCGGCGGTGAATATGCGCTCTATGAGTACAATACCGACGGGTATCTGGTGAAAATCACTGAACACTGGGGTGATGCCGATCACCTGAAAATGGTAGCTGAGATCACCAATGGCAACATCACTAAACACACTACCTACGATGACGACGGTGTAACAGCCAAAAAAATCAAGATCTTTTACTATACCAACGGTGATAATGTCAACGACATTTTCCAGGCTTCCATGGTGGACAACAACACCAAACCCATTGGCAACCTCTTTGGCAAGCCCAGCAAAAAGCTGGTGGATTACTTAGAGTACTGGGATCCCCGCGAATCTCCGATCGTGGTTAAACGGACTACCATCAACTACGTCTTCGATACCAAAAACCGCCCGACCACCATTACCCGCGTAGGTGACGGCTGGCAGGAAGTGTACACCTACTCCTACTACGAATAAACCTTGTTCATTCCATTATTACTTTCCAACTTTCATACTGGTTGATTTGTGTTAAGGCCTATCCGCTTTTTAGTTGATTGAGGATTGGCCCCTGAGGCTGAAGAGGTGCTCCGGTAATTCCGGAGCCCTCTCTCTCCCTCGGGAATCTTTGGCGTCCCTACTACCCTTCCATGAAAAATATTAAAGTCCGGGGTTTGTTAGCCGGAACTGCGTTTCTGATTGTCATGTTGATGCTTCCGGCCCCCGCCGGGTTAAGTGTTGCTGCCTGGAACGCGGGCGCAGTAGCCCTTTTTATGGCCTTTTGGTGGATAACGGAAGCCATCCCGATCTACGCCACCGCACTGTTACCCATGGTGCTTTTTCCGCTTCTGGGGATCCTTCCGGCCCGTGAAACGGCCATTAATTATGGTCACGACCTGATCCTCATGATGATCTCCGGATTTTTCCTGGCCAAAGCCATCGAATCACAAAACCTGCACAAACGGATTGCCCTGGTATTGATTCGTGCGTTGGGCACCAGCCGTCCGAGGATCCTCCTCAGCATCATGATCGGTACCGCTTTTCTTTCCATGTGGATTGCCAACATCACTGCGGCACTTATGATGCTGCCTGTCGGATTGGCCATCATAACCCAGGAAGAATCGCAAACCGAAGGCGGCAGCCGCTTTGGCACCGCACTGATGCTGGGCATTGCCTATGCCTCAAGCATAGGAGGCACGGCAACCCTGATCGGTTCTCCCACCAACCTCATTTTTTCCGGGATGATGGCCAAACTCTTTCCGCACGCTCCTTCTTTCAGTTTTTATGCATGGCTGAAGATCGGGATTCCGATTCTGCTCATCTTTTTGCCTCTGATCTGGTTTTACCTGATCCGGTTTTTCCGGGTTTCGGGCAGTATCCCGGGAAATAAAGCTATGATTGACAGAGAATTACAAACGCTTGGAAAGATGTCAGCAGGCGAAAAAAGGGTCATGTATATCTTCATTATAACAACGCTGGGATGGATCTTCCGCGATAACCTGGTGATCGATCGCCTGGTCATTCCCGGCTGGAGCAATCTTTTCAGCATGAAAGATTACATCACCGACAGTACCGTTGGCATGTTTGCAGCCATGATGCTTTTTATTCTGCCTGACGGAACAAACAAACGATTGCTTGATTGGAAAACAGCCGGCCAGATCCCGTGGGGCGTTGGAATCATTGTGGGCGGTGGCTATGCCATGGCTGAAAGCTTTAAAACAACAGGCCTGGCTGAATGGCTGGGCAACCAACTTGCCTTTGTCAGCGGGTTCCCTACAATGGTAGTTCTCTTTATCGTTGTTGCTGCTGTATTGCTCTTTACCGAGATGAACCCCAATACCGCTACGGTTAACATCTTTCTGCCGGTCCTCGCGAGCATGGCACTCGCCGGAAACATGAACCCCCTCCTGCTGATGATCCCGGCTACCTTCGCCGCCTCCTTCGTGTTTATTATGCCAGCCGGAACCGGTCCCAACACCGTGATCTTTGCCAGCAACAAGCTGACAGTCCCCGATATGGCACGGTGCGGTACCCCGCTCAAACTTATCAGCATGGTTCTTTTACCCCTGATCCTCTATTTCCTGGTTTTTGTGATCACCGGTATGGAAACCCAATTGCCTGCCTGGGCAAAGTAACATCACGCTCCTAAGCCTCTTTTGCCTGCTTTTCCGGATGATAAACAGAAAGCATGACCTCTTTAAACCACAGGAAGGCCCTTCTATCCCGGCGCTGATCAAACAAAAAAAAATTTTCGGGAGACCCTTGCAGGGATTTTGGAAAAATGTAATTTTGAAGCAATTATCATTCAACACTTACTTTCATGACCAAAGCTGAAATCATTGCCCGGATCGTTGCCGAGACCGGAATTGAAAAACCTGCAGTAACCGTTGTGGTTGAATCCCTGATGGATAACCTGGAAAAATCAATGGTGGCCGGAAATGAAGTCTTTCTCCGTGGATTTGGTTCATTTATCCTGAAGAAAAGGGCCTCGAAAAAAGCCCGGAACATCTCCAAAGGAACCACGGTCAACATCCCGGCTCACATGATTCCGGCTTTCAAGCCTTGTAAGGAATTCATGAATGCGGTAAAGGACAAGGTGAAGGTAAAGTAACCCTTACAATCTTTCTCTTTCCAGGGAGGAAAGCGGCATTTATCGGATCGCTTAATCACTCCCCTTACAGGTCATTTCCATTCCTGAGGGTAAAAAATGATCCCGTTGTCAGGAAAAGACGTTAAGGGGATGTATTTTCTTCAGAACCCGATGATTTCTTTGGGTTTGAGGTTATTTTCCATGGTCCAGAAATGAGCTTCGCCATGCGGAATCCTGAAAAGAACCAGTTCCGGACTATCCGGTGTTAACCCGAATCCTTTGAGGAACGGCCGATCATTTAAGACCCTTTCGTTCATCTTCCGGTCGTGAATGAATTCAACCTCTCCGCTGATGCGGAGCATGGTTCCGATCATCCCTTGTTGTCTGTAAAAACAGACTTCCGTTTTTGGATTCTTTTGGAGTTGTGAAAAAAAAGTTTTCATGGTACCGGTCTGAAAGTAAAAGCCGGTTTCATCGGCAAACCAGAAACCCAAAGCCCTTACACGGGGCTGGTTTCCTTCGGTCGTTGCCAGAAAACAGACCGGGTTTTCGTTGGTAAAAGTGATGCAATCCTGAAGGTTCATAAGGGTTTGAGAATGAAGAACGGTCAAAGATAAAGAAAACAGGTGAAATTCAAAGAGACTGTACCACGACGATTTTCCCGTTAAAGGATTGATCCCCTAACTGACAATGATAAAACAGCATCGCAGGGGAAAAACCCGTGCCGGTATCATTTCTAAAATCCACCCTGATGATTTGTTTTCCCGGCAGGATGCGGTTTTCACAAAGGACCTTCACCTCCCTTCCCAGGTTATCGGTCAATCTCAGGATCAGCGCTTGTTCTCTGTCGCTCTCAATTTCAAAACTGATCTCCCCGGAAGCGGGATTCGGAAAGACCCTGACCCGATCAGGCGACTGCTCCTGAAGAGATATCAGGTTCCCGACCGCGGGATCGTTGATGAAGACTGCCGGTTCCCAAATCTGTTCGGTCAGATTACCCGACCGGTCATATCCGGAGAGCTTTACATCCAGGCGTGAATTGCGAACCATGGTCAGGGAAGAGAGGTCCCCTTCGAAATGAAGCCCGGAAGCTGAATCTTCAGCCACCACCTCCAGCGGCAGTTCCTGCCATTCGGTGAGGCCATGAATTCTTGACCAGGCATGAACCGAATCCAAAACTACCGGTTCGTAATTCCAGTGGATTTCGAGGTAATCAGGATAATAGATGACCGTATCCACCAGGTAATCTCCCATGGAGAAGTGGATTTTTGCTTGTTCGTTTTGATGTATAGTGAAGACCGGGAGATGATCTGCATTGAAAATTTTAAAAGAGGTAAGCTGTGGCGGATCGGGGTCTTTTTTTGACAGATCGAAACGGGTGATCAATTGATGGCTTCCCAGGCTGTCGGCGAAATAGCAAACCGGATTGACAACTTTCAACTGGTAAGGCGCCGGCGGTAAGTTCCCGGTATTAAGATCCATGTAAGGACCGCTTCCTATCAAACTACCTGATTGGTCAGTAAGATGATAGAGCGCGTCGTAATAGTATTCGTACCGGGGATCTTCATTGAAGCTACAAATATCGTGAAAACACCGGAAGGTCGATTCCCCGTCGATGTTATTAACCAGGATGTTTCTGAATGCTGCGCTACCGGCACCAAAGATCATGGTGGCGCCATCAGGATAGATGTACCTTGCCGGATTGACATCAAAGGTATTGCAGAGCCCCCCTTCAACAACGTTGAAGAACCAGGTTTCATCCCACGAGGGCATCAATTCTTCACTGTTCAGAATTGTGAAGCCCGTGGTGTAACCGATATCGCTTTGCACGTCCTGGTTCAGAAAAAGACGGCCTTTCCAATACGTCGAGTCGAGCACCTTCTGCTGTCCGAAAGCAAAATAGAACCACCCCGTCTCCCTGAGGTTTTTAATACAGTTCCAGATAAGCAGGTTGGGCGATTGCGTTCCTGATTTCCAATAAAATTCAAGGTTTTCCATGACATACGCTCCCGGATCGTTGGAAATGGAAAGGTTCCCGTTCACAGCATTTACAACCGGAAATTGAGGAAAATAAACCTTGCGCGATCCGCTGATATCATGAAGATAATATCCGCCGTTCAACGAAAAACCCCCGTCAAAACTGTTGATCCGCAGGGTTCCATTGGCTGTCAGAACGGTATAATAATCCATATCGCGGGATGCGGGAAACCGGACATTGCAACTGGCTATTTTGTACCCCTGGGTCAGGTTTAAAGAACCTCCGTTTTCATCCAATCCCAGAAAAGTAACCTGGTTAATCGCATCGTTGAAATTGAAGTGCAGGGTTGTGTCATTGGCGGTGATACGGATGTTGCTTTTAACCAGAACTTTATTCCCCGCAGAGACAAAGGCAATGTAATCATAGTTACCCGGTGGTACTTTCAGGTTGGCGGTGTTTCCCGTAATCCAGGTAAGATCCCAGACAGACCACGTGATGTCATCTCCTGAAAGAAAAAACGCGTAAGGCTCCGAAGAAAAGACCAGATGAAGCGTAGTGGCTGTGCGGTCAACTGCCGGCCTCTTTGAGCGGGTCAAACCATCCAGGTGACGGGTCGCAAGGTGTTTTCTTGAACCATCGGGAAGAAAAATGAACTCATCCGCTCCGGCTTCATTGCGCATCACGAAGGGTTGATAATAATGACCGGGTTCGACCGGCAGGATCCTCACCCCCGGGGTTCCTTTTTTAAACGGTATGTTCGTAATCAGATCCTGTGCGGGAAGCAAAGCCGGAAGGATCAGAAAAAGAACTAAAGCAGCCTTTGTTTTCATGAAATCCAAATTTTATGAAGTGATTTATGGGGAAATCGGCCGGATTGTAAACTATCGGTCAATTGTATCTGCTTCACTTGATCAAAGATACGGACTTGTGGCAAAAAAAAATTGTTTTCCTTATATTTGCTTTTCAGATTCTTTATATGAACAGATATACTTTAAACAGTCATAACTTTAACCGATATTAATCTTGTGAAAATCCTTACGGCTTTTCCGTTAACATTCATCTTTTTTTTTGCACACACCTGCTGTTTTGCGCAATCTGAAAGTGTAATTATGATTAATGACAGCATGAATGAATACACCACCCGGGTAAAATTACTCACTTCGGATAGTCTATTAATGGTACAGACTACTATTTATGGAGAAAATCCACAAATCAACCTTGCAATCAGAGATAATGTCTCGACAACCAGTTCCTATGGTACTTTAAAACCAGGTTGGAATTGGTTATCTTTCCCGAGGCTTGAAAGAATGGGGAATAATCCTGTTGATGCCATCGGGGTATTGGAAAACATAACTCCTTTCCCAGGTCAAATCGATTTTTTAGGGATAACCAATTCGAGTGGTGCTGGGGTTTCTTTAACTTATTTTGGTGGAACATGGATTAATAATAATTTGTCAACCATTCAAAGCTCCTTAGGTTATAAGCTTTATACGGACAACCCGGATATAAGCCATATCCCGACTTCCGGTACAATCCTTGATCCAGCAACTTCCATTGACCTGTTTTCCGGTCATGAGAACTGGATTGGTTACTTTTTGAATACGCCACAAACACCTGCACAGGCATTCGGAAACCAAATGGACAATTTGTATCTGATCAAGACCCGGAATTGGACAATGACAAAAATTAACAACAACTGGGTAACGCCAAATTCCAACATCTCTTTAAAATATGGCGATATGGTTGTTGTAAAATGTACCAACGACGCCTCTTTCCAATGGAATAACAGTTCACCGGGGCCGGCAGGTGATTATTTGGCGGCTGCAAGTGAGAATTTCACTTTCCGGGAAAAAGCAGATTATCTTCCCATATACATTGAATTGGGACCTGACGATGACGTTGAAGAAATAGGCGCTTTTGTTGACAACAAATGCATTGGCGCTACCGTGGTTTCAGATACGCTGATTGAAGTCAATGCCTATCTTCCGGACTCGGCAAATAGCAATCAACAAATTGAATTTGTCAAATACTACGGAACAAAATCGGTCCCTGTCTCAACTGGTGATTACTGGGTATATAACCCTAATACCATGTCGAAAGAGAAACGAAAAATATCATGTAACGAGCAGGTTAATTATCAGTTGGTTTCATTTAAAGAGAAAAATGAATTGCTTTTTACCGAAAAAGTCAATATCAGGTGCTATCCAAACCCATTCAGTAATACTTCGGCCATCAGTTACTTCCTCCCGCAAGAAGCAATGGTTTCACTAAAAATATATTCACTGGGCGGCAAATTAATCAAGACACTGAACGAAGGCAATCTGTCCAGGGGAAATTACAAAATGGAATGGGATGGCAAAAATGAAAGCGGCACTCCGGTCCCAACCGGGATTTATATATGTAAAATGATGACCGATAATACTGTTTACCAGCTAAAAATGGTTTTCATTAAATGATCCAATGAAGCGGTTAATTGTATTCGGATGTTTTGTATTTGCGTTTGTTTTTACAACTTATGGGGTGAGAATTGTTGTAAAACAGGATGGGACAGGAAATTATACTACCATCCAACAGGCCATCAATGCCTCGTACAATGGCGACACCGTTCTGGTGTACCCCGGAACCTATTATGAAAACATTAATTTTAATGGAAAGAGTATTACCGTTGCCAGCCTTTACTTATTAACACATGCCGATTCATTGGTTCACCAGACGATCATTGACGGTTACCACAATGGAAGCGTGGTCCTGATAATCTCCGGCGAAAATGAAAACACGCTGTTGTGTGGGTTTACCCTGCAAAATGGTTCGGGGTCGGTATTTCACGGGACATCAAAAAGTGGCGGAGGCATTGGGATCAAAAACGCAAATCCACGAATAACAAAATGTATCATCAGGGACAATAAATCTGATATGGGCGGCGGGTTATTTTGCAGCAATTCCACGGTTTTCTTGTCCGGTAATACTATTTTCAATAACCATGGGATTTATAGGGGTGGAGGGATTGGGCTTATAGACTATACTACCATTTTCTTCGATACCCTTATCCGGAATAACATGTATTTGAACTATTCCTCTAATGGAACGGAAATCATTAAATCATCAACCTGCCCTGCCCTGCATGTGGTGGCCGATACCTTTACCGTTAAAAATCCCGACAACTACTATATTGCTTCAGTAGATTTATTCGGGTTCCCGGTTGATGATGTTACCACGGATATTTTACATGCTAAAGTTCAAACAGCAAACGCAGACCTGTATGTAAGCCCGCTGGGCAATAACGACAATACCGGGCTAACCCCCGGCGACCCTTTGCTTTCCCTCAGTTTTGCCCTTACCAAGATTGCCCCCGACAGCATTTCACCTAAAAACATATATGTAGCCAACGGCGCCTATTCCACATCGCTTACCGGCGAATATTTCCCCTTGAACCTGAGGGGCAATGTAAACATAACAGGCAACAACCGCGACAGTACGATTCTGGACGCGGAACATATTTCTGATCATTTTCGGGGGAACAATCTGGTTTGTGATTTTTTAATTAAAAATTTCTCTTTAATTAATGGTTATGCCAATTCTGACTTATGCCCTATTGCACAAGGAAGCATTTATTTGTATTATTGTATCAACGCAAATCTTGAGAACCTTTTAATTTCCGGGAGTACCTGCAGCGGGGTGATTTCACCGGCAGTTGTTGCAATTGGGAATAGCGATAAAGTGCATTTAAATAATATCCAAATAGTCAATAATACAGGAATACCTTTGTCGATAGGAAACGTAAATACTTTAAAGAGGTTCTCTGTTGAGAATTGTCTCATTCAACATAATCTCCCTGACGGTGACCCCGAAACATATGACGGGGGAGGTATTTCAATTGCCGGGGACGGATTTTATCCGCCTTTCGTCGAGGGGACATTTAAAAATCTTGTTGTGGTGCAAAATCAAAAAGATTTGACAGGCGCACTCAGCGCTTCCGAAGCAATCGGAATTATAAGTTCCTCCATCAATATTGTTAATGCTACCATAGGAGATAACACTTCGCCTGTAGGAGGAGGTATTTCTATGACTAACGGGTCGGAATTAAATATTTACAATTCTATAGTTTCCGGCAACACACCCCCTGCCTTTTTTGTCCATCGTGGCGATAATTATTATCCGCCTTCCGTGTTAAACATCAACCACACCCTGGTTGAGGGCGGTGAAAATGGAATCGTTGATTACACGGGCGACAACACCATTATTTATGGTGAGGGGAACATGGATACCATTCCGATGTGGGATGGTGAAAGTGAATATCCCTATTCATTGGCAAACAATTCTCCTTGTATTGATGCAGGACAAAACCACATACCCGGTATCCCTTTACCTGAATTTGATATAGCCGGGAACCCAAGGATTGTCGGGGGCAAGGTGGATATGGGCGCCTATGAATACCAGGACACGACAACTGCTGTGAGGGATAAAATATTTGTAAAAAGGAAAACATTCCTGCATGTATATCCCAATCCGTTTTCTACCAGTACCTTGATATCAGTTTCCCTTTCTGCATCCTGCCGGGCTGAAGTGGTGGTCTATGACCTTCAGGGCTTGAAAATAAAATCATTAACAGATGCAAAATTGTCAAAAGGGAGTTACAATATGGTTTGGGATGGCGACGATAATAATAAACACCCTGTTTCTCCTGGCGAATACATTGCAGTCCTGATAAAAGATGGACAAATAGCAGAAAGTATAAAAATCCAAAAGACCAATTGATATTGGCGACAGAATTTTTTCCTTCACTGCAATTAATGAAAATTCCCAGCCTTTATCCAATCTTTTCGCGGACAAGTGATGGGATCTCCGGTATGCTGATCCGGTCCTGCAACATGGTATCGCGGTCGCGGAGGGTCACGGTGTTATCCTGCAAGGTCTGATGATCGATGGTGATACAGTATGGCGTACCAATAGCATCCATACGGCGATAACGACGGCCAATCGTATCTTTTTCTTCATAGAAACAACGGAAACCGTATTTGACCACATCCATGATTTCCCGCGCTTTTTCGGGCAACCCGTCCTTTTTAACGAGGGGAAGGACGGCTAATTTAATGGGGGCCAGTTTTGCCGGGATACCAAGTACGATCCGTTCGCTGCCATCTTCCAGTTTCTCTTCGCGGTAGGCATGGCTAAGGATGGCCAAGAAAGTCCGGTCGAGACCAATAGAAGTCTCGACCACGTAAGGCACGTAACTTTCATTGGTTTCGGTATCGAAATATTGAATTTTTCGTCCGGAATGGGCCTGGTGGGCGCTGAGATCGAAATCTGTGCGGCTGTGAATCCCTTCCAGTTCTTTGAAGCCGATGGGGAATTCGAATTCGATGTCGGCAGCAGCATTGGCATAATGGGCCAGTTTGTCATGGTCGTGGAAACGGTATTTCGAAGCCGGAATGCCCAGTGAAAGGTGCCATTTCATGCGTTCTGCCTTCCAGAATTCATACCATTTCAATTCTTCTCCGGGTTTCACAAAAAATTGCATTTCCATCTGCTCGAATTCACGCATCCGGAAGAGGAATTGTCGTGCTACGATCTCGTTGCGGAAGGCTTTCCCGGTCTGGGCAATGCCAAAGGGTATTTTCATGCGTGCCGATTTCTGCACATTCAGGAAGTTAACAAAAATTCCCTGGGCCGTTTCGGGACGCAGATAAATCGCGGAGGCATCTTCGTTGACCGATCCCATCTGGGTGGAGAACATCAGGTTGAATTGCCTGACTTCCGTCCAGTTTTTGGTTCCCGAAACCGGGCAAACGATGCCCAGCTCCCCAATGAGATTCCTGACATCGTCCAGGTCATTGCGGTCCAATGCCGGGTAAAACCGGTGTTTGATGGCATCGATCTTGTCCTGGTTTTCTTTCACACGGGGATTGGTCTGACGAAACATGGTTTCATCAAAGGCTTCACCGAAGCGGTTCCTTGCTTTTTCGACCTCCTTGTTGATCTTATCTTCTATCTTCTGGAGATGGTCTTCGATCAATACATCAGCGCGGTAACGTTTCTTGGAATCTTTATTGTCGATCATCGGATCGCTGAAAGCATCCACGTGTCCGGATGCTTTCCATACGGTGGGATGCATAAAAATGGCTGCATCAATCCCGACGATGTTCTCATGATAACGGGTCATGGAACGCCACCAATATTCACGAATGTTGTTTTTCAGCTCAACCCCGAAAGGACCGTAGTCATAAACCGCGCTCAGACCGTCATAGATCTCACTGGAAGGAAATACAAAGCCATATTCTTTAGCGTGGGAGATGATCTTTTTGAAGAGCTCTTCGTTGTTGGCCATAGGGATCAGAATTTGGCAGCGAAGTTAGAAAAAAGGTTCCTCTTTTCAGTCAGGAATTCAAAACGCTTTCCGGAAAAGACCACCACTACCTGCCGGCCGTTCACCTTCAATTCAGTGTCAACACCATGGTCGCGGGTTTTGATCACGTTGACCAGGGTGATCGCTTTTTCCAGTCCGTCGCCTCTTTTGAAGTTGACCACCTCATCGGGCTGCGCCATCCTGTTTCCTTCATAAATCGATTCGCCCGGCCAGGATTGAAGCTGGCTGTATACCTCTTCGAGGGTAACTTCCCTGAAATGAACCGCAGCTACCGGATTCCGTTCAAAAGCAGCCTTAAAGAAAGGTTGCCAGTCGCACGAATCCATGAACCTCCCGGCATAAAAAGCCAGGTCGGCCACGAGTGCGGCAGGTTCGCTGATATCGTGTGTTGGAGGATGGCCGCTTTCAGTACCATGCGAACAGGTTGAATCCATCCGTTTCCCGGTTGGGGAATTGCGCAGGGAGGAGAGATAATCGATGATCTCTTCGCGCGACTGTTCGGTAGAAATCGTAATTCCCGGGTGAGGAATGTAGGCTTTGTCGGCGGAGGGAAGGCGGGGAACGGTATGCACGAATTTTTTAAAGTCGGAAATCATTTCCGGATGGTCAACGACGGCAGGAAACGTTTGTTTCAGGCTGGTCAGAAAAGAGTCATAAGGTTGCGGAGTGAAGAGGAGATCATCGGGTTCAATGGAGAAGCGCTGATCGAACGGGCAGAGTTGGAGATCCTCTTCATCCATTTCACAGAAAAGCTTGTGGTTGGTCTTATCTCCAAGCCTGTTCTTACTACCGTGTTCATAACCAAAGGCTTTCTCCAACCGGATGTAATGACGGGCGCCCTGGCATCGGAAGGATATCTGGAAGAGTTTCTGGTGGCGGCTGTAATCACGCAGAAAATTCATAAAAATCTCATAATCCACCAGTGTTTCAAGGTATTTCCCCAGTTTATCGCGAAACTGTGCAAAGTCATTCGCGCAAATCGTTGCTTCCGGGTATAGGGTATGGATCCAGCCGGAGCTGTGGGCCACATAGGTCACCTGCTCGTGTTCCAGTGCACGCCGGGCTAAAGCGGAGAGTTCAGTCCCGTTGTACCACATTGCTTTGGTCACGATCCGCCGGTTGTTGGTAAGCACGCCCTCGTCGATCATTACAAAATTCTGGGAGTGGAGCGGAGTGCCCATCAGAAAAATCTTCTCAAGAGGAACGCCTGCAACGATGAAAAGCGCTGCAGCATAAAGACAGGCTAAGGAGACACATTCGCCGGCTCCTGCTTCATGATCGGGTTTGTAACGGAAAGCATTCATCGCCTCTACCGTCTCCGTCTTCCAGTAAGGAATGATATCACTGTCGTATTGATCGAGACCAAAATGGCGGCGAATGTCCATGTCGAAATAGTATTTGTCGCCTTCATACCCGAACAAAGCATTGGAGCGCGAAAGCGTTGCCGGATCAATAAAATCACTGAAGCGGCTCATCTCTGTCTGTTTGTCGGTAAGCCCCCAGGTCTCCAGGTCCAGGTTGAAATTATAATGGTCCATGATGTACTGCTTCACGCGGTGAACCTTCTTCAAAAGTCCCATCTTTTTTATCCCCTCAAACCAAGGATCATCGCGCCATTTCCATATCTCTGGCGACATGATATTGGCCAGTACCAGGGAATAGAGCAATTCAGGAAAGATAAAGATCTCCATATCGCTCAGGGTAAAGGCAGAACTGTACTTTTCAAGCGTCTTGCGATCCATTGTTGACATGTTTAATGCTTTATGTTTTTCTAAAACGGGTGCAAAGTTACGATTATTTAAAATGATTCTACATTAAACCGGTAAATCTGTTGATCAGAACATCAGAGGTGACCATTTTTTCTTTAAGTTTGCTCAACCAAATCAACCGCTATGTATTATTCCGGACAAGAGATCATTGATATTGCCGTGAGAATTGAAGAAAACGGCAATGAGTTTTACACGGCAGCCGCCGGTATGATCGAAGAAAAAAACGATATCAGGGGTTTGTTCCTCGATTTAGCCGAAAAAGAGATCCTGCACATCTCCATCTTTCAGAAACTGGCAGAAAAATTTGACGCAGACAGTTTTGATTTCGGCGCTGAGGATGCTTCCGGTTATATCAGTCACCTGGCTGAATCCCATATCTTCGGAAAACCCGACTCCGGCAAAGAGCTGGCCAAGCGATTGACCACCCCCGGGGAGTGCCTTGACGCTGCCTACAAGTTTGAGAACGACAGCGTGGCTTTTTATACCGAGCTGCTGAAGAACGCCCGTTCCGACGCGAAAAAACTGGTTCAGCAGATCATCGATGAAGAAAAAGAACACGCGGCAGAGATCAAAAAATTTCTGTAACACATCTGCAGGCCGGTACAACGGTGCCCTCCGTTAAGTCTTGCCGATGAGTAAAAAGGGCATCACCCCCAGCAGGAGGGTGAGCAATGTCATAAAGATCAGATGAATTTTGTACGGTATTTCCACCTTCATGACCACGGGGGATGAAGAGGTTTTCAGATACATGGCAATGATGGGCTTGAAATAATAAGCCACGCTCACCACCGATCCGGCTATAGCAATAATCACCAACCAAATAGTTCCCTGCCCGATGGCATTCACAAAGAGGTAATATTTGGCCATAAAGCCTGCCAGGGGTGGAATACCGGTCAATGATAACATTGCAATGGTAAGACAAAATGCCTCCAGCGGGTTGGTTTTTCCCAACCCGTTCATGGAGGAAAACAGGTCGTTCCCGTGCGCTTCACGGATCAGGATCAGAACGGCAAAAGCGGTGATGGTTGCCACGGAATAAGCTGCTGCGTAAAAGAACAAGACGTTGCCGGAGTCAGGATTGAAAGCCACCACGGCCAACAACATATAGCCCGAATGACTGATGCTCGAATAGGCCAACATCCTTTTCAGGTTGGGTTGGTAAAGCCCCGTGAAGTTGCCCAGCACAATGGTCAAAACAGCGAGGATCCAAAGCGTATTTTCCCATACCCCGTGATTTCCCATAAAAACCTGATGAAAGAACCGGTACATCGCAACGATGGCGGCTGTTTTCACGACAGAGGCCATGAAAGCGGTGAGCAGCGTAGGGGTTCCTTCATAAACATCGGGCGCCCAGAAATGAAAGGGAACGATCGCTATCTTGAAGGCGAGTCCGACGATCAGCAGGAAAAGTCCGGCCTGGAAAAGGGGAGGATAATTCCCTGAACAGGCGCTCACCCAGACGGCAATGGTTTCCAGTTGGAGAGATCCGGTAGCGCCGTATATCAAAGCTATGCCGAAAAGCAGGAACCCTGAAAGGAAGGAACCCATCAGAAAGTATTTCAGGGTCGCTTCGTTGGAAGTAATGGCCTCTTTATGACTGCCTGCCAGAACATATAAAGCGATCGACAAAGTTTCGATCCCCAGGAAGAGAAGGATCAGGTTTCCGTATCCGGTAATCATCACGGCGCCGGTCAATGCAAAGATCATCACCCCGTAAATATCGTCAAGAGGTCGTTGAACCCCCCGGTAATAATGAGCTGCCAGTGAAAAGATCAAAAAGGTGGAGGCCACCATCACCATGCTGAAAGAGAGGAAAGTATTGTCAACCACCAGGATCCCGTTGTAAAACGATTTTACGGTGTTCCAGTCCGACAAGAGGAGCGCCATGGTGAGGATCAGCCCGGTGAAGATCAAAG
>ERZ1645192.771-NODE-771-length-26756-cov-22.764578_pt1 | contig 26756 bp, 18 predicted proteins | sample MGYA00575354_ERZ1645192 | MGnify/ENA primary metagenome ERZ1645192 (study PRJEB40844, sample SAMN11349763) | freshwater sediment metagenome | isolation source: river sediment | host: Sediment | place: India: Faizupur Khadar , New Delhi | collected 2017-02-21 ... | reverse complement strand
TGGAAGTTGACCGCATTCGCGATCTGATACTCGGGAAGAGAGCCGGGCTGTAGCCTCCGGCCGAATTTAAACTAAAACAGCCGCCTCACCTGCGGCTGTTTTAGTTTAGATCAAAATGCTGTATTTTCACAACCTGATCCTTATTACGTAGTCTTGAAAGGAGAGAAACAACACTCACGTAATACAATTGATACTGTAACACCCCATTGTTAATGGTGCCTAAAGTCTTTGTTATGATCCGGTTAACGATTTCATCAATATTTTGCTCGTCAAAGCGCTGCAGGGCTGCCGAGGTTAGCACGTGAACCGTTTAGCTGATGGTTTTATGCTATCATTAAACCGGGTCGGCAAGATGAAATCCTGGAAAAATGTACTGCCTTATTTGCTTTTGAATGTTCTGATTTCGGCTGCAACCGTCTTAATTGTGCTCTACTTTTGGGATAACCGCCAGCCGCAAGCGCACACTGCGCCGCACGACACCGCGGCAGTGCCCACTGCCAGGCCTTCGGCTGCGCAGACGCCTGAAACTGACGCTGAACCCTCGCTGGAAATTCAGGGGGTCTTTGGCGTGGGAGATTTGCAGGTGGAACACGTATTGATCCGGAACGCCAGTGACGTCAGCCTGAACCTGGCGGGGTGGACCCTGACCGGTCCGGAAGCCAGCTACACCTTCCCCAACCTGACCCTCAACCCAAACGGCGCGGTACGGCTGTATACGCGTACGGGGACCGACAGCGTGATTGAATTGTATTGGAACGGCACTCAGGCCCAATGGCACAGCGCCGACATTCTGAACCTGGTAGATCAAAACGGCCGGCAGCGCGGCTCATTTACTGTGCCTTAGAAGGGATTTTCATGACACAAGCGCTTTACACAACCTGGCGCCCGGCAACCTGGGAAGGCGTCATCGGGCAGGATCACATCGTCCGAACGCTCCGAAACGCAATCAGCACTGATCGCGTTGGCCACGCTTACCTGTTCGCCGGGCCTAAAGGTACCGGCAAAACGACCAGCGCGCGGCTTTTGGCTAAAGCGGTCAACTGCCTGGACGACGATCCGTCCAATCGCCCTTGTAACCACTGTGCCAACTGCCTGGCCGTCAATGAGGGCCGTTTTTTGGACCTGATCGAAATTGACGCCGCGTCCAATACCAGTGTGGAAGACATCCGCGAATTGCGGGATCGGGTAGGGTTCTCTCCGAGCCAGGGGCGCTTTAAGGTTTACATCATTGACGAAGTTCACATGCTCTCCACTTCAGCCTTCAACGCGTTGCTGAAAACATTGGAAGAGCCCCCCTCCCATGTCATCTTCATCCTGGCAACCACTGAGATCCATAAAATCCCAGCTACCGTACTTTCCCGCTGCCAGAGGCATGAGTTCCGCAGAATCCCGCTGGCTGAAATCATCGCCAAATTAAAAGAAATTTGCGCTCGGGAAGCGATTCAAATCGATGAGGAATCGCTGAGCGTCATTGCCCGCCAAGCCACCGGTTCCATGCGCGATGCGATCTCGCTGCTGGACCAGCTTTCTTCTTTGACCCGCCAGATCGACCTGGCGATCACGCAAGAGGTTTTGGGCACAGCCACCAATCAGGCCGTGATCGACCTGGTCGAAAGCATTCGCAATCAATCCGCAGCGGAAGGCTTCCAAATCATTCAAAAGACGCTCGACGCCGGCGCTGACCCGCGCCAGTTTGCCCGCCAGACGGCCGACTACCTGCGAAACATGCTGGTGCTGAAGCTCGACGCCGGCAAAGATCTCGAACTGCTTCCGGAAGTGCGCGCGCGCCTGAGCGAACAGGTGCAAACGTTCTCCAGCGCCAGGCTGATTGACCTGATCAATGCCTTCAGCGATGCAGCCAACAGCCTCAAAGCCAGCTGGCAGCCCAGCCTCGGTCTGGAATTGGCTTACGCAGGGGCTCTTGTAGATGAAACGCACCCAGCACCCGTGGCCGCCCGACCCAGCGAACCGGCTTCCGTCGCGCCAGGGCGGCCAGCCGCCAGCCACTCCGCCGGCGGAGCTGCTCCCAAGAGCTCACAGCCGCCGGTCAACAAGCCAACGCCCGAGTTCAGCCTGCAGGGTGTGCGCCAGGAATGGGACGCACTGAAGCGCGCCCTGCGCACACAGAACACTCTCGCTGGGGCGTTGTTCAATTCGGCCCGCCTGGTTTCGGTCAATGGGGATACCGTTACCCTGAATACGGCCAGCCAACTGCTGCGCGACCGGCTGCTGGAAGAGAAGAACTTGAAGCTTCTGCAAAAAGTTTTTAATGACACGTTTGGCCGCGAAATTCAAATTGTGTGCACCTTTGGCCAAACCATTGATCAAAGCTCTGCTGAAAATGTAGAACCAGGCAGCCTGGCCGACCGCGCCATTCGTGAGCTGCATGGCGTTTTGCATGTACCCAACCCCAATGAAAAGGAAGAAGAATAACCATGGCAAAAGGATTTAATGCCCCTTCCGGCGGCCGCTCAGGCGGCAATATGATGGCCCAGCTGGCCAAACTCCAGGAGCAAATGGAAGCCGCTCAAGCTGAGCTGGCCATTGAAACCGTCAACGAAAGTGCGGGTGGCGGAGCGGTGCAGGTCACCATGACCGGTGACCAGAAGTGCAGCGCTGTCAAAATTGACGCCGACCTGCTCGCCTCTGGGGATGTAGAAATGGTGGAAGACCTGGTCTTGACCGCGGTCAACAAAGCCCTTGAAAGCTCCAAAGCGCTGTCGGAATCCAAGATGGCCCCCTTTACCAACCTGCTCTCAGGCATGGGGATGGGGCGTTAGCGGCGTATGCGTTCCCTTCCGGACCCTGTTCAAGCGCTGATCGATAATTTCGCACGCCTTCCCGGGATTGGCCCCAAAACAGCTTCGCGCCTGGCGTTCTTCCTGTTGAAAGCGCCCGACGAAGTCACGCTCGATCTCGCCGAGGCACTGGAAAACCTGAAGCGGCAAACTGGCCACTGCCGGCAGTGTTTCAATGTGACACTCACCGGCGAAGACTTATGCGAGATTTGTCGCTCCCCCAACCGCAGTGAAGCCCAACTGTGTGTGGTTGAAGAGCCTTTGGACGTTCAAGCGATCGAGCGTACCGGTGCCTTTCAGGGCAAATACCATGTGCTGATGGGAGTGCTCTCGCCGATTGAAGGCATCGGGCCTGATCAAATAAAAATTGCGCCACTGCTTGAACGCCTGAAACAAGGCCTGGTGCACGAGGTAATCCTGGCGACAAACCCCAGCATGGAAGGAGACGCGACCGCCCTCTACCTGCAGCAGCGCATCGCCCCGCTGGGGATCAAAGTGAGCCGGCTGGCACGCGGGCTGCCGGTGGGCGGAGATATTGAGTATGCCGACCAGACCACCCTGCAGCGCGCCCTCTCAGAACGCCAGCCGATGGATTGAGCTTCTTTTTAAAGTATAATTTTTGGGCATTTTAAATCATCCCTTGGGAGTTGTTTTATGTATTTAACCGGAAACCAGGTCCGTCAATCTTTCCTCAACTTTTTCGCCGAACGCGGCCACACTATTGTCCCCAGCGCATCCCTGGTCCCCGGTGGAGATTCCACCCTGCTGTTCACCAATGCCGGCATGGTCCAATTTAAGGATGTGTTCCTCGGTACAGATACCCGGCCATACACCCGTGCCGCTGACTCGCAAAAATGCATGCGGGTTTCGGGCAAACACAACGACCTCGACACCGTCGGACGCGACAACACCCACCACACATTCTTCGAGATGCTGGGCAACTGGTCTTTTGGAGATTACTACAAGGATGAAGCCATCGGCTGGAGCTGGGAACTGCTCACGCGTGTTTGGGGGCTGGAACCAGGCCGCCTCTACGCCACCATTTTTGAAGATGACCAGGGTAGCCTTCCGCGCGACGACGAGGCAGCCCAAGCCTGGCTGCGGCAGCCCGGCTTTCAGCCCAGCCACCTGATTACCGGCGGGCGCAAGGACAACCTTTGGGAAATGGCCGAAACCGGCCCATGCGGGCCTTCCACCGAGATCCATTACGACTTTGGCCCCCAGGCCTGCGACCGGCAGGGCCAACCCGGCCACGTCTGTCAGGTGAATGGCGACTGCTCGCGAATCGTTGAAATTTGGAACAACGTTTTCATCCAATATAACCGCGTTTCAGCCGACGAATTTTTGCCCCTGCCCAGGCGGCATGTGGATACTGGCATGGGTTTTGAACGGATCGTTTCCATCATCCAAGGCGTAAGGGGTAATTACGAGACCGATCTGCTTAAGCCACTTTTGGATGAAACCCAGCGCATCGCCGGACAGACCGACCAACAGCGTCAGGCAAATCTGACGCCCTACCGGGTAATTGCAGATCATGTGCGCGCAGCCGCCTTCCTCATCGCCGATGGGGTCATCCCCGGCAATCTTGGCCGAAATTATGTCTGCCGCATGATCATCCGCCGGGCAGCGCGCTTCGCCCGCAAGTTGGACCTGACCGAGCCATTCATGGCCAGCGTGGCCCGCAAAGTGATCGAGGGCTACCAGGAAGCATACCCGGAACTGGCCCAAAACAGCGAACTGATCCAGGAAACGCTTACCCGTGAAGAAATTCGTTTCGGCGAGACTTTGGACGCAGGCTTCACCGAGCTGCGTGAGCAGATTGCTGCCCTGCGGGCACGCGCTGAGACCAGGCTTGACGGCCGGACAGCTTTCAATTTATATGCCACGCTGGGCTTCCCGCTTGAAATTACCCGCGACATTTTGGCTGAAGAAAACCTGGGGGTAGACGAGGCTGGTTTTTACGAAGCCATGGAAGAACACCGGATTGCCAGCGGTAAAGGCCAGGCCTTCGGTGAAGGTGCAGAGGTCTCCGGCGAAAGCTACCGGCAAACCCTGCAGGATCTGATCCAGACAGGCAGCCTGCCGGAGGGCGGCGTCAGCTACGACCCGTATGGCGAATTGACGGTGACCTCGCCGGTATTGGCTTTTTTCAAAGATGGCCAACGTGTTTCGGAAGTTCATCCGGGTGAATTCGTGGAAGTGTTGCTGGCCAAAACTGGTTTCTATATGGAATCGGGCGGCCAGGTGAGCGATACCGGCCGGATTGTCTCCGCCGGAGATGAAGCCTGGGAAATCCGTGTTGATGACCTCCGCCGGCCAGCAGCTGGCGTCATTGTACACTCCGGCCAGGTGCTGCGCGGCACACCTCAGGCTGGCGATCTGGCCAGCGCTGAGGTGAACGCTGATCGCAGGCGCGCCATTATGGGCAACCATACCGGTACGCACTTGCTGCACGCTGCCCTGCGCCAGGTCTTGGGCGACAAAGTGCATCAGGCTGGCTCAGCCGTGGACGCGGAACGAATGCGCTTTGATTTCAACTATCCGCAGATGGTTACGCGTGAACAGCTGCTGCACATCGAAGCTCTGGTAAACGCAGCCATCTCAAGGCACATTCCGGTGCGCAAGGTTACCATGCCGCTGGAAGAAGCCCGCCAGCAAGGTGCCATGGCGCTGTTTGGCGAGAAATACGGTGCTGAGGTGCGCACTGTGGAAGTAGTTGACGCGCTTGGGCGGGTATCTTTTGAGCTTTGCGGGGGCACACACGTCAACAACACTGCCGAAATTGGTTCGTTTTACATCGTGAGCGAATCGAGCCTGGCGGCTGGCATTCGCCGCATCGAAGCAGTTACCGGCCCGCGGGCTTATGAATTTGCCCGTGAACGGATCGACCTGCTTAACCAGCTGGCCGCTGGCCTTGAAGCCAGCCCGCAAGAAGCCCCGCTGCGCCTGGAAAAGCGATTGAGCGAGCTGCGCCAGCTCGAAAAAGAAAACGAACGCCTGCGCGCACAACTTGCACGCGAGGCTTTTACCCGTCAGCTTGCTGCCGTGCGCAAGGTTGCCGATGTGCCGCTGCTGACCGCCATCATCCCGGACGCTGACACAGAGGCGCTGCGCGCCCTGACGGATCAGTTCCGCCAGCAAAACCCGAGTGGAGTAATCCTCCTGGGCACGGTCAGCCACGATAAACCGCAGCTGATTGCAGCAGTCACACCTGACCTGATCGCCCGCGGACTGAAGGCCGGAGACCTGATCAAACGCGCAGCCGCTGTCATTGGCGGCGGCGGCGGCGGACGGCCCGAGCTGGCTCAGGCCGGAGGGAAAGACCCCGCGCGCCTGTCAGAAGCACTCGACCAGGCTGCCCCTTACATTCTGGAGACGCTCAAGTAGCCGAACATGCCGCAGGATATCACCCCCCTCCGACAACAGTACCTGGATATCAAGAAACAATATCCAGACGCACTGTTGTTCTTTCGGCTGGGTGATTTTTATGAAACTTTTGATGAAGACGCACACAAAGCCGCCGAAGCGCTGGATATCGTCCTGACTTCACGGCCGGTGGCCAAGGGTGTACGCGTGCCGATGGCCGGAATTCCATTTCACGCGGTAGAAAATTACTTGGGCCGGCTGATCGAGAAGGGCTACCGGGTCGCCATTTGTGAACAGGTTGGCGACCAACCCGAGAAAGGACTGTTCTCGCGCGAAGTGGTGCGCGTGATCACCCCGGGCACCGTCGTCGAACCCAACCTGCTCAGCGCCGGCCGCAATAATTATCTGGCATCCGTGCTGTTTGAAAACGACCACATTGGCCTGGTTTATGTAGACATCACCACTGGCGAGTTTTGCGGCACTGAGATGGATGGCGAAGCTGCTGCCGCTCAGCTGCGGGCGGAGCTTTTACGGCTCAGCCCAGCCGAAATACTGCATCCCGAAGGGACGCCGCTGCCCAAGGAAATGAACGTTAAGGCCAGCGCCGTACCAGCCTGGTACTTTGAAAGCGGGCGGGCGCAGGAGATGATCCGCTCCAGTTTTGGTGTGGCCAGCCTGGAGGGGTTGGGTTTGCGTCAGATGCCGCTGACAACCCGCGCCGCTGGCGCGCTGCTCAAATACTTACGGGAAACTCAAAAAGCCGGGCTGCCAAATCTTAAAACCTTCAGCACGTACAACCTTTCCGACTTCATGACCCTGGACGCGGAAACCCGCCGTAATCTGGAGCTGACCGAAACCCTGCGGGATGGCCGCAGCGAAGGCACTCTGCTGGAAGCGCTCGACCAGACGCACACGCCGATGGGCAAGCGGTTGCTGCGCACATGGGTCAACAAGCCCCTGCTGCGGTTGGAAGAGATCAATCAGCGCCTGGATCTGGTGGCCTACTTCTTTGACCGCGGTGGCTTGCGGCAAGAGCTGACCGACTTGCTCAAATCGCTGCACGATCTGGAGCGCCTGGTCAATCGCGTCAGTGCAGGCGGCGCTCGCCCGGGCGACCTGGTAGCCCTGCGCGAAGACCTTACCGCGCTGCCGGAATTGCTTGCGCTCCTCCCCCAGCAGGACCAGGTTTTACAGCCACTGCTGCAGGCGCTGCGAACCTTCCCTGAGGCCGTGCAGCTGTTGCAGGAGGCCATCCCAGAGGATCCGCCAGCAACCACCAACACCATTGGCATCATCAAACCTGGCTTCTCAGCGGAATTGGATCAAATCTTGGAATCATCGCGGAACGCTCGCGAATGGATCAACAATCTGGAAGGGGCTGAGCGCCAGCGCACCGGCATCAAGACTTTGAAAGTCGGTTTTAACAAGGTCTTTGGCTACTACATCGAGATCAGCCGCGGGAATGCCGCCAATGCCCCAGAAAATTACATTCGCAAGCAAACATTGGTGAACAATGAGCGCTTCATCACCCCTGAATTAAAGGAATACGAATCCCTCGTGCTGAACGCCGAAACCCAGATTCACGAGGTGGAGCTGCGCGTTTATAAACAGGTTTGCGAGCGCATTCGCACCTTTGCCGCGGAAATGCTCGAAACAGCCGGCGGCATCGCCCGCTTGGACTGTGTGCTTTCGTTGGCCTCTGTTGCGGCAGCCAACAATTACGTCCGCCCGCTGCTCAAGACGGAAAAAGGCATCCATATTAGCGCAGGGAGGCACCCGGTGGTCGAACGGATACGCGGCGGCGAGCGTTACGTGCCTAACGACCTCATTTTCGAGCCTGGAGAGGTTGTCCGCATCATTACCGGCCCCAATATGAGCGGCAAATCCACCTTCTTACGCCAGGCAGCACTGATTATTTTAATGGCGCAGATTGGCAGCTTTGTGCCCGCCGACAGTGCTGAAATCGGCCTGGTGGACCGCGTGTTTACGCGCATCGGCGCTCAGGATGCCATCCATGCCGGGCAATCCACCTTTATGGTGGAAATGATCGAGACAGCCAACATCCTCAACAATGCCACTCCACGCAGCCTGGTGATCTTGGACGAGATCGGGCGCGGCACCAGCACCTATGATGGCCTGTCGATCGCCTGGGCCATCATCGAATACCTGCACAGCCATCCCCGGCTGAAGCCTTACACACTGTTTGCCACGCATTATCATGAGCTGACTGAGCTGGCAGAGCTCTTCCCGGGAGTGCGTAATTACAATGTGGCTGTCACCGAGGCGGACGGACGGGTGATTTTCCTGCATCAGATCGTGCCAGGCGGCGCCGATCGTTCCTATGGGATTCACGTCGCCCAGCTGGCGGGCCTGCCTGCAGCGGTCATCCAAAGGGCGAACGAAATTTTGAAGCAGCTCGAAGCCACTTCCGGCAAGACTTTACCGCAACAAGCCAATCAAGGCAGCCAGCTGCGCCTCTTCCCAGAAAACAATCCTCTCATCGAGTCCTTCAAGAAGTTGGACCTGGAATCGCTCACCCCCATCCAAGCGCTCAATTTGCTTTACGAGTGGCGCCGCACTTTCTTCCCGGAAGGATGACCGGGGGCGGTTACTCCAGCCAGCGCGTCTGGCCGCGCAAAAATTCTTCCCCTGGCAAGTTTCTCCTGCCTTCCATCTGCAGCTGATCCAGCACCAATAGCCCTTGGCCCGTCCCAATGGCGGGCTTGTTATTGACAACATAGCGGCTTCCGGGCTCAGATTCGAATGTGTCGTGGGTGTGGGCCTCATTCACCTTAACCTGATGACCGTCAAAGAAAAAGTAAGTGCCCGGCCAGGGTTGATAGGCAAAGACTTTCCGCGCCAGCACCTCCGCTGGCAGATTGAAATCCAACAATCCGTCTGTCTTTTTTAAGCGCGGAGCGTAAGTGCTTTGGCTTTCATCCTGAGGCAGCGGGGCAACCATCCCGCTAAGATAGGAGGGCAACACATCCATCAGCGCCTGCGCTCCCAGGTAGGAGAGCTGCAGTGACAGTTCTTCAGCGGTGGTCTGAGGGCGGAGTGGAATCTCGCGCTGGGTAATGATCGGGCCGGTATCCAGACCTGAGTCCATGCGCATGATCGTTACCCCCGTGCGCGTATCGCCAGCAGCGATTGCCGCTTGGATGGGCGCAGCACCCCGCCAGCGCGGCAGCAGCGAGGCATGCACATTCAGGCAGCCTTTGGTTGGGATGTCCAACACGGCTTGCGGCAAGATTTGGCCAAAGGCCGCTACAACGATCAAATCCGGCTCAAGGGCTGCCAGCGTTTGCTGAACGGGCACTTTTCGCAGCGACTCTGGTTGCAGCGTGGGCAGGCCCAGGCGCAGCGCGATCTGTCGCACAGCGCAGGGCTGTGGCAGACGTCCGCGTCCGGCCGGGCGATCGGGCTGGGTAATAACCATCACCACTTGTTCGTGCGCATGCAGCGCCTCAAGCGAGGGCACAGCAAAATCGGGGGAACCCATAAAAATGACACGCGCGCTCATGACAAAATTTTATCACAGGGCCCACTGGCCAGCGGGCCGGCCAAGTGAATTGGCGGGGCTGCTGGCCAGAGATATTGGGCCGTCTCTGCCAGCGCCAATGCTCATACGCGTTGATAAAGCCAGCACCGACCAAAGCGGAGCAGAAGGCGCTGGAGGGCTGCGGCTGCATGCCCATCACGTGAACCAAAAACAAAATCAAAGCTGCCAGTCTGCCGGGCCTACAAGGGAATTATCAAAGATTAGGCAAACGGTAATGCACCTATACAGCTGCCGGCGCCGGTTTGCTTGAAACGAAGTAACATGGGTACAATATACATTAGTCGAATTCAAAGAATGGAGAGCAATAAAATGACTGATTTCAATTCAAATTCCGAAACTCCTCCTCAGGAATATCATGACACCACCCCGCCAAACACGGGCAGCACGGGCCCGCAGCCCAGTGTCGTGGATCCAAATATCACCAGTGAAGATCGGCTGTGGGCCATGTTGGCCTATCTGTTGACCCCCATCGTGCCGGTGATCATTCTGCTGATCGAGGAAAAGCGGGAACGGCCGTTCCTCAAAGCGCATACCGTTCAGGCGCTGATCTGGGGCATTGTTGTCTGGCTCGCCAGCACCCTTCTCTCTGGTTTCTTCTTCATTGGCTGTGTCATCGGCATCGCTGCGCTTGTGCTTTCAGTGATGTGGGCACTGAAAGCCAACAAAGGGGAATACATTAACATCCCGGTGATTACCGACCTGGTGAAGAGTCAGGGTTGGAATTAATTACCAGCAAACTGCGTGAGCAAAGCCGGCTGCCTTTAAACGGGCAGCCGACTTTTTTTTGAAGGCGAAACAATAGATTTTCTAGGGGATTGAAGCGCGGAATCTCGATTTTTGTGTTAAGCTTTAAAGCAGAAGAAATGAGGTCAAAATGACTGAGGAAAATATATCTGAAAGCCCCAAAAACCCTGAAATACCCGCTATCGTGCCAATGACTGAGGCGCAGGAACGCAACCTGGCCATGTGGGCGCATCTGAGCATCCTGCTCAATTTGTTTACCGGCTGGCTCGGGCTGATTCCCCCAATCATCATTTACTTGGAAGCTAAAAAGCGTTCACGCTACCTTGCGAACCAAAGCCTGCAGGCATTGGTCTTCCAACTGGTCTTTTTCTTTGGAGGCGGCCTGCTTGCCGGGGCGGTCTGGGTCATGACGGGCGTGCTCTCGCTGCTGCTGGTTGGACTGCTGTTGGTACCGTTGGCCTTGCTGGTTTCGCTCATCCCACTGGCAAGCTGCGCTTACGCCATCAAAGGTGCCATCGACAGCAACCACGGAGAAGATTTTCAATACTGGTTGGTAGGCGACTGGGTGCGCTCCAGCAAGAACTAAGCCCTTGATCTTAAATCTGGGGCGCCTGGCCAGCACCCCACGATGAAGAAGATTTTCAGTACTGGTTGGTAGGCGGCTGGGAAGACTCCGACAAGAAATAAGCGCTGGGCATTAAATCTGGGGTGTCAGTCGCGCACGCCATACAAAGGGTGATAAATTGAGAGTTTCAGGGCAAACCGATTCTTCTGACGAACCGAGCAAACCGATCCGGTTTTATGGTACGCAATGGTGCGGCGACTGCCGCCGGGCCAAGCGTGTCTTCGCCGAGATGGGTCTGCCCTATCTTTGGATTGATATTGACAGCAGCCCGGCCGGCGAGCGGTTCGTAAGGGAAGTCAACCATGGGAACCGCAGCGTGCCGACCCTTGTTTTTCCGGATGGCAGCACGCTGACGGAGCCGTCGGAGCAGGACCTAAGGAAAAAGCTGGAAAGTTTCCGGCCTGGGTTTTAGCCTTATTAAGACTGTTTTTTGTGTCTGAAGTGCAGCCAAAGCCCCAAGCCCGTAGCAGCCAGCGCTGCAAATGCCGCTGTGAAGCCCACCACCAGCCAGGCGCCAACCGAGCGGCGATGCTGGTAGGCATCCGAGCGAAGCAAGTCGGCTTTGAGGGCTTCCCGGAAGGTTTTCCCGGGGCGGGCAGCCGATGCATTGGCGCGAATAAATCGCTCAAGCCGGGCAAAATCCGGCAGCGGTCTGGCATCAGGATTTGAATTCAAGGCGTCATTCATTGCAAAATACATAACCCCTCCCAGGTTCACTCGTTGCGATCCAACCCCTGCAGGCGCATACTTTCGCGCAGCTCGAGCAAGGTGCGATGATACAAACTCTTGATGGCGCTTTCAGAGCGATTTAAAATCGCGCCAATTTCCTGATTGGAAAGGTCATGAACCACCTTTAACAGCACCAGTTCACGCTTATCATCAGGCAGGTCTTGAACCAAACGCAGCAGGCAAGCTGCTTCCTGATCATGTAAAGCATTAATTTCTGGCATGGTCATTTTTTGAGAAAGCGCCGGCAGCTCCAATTGATCAATTGGGATTTCCGTGATGCGGGAATGGTCGCGGTGGAAGTTGGCAACCTGATTGTGTGCGATGCGATACAGCCAGGCTGAGAATGGCAGCCCCATGTGGCGATATCCGCCAATAGCGTTCAGGGCTTTCATAAAGACTTTGGCTGTCAAATCTTCTGCGTCTTCCACATTGCCCACGCGGAAATAGATGTAGTTATAAATACGCTCGACATAACGTTCGTAGAGCTGGCCAAAAGCCTCCGGATCGGTGCGGGCGCGATTGATCAAGTCAACTTCATTGTCATCAGGCAACATCGCATCCATGATAGCATAAAATTTCCATGTCCCTTCGCGATGCTTATGCCGGGCTGGTGCCGGCCACCTGGCCAGCTCACCGTACCCCCTCTGAAGTCAGGCTTAGGTAGCAAAACCTGCGCAACCCTTCGCGCTTTGAGGTAAAATTCAATCAATGGAAAATCTCACCAGGAGCCACCCCCAGCGCTCACCCGTGTCGGCTGTCTGTTTTTTGAATCCCCTCCGGCCATGGTTTCCGGTTCGACTGTTTAATCCAAACTCAATTTCAAGCCGAAAAACTGCCGGTTCTTTCTTCCCATTTCATTTTTAAGGACGTTCCCATGACCGATTATCTGTTCACCAAAGACCTGAAAGATTATGACCCCGATTTGCAAGAGCTGGCAGATCTTGAAGCTGAGCGCCAGGCCCGCCGCCTGATTATGATCCCCAGTGAGAGCACAGCTCCGCTGGCGGTACGCAAGCTTTTGGGTTCGGCCTTCACCAATGTTTACGCCGAAGGCTATCCCCGACCCGAAACCCGCACCCAATCTGAGGAAGAAATTTTGGATTACGCCTATCAGCTCGGCCGCTACCGCCGTCATAGCGATCAGCGCTATTACAAAGGCGTGGAATATGTCGACATTGTGGAAGCATTGGCCAAGCGCCGCGCTGCTGAGCTGTTCGCTGCAAATGATCTTTGCGCAGACGACCTGTGGGTGAACGTGCAGCCGCTTTCTGGCGCACCGGCCAACTCGGCGGTCTATACCGCCTTGATTAAACCGGGCGATAACATCTTGGGAATGGATCTGCTGCATGGCGGCCACTTGACCCATGGCTCTCCCGTCAACCGTTCCGGTTTGTTTTACAATGCCTTCCATTACACGGTCGACCCGGTCACAGAACGCCTGGACTACGATCAAATCGCTCGGATTGCGCGGGAATGTTCCCCGAAAGTGATCGTAGCCGGTTACACTTCCTACCCGTGGGTGCCAGATTGGGCTGCTTTCCGCCGCATCGCCGATGAGGTCGGGGCTTACCTGCTGGCAGACATCTCCCACATTGCCGGTTTGGTTGCCGCCCAGGAATTGCCCTCTCCGATTGGGTTTGCAGACGTGGTTAGCTTCACGACTCACAAGACGCTCTGCGGCCCGCGTGGTGCGGTGCTGATCTCGCACGACCGAGAGATTGCAGAAAAAATTGATAAAGGCGTATTCCCAGGCGAGCAAGGCGGCCCGCATGTCAATACGATCGCCGCGATGGCACTCACCTTTAAGCTCGCAAAAACGGAATCATTCAAAGAAATGTCGCGTCAGACTCTGCGCAACGCCGCGGCCCTGGCGCAAGCATTTCAGCAGGAAGGCATCCGGGTGCCTTATGGCGGTACGGATACGCACATGTGTCTGATCGACTGCAAGTCGTTCAAAGGCCGTCAGGGGGCCGCATTGAATGGCGATTTGGCTGCCCGCATCCTGGATTTGACCGGGATTGTCGCCAACCGTAACACCATTCCGGGCGACCGGTCTGCGCTCTCTGCCTCGGGTGTGCGCTTCGGCGCCACCTGGCTGACCCAGCGCGGCTTTATGGAAGCTGATTTTGTCAGTATTGCCGGGCTGATTTCCGGCTTGTTCAAAGCAACCATCCCCTACCAGGTTTGCGGGCGGGTTGGCAAAAAGGTGCGCGCCAAGGTAGATTATCAGGTTTTGGCAACCACCAGCAGCAAGGTACGGGCCCTGGCAGATTCCAAAGCCAGCATGGATCAGAACGACAAACGCCATGGCTATCCGCATTACTTCTTCCTGGAAGACAGTGCCGAACCCGGCAAGAGCGCTTTTGAGCTCAAGGGAGAGAACGTGCGCGCCTTCTTAAACGACACCATGACCAGCGACGTCGAAGCGCTTACCCCGGGTCAATCGCAGCCAACCAGCATGCACACCACCATGGGCGATGTCAGCGGGACCTTAACCTGCCTGGAACCCAAACGCTTCCGCTTTACGGTCTCGCCGGAACAGGCCGGGCTGGCCAGCACCTGGCTGGTCGGGCTTTCTACCGGCTTCCTTTACTATGATCAGGATCTGTGCCACCGCATTCCAGGCCCGATTTCCATTTTGCCTTCAGACGTCTCAGATGAGCTGCTTCCGGGCGACCCCACATATCTTGAAAAGCCTTATTTCCCCGGGATGCCCGCGAATGTCAGCAAACCCGGTCTGCCCGAATTCAGTTGGACCGAGCCAGAGAATGCACCCCTCAAACGTACGCCCCTGTATGAGACCCATCGCCAACTGGGAGCCAAAATCATCCCATTTGCCGGCTGGGAAATGCCAGTTTGGTATAGCTCGGTGCTCGAAGAACACCTCGCCACCCGCCAGGCGGCTGGGTTGTTCGATGTCACCCATATGGGCGTCTTCCAAGCCGAAGGCCCCGATGCCGCAGTCTTTTTGGATGCCGTCTGTGCCAATGACATCCTCAGCCTGCGCCTGGGAGAGTCCCTCTATACCCATTTCATGAACCCGCATGCTGACGTGTTGGACGACCTGTTGGTATATCGGCGCGCAGATGAAAAATATCTGGTGGTGGTCAACGCCGCCAATGAAGATAAAGACTGGGCCTGGCTCAACAGCGTCCGCACCGGCCAGGTCAAGGTCGACCTGGAGCGGCCTTGGGTGCGCGCTCCCGGGCGAAACGTCATTTTGCGCAACCTAAAGGACCCGGCCGAAGGCCAAGATCAGCGCGTCGATGTGGCCCTGCAAGGCCCCCTCAGCCGCGACATCTTGCTCAAGCTGGCTGAGCCGGCTGAACAGCGCAAACTGAAACGGCTCAACCGCAATCAGCTATGTGAAACGGTGCTGGCAGGCATCCCGGTAGTAGCATCCCGAACCGGTTACACCGGTGAAAAGATGTGTTTTGAGCTCTTTGTGCATCCGCAGCAAGCAGCTGCGCTTTGGGAAGCCCTGACTCAGGCTGGCGAACCGCTCGGCCTCAAGCCATGCGGGCTGGGCGCGCGCGATTCGCTGCGCACCGAAGCCGGATTGCCCCTGTATGGGCACGAAATGGGCGGCGAACTCAACCTCACCGTCAGCGAAGCCGGTTTCGCGCCTTTTGTGAAACTGAACACCCCCTGGTTCATCGGCCGGGCAGCTTTCATGCAGCGCGATGCTGGGCGCAAAGGCGTCGTGGCCCGCTTCCGCTTCAACGAAAAAGGCGTGCGCATGGCTCACCCGGGTGACCCGGTGGTAGATAGCAAGGGAAAGATGGTCGGCGTGGTTACCAGCTGCGCCATCGATCAGGAAGGCTTCCTTACCGGACAGGCCTTTGTAGAGGAAAAAACGGCTGTTGAAGGTACACCGATTTATATCTTCCAGGGCGCACCGACTTGGGCGCAGAAATCCCCCGCCGAACTCACCATCGGCGACCGGGTGGCAATCCCAAGCCCCGCAACCATCATCAGCCGATTTATGAAAGTCTAAAAAAACAAGATCAATTGTAAAAGGAGAGTCATTCATGCAAACACCATGGGAACACCGTTTCGCTCACCGAACGGAAGGGATGAAGAGTTCCTTCATCCGCGAGCTTCTCAAAGTCACTGAGCAGCCGGATGTCATTTCTTTCGGCGGAGGGTTTCCCGCCGCGGAGATCTTCCCAATTGAGCGCGTCCGTGAGGCCTGCGACAAAGTGCTGACCGAGAAAGGGCGCAAAGCGCTGCAGTACACAACCACAGAGGGCTACAACCCCCTGCGGGAATGGATTGCGGAAGATGCCAAAAAAAACGGCATCAACATTAACCTTGATAATATTTTAATCACCACCGGCTCGCAGCAAGCGCTGGATTTCGTCGGACGGATTTTTATCAACCGCGGAGACCGCGTGCTCACCGAATCCCCCACGTACTTGGGCGCGCTGCAAGCCTGGAACGCTTACGGCGCCAATTATGTGACCATCGAAACAGACGAAGACGGCATGATGACCGACCAGCTGGAGCAAATTATCTCCACCAATGTCAAGTTCATGTATGTGCTGCCCAATTTTCATAACCCGATGGGAGTAACGCTCTCTTTGCCGCGGCGCGAGGCGATCGTGCGCACGGCCAGCCACTACAACGTGCCGATTATCGAAGATGACCCATATGGCAAGCTGCTATTTGAAGGGGAACCTTTGCCGCCGCTGGCAGTCATTGACGAAGCCATGTTTGGTTCCGATGGGGACCATTTCAGCGGGAATGTCATTTACACCAGCACGCTTTCCAAGATTTTGGCACCTGGCCTGCGGATTGGGTGGGTGATTGCACCCCCTCAGGTCATCAAAAAGATGGTTCAGGCTAAGCAAGGGGCCGATTTGCAGTGTTCCACGTTTGATCAATACGTCGCCAATGAGCTGCTGCGCGGAGATTGGCTGGATGAGCATATCGCCTTGATCCGCCGCGTTTACAAAGAGCGGCGCGACACAATGCTGCAGGCTTTCAAAGATTACATGCCGGAAGGGACCACCTGGACCACCCCCAAGGGCGGCCTGTTCCTCTGGCTGCGCCTGCCGGAAGGCTGCGATACAATTGAACTCTTCCCGATGGCCGTGGAAGAAAAGGTGGCGTACGTCCCAGGGGCACCTTTTTACCCCAATGGCGGGCCCAACAACACGATGCGCATGAATTTCTCAGCATCAAAACCTGAAGTGATCGTAGAAGGGGTGCGCCGGCTTGGGAATATGGCCAAGCGCTGCCTGGCCAAACGGCCCAAAATGCCCCGCACGTTGGAATAGAGCCAAGCGCTTAAGAAGCACCACAGGCCGCCCGGATGGGCGGCCTGTGAGTTTTTAAGTGGCAGTAGGCCAGGCAGCAGACAACCTCTCAGGGTGGGGCTAGCGCTTCCAAAGCGAGAAGTCAGTCAAGATTGAGCCACCGATGAACTCCCGCAGGATCGAATTCTCGGGCACGTATTCTGTGCCAGCCGGCAGGAACCATTCCAAAAACTTCAACAAGCGCTTGGCTTCGATGTATTCCTCTGAACCAAACGGCACCTGACGCAAAAGTGGCTCCACCAGCGGTTTGAGCGAAGTCAGCTCGTATGCCAAAGCGCTGTTGAAGATCACATCTGCGTTTTCCTGATAAGGGAAGATATGATCCTTCTCTCCCTGCCGGACGGATTCCCAGCGCCGGATGGTATCGGCAGCGCTGTATCCCCGGTCGCGTGCGTCGCGCACAATCCGGCGCAGCATGCGGGTATCGGTTGTGGAAATGCGGTTGTGCCGGTCCAGGTTCAGCTGTGTCAGGCAAGAGACGTACACGCGGAAGGTGTTGCCATGGTTGAAATCCGGCAAAAGCCCCGGGTTCAGGCCGTGGATGCCTTCCAAAATGACCATATCGCCTTTATTGAGCCGTACGGTTTGCCCTTCTTCACTCAGCCCACTGATAAAGTTGTAGCGGGGCAAACGCACTTCTTCGCCGGCGATCAAGCGCCGGACGTCTTGTTCGAGCAATTCCAAGTTGAGGGCTCGCAGTGATTCAAAATCGCGGCGACCATCCGGCAAAAGTGGCGTTTTATCCCGGTCCACAAAAAAGTTATCCATCTCCAGCGCGAAGGGGGTGATGCCGTGGGCGATCAGCTGGATGCTAAGACGCTTCGAAAAAGTGGTCTTGCCCGAAGAGGACGGCCCGGCGATTAAAATGACACCGATTTCATCTTTACGCTGACTGATCTGCTCGGCGATTTCTGAGATTTGCATCTCATGCAGCGCTTCAGAGACCAAAATGACTTCATCAATATGCCCATCGCGGATGGCATCGTTCAGTGCGCCCACCGACGGAATGCCCAGCTTGTCCAGCCAGTCGGCATACTCGCGGAAGGTCTTCAGCAAGTTGGGGTAACTGGTCATAGGCATCAGGCTATTGGGGTTCTGCCGGCGCGGGAAGCGCATAATGAAAGCATTCTCGAACAACGTCAGGTCGAACCACTTGAGGTAACCCGATGACGGCAGCATATAACCGTGATGGTAATCGCGCCGTTCCCCGGCGCGGTAAAGCACCAGGTCGGGCCGTGTGCGGTATTTGAGCAGCCGCACTTTGTCATCCTCACCGATGGATGTAAAGTAGTCGATGGCCTCCTGCAGGGGAACCACCTCACGCACAAAGGGGATGTTCTGAGCCACAATCGCGCGCATTTCAGCCTCAATGCGGTCAAGATCGCTCTGGCTAAAGTCCTGAATGCCGCTCACCTGGCAGTAATACCCGCCTGAAGAGACGGAATGGTCAATGGTAAGCTTGGCCTGCGGGAAGCAGCGGCTGAAGGCAACTTCCAGCAAAAATGTCAGGGAGCGCCGGTAGATGCGGGCGCCATCGGCATCTTTCAGGGTGAGCAGGCGGGCACTGGCATCCCGCTTGACCGGGAAGGTAAGCTCCCGCAGGTTGCCATCCAAAATCGCACCGACGACCATCGCGTCTTCATCCGCCTGTACCACCTGTACAAAATCTTCCAGACTGGCGCCACGCGGGCCGGTGATCACACGGCCATCTTCCAAAATCAGTTCAACCGTTTCTCGCGGCCGATCGCTTAAGTAAAAAGCTTTTTCATTCATGATTCACCCGGCAGTCTAAAATTACTTCGCGATCTCCAGCATGGGGATGATGGCATAGTCATCTGGCGTCAGCGCTTCGATCGGCCCACTGGATGATGGGTAAGCTCCCAGAATTTGCGCTTGCGCCGGCGTGGCCGCAGCGGGCCAGGCCAGGTCGATGATGCGGGTATGGTTATTGTCAGTCGGCGCGCCGCCAAATTTATATTGGGCCGCCTGAGCGCTCACATCGCGCACGCGCCAGACGCCTTCGGCCGGGTAGCCTTCCTGACCGAGAACCACAGCAGCGTACGCCCAGCTGTTTGGGTCACCTTCACCGAAAAATTCGACCGGAACGGTGGCTACGACCGCGTTTTTGCCAGCATCCACATAGACGCGCATGGCGCTGCTGGCCTCGCTAAAGTTGACCGGCGCATTCGGCGCAGCCGGGTCTGGAACCACGACCTGAGGCGTCCAACCTTCCACCCATAACGCTAATTCCCAGCCGTTTTCCGGCCCCAGGGCAGCGTTGCGCCCGGGCAAGAGCATCCGGTCGCCAGTTGCAGCGCCCGGATCCTTGTCGATATAGACGTCAAAGGTCTGAACGGAAAATCCGCTCGGGGAATTCCAGCCGTTCTTTATTTCGCCAGCCAATGAAAAAGTAAAAATGAGCGTACCGCCATCGGTGGCGACTTCAAAGCTGGTCAGGTCAAAATCTCCGGCGCCAAAAACGCCATCGGTTGGGTAGGTGTAGCTGCCCGGGCCATTGTCATCGCCAGTGGCATCTTCAACGTACAGAATCTGGGTACGCGGGCCAAAGCTCATGAACTGAATCGCTGCCGGCGCATCGAGCGGAAACACGCTGCCGCTGGGCTGACTAAGCACGACGAAAGGCAGGCTGTCGCCAGATTTAAGCTCACCGAACAGCTCCAAGGGCAGAGCCAATTCCACCTGACCCGGCTCGGCGAAAGCCAGTTGGCCCACCGGCGCGTCAGCTTTCTGCCACTGCGTGCCATCAAATTGGTAATGTTCCGCAGCGGTGGCGCCTTTTACCAGGCGCAGCAAATCGGTAACCGCTGTTGATAGCTTCAGGCTGCCGCTGAGGTCCGTCATGGTGCGGCCGGCCGCAGCAGGCTGATTCAAATAGATTTCAAGACTGCCGCCGGCAGGGATTGCTTCGGACAGGGCAAAGCCAAAATAGAGGGTATTTTCATCCAAAAGGTAGGCCACATGTTGGTAAAAATCGGTCTTCTTACCGGCATAGTCCGCGCTGAGCGCCCAGGCTTCATCAGTCAGCGCGCCGTCAATTTGGGGCGTGCCGCTGCCGCTCAGGGCTGTTTTGGGCTTGACCGGCTGAGGTTGGATGACCGGGATATCGAGCACGGCGGGCACTTCGGCACCCAGCGAGGTGTATACCCCCTTTAGCAGCTGACGGAAGCCTTCGTCAAAGTAGCCATCTTGCCCCGAGTCCTGATCGGTGCCGTACCACCAGAACCAATCGGAACCTTCCGCCAGATACATAAAATCACGCGCTTGTGCCAAACTTTCCGGGTCAGCCGGCTGACTGCCATTCTCATAGGCGGCCAGGTCCGAGCGCACCTGCCCAAGCAAATCCCAGGCGGCCGCTTCTTCTGTTTCGCCAATCCAGGTATCATAGTTGGCACTGAACCAGGCCCCCGGGAATAAGTTTGGCAGGTCACGCTGCTGCGGATAAAGGCTCAGGTATTCGCTGGGGGTGATCGTCTGCAGCGTTTCGCTGCTGGCCAACAATTCATAGAGGGTATTCAGGAATTCTTTGCCGTCATTATCATAATTTTCCCAGGCGTTCTCGCCATCGACCACGATGGTAACGATATGCGGTTCAGTGTTGCCGCTTGAGGCAAGGCTGGTGCGCACCGCTTCAAGGCGGCTGACCAAATCTTGCGCGGCTTGGGCGCCAGGCATACCGGAGTAGGTGAAACCAATTTTGTCTGAGAGCGTCCAATCGCGGAAGAAAACAGCGACTGGGTTGGCAGTCTCACCTTGAACGAAATAAGGGCGATACAACAAGTCGGGTTCGGTAACAGTCTCAGAGGAATCCCGTTTGAAGGCTTCAAAGCCCAGGCTCTTGGCCAACACAGGTTCGCCGGTTTGGATGAACTGATAACCGGCGCTGCTGATCATGCTCACAACTTCTTCGGCAACGGCCCCCTCGCCAGGCCAAAGCCCGCGAACCGGACGGCCAAAATGCTCTTCGTACATTTCTACGCTCTTGGCAAGGTGAAATTCAGCGTCGGCCGGGTAGCTGAAGCGGGCAGATGGCATGATCGCCTTGGGGTTGCCCACCAATGCCAGGTCGGTGTCATAAATCAGTGGCAAAATGGGATGGGCATAAGGCGTGGTGGTGACTTCGATCACACCTGCATCCTGCAGCTGCTTGTGCAGCGGAATGACCTTGCGGATCAGCTCCAGGATGCCATCAAAAAGAATGGGCTTGTCTTCTTCACTAAAATCGCGGCCTTTCTCGACCAGGGCTTTGAAAGGTTCCTGGGCTAGATAATCCGGGTCGACCCAGGCCAGGTTGAACCAAATCTGCAAATCGCGGAAATCTTGCTCTGTGTAAGTTTCCAGCGCGTTGGCAATAGCCGCCTCATCGGTCCCGCCGCGCAGATCCAATAATTCTTGATAACGCGGATGGATCGCAATGATATGATCCCAATTGGCGTCAAAAAAACGCTGCAGAATAAAAGTTTTTTGCTCCAGCGTCAGTTCAGCCGCCGGCACTTCGGCCAAGACCCAATAGAGGTCTTTGGCACCGTTCAGGGCATAATCATCCAGTTGGCGGATCAGTGAAGGGGTCAGGTTAAAGGTGGCCCGCATTCCCTCATGGGCGGCCACGGTTTCAGCCATATCCAGGTAATCTTTGGTGGCATGCACTCGCACCCATGGCCGCGTATAGACCCCGTTCTCATCCTTGTAATAAAGCGGCTGATGTTGATGCCAGGTCAGGTTAACATAAAGCGGAGGAAGCTCAACCTGTGCTGTCGGGCTTGGCGCCGTGGTGGGCGCCTCCGTCGGCATTGTACTTTCAGCGCTGGGCTGCGGAGAGGCAGTCCCAGCCGCACAGCCAGCCAGCAAGGCCACTACCAACAAGGCTGACAAGATACGCCATCGATTTGTTGTTGTTTTGTTCATCGTAAACCTCCGTGTTGCTCTTAATCTGAAATCAGTTCCAAAACAAAACCTTCACCGCCCTCCAATGTGGGGTCCAGCTTTAGTGCGTTCAGGCTGCCGCCGCTGCCCAGCTCTATTGCGGTCAGACCGCTGCTGCCCCACAGGTCGTTGGTGCTGTAGCTGCCGGCCTCCAAAGAACTGCCTTCCAGGCTGAGCGTGCAGCCTTCAGCCTTAATGGCGGCCAGGTTCATCACCGCCAACAGTGGCGCATGCCCGGGCAGGATGCGCAGTGTGGCATAGACCGAGCGGCAACTGGAAATGAGCGGCAGATAAGCACCGCTCCGCAGAGCAGGCTGCTGGTTGCGCAGCGCTGTCAGAGACCGGTACCAGTTTAACAATGAATCAGGATCCTGCGCCAGGGTTACGACGTTGGTTTCCTCCCAGTCGGAATTGACAGCCCGCCAGGGTGTGCCGCTGGTAAAGCCGGCTTGCGACTCGGCAGACCATTGCATCGGGGTGCGCAGATTCTCATCTGGCTTCTTCCCCTTCATTCCGATTTCTTCACCATAATAAATGAAAGGCGTCCCGGGACCGGTTAGATAAATAAAGGCGGCGGTTTTTTCTTTATTCAGCTTGCCACTGAAGAAGCTGGCCACACGCTGCTGATCATGATTTGTCAAAAAGGTGCTGAAATCGCCATCCGGGAAGTAAACGAGCGCATCCTGGTAAGCCTTTATCACCCGCGAAGGGTCGGGTGAATAGACGCCGCCCAAGGTGTCGGCTGCCAGGTCGAACATGAACAGGCTGTCCATGCCTTTGGAAGGCTGGTTGTATTTTGCTGCAATTTGCAGGTCAGCCCAAACCTCGCCAACGGTAAAGGCTTGCGGGTTGAGGCTCTTGTAGTATTGGCGCCAGTCTTGAAACCAGGCAATCGTGCTCCGGGCATCTTGCAGGGCTGGGTTCTCTTCAAAGAGATAGCGAGCTGCATCCACCCTGAACCCATCCACGCCTAAATCCAGCCAGAAGCGCGTCGCGTTTTGGATGGCGCGCGTGACCATCGGATTGTGGTAATTAAGGTCGGGCATTTCGCTCCAGAAGGGGGCATAGTAATATTCCCCATTTTCCGCCAGGTACCAGGCAGTTTCGCCCCAAGGCCCGGGCGTGCCAGGGCGGGAAGGCGACCAGACGTACCAGTCATGGTAACCGGCGTTGCCGGCAACAGCCTGCTGAAACCAGGGATGCTGCGATGAGGTATGGTTGATCACAAAGTCGATGATCACCCGAATGCCGCGCTGATGGCAGGCATCCAAAAGGTCTTTAAAATCCTGTAGCGAGCCGTAATCTGGGTTCACGTTTTGGTAATCCGTTACGTCATAGCCATGATACGACGGCGAGGGGAAGATCGGCATGAGCCAGATGCCACCCACACCGAGGTCTGAAGTGGTTTGTGGGTCACCGTCATTAAGGTAGTCCAGGCGCGAAATGATCCCCTGGAAGTCTCCAATGCCATCACCATCGCTATCCATGAATGAGCGCACAAAAATCTCGTAAAAAACAACATCCTGCCACCAGGAAGGGCCTTCTGTTGCCATTTCGGCCTGGGTTGGCGTTGGGCTGACTGGCAGCTGTGCGGCAACGCTGGCGGAGGGCTCCGGCGAGGGTTCTTGGGTAAGCGCGAGCGGGCCGGCGCATGCAGTGAGCGCTAAACACAGGGTGGTGAACAATAACAAAAGCCTGGAGAGCTTCATCATTTACTCCAATTTGAATAGGTGAGAGTCGTGCCTCTCCCGAAAGAGAGCCACCCAGTGATTCTACTTGAATTCGTCCCCCACTGCCACACCGCGCCGTGGGTCACTGCGGCAGTGATGTGCGGTTCCCTTCCAGACCTGCGGTTTGTAAAAATAGGCAGCTAAATCAAATTTTCCAGCGGCTTGATTATTTCGGCAGAATCGTTGGCAGGGTCATTTACCTGGCGGCTGATTGGCCAGCTGCGCATCAAATCTGCCGCGAGCGGCCGCAGCAGACTGAGCACCTGCAGCTCCTGCTCAGCCAGGAGCCAATCCCACATGGCTTGACCAGTCAGGATGACCGGCATGCGGTCATGCACCGGGGCAACCGCCTCATTTGCCTGGGTGGTGATAATCGTGCAGGTCGTCAGCCCGGGTTCGGAGGAAAGCCCTTTAGGCTGCCAATCATCCCACAAGCCGGCGAAGGCGAACGGCTGGCCATTTTTTAACGAAAAATAATACGGTTGGGCAGCCTTGGCGCCGGGTTCTGAGCGCTGCCATTCGTAAAAGCCATCTGCCAGGATCAGGCAGCGCTTGTGTTTGAGTGAATTTTTAAAGGAAGGCTTTTCAGCTACGGTTTCAGCCCGGGCGTTAATCATCCGACCGCCGATGGAAGGGTCTTTTGCCCAAAAAGGGACCAATCCCCAGCGCATCATCACCACATTGCGGGTGGAAGCGTCTGGCACGACAGCGATCTGCTGCGTCGGGGTGATGTTATAGCGCGGCCGCCACTCAGACGGCATCTGCCCAAGCGAAAGCGCGGTCTGCAGATCTTCCGAATCAATTGCCATGCTAAACCTTCCGCACATTTGCTGCCCTTTCCCTCCAGGCTGACACAATCCAGCCTTTCGGATCCCCTATAAAATCTATTTTACATGGCCTTTCAAAGGGAGTATAGTATATTCGTTTCGCTTTTTCAAAGCGATACAGGAGCCTGAATATGAATCCCACTGTCCAAACTTTGTTAATTATATTGGGAATCCTGCTGGTGTTGTCAATCATCAACGGCATCCGCTTCATTCCCAATAACCGCATCGGCATTGTCGAAAAGCGCTTCGGCCGGCGCACACTTAAAAGCGGTTTTATCGCGCTGCACGGCGAAGCCGGTTACCAGCCGAATGTGCTGCGCGGCGGTATGCACTTTTTGGCGCCGGTGCAATACCGGGTGCATATCGCCCCATTGGTCACAATCGCCCAGGGCAAAATTGGCTACATCTTTGCGCGGGATGGTCAACCGCTGAGCGCCATGCAGGTTTTGGCTTCAAACACCGCTGCCAATGACTTTCAAGACGTCATCCAATTTTTGACCAACGGCGGTCAACGCGGACCTCAGCGACAGATTTTGCGTGAAGGAACTTACGCCATCAATCTGGCCCAGTTCATCGTAATTACCGAAGAGCGCGTCTATTACCTGCCGCTCAGCCGCGACGACCAGGCTGTAATCGAAAACATGACCAGCATTATCAATAACCGCCACGGGTTTACTCCGGTGGTGATCAAAGATTCGGATGATCTGGTCGGGATTGTGACCGTTCATGATGGGCCTTCCCTGCCTACTGGAGAAATTATCGCGCCGGTAGTGGGAGAAAATCCATCCGACGATATCACGTACCACAACAACTTCCAGATGCCCGACCGCTTCATCACCGCCAACGGCCAGCGTGGACGCCAGCTGCAGGTGCTTGTAGAAGGGACGTACTACCTCAACCGCCTGTTCGCGACTGTTGAGATGATCCCCAAAACCGTAATCGAAGTCGGCTTTGTGGGTGTAGTTGTTTCTTACACTGGCGCCAAGAGTGAAGACCTTTCCGGCACGGAATACCGGCATGGCGAGCTGGTCAGCCGCGGCAGCCGCGGGGTGTGGAGTGAGCCACTTCTACCCGGCAAGTACGCCTTCAACACCTATGCCGGAAAAGTAGTCCTCGTGCCCACCACCAATATCATTCTTAAATGGATCAAATCCGAGGTCGGTTCACACAACCTGGACGAAAATCTGTCCGAGGTGTCGCTCATCACAAAAGACGCGTTCGAACCGTCTCTGCCGCTTTCCGTCGTCATCCATATTGACTACCAAAAAGCCCCGCTGGTGGTGCAGCGCTTTGGCGACGTGAAAAAGCTGGTAGAACAGACGCTGGACCCGATGGTCTCAGCTTACTTCAAAAATATCGGCCAGACCCGTACGCTGATTGAGCTGATCCACGAGCGCAATGAGATTCAGCGCCAGTCCAGCCAGGAGATGAAAGACAAGTTCCTGCATTACAACCTGGAGCTTGAAGAAGTCCTGATCGGCACGCCCACCACCGCTGGCGAGGATCGCAACATGGAGATCATTCTTAACCAGCTGCGTGCCCGCCAGATCGCTGTTGAACAAATCGAGACCTTCCAGCGCCAACAGATTGCGGCCAATAAAGAACGCGAGCTGCGTGAAGCTCAGGCCCGCGCCGATCAGCAGCGCAATATCACCGAATCGGAAGTGAGCATTACGGTTCTCTCCAACCAGGGTAAGGCTGACTTTGCCCGGGCAGTGCAGCAGGCCGCACAGATCCGCACCTTGGCCGAGGCTGAGGCGGAAAAGATCGCCCGCACCGGTATCGCCCAGGCTATTGCCACGGAAGAACAGGTAGCCGCTTACGGCGGCCCGCAATTCCAGGTCACCCAGCAAGTGCTCTCACGCTTCGCCGAGGCCGTGCAGCAGTCAAGAGTGGATGTCGTTCCACGGGTCGTGGTCGGCAGCAGTGGTGACGGAAGCCCAACTGGCAGCAGCGTGATGGAAGGCTTGCTCACTTTGCTACTTTCGGACAAACTGCACCTGGAAGTTTCAGCGCCTACCCGTGAGCCGGATGACACCGTTGAGCAGCTGAAGCAAGAAATTTTAGCCGCTCTGCGAAAAGATTCCGGCGAAGCGCCAGCAGCGGAAGTAAA
>ERZ1645192.769-NODE-769-length-26779-cov-7.481066_pt1 | contig 26779 bp, 23 predicted proteins | sample MGYA00575354_ERZ1645192 | MGnify/ENA primary metagenome ERZ1645192 (study PRJEB40844, sample SAMN11349763) | freshwater sediment metagenome | isolation source: river sediment | host: Sediment | place: India: Faizupur Khadar , New Delhi | collected 2017-02-21 ... | reverse complement strand
ATAATAAAACCGGGAAGCAGTTTTTTGACCAGCTTCCTGTAGTTATAAATCTTCAGAGTGGTTAAATTTTTTAAGAAAATAGTCCCGACCAATAATCATATCGGCGGTGATATCCCGTACATCGCACAGGTTCAGGTTCAGGGGTATAATCCTTCTCTGGAATGCCGAGAGGCGGACATCCTCTTCAGTGTAAAGGATATCCTCGGCAAAATTTCCCCATCGCCGTGAGGGCATCAGGCTTACAGCCATACCTGCATGGGCTGAAGGCAATATCATTGATGAGCCATGTACACCTATCACCAGGATGCTTTCAGAATAAATCGTGCACAGAGCTCTTTCTGTATCCTCATCAAATGATCGTGTTCTCCTGTCGTCGACAAATGACGGAAGAGATCCAGAGATTCCCAGACCCGCAGCAGTAAACCTGTAGCCGCTGCCAAGCTTCCTCCTGATCATCCTGAAGTAACGCGAAACGCGAAAGAGATGAAAAGGAAAGAGAATTGCAGACAGGCGCAATTTTTTAAATACTTTCAACAGGAAGATATTTCGTATCCAGAGGCGATCAGGATCTTCCCTCCATATAAATGTTATTCTGGGCGTTTGCTGAATGTTGAAGTCGAATGGCTTAATACCTGTAAACATCTCAATTTTAATATTCTCACGCGTCGGCAACGGATGCCCGCTGCTAAGCCATATCCTGCCGAACCTCTTAAACTCCTCATTGATACGACCGGACAATACTGAATGATACCTGTTAAAATCCCTGAATCCCAGGTCGACGGTCCATATTTCAGCCACTCCCTCTTCTGGCACAAGCCATCTCATCATGGGCTGAATAATTACCACAATGCCTGGTGAACCGGGCGATTTTATAAGTCTCTGAAGGTTAAGAAGGAACAGAAGTGAGTGCCCGTAAATATAATCGAGCGTGTTAAGGATCACGACCTCATCACGTTTTTCAAATACCTCAATATTTACTTTTACAGGTGAATCATCGGGCTCAGAAATCGCTGTAAGCTTTGACGAGAACCAGTTTTCCTTCACCTCTTCACCGTTCATGTTGAAGAGCCTCTTTTCCCCGGGGAAATAAACATACTGCTCGAGCAACGACTGATTGACAGGTAGTGATAATATGCGTGTCATTCCACAGCCTGAACATACCGATTTCTCACATACATGAAGGCCCTGCCATAGAATATCCTCAAAGATAAAGTTACTGCCGCATTTACATTTCTCAGTTACCTGTTTATAAGGTTTAAGCTGTATCATCAGGACTTATTGATGTGATTCATAAGAACTCCTGCTATTGTACTGCATCTGTTCCCAACGGTGTGCATTTCCAATGTTTTCTTCCTTCCCGCAAGGGCAATTTTTTCTCTCTCCTGATCATTTTCAAGAAGCCACCTGATCTTATCAATACAATCATGAGGATTATCATAGGCAACAACCTCAAGACCAGGGATAAATAATTCCGGAAGATTCTTTTTATTATCAGTAAGAAGGCACGATCCCATTCCTGTCACTTCGAACATTCGCATATTGCCTGCATATTCTCCTGCAACTCCGATATGATAGTTGAGCACTATCTTCGATCTTGCGAAGAGGGAGTACATATCGCTGCCATAAACCGGCGGCACCGATTTCCTGAGAAGATCACGGGAATAATTCTCCGTTTCAGCCTTTCCGTGCTCCAGTAATTTAATTTTATCGGCAGAAGCCGTCAAACCCGTTTTTTTCAGTATTGAATATGCATGATGAAGTGCCTGCTTCGCAATTATCCTTTTTCTGTTTTCAAGGTTTACATACAGTTTAATATCAATTCCGCTCCTGATTATCTCTTCAATCAGTCTTATCCGGTCCTGATGGAAATTTGTACCAGTGGTCAGTGATCCGGAAAAGACCAGGTCAATATTTTTCTTTCCTGTATCACCGGCCTGGGTGATCGCTATCCCAGGATCGAATCCATGGTAAACCAGGAAAGTCTCCTTTCCCATTGATTCAAATTGTGTTTTTAATCCGGGTGTGCAGGTAAACATTATATCACAACCGCCTAGTCCTTCCAGGACTTTTGAGTTCACCGGCGAGCAGTGATAGCCGGCAATGACCTTAATGCTCTTTACACCCGCCCTTACTTTTCTGTACCACGCATCATCTACAAGGCTGAGGTTGTCAATCCACAGGATATCAGGCTTAAGAGAACTAACCTGTTCATACAGAATATCTTCATCACGGAGTTTCAGATAACCGTTTCCGGAACACCATTTCTGCTGAAGTTTCGGGTCGTTGGCTATTATACACCCGGTATCAATTCCCAGATTCCTGAAACTCCTCGTATAAGATGCTGCGAACTCAGCTGATTCTGAGATCAATGATTCAAGATGCTCATCATAGTGCATGCTGCCAGTACCAGGGTGTGAACCATAAAAGTGGTCCAGCGAGCCGGGATACATCGTGCTGAGCATTACCAGTCTTAAGCTCATACCGGCTTCAGGCTTTTCTCATAACCGTACACTATTGCTGTCATGATAATGGCTACAGAGAGGTAACATACCAGTTCGATGACGACATATATTTTCAGGAAATCGTTGAATGGCATGTCCCTGAACAGGAGAAGACACATTATTGCCACGAAGTAGAAGAGCTGCCAGATGCTGTATGTTTTGATACGGCGCATGGCCACGAAAAGATTTGAAAAAGAGGCAACCATGAAATTCACAGCAAACGACCATACCATAATTTTTGACAAGGTCCCGGATTCTGTCCACTGTTTGCCGAAGGCTATCCTGAACAGGTCTTCACCAAAAAACATTATCAGAAGCACTTCTCCGGCGGCAATCAATCCTACCAGCCAGAGAACAGGTTTTATATCAGTGAGGAAGCTCTCCTTCCTATTATATTTCTCAGATACTTTCTGGAGAAGCACGCTCGTCAGCGATGATGCTATAAATGCGAGCGGAAGAGAGAGCACCAGCTTTGAGAGGTCAAAAAAACCGGCCGATGCCGGGGAAAAGAATTTATTGATGAACACCGGTGGCAGCAGGAAACTGCTTGTGCTCATCAATGCGGGAACCAGGTTATACTTAGGGAACTCTTTATATTTCCGTGCAACATACCTGAGTTTTACGAGGCTTATATTCCTCAGGTTGAGGCCATTTCTTTTTGTCTGAATGACCACTGTACCGAGGTTTGCCGTTTGTCCTGCAAGGTCGCTGTAAATAAGTCCTCCCGGGACCTTCAGCAATGCCATTCCTACCTGCGAGGCACCCTCCACTGACCTCCGTACAAGTTTGTTTACAGAGGAAGCCATAAATTTTTTCTTTCGTATGAGCCAGGCATTCAGGGCCCCATACGCGCTGAAAAGGAAGGTGCCGACAGGGATCAGTGCCAGCATCGGGACAGGAAAGCTTTCCGGAAGGTTCAGAAAAGCCTTTATCTCCTCTCCTGCCAGGAGCAATAAAACAAGGATGCAAAGGTTTATTGCCAGGTTCAGCAGCAGGGAGAGTCCCACCAGGTTAACCGACTCCTTATCATGTTTTGGCAGGACGATTGCATCGTCATAGCGCAGGGCTGAAGCAACCAGAAGTATTCCCACCAGGCTCAGGTAAACGGAGTAAATGCCGAAATCTTCAGGGGTAAACAGCCTGCGCAGGAGAGGCTGCAGAAGTATGGAAATAAGCTGTGCGGCGAGCGTACCAGAGATGAGTACCGTTGCACTTTTCAGCAGCTCCGAGCGAAGGAAAAGGTTTGAGAAGAGGGTAAATGGTCTGGCCATGAATCAGATCGCTGAGACGATCAGTCTTTTGAAAAAGGAAGACGCCTGTCGGTATATCGGGTTATGCCGTACATTATAATTGATGTGATCAGCAACAGAGGCAGTTGAAGAAATGTATATGGATTAAGTGCCCACACAACAGCAAAAAGAAGGAGGTTAAGGATCACAAGTAAGATATCGACTTTCAAATGAGAGAATCCCGACTGGTGTAAACGCTGGTAGATATGTTTCTTATGTGCTTCACTGATCTTCTCTCTATTTTTCAGTCGTCGAAGAAGTGTCAGTGTTGCATCGAACCAGAATGGAATTGTCAACACCAGCCACCAAAGTATTGATAGTTTTTGTGCGTTGTGGAACCAGATACCAAGGATGATGAGTATAAAGCCCAGTTGAGTACTTCCGACATCGCCCATGAATATTTTTGCTTTTGGCCAGTTCCAGATAAGGAATCCCGCAACTGAGGCAGTCAGCACGGCTCCCGGCAGGCTTCCAGTAAGCAGGAAGAAAAAGATTCCCATCATGATTGCCTCTATGGAAGCATAGCCATCGATGCCGTCGAGAAAGTTGTAGAGGTTAATGAACCATGTTATCCCGATTATTGCGAGAGGATAAGCGACAACATCAGGAATAATAATATTGTTGAACAGAACTACAGAATTGATCCCCCCGAGGAAATAATATGCCACCAGTGCAGTGACCAGCTGGGCGAGGAGCCTTATAACAGGTTTTAGTGAGATGATATCGTCGGCCAGGCTTATTGCGGCGAGCGCGATACCGCTCATAAGAGCAAGGAAAAGGTCGCGGTCGAGATTTCCGGTAAGGAACAATATTGTTATCCCGGTGTACCATGTGATAACGATTGCAATTCCACCACCTCTTGGTGTAGGTGTCAGGTGAGAGCTTCGTTTGTTAGGTATATCGATAATATTCCTGCGCAGGGCGATGATCCTCACCAGCCAGGTGAGGAAATAAGAAAGAATCAATAATGCCGCTGCCAGCAGAAGTATGTTTCTCATTTTGGGATCGATTCTATCATTCTTTTTATTCCCTCTTCAGTTGTCAGCGGCGGGCTGAAGTTCAGGATTTTAAGTGTTTCGGAGTTATCCATTTCATAGGAACCGTAGAGCCGTTCGAAGAAGGAGGGTATCAGGGCCATTCCAGCCCTGATGATAAAGCCGGGTGTTCTGAAGAGATAGATTTTCTTCCCAAGGTTATCTGATATCATTTTGACCAGGTCGGAGGTTGAGATAGCATCTTTATCCATTGCAATGAATGTACCGGCGGCTCTGAGTTCTATTATTCTGTCGATAAAAGCGACCAGGTTGACTGCTGAGGTAAAGTTTCGTTTGTTACGTATATCTTTAAAAGGAAGGAAAGGTGATTTTCTGACCAGGTTAACGATGCTTTTCATATTGGCACGCACGCCTTCGCCGTATACGAGGGGTGTCCGGATGATTGAGACGGTAAAGTTTTCATCCTGCAGTTTACGGAGTGCTTTTTCGGCTTCATATTTACTTTTCCCGTATGCATCATCGGGGAAGCATGGTGATGATTCGTTCCAGGGGGCTGATTTTGAGTGGAAGGCGCCGTAGACTTTTACTGTGCTGAGGAATATGAACTGTCTGACGCCTGCTTTTTTTGCTTCGGTGGCTACCTGGAGGGTGAGGTCGCGGTTTACCCTGAAATACTCTTCTTCGGGGATTGATACTTTCTGGTGGACAATTGCAACCAGGTGAATGATAATGTCGAATTGACTAAAGTCTATTTTACCAGGCGCATAGTTAAACAAAGAGACTTCCTGAACATCCTTACAATGGGAGTTTTTGATGAAGTTAGTTCCGACAAAGCTATTACTACCTGTGATCAGTATCCTTTTCATTTGTGGTGTTTAATTCTTGTTTTGTGTTGTCTTTTTTATGGATACTATGGATAAAGAAAGGAAGGAGGGTAAAGAAACCCATGATTGGAGGGTCGAAGGGGCTTCCGCCGCTGAAGAATGAAAAGAAGAAGGTTATAAGAAAGAATATAAAGAATATACCGTACTCTTTCCGGTACTTAATATAATAGTAGAAGACTTTGTAGAGGAGGAACAGATATAGTAATAGTCCAAGAATGCCTGAATACAATAAGATCGAAAGGAAAGGGTTATGGGGCCAGTCGGAGGCGGTTTTATCTTTCAGGAAGTAAAAACCGTACCAATTAAGGAATGTAAAGCCACCTCCGATAAGCTTACTTTTTAGATTATACTCCTTCGCAAATATATATAGGGCAAATTCCCATCTATTAGTTCTCTCTTCAGAAAAACTCAGACTATCAATTATGAAATTTGGAGGCGACTTCATTTTAGTGTAAGAGGTATCATGTTTTAAAATGAACATATTCTCTATGTTGGCAAGCCTGGGATAGCGGACGGATTCATCAAACCAGAAGTCGATACAATTAAAAAAAGAAAATGATGAAAATTCCAAATTAGTGTGTTTCCCAAAGACATTATTCAACTCTTTAGTCCCACTATTTATGCTAGCCACTGAAAATGAACTAAAATCATTAAGAAGCATGTCCTCATTTTTGTCGATTGACAGAAGCGAACTATTCCCAATTCCTAATGAATCAATAATTGTATAATTGCCTGATTTATAAATGGTAAAAGTTGGATATGCGAAGATTACAAAACCTTTTAGGTTCCGAAAATCAGTGACACTATCCTTTGAGAAATATAAGTAAGCATTTGCGCGCCCTTCTCTACAAGAAGCATTAATCGCAAGCTTCTGCCAACAATCTTTGTTCTTCAGGTCATACTCAGATATTACATCTCCATAGGTATTTTCTTCTGATGAAATACGAACCCATGTAGCATTACAATCAGAAGAAACATAACAAAAAACTGATGCTAATAAAACATCATTCTCCTTTACTTTAACATTATTGAGCATTGAAAATGAGTATGCATTACCATTCCATGTATCTGCGTTACAAGTGCTGTCCATGAGGTAACCGCAAGCCCCTTCAGGTACAATTTCAGAATGGGTTCCTCTAAGTGGGAAAATAGTACGGTGTACTCTCGATCCCCAGCCGACATCTGGATCAAGCGACCATGAAGAATCGGCTCCATACCAAAGTTTCTGATAGAAGCGTTCGTATTGGGTATCCCCTTTAAATACTATTTGATATCTGAATAGTGCATCAGTTATATACGTACGGGTGGGATATATATTCTCAGAGTTTAATTTCGATAATAAAGTGTTTTTAAATTTGAAAGAAGTTGAAGTAAAGAAGATAATAAATATGATTGCAGAAGAAAGTATTGTTATAACATAATAAACAAAAAATCTGTCTTTAGTTTCAGCCTTGTTTATAAAATGATTATTGATAGTTACTACTAACTGAATAATAAGTAATAAAACGAATACAGATATTGCTCTCCTGGATCCGGAAAAGACCAGAATTGCAGTAAAAAATAAAATAGTGAAAAGAAATAGCAAATTGAGGATTTTACGATTAGAAGCACAAATATTCCTAAATGAAATTATTATTGACATTAAAATAAGTAACGATGCAAAGTTTTGATCTCCATTTACTGAATATCTCGGATCTAATGCAAGAATTTTTGTCGCAAATAAGAAACTATTGATACAAAGCAACAGAGAAAATGGCACTAATAGTAAGAGCAAAAAATCCATAATTTTCTTAAGATCTGTCCATTCTCTGACAGCCGTTTTTAAAATAAACAACAACAGGAGAATTACAGCTGCGTTCCCAATATCTTTAATTACAATCAAATAGAACTTGCCAGAAAAGACAAGAGCTATAACTAATAGAATAAAAAGTATTAAAGGAAAATAGAAATCAACGATGAAGCTCAGAAAAGACTTAGATAAATCTTTACGATAGATAAATAGAGTGAGTAATATGGTAATAATAAATTGAGCAATAAAAAAACTCTTTAGAATTGGCAAAGCGATTCTAAAAGCATTAAGGACAATAGTAAAGACAATTAAGCCTTGAAAAAACCTATGACTAGAGATCCTCATATTTCTAGAATCTTAACAAGAGTGTTACGGATTATGGAGATTATTTCAAGTGCTAAAACTATATCAATTAGGAGGATATAGTGATGTTGTTTTTAAAAAGATAATTTTCTGGTCGAACTCCAATTCTGCTTTTTTACGTGACCGTAAACCCATCGATTTTATAAGTTCTGGACTATTAATGAAAATTGACATTTTATTTGCAAGAATTTCATAATCACCAACTGGAACTAAAAATCCGTTTATGCCATCATCAACACAATCTCGACAACCTGAAGTATCTGTAGTGATTACGGGTAAACCTACCGCCAATGCCTCCATAAGAGATTTAGGCAATCCTTCTCTGTAAGAGGGAAAAACCATTACATCAGAATCTTCCAAGAATGGAATTATATTAATTTGTGGACCAATCCAGCTAATCTTAGACTCCCCAATCATATCCCTTAGCTCGTTGTTCGTCAAAGATCCCGGATTCTGAGGGTCAATATCTCCTATCAAGTATATTTCAGTGTCAGAAAAACTATTGAGTACAATCTTTGATGCCTTGATAAGTTCAACAATGCCTTTATCTTTCAGCATTCTGCCCGTAAATACAAACTTTACGCCTCCATTCTTTTCCTTTTGCCTAAACTTATATAGATCCAGATCAATCCCAACTCCTTTAATGAGGCAAGATTTATTACCTGAAAGAAGTCCCATCTGGTAAAATATGGACTCATCATCAGAATTTTGAAAAATAAAATTTATATTTCTTCGTACAAAAGCAATCTTCATTAATTGATCAATAATAATTCTTGTCAATTTTAGGTTTCCAGAAGTGAAATAATATCCTAAACCTGAGATGGCATTAATAACATTCTTTGTTTTAGAGATTCTAGCTGCAATAGATGAATAAATGCAAACTTTTAAAGTAATATTATGAAGGATATGAGGGCGCTCCACTTTTAATATCCGAATGAGTTGACTAATTGTTTTTAATTCCCTAAAGGGATTTACACCTGCTCTATCTATTTCTAAATCATACGTTTTAATTCCCAAGCTTTGCAGATATTCAAGCTTTCCCGAATCTTTTGATACGACCTGGATACTATAACCTTGTTGTTTTGCATGTAAGGCAAGAGGTAATCTGTGGGAGATAAAAAACCAATCCACATTAACAACGAACATTAATTTTTTGAGATCAGCCAATCTGAATAGATATTAATATTTATTTCTCAATCTTACCCTTCCACATTTCATGTGCTTCAAAACTCCAATCTAAAGGAAATATTAATTCTTGATAATTACTTTTATTAAAAGAAGGATTATTAGATTTTATAATAATTTCATCGATTGGTTTTGTTATAAGCTTTGCATTATTTAATGAGTTATAGACACTTGGTATTTTTCTATAATCAAAATTCATTATTTCGCATATTATCCTGTCCATAAAAACAGCATCGAAACCTGATAAAATTACTCCTACCCTTTTCGGTTCAGGTGAAACAGGACCATTCTTTTCACCAGATATAATCATATCTGCAAGGTTGAAGATTTTTCTTTGTTTTTCTTGTTGGATAATTCCTTCCTTATCTGCATATAAAAGAATAAAATACAAATCATGAATTGTACGCCAGATTGTATCATTCCCATACCAACTTCCAATCAGAAACTTATCTTTTGAGAATAGTCTGGAAATATAATATAATGATCCATATACCATTCTCATTGACAATGCTTGCCTGGTTTTCCCCTGATCTTCATATCTGTACTTTGTATGAAGTATCCTACTCATTAAATTCTTTAGTTTGCTCTTGTATAAATATTCATCACCACCTTCTTCTGAAGATCCAGCAGTTCGGTGTGGCAGACAAGCCTTATCAAAAATTATTCCGACGAAATTCTTTAAAGCCCCGGTAATTCCAGACAGCCTGTGGCATTTTGGTTTGCAGAGATTTATAACAACATCAGCTGACAGCACCTTTTTATTAACAAGATATTTATGATATTCAATCCCATGATAAGAATTAGTCAGTTCCTCACTATAATCAGAGACTCTGTACGTAATATTATTATCCTTTGATTCTTTTAGTTGTGAAAAGGAGTTAATATCGACCTCGATTCCTTCAGAAGCATTATATATTTTTCTTATTAGAACTTTATACTTATTAAGATCAACAGAATATGATCTGAAATCATGTGGCAATATCTTTACATTATGTTTATTGTAGAAATCAAATAGTTCTTTATATCCAGTCTCTTGAATTAGTGAATGAATGTCACAACCCTGCATTGGTGCGTCGCCTACAATTATGGTTCCTGTTCCCTTTAATGCAATTAAACAAAAATCAATTGCAGCACGAACCACAGAAGGATGAGTAATTAAACATTCCATTCCATTCTCCTTAACCTTCAGGTTTTCGTTTTTGTGCATAACCCAGTTAGGTTTTATAAGTACGGTGTCACCCTCATTGATAAAAGTTCCAAAAGGATTCCACTCAGGAGTTCCGAATTTTTCTTTGTCTAATTCTAAGCCATATAGACTATCTCTGACCATTTGGTAGACATAATTCCTTTCACTTGATATCTCCTCCTCGCCCCAAAGATATTCTGGATAATTATTATCAGGATTATAAAAATGTCTGCGAGATGGGTAGTTGGCCTCATTAACACTATTTATATATATGTCACTCATATAATTTACTTTATTCTGTTTTATCTATATAAATACTAGAATTTATCCGGATAAAGTTGTTTAACCTCAGAAATAACCGATCTGAATTTTCCATTCGCCCCACGCGCAATTTTATTTACGAGATGAATTTCAATTATAATATTCTTACCAAGTTTTTTACTCAGGTTCCGGATTAATTCATCCCCAATCTCATTCTTATAATCTCTGTCAGGCACGATATCAACAATTATATTATTCAGTGACTTTTGAATAATTTGAGCCTCTATAATATTTCCCAATCCTTTGAAACATGGATCAAGTCGCCCCACATAGCCTCTTTCCGGAGTATAAAGGATATCATCCTTCCTTCCATCTACTCTTTCAATAATTGGCATTTTTCTTCCGCACTTGCAATCAGAAGGATTAAAATAGGTGGTTGCAATGTCTCCAAGGTTATACCTGATTAGCGGCATCACAGGATTTAGGAATGAAGTTACTACTATTTCACCTTGTTCGCCCTTCTTAACGTTCTCTCCTCTCTCATTTAATATTTCAGTAATACCATATTCAGGATTTATATGTAAATTTCCATATTCACATTCACACCAGAAACAACTTGGTTCACTGGCAGCATATTGATTAAATACCTTCGTTCTAAAACCTTCCTGGAGTTCGTTTTTAACCTCAGGTAGCAAGGTTTCTGCCGTTACAATAATAGCTTTTGGCTCAGGAAGTTTTAGTTTTAATCTCTTTGCTAGTCGAACGATTACTAAAAGGGCTGAAGGATAACCATCAATTAGGTCAGGTCTGAAATCTATAAGGGCTTTACAATAAGCTTGTATCGTATCGGTTGAAATATGGGTTGTGGAAAAGAGAAGAGAGTTTCCGGGTTGGTTATATCTCCAATAAACTTTTTTTGAAATAATTTGATTATCAGGAATTATTGTTCTTCCAGTAAATTGAGCACGCCTTGGGAAGAATACATCATCTAATCCTGCCCAATTTCTCAAACGAGAAACAAATGCCATTCGATGAGAAAAGGATTCTGATGATTCTAAAATATTTATAGGGGATCCTGTCGTTCCACTTGTAAAAATATGAGTACATTTTTTTAAATTAAAACTTTTATTATAAAAATCGTTTTCTGCCCCTCGAAGCATTTCTTTTTTTAAAAGAGGAATTTTCTTAAGTTGTTCAACATTCCTAAAATCCTCCACATTGCATCCGAGTTCTTTTTGAATTCTGCTATAGTAATTAGTCTGAGTAAATGCCGTACGTAACGTATTCTGCAATGATTTAACCTGGTATTCAGCGAATACTTCCGGTTCCCACCACTGGCTTTTAATTAGAAATGAAAAATATGTTTTCAAATCCTTTATATTGGTTCTGTAATGTTTATAATAGAAACCTCTCGTAGAAACCATTATATTCTGGAACCAAATCGGAGATGTACTATAAACTTCTTCTAAAAGTTTCATAACAGCTCGAAATTCAATAATAGTTTGACTTTATGATATATTCATTTAGTTGGAATCTCATGAAAATGCAGAGAGAATCAGTCTCCTAAGAAATTTTAACAGCGAAAATGGTATGATAATTATGTACAAATAGATGGGTAACATACCATTCTTAAAGAGAAAATAGTAATTATTCAATTCATTATACTCCATTTTAGTTAACATACCTGACAGACTATTTCTGGAGAATTCCTTTTTGTTTTCAGCATAAACTACTAATCCATCATTAATGACAATTCCCTTTGACTTATAGAGAATTAGAAACCACAGTTTTGAATCTTCTGAATATCTTTTACGTTCATCGAACATATATTTTGTCACAACATCTCTTCGTACTATGACCGTAGAGGTGTAGATTTTGTTCTGAAACAGCACTTTCCTGAAGCTTATTTCTTCATATCTATTAGTACTATTCTTAATTGTTCGATTGAAAAATTTTGTTCCTATAAGTGGAATATCCGGAAACATACGAATAACTTCTATTTGCATCTTTATTTTCTCTGGAAGCCATCTGTCATCAGCGTCAATAAACGCGATCCAATCTCCGGAAGAAACTCTAATACCTGTATTTCTGGCCTTGGCTGGACCTCCATTTTCTTGATTAATTATCCGAACCTTCCTATTTAGACTGTATTCCATCAAAACAACTTCGGTTTTATCGTTAGAGCCATCATTGACAACAATAATTTCATAAACTGGCACAGTCTGTCCTAAAATGGAGTCAATACATGTTTTTATCGATGATTCGGAATTATAGACAGGAACAATGACACTAATTTTGGGTGCTACCATTTAAATTAGTCTGAAATAAAATTACTAATTACAGCCTGATCAGATTACAATCCATTTAGTAGGAATTAAATCCTTCATGGATTTATTTAATGAACCATTATACCAAGTGGCAGGAGAGATTACTTTCTTCTCCTGATTGTCATTAAGCCATGCGCCCCACCAGCTAAATGTACTATTTGCTATTATATTACTTTTGCAGTGACTCATTAGGTGCAAATCATATCCAGGATTCTTCGCATTGAAATCTATATATCGGAACCGATCACCTTTTAAATGAGCTGATGCCCACTCTATATCGTCGGAAAATACAAAATATATCGGATTACTATATTTACTATCCATTATTTTTATTGCCTTATAATAGTAATCGAGATTACATTTTGCGAATAACTTTCTATGTGCTTTTACCGAAAGATAATCTCCTCTTCTTATATGAATACTGATTGAATCAGTTGACTCAATCTCATTTAAAGATTCTCGATTCTTATGATCAAGTGAGACTTTCATTGATAATTCTTTCCTGATCAAATCTTCATAATCCTTAAAATACTTCTCTGATTGCCAATATCCATCATAGTAACAATTATCAGAATAGTTTAATAAATCTTTATTATGAATATTCTGATTTTCCACAACGTAATGTTTGTTTAACCAAGGTACATTTAATGTCAGCTTACGTTCGATACGAGATAGAATTCCTGAATTAAAATGTCGGAACTTAGCTATCTCTGATTCCTCGGCAGTGGAGAAATCCAAATTATAGCTACTTAGACCTAGAGCCCGTGAGGTAAAACCACTAAAACTATGTTGAGTTTGAATATCCAGCTTAAGAACCACATCAAGACGGATTGATAATGCACGTCCAAATGAATATTGAAATAATTGATTCCCCAAACCACCAGAGATTTTTACTATAACCACGTTAAATTCTTGTTATTGTAAATATGAAGGAAAGGTGACACTCCAGAATCTGTGATATTTTGTTTTTAAATTCGATAATTCATCAAGATGCGTCCTCGTAAGTGCCTTCTGATTCCATGGATGTAATATTTTATTTTCATTTCGAGAGAAACATCCATAGAATTCAAATTCAGAAAATGGAGATGCTTCCTCTTTATCCAGTGTTCCAAAAATCACTTTATCCCAAGTGCGCATTAACTCATCGTTCTGTTCAATTAAGGCTGTCAATCTAAATAACTCATCTTTTTCAAATAACATTTTATGTGAGACAAAGGACAATAGTGGTATCTTAAAAACACGAACCAACTTCTTATTCATTTTATAATATTGAAAATGAAATTCGGAAGACTGATAAAAAACAGTTTTTAAATTAGAAGTAAGAAATGTATGGGGTTTTAACAAGATATGATCTGAATCGATAACAAGGAAATATTTACAAGTCCCGATTTTTCCGCTAAGTTTCAATAACTGTTGAAATAGCCATCCACTTCTGTTTATCCCACCCTTAGTTATTAAATTCAATGAAATAGGGGTATATCCCAGAATCGCTGATTCCTCGATGAATATTAATCCATTCTTCTTTGCAAAATCACAGATGGATACCGCTGCTGGCCCAACTACAAAAATATCCTTAATACGATTAGTTACATTCTCACGGACCCCTGATATACACAAAGGTAATATGTCGAGATCTTTTTCAATGACAGGAATGATTACGTCTATTTTTTCCTCCAAATTTGGCTTTTCAACTTTTAAAGTTTTAAGTTTCCAGACAAAATAAATAATCTGTCTTAAATAATGTCCACACAAATTAGCGATTTTATAAAATCCAGATTTCATTGAACTTTACTATTTCTTTATAATGGTAAGTTTTAGGTATTGAAACTTTTCGTGGAGAGAAATTCTGGGATTTTTGAAGAAAATTATTGCAAAAATAATCCATTTGACCCTAAAAACTAAATATAAATATCCGTTGAGGTGCTTTTTCATTATATAACACAGACTCAAAAAAGATTGCTTTCTTTTAAAGTAATTGTTTGAAGATTGACCTTCAAGATGAACAACTGCTTTTTCATTAATGATAAAAGATTTAAATCCATTTAGCCTCATCCTAAACTGCAATTCTAATTCTTCCTCATAAAGAAAAATATTTGCATCAAATCCTCCAAATTGCTCATAAACAGATCTCTCAATAAACATTGATGCACCAACAACTACATCAACCTGGGCATAAAAGCTCTTCTCTAATTGTTGAAATATTTTATCATCCGAAAGAAATCTATAGTTCCGAATTTTATTCCGTAAGAAAAACGGGAATGTTCCAAAAGAGTGAACAATTTTGTTGTCGTATGATATTAGCAATGAACCAAGTACTCCGAAACTCTGGATTTTGTACCTTCGAAGAAATTTCAAGTAGATGTCAATGATATCCTTATTTATAATCGTATCAGAATTTAATAATAAGATATATCTGCCTTTTGAATAACTAACACCAATGTTATTTGCAATGCCAAAACCATAATTCATGTCAGACTTAATAACTCGTACTTCAGGAATCTCACTATTAAATAATTCTACACTTCCATCAGAAGAATTATTGTCTACAACAATGATCTCAAATGTATGATTTGTTAGGTGCTTATAAAGAGAAATAATACAATCTCTCGTTAAAAATTTCGTATTATAATTTACTATTATAACCGACACTAGGATTTCATCCATTGGTTCTTTTTTTTAAAATCATGAATATGAATGAAATAACAATTGTGCCTATAATTGAGATAGTTGCTGTTTTATTCCAAAGGCTATAATAGAATATACCATTCAGAGGAATTTGAAGAAATAAAAAGATAAAAACAATTTGATGAAAATGTATAAAGTCTGATCTCTTGCCCAATTGAGTCAAATAATAAAGAATTAAAAACAGCATAGCATAAATGCAAGTACCTAAAATACCGATATCGACGTACAGATCACCTAAAAATGTATAGAAGATCGCAATATCTACCGTCAAGAGGTATCTATAATCACGAATATCAAAGTCTGGATTAATGAAGATATCTCTAGTAATCGGGAATATTCTGGCTAAGGTATAATGGTGTTCATCGAATTGAGAAAATATTCTATTAAAATTTAGGTAACTCTGTCCGGCATAATCAATTATGCTCATAACTTCCTGATGAACAACAGTAGTAGAATAATAGTGAGAGAACCTATAAATAGTGACTGCAGCAAAATAAACCGAGAATAATAGTATAAAAAAGAAAAACAAGCTTAAAATATACCTCCGTGTCTTATTTGACATGTATTTGTAGAAATATAAAAAACATGCAATGAAAACCAGTACCCAATATATCATCTGGGTTCGCCCTCCAGTATTGAGTCCGTTTATAATAGTAGACATTGATGATACTAGAAGGAGAATGTTAAATAGATTATTTCTCTTAAGAAATGTAACAGAATAAAAGAAAATAACCAGAATTAGGACATAAAAATCAGAAAAATGCCCTAAAATATAGTGACTCGCAGATTCTAGAAAATTAAGATTATATCCTAGTTTTCTCATCATTATATCTGCACCTACCTTAAATGATCCTGGATTATTTGAAAGTACAAAGATTGTATACTTAAGCGAAAAAATTATTGCAAAAAGATTTAAAATAATGAAAGAAAACGAAACAAGATAAAAGAAAGCCATATTTGGCTTTATGACATTTAGTTTTCTTGAATGTTCCTTAGCAAGAAAAGGCACGAAGAATAATATCAGCATGAGGCAATAGTATATCGTTGCTGACAAATCCAATTTTGTATATCGGTAATATAAATATGGAGAACTATATAATAAAATTGACATTGCAGAGGAAAAAGCATATAACAACATTAGAAAAGCGCCAATGTCAAGCTTTTTGCTTTTTCGGATATGGAAAACTGACAGGATAGAGAAAAATATGAACGGCAGGTAAATCATACTAATAGAATAGTGCCACTTAATTCTTGTGAAGGCTAAATCTTCCTAAGACATTCAGGATCATCTGAGATACAATAATACTTTATAAAATTCTATTGAAAGGTTTGGAAATTATTTTTCTGACATCTTTCATTGTCAGATCCAATTCATTAATTAGTACTTTTGGCCATTTCCAATTTTGATATGCACCTTGTACTATGCCAGGTGCAATGATGAGTACAATTATTCCAAATTTTGAGAATTTCAACAAAAGAACTAGAAGAATAACTGTTACAATTCCTGAGATAATGGAAGCTTTGAAGAACGGGACTTCATTTTTTGTAAGTAAAATATTTCCTGCATTTGAATGGTTGCTTTCTAAGAATGATACCAGTAAGGCAAGGAATATTAAGCATAATGGTAATAGTTCAGTCTTACTATCAATCAGTTCTAAAGCGAAATTACCTAGGGTTAAGAACAGGATCCCACAGATTAAATATGTCAGTATGAGAAATATTTCACTTTTAACATATAATTCTTTTATTGTGTCAATAGATTGAGTCACTCTCAACTTTACAATTTCAGGCTGATATGTATTTGAATAAATTAATCCCAGGATCGAAATTACTGAAACAATTTGCATTGTAATTCCGTAAGATGCAATTTTATCTAATGAAATAAATAAGGATCCTATTACAATTGCAGACCGCTGAACCAGGAATCCGCCTAAGGATGTCAAACCAATTTTAATTGAGTTTGGATAGATAGCTTCTACTATTTCTTTAACAGGCCGGGCCTGAACAGAGGATAATATATCCCTTATTTCTTTATTAAAGAATGATTTGTACGATAAATACCGTATTACAATGACAGACAGCAGTTGTGAAAAGACAATAGCTATTAATCCATAACCACTAATAATAAGAGTCGCGGCAAATAACAGATACAAGCATTGCCCTACGATTTGAATTTGCTTCGACCTCTTAATTAAACCTTTACCAAGCAAAAGTGAATCATAGTACATTGTGTATAAATTATATGTACTTATTAAACAGAGAATTATCCATGCAACATAAACTTCTTCCCTATTTCCCTGGTATGTTCTTATAATAGTTAAAATATAAAATGTACCAATTGAGGCTATAAGAATAAATAATACCAATGCTACTCTTAAATAAAACCAACGCATAGCTTCAATGAGGCCTTTTAATAAACCATAATCTATATAATCACTCTTTTCTGTAAGATTCTCAAAACCATTCTTCTTCAAGTTTCTAACACCATTAAGTGTATAGGTAACATTACGTGTGAATGAAGAACTAAATCCAAAATCAAGAATTGTTGAGAATGCTGTGAGAGTCATAAAAACAGACCAAATGCCAACTGTCTCTGTTGGCATTTTATTTAGAATTAAGGGCAATAAAAGAACTGAGGATGAAACTTTCAAAAATGTTGCCGCATAATTCCAAATTAGATCGGCTTTTGTTATATTCATAGAAAAGATGAGTCCTTCTTTAATCTCAGAAAATCAGATTGTTTTTTTACATTTCTATGATTAAAATATCGATAGAATCTATTAAAATATTAAACGACAACTCCATTGGTTGGAATAACTCAAATTATCCTCTTAAATATACTTCCCAGATTCGTTTAGTAGATTCTTGTAATTTAATTTCGATAATCATTCCCAAATTTCTTAGCTTACCCACATCCAGCAGCTTCCTCGGCGTCCCATCCGGTTTTGAATGATCCCACTTTATCTCTCCCTTGAATCCAACTATTTCTTTGATCATCATTGCAAGCTCACGTATCGTCTGATCACTGCCGGTACCTATATTGATATGAGTGTTCCTGATCTCCTTTGTCTTACATTCACGCTTAAGATCGTCAAAATCGACATTCTCCATGAGGAACACACAGGCATCAGCCAAATCATCGACATGAAGGAACTCGCGATAAGGAGAGCCGGTGCCCCACAGGGTAATCGTTACAGGTTGCAGGTTGCAGGTTGCAGGTTGCAGGTTGCAGGTTTGATCCTAATGCCATATTTATCCAGAACAGAAAGGATGGTACTTTCATCAGACTGGCCATTCACCCCTTCAACAGGATACCTGTCAAGATCCTTGCGTATTGAAACCAAGTCGCCGGTCTCAAGACATCTTCCCAGATGCATCTTGCGGATTAAAGCCGGCAATACATGAGATGTTTCCAGATTGTAGTTGTCATTGGGACCATACAGGTTCGTCGGCATAACAGCAATGAAATTGGTCCCGTACTGAAGATTATACGACTCACACATCTTCAGCCCTGCAATCTTGGCAATTGCATAAGGTTCATTGGTATACTCCAATTCATCCGTCAAAAGATATTCTTCCTTTATAGGCTGGGGGCAATCTCTGGGATAAATACATGAGCTTCCAAGGAAAAGAAGCTTCTTGACACCATGAACATAACTCTGATGAATGATATTGTTCTGTATCATCAGGTTCTCATACAGAAACTGTGCCCTGTATTTATTATTGGCGACTATGCCTCCCACCTTTGCTGCAGCCAGAAATACATATTCAGGCTTCTCCTTTTCAAAAAAACCTGCAACAGTCTGCTGATCTGTCAGATCATAATCGGGGAATGGTGTATAAACCTGATTGGAATAACCCTCCCCCTTCAATTTGCGGGTAATTGCACTGCCAACCATTCCGGTGTGTCCGGCAATATATATCTTACTACTCTTTTCCACTTAATTCATAATTATTCAATCCGACTCTTTACTTTCTCAAAATCGGCTTCTGCCATGATGCGAACAAGCTCCTTAAATGTCACCTTAGGCTCCCAGCCCAGCATTCTCTTAGCTTTTTCAGGATTTCCGATCAGAATATCAACTTCAGTAGGCCTGAAATATCTTGGATCTATCCCGATGACCTGCTTTCCTGTTGATTTCAGAATACCTTTCTCATCCAATCCTTTTCCATCCCAGATGATCTCCTCACCCAGCACCCTGAAAGTCTCTTCAATAAACTCACGTATCGAATGAGTATCATTTGTGGCAAGAACAAAATCATCTGCTTTTTCTGCCTGAAGAATACGCCACATTCCTTCAACATACTCGGGGGCATAACCCCAGTCGCGCTTCGAATCGAGATTGCCAAGTGAAAGCCGTTCCTGTTGTCCTAAAATAATTTTCGAGGCAGCAACAGTTATCTTTCTCGTCACAAATGTCTTCCCCCTGCGCTCACTTTCATGATTAAAGAGTATTCCATTGCTGGCAAACACATTATATGCTTCCCTGTAATTTACTACCACCCAGTAGGCATACAGTTTAGCTGCTGCATAAGGGCTGCGCGGATAAAATGGGGTTTTTTCCGTCTGTGGTATCTCCTGAACTTTACCGTAGAGTTCAGAGGTTGAAGCCTGGTAAAAGCGTGTTTTAATACCAGTTTCCTTTATTGCATCAAGGAACCTGAGTGCACCCACACCATCAACTTCGGCTGTGTATTCCGGCACTTCAAAAGAGACCTGAACATGCGACTGGGCGCCAAGATTATATATCTCGGAGGGCCTTATCTTCTCGACAAGACGGTTCAGATTGCTTGAATCTGTAAGATCACCGTAATGGAGGAAAAATCTTTTGTTCAGATAATCCCTGTTATTGTAAATATGATCTATCCTGAATGTATTGAACGAACTGGATCTCCTGATGATACCATGAACAATATATCCTTTCTCAAGCAGCAATTCGGTGAGATATGATCCATCCTGCCCGGTTATCCCTGATATGAGTGCTACTTTTTCTGCCATCTGTTTTTAAAATTTATAGCCAGTAATCTTTGATCCTGATCTTTACCTTTATCGAATTCGGGATATCCTTTTCACTAATCAGTATCAGATACCCTCCTCCCCCGGCACCCGAGAGCTTCCAGGCCAGGGCATTTCCCCTGTATGTTTCTATGACCGCAGCAATCTTATCATTCATCATTCTCGGAAACATCCGTACCTGTGAGTTGAAAGAATCCAGGAATCCTTCAGAAAAAAGCTTTATATCCTTGTTTATCAGCCCTTCCCAGCATTTTTCGGCTGCCATGGTAAGCTTCTTAACATTGCCGGCTGTAATATCAGTCTCCTCAAGAACAACAAAATCGGCCGGACGAGGCCAGAGCATTACCATATAAAGACGTTCCTCCAGCCATTTAATCGTCGAAAGATCTGATACTGTTTCAAACTTCGAAGGCCAGTATTTGCCCTTTTCATAATAAAACCGGTTAATCCCAGGCAGACACATACCTATTGAATCCTGCGATCCGCTTACATCTTTTGTCCCCGGATCATTATCATACCTGAAAAGTATCCTGGCCAGCTTTTCGGGATTTTCCAATGGCAGATGATCATTCCATAGTTCAATCGCCTTTTTACGCGTCGATGTAGCCATCCCTGAACGCTCATTGAATTCAATAGTCGGCTCAATGGATGTGGTAATTGCCCACCCGGGATGATACTTCGATACATATGGCTGATCGATCCAGGTCCCGGCAAGGTCAATACGGTAAGGAATCGGAGTAATTTTCCTGAGTGAAGTAGTCGAACGTGCCTGCAGATTTCCATGCGGGACCCTTTTAAGTACCTTGTACTCTATTCCCATTTCTCTGCAGAACTGCTCCTTCTCAGGTGTGTGCCCGTCTTCATTCACAATAAAGATATCCGGTTTCAGTTCGCACATGTCATCAAGGAAATCAAGTATCCCGTTTCCACGGTTAATCTTTACCTTATGAACACATGAAAGTGCTTCAAGCATGTAAACCCGTTCGGCTTCCGAATATATGGGATTTCTGCCTTTAAGCTCCGATATAGTCTTGTCTGATCCTACTCCGACATGAAGGTCCCCGAAAACAGCAGCCTCCTGTAAGAAGGCAACATGTCCTGAATGAAGTATATCAAAACAGCCGCTGACGAAGACTTTCTTACTTGTATTTAAGGACATTTTGATGAATTCGAATGTTTATAAATGTTTTACGTTTCGCGTTTCGCGTTTCGCGTTTCGCGTTAGGAGTATTTTATGCCTTTGATATCGGAGTTTTTAAGGTACTCCATTAACTTAAATGTCTTTCTGCTTAAACTATCAGTCCGTTCAAGAAGTTCATTGAATTTTTCTTCTGAAATATACTTATTATCATACGCCCGATAAGATTGAGACCTGGCTTCTCCTGTTGAACCTCTTGATATTGATAAAAACTGACCGAATTCCTTATTCCCTCCTCTGTCAAATCCTTCAGCAATATTATCCATAGCTGAACCTGAAGAACCTCTGATCTGATCACGTAATTTGAAATCATTGCAGAAAGGCGGCTGAGAGGTAATTTCCTGGACTACTTTACATAGTTCCCTTGCTTCCTTCCAAATCTCCAAATCCTCAAATCTCTTTATATTCACTTATTTATATTGGACTCAACCCGAAACGATAAACGCGAAACGTGAAACTTATTCTAATTTTTTAAATACCCCCTAAAGGTTTATTAGCTCGAGTTTGCTTTTATACCCCGGAACAACTTCCATCATCTTCTCCCTGATCTTGTCCTCCGATAGCCTGTTCAAAGTGTTGAGTATATTCTCAAGTTTTTCGATGAGGCACTCAAAGTCCATCTCTTCAATCCGCGCAATGCTGATCTTCGGATGATGCGTGGGAAGAAGCGTTTCCCCATGAGAGAAAAGCTCTTCATACATCTTTTCACCCGGCCTGAGGCCTATAAACCTGATCTTAATATCTATGTCGGGCTTCAACCCCGATAATCTTATAAGGTTCCTGGCGATTTCGAGAACCTTTACCGGCTCCCCCATGTCAAAAACATATATCTGTCCGCCATTGCCCATGAAACCAGCCTCCAGAACAAGCTGACAGGCCTCGGGAATTGTCATGAAATAGCGTGTAATGTCGGGATGAGTGATCGTCACCGGCCCGCCATCGGCAATCTGCTTGCGCAGCAGTGGTATCACAGATCCGTTGGAGCCAAGCACATTCCCAAACCTGGTGGTGACAAATTTTGTCTTCAGTCCAGGTCTTTTCGAATACCCATGGATAAGAAGCTCGCAGGCTTTCTTGGTGGCTCCCATGACATTGGTAGGATTTACCGCCTTGTCGGTCGACACCATTACGAACATATCAGCGCCAGATTTTACTGCCAGGTCTGCAATATTCCTGGTCCCCCCGACATTGACCCTGAATGCCTCACGGGGATTTGCCTCCATAATAGGCACATGCTTATAGGCGGCTGCATGAAAAACGACATTCGGGTGGTATTCGCCAAATATCTTCTCCATATCGTCGATACGTGTGACATCACCGATGATCACCCTGTAGTTGCAGGCAACATTTCTTTTCCTGAGATCTTCCTGAAGGTAAAAGCAGGGTGTCTCGGCCTGGTCGACGAGAATAAGCATGCCCGGACTAAAACGGGTCAGCTGACGGGCTATTTCTGAACCTATCGATCCGGCGGCACCGGTTACCAGGATGGTTTTTCCTTTCACACCTTCCTCTATCCTGTTAAGGTCAAGCGTTATCGGGTCCCTCCCGAGAAGGTCCTCGACATTTACCCGCTGCAGGTTCTTTACCTCCAGCTGGCCGTTTAGCCATGTGTCAAAGGAGGGTGTGTCGAGTATCTCACAACCGAATTGTATTACCGATTCAATAACTTCTTTTTTCTTCGAAGGCGCGATCTTGTTTATTGCTATGATAAATGTATCGATCCCCTCCTCGTCAAAGAATTTCTTTGTCAGCACCTGGCGTGAATAAACAGGATACCCGTCAACGCGTTTGCCCTGTATCTTGCGGTCATCGTCGATGAAACCCTTTATCCGGTAGTGGCTTTTTGTCTCTCCCTCGATCAGTCTTTTTACAACGATGCCCATTTCACCCGAGCCGTAGATAAGTACATTCTTCCTGTCATGCGACTCGGCAGTGGCAAACTCATAGAACATCTTCACCATAACCCTGAAGAAGAAGAGCAGAACAACGACAGTTGCCGAATGTATAAGAAGGATCGATAAAGGAATATTAAACAGCTTGATCCACCCAAACTGGCGGCTCAGAATGGTCAGAATTATCAACACACCGAGAGACGACAGGGAGGTGAATATAATCTTATATGTATCCTTCAGCGTTGTGTGCCTTATCATACCGGCGTACGACTGGAGGAGAAGCATGAAGGCGAGGTAAACGGTAAATACCAGTAATGACTGCTTCAGCGCTTCCGGTATTTCAAGCGGACTGAGTTCAAAATTGAATCTCAGGATGTAAGCGACCAGAAACGATGCCCATACAACTGAAATGTCGATGACAAGCACCAGCCACCTTGGCAGCGAGTGCTTTCGGAATATCAGGAACAGTCTCAGTTTTAAATTATGCAACATCTCAGATCAGCATTATTCAAATTTAGTTAAAATATGTTAATTTATATATGACAAATTTTTAAAGACTTTAGTTGCTTGTTTCATGATTTTTGCCTTTCCAATTAAAACCCACCCCTTGCCCCTCCAGGGAGGGGAGTAGCGTGAGTTTTGTTTCTTTTGTCTTTTGTCTTTTGTCTTTTGTCTTTTGTCTTCCTTCCAGGCATGCTTTCGCCCCGTCAGTCACAGTCAAAAAGTTATCTATGTTCCTGACAATCTGTTATTTGTAAAATATTTTGTAACAAATGTTACAAATTCTCAATAAACCATCTCACTGCCAGCTTTAGCCCATCTGAAACATTAAAAGCAGGTTCATAGCCAAGCAGCCGTTGTGCTTTTTCAATAGAGGCCTGTGAGTGAGGTATATCACCTTCCCTCACCGGTCCGTATTCTGGTTTTATTCTGAGAATCTCATTGTCATACTCACCGGCAAAATCCCTGATCATGTTAAAGAGTTCATTCAGGGAGGTTCTTTCTCCGTAAGCCACATTATAGACCTGGTTAACAGCATCCTTATCTTTTACCAGTGCAGAAAGATGATTTGCCTGAATTACATTATCGACATAGGTAAAGTCACGCGAAACGGTCCCATCGCCATTGATCACGGGCGGTTGATGGTTCAGCAGCAGCTTTACAAATTTAGGGATCACTGCAGCATAGGCGCCGTCGGGATCCTGCCTGCGTCCGAACACATTGAAATATCTCAGTCCGATTACCTCAATACCATAGATCGATGAGAAGTTCTCAGCAAAAAGCTCATCGGCATATTTTGTAATTCCATATGGTGAAAGAGGCTTACCGATGATTTCCTCTTTCTTGGGAAGCCCTGGGTGATCACCATAGGTAGAAGAACTTGCAGCATAAATAAAACGCTTCACGCCTGCTTCCTTTGAGGCAAAAAGCATCTTTACAAAGCCACCAATATTCACATCGACCGTACTAGCAGGATCTTTTATTGAACGGGGTACCGACCCGAGTGCTGCCTGGTGAAATATGTAATCGACCCCGGTGACCGATTTACGGCAATCGTCATAATTCCTGATATCGCCTTCGATAAGCCTGAAGGCAGGGTGTGAAAGAAACTTCTCAAGGTTTTTCCTTTTTCCGGTAGAGAAATCATCGAGGCAGGTCACCTCATTTCCACTCTCAAGAAATGATTCGATAAGGTTGGAACCTATAAAACCGGCTCCACCGGTAACGAGAACTTTTTTATTTCTCAGAAGTGTGTCCATTTTACTTTTCGCTGAACATCAGTAATATCTCGTTGAGAATAAAATCAGCTGTCTTGCCGTCGCCATAGAAGCCCGGGTAAGTAAGATCTTTCCCGTCATTCAGGAACCTGATAAACTCACTTTTTATCTTCTCCTGATCGGCGTCGACCAGGACTGCAGTTCCGTTCTTTACCAGTTCGATCCACTCGGTTTCCTTACGGAGTACGAGACATGGCTTCTTAAAGAAATGTGATTCCTTCTGCACTCCTCCCGAGTCGGTAATTATCATTTTCGCTGTCTTCTCAAGCATGATCATCTCCAGGAATGATACCGGCGGAAGAATCTTAATAAACCGGCTGTTCAGCAGGTCGTTATAAAGTGATTCGAGCTTTGTCTTGAGAGATACTATTGTCCTGGGGTGAAGAGGCATTATAAAACGCAGTGAATGATCCTCAGCCAGGGTACTGAGTGTTTTGAGAATGTTCTCGAGCCTTGTAACATCATCTGTATTTGCTTCCCTGTGTATTGTGGCAAGTACGAAGTTGTCTCTTTCGAGGCCGAGAGTGTCGAGGAATGAAGTCTTCTTCTTCTCTGCCAGTTCAGCAAAGAAGAGGGTGTTGTCGTACATGATATCGCCCGTAAGGTATATCTTGGGATTGTCGAGAGTATATGGAGGGCTGTTCTCTGGTCTGAAGCCTTCCCTCATAAGGTTCTTGAATGCTGCGTTTGTAGGTGCGAAGAGGAGTGTCGATGAATGGTCGCTCATGATACGGTTCAGCTCTTCGGGCATTGTCTTGTTGAAAGAGCGGAGGCCTGCTTCGATATGTATAACCGGGAAGTGAAGCTTTGATGCGGCAAGCGCACCGGCAAGTGTTGAATTGGTATCGCCGTAAAGCAGAACACAATCAGGCTTATCCCTGAGAAGTATTTCCTCAATCCCAGTAATCATCATGGATGTCTGCCTGCCATGACGTGCAGATCCCACACCGAGATTATAATCAGGTTTATGTATTTCAAGTTCATCGAAGAAGACATCCGACATCTCCTTATCGTAATGCTGACCGGTATGTACCATCAGTTCGGTGATCCTGTCGGAATATCTGAGACGAATAGCTCTGCTTATGGCAGATGCCTTTATTATCTGAGGTCGTGCCCCGACAATATTGAGCAGTTTTATTAAAGACATTATAAGGTTAGCTTTCGGAGCCCAAAGTTAGCAAAATATCGGATAAATAAAAGGGATATTTGCAAAACCATAATCTTGCCCTTTGGAGGGTGTCTTATTGAATTAAGAATGATGAACAATCGAACTGAGAACATACGAACTTCTGAGTTCTGCATTCAACTGTTCTTTTGTTCTCAGTTCGAAAGTACCCGTCAGGGGATTCAGGGGCTTATTTTGCGTAGTTTACAGCTCGTGTCTCCCTGATAACGGTGATCTTAATCTGCCCTGGGTATGTCATCTCAT
>ERZ1645192.766-NODE-766-length-26827-cov-10.302704_pt1 | contig 26827 bp, 22 predicted proteins | sample MGYA00575354_ERZ1645192 | MGnify/ENA primary metagenome ERZ1645192 (study PRJEB40844, sample SAMN11349763) | freshwater sediment metagenome | isolation source: river sediment | host: Sediment | place: India: Faizupur Khadar , New Delhi | collected 2017-02-21 ... | reverse complement strand
GCAGCATGGTCATGGCGACGTCGGGATGTTCCGCAACCGCGTTGCGCAGAGCGAGAGTGCGATGCGCGGTCAGCTCGATGACGAGACGTTCGGGCAGCGGCTTGATGCTGTCGTCGTCATCCGGTTCCGCGGTCTGGCCGCCGATGGTGACGACGGCGCGTTGAACGGCGGGCGTGGCCGAATGGTCGATGTCGCCGTCCGTCTCCGGCGTATCGTCGCCTTCGGGGGTGGCAGGGCGCTCATCCTCGGGGCGGATATAGCCGCGATCCACCGACAGCGAGCCGTCGGAATCGAGGCTGATGAAGACGCCGGCGATGGCGATGTCAGCCGGATCGTAGATCGCCGGGCGCTGCTCGAAGGCGTCGAGCGCCTGTTCGATCTCGCCGAGGCGCGCGTCGATCTCGTCGGGCAGTTCGTCGGCTTCGGCATATTCGGCTTCGAGCCGGTCATACTCATCGCGCAACGCCTCGCGGGTGGCGCGTTCCTCCTCGATCAGGTCGACCGTGGTCCCGACAAGCTCCCGAAGTCCGCGCTCGTGGCCGTAAGGAAAGCTCAGCGCAGCTTCGACCCATTTCCAGCCTTCGCCTGCGATCTCGTCGGCGGCGACCTTCAGCTTTTCGGCCACGATGCGATCGAGCAGGGCCGGATCTTGCAGCCAGCCACCGTCGTCGGACTGAAACAGGTCGCGCACCACGATGCCGCCGGCCGCTTCATAGGCTTCAACGCCCACGAAGGCCGCCCGCTTGTCGGTGGCGCGCACCGTGGTCTCGGTCAGCATCCGGCGAATCTGGTAGGGTTCCTTCTGCCAGCTGTCTTTGACTGCCTCCCAGACCTGCTCCTGACGGGTATGGTCCTGCGAGACGGTGAAGGCCATGAGCTGTTCGAGCGTCATGCCGTCGTTGGCATAGATCTCGAGCAAGGTCGGCGAGACGGAAGCGAGGCGCAGGCGCTGCTTCACGACATTGACGCCGACGAAGAAGGCGGCGGCGATGGCTTCCTCGGTCATGCCCTTCTCGCGCATGGCCTGGAAGGCGCGGAACTGATCGAGCGGATGCAGCGGCGCGCGTTCGATGTTCTCGACCAGCGAGACCTCATCGACCAGGATGCCGCTGTTGGCGTCACCGACGACGCAGGGGACCGGGGCGGTCTTGGCCAGGCGCTTCTGCTTCACCAGCAGTTCGAGCGCGCGATAGCGGCGGCCGCCGGCGGGCACCTCGAAGATCCCGGTCTCGGCGCCATCGGCGTCGAGGACGGGACGGACATGCAGGCTCTGGATCAGGCCGCGCCGGGCGATGGACTGGGCCAGCTCCTCGATCGAGACGCCGGCCTTGACGCGCCGGACGTTGGACTGGCTCAGCACCAGCTTGTTGAAGGGGATGTCGCGCGCCGACGACAGGGTGATCTTCTGAATGGCAGTCGCCATGATCGTTACTCCGCGACGGGCGGCCGAGAGCCTCTCTCTCGACCTTCGACCCGTCACGAAGCGAAGCGCAGCCCTCTCACTCTCAGGAGGGCCGCGCCGGGCGTGCGGAAAAGCGTGAAGCCGGAAGCCCGCCTCTCCGCCTTTCCGGTTTTCAGAATCGTCACGCCGCCTGCCGTTCGTCGTCGGCCGCCTCGACATCGGCGCCCGGCAAAAACCCGAGCAGCCAGTCGGCCGCTTTGCTCGCCTGGGACGCGGCGCGCACGATGGCGCGATTGTCCTCGCGCAGCACCTCGAGCCAGGAGCCGATATAATCGGCATGGCGGACGGTGGGCGTGATGCCGAGCGAGGCGCAGCAGAAGGCCGCGTTGATCTCGGCGATCAGCTCCTCGAAGGCGTATTTCTTCGAACCGAAGGAACCCGAGAAATCGCGGTTCAGGCGCGAGGGGTGGCCCGTGGCGTGCCCCAGCTCGTGCAGGGCCGTCCTGTGCCAGTTGATCGGCTCGAAATACGCCTGGGGCGGCGGCACCTGCACATAGTCGAGCGCAGGGACATAGAAAGCGCGGTCCCCGCCGATGCGGAAGTCGATGCCGGTTGCCCGGATCAGGGCCTCGACCTGCGGCTCGATGAGGCCGGGCGGAGGCGGTGGAGACACGATGGCGACATCCTCCGGTAGGCCGTCGCATTGCGCCGCGTTGAAAACCGTGAATCGCTTGAGGAACGGGATCGCGGCGGCTTCCTCGCCGGTTTCGCGGGCGCGGCGCTTCTCGTCCTCCGGGGTGAAACGGTCGGCATAGACGACGGTGGTGCCGCGTTCGCCCCGGCGGACATTGCCGCCGAGCGACAGGGCCTGGCGGAAGGTGAGCCAGCTCTGGCCGGGAAAGCCGTGCTGGATCACCGCGCCCCAGAGGATCAGCACATTGATCCCCGAATAATGCCGCCCGGTCGCGGCGTTCCTCGGCATGGCGAGGGGCGCCTTGACCGAGGCCGATCCCCAGGGCTGGACCCAGGGGAAGCGGCCTGCCTCCAGCTCGGCGATGATCTTGCTGGTGATGTCGTCGTATAGGCTCGCCCGGTCGGAGCCGGCACGCCCGTTGTGGTCATTCCTGAACATCGCGGTTCTCCGCGACGGGCGCCGGAGACCCTTCTCCAGCCATCAACCCGTCACGGAAACCCCGTCCGCACTCTCACTCTATGGGGCGTTGCGGGGCTCTCCCCGCAGAAGGGGCCGGCCGAGACCCTGGCTCGGCAGCAGGGGAAGGCTTTCCCCCTTATCCGGCCTTCGTGTTCGGATCGACTTTCTTGAGAAATGTCAGAAATTAATGTAGATTTCTAACAGGAGAAAAATGATGGCTCGACTGAGCGAACAGATTCTGGCGCATATGGCGGATTTGCCCAACGGAGCGTCAGTGTCCGCTAAGGGATTGCTCCACCTCGGAAATCGAGCTGCGGTGGATCAGGCATTGTCGCGCCTGACCGAGCGCGGGCAGCTCATCCGTGCCGGCCGCGGCGTCTATCTTCGCCCTGTTGCCGGTCGGTTTGGGACGCGAACGCCTTCGGTCGAACAGGCTGTCGAGGCCCTTGCGAACCAGCGTGGCGAGACCATCGTTTCGAACGGCGCGGCTGCGGCCAACGCCCTTGGTCTGACGACGCAAGTGCCTGTCCGCTCGGTCTATCTGACCTCCGGGCGCAGCCGGAAGATGAGCCTCGGCAAGCAGGTTGTGGAATTGCGGCATGCGCCGCGCTGGCAATTGGCCCTGGCCAACAGGCCTGCGGGAGCGGCTGTGCGGGCGCTAGCTTGGCTCGGCCCGGAGAAAGCCGAAACGGCGCTCAGGACATTGAAGCGGAAGATGGCGCCCGGTGCCTTTGGCGAGCTGGTCGCGGCTGCGCCGCAGTTTCCGACGTGGCTGGCGCAGAGCGTCGGCAAGGTGGCGTATGATTGCAGGGACGTGACGAAATGATGCCAAAGCTGATCGAAGATCGCTCGGGAGGACGAAATGGCTGAAACCCAAATCGAATGGACCGACGCCACTTGGAATCCGGTCGCCGGTTGCTCGATCATCACGGCGGGCTGTACCCATTGTTATGCAATGGAGATGGCCAAGCGCCTAGAGGCCATGCACATCGAAAAATATGCCGGTCTCACCCGGAGGACCGGTCGGCGCACTGTCTGGAACGGCGTCGTGCGCGAGGATCGCGATGCGCTTGCCATTCCCTATAGCTGGCGCAAGCCCCGCAAGATTTTCGTCAATTCGATGAGCGACCTGTTCCACGAACGGGTCAGCGATGCCTTCATTCTTGATGTTTGGAAGGTGATGCGCGAGACGCCGCACCACAACTATCAGATACTGACAAAGCGGCCCGAGCGCATGGCGGAACTGGTTTCGGCTAAGATCGGCGAGGTCTTACCGAATGTCTGGTTGGGGACCAGCATCGAGGACGAGAACGTTGTCGATAGGATCGATTATCTGCGCGCCGCGCCAGCGGCGATCCGCTTTATTTCATTCGAACCATTGATCGGGCCAGTCGGCGCTATCGATCTTCAGGGCATTCATTGGGCCATCGTGGGCGGGGAGAGCGGAAAATCCGCACGTCCTATCCGCGAGGAATGGATCGATGAAATCTATGTTCAATGTTTGTCAGCAGGCACAGCCTTCTTCTTCAAGCAATGGGGGACGTGGGGTAAGGATAACAAGAAGAGGTCAAAAAAGGCGAATGGCCGCGAGTATCGCGGTCGGACCTGGGATGAAATGCCCGCCGCTCCGCAAGCGGTTGCATGACGAGCTGACGCGAGCTGGGGGTAGTATGGTTGAGAAGCGATACGAATGGGCTGATGGGGCAAAACTCGAAGAGCATTCCAAGCGTAAGCACAAAATTCTCCGCGAATATGTTTTCGACTATCTGACCGTTCGCTGCAAATTACCGCAGCAGGAGCGTTTCCGGCTGGCCATCGTCGATGGCTTTGCCGGCGGCGGCCGCTATCAATGTGGCACATCGGGTTCGCCGCTGATCTTTATTGAAGAATTGAAGCGTGCGACTGAGGCAGTGAATACGCACCGTGCGGTGCAAGGGCTTGGCGCTATCGAGGTCGAGTGCCTGCTTGTCTTCAACGACGCCAGCCGTGACGCCATTGAGCTTTTGAAGACTCATGTGGCACCGCTTCAGGCCGACATCGCCGCGACGTGTCCAAAGCTTCATCTTCGCGTAGAGTATCTGAACGAATTCTTCGAGGCGGCGTATCCCACGATCAAGGGCTTCCTCGAACAAGGTCGCTATCGAAGCGTGATCTTCAATCTTGATCAGTGCGGCCACAGCCATGTCGAGCGGAACACGATTCTCGACATCATGCATTCCTATCCATCCGCCGAAGTATTCTACACGTTCGTCATCAGTTCTCTGCTGGCGTTCCTGCAGAAGGATCAGCCGGAGCGGCTGCGTGCTCAGCTCGACCATCTCGGCCTGCCCAGCGGCGATGTTCAAGCGCTCGATGGCTTGATGAGTCAGAAAGACTGGCTGGGTACGGCCGAGAAGATCGTCTTTGACGCCTTTCGCCTATGTGCGCCCTATGTCAGCCCCTTCTCGATCAACAATCCCGGCGGCTGGCGGTATTGGCTGATCCACTTCGCCAACGCCTATCGGGCGCGGCAGGTTTACAATAACATCCTGCATGACAATGCGAGCCTTCAGGCACATTTTGGCCGATCCGGCCTCAATATGCTGTCCTACGATCCGCGACACGACGAAGGGATGCTTTATCTCTTTGACGATAGTGGCCGTGCTTCGGCGAAGACCCAGCTTCTCGGCGATATTCCGCGTCTTGTGACCGAAGCTGGCGACGCCATGTCGGTGATGGAGTTTTATGAGAGCATCTACAACGTCACGCCTGCGCATGCTGATGACGTCCACGCTGCAATCATAGAAAACCCTGACCTTGAGGTGATTACACCAGCCGGTGGCGAGAGGCGAAAAGCCAATACGATTGGGGTAAATGACATCATCAAGGTCAAAACGCAGCGCAGTTTCTTTCCTATGTTCTTCGACGCACGGAAGCCCTGATCGCCTGGGTAGGCGGAGATGGCCGGGCCAGCCGGGAACCATGTGCGACGCGACGCCAAGCGTTCATTGAGCCTGCATATTTCGCCAAGGTCCGCCGGGCTGCCATTTCTGATCGAACCGCTGGGCCCCTGCGACGGCCTGGGCCGGCGGCATCATCAGCGCGGCAATCTGAGCCTGGATGTCGTGAAACGGCTCAGGCGCAAGGGCAATGTCAGTGCGGCGCAGGAAGGCGGTCCATTGCGCCTGCTTGGCGGCGGCGAAGGCGGCCGAGAGTGCCAGCGGTGGTTCGGCGGGCGGTTCGGTTTCTCGCCGGGTGAACGTCGCGGCGATGGCCTCGGCCAGAACCGACCCCTCGAAGGCGAAGGTATTGGCGATCGCCCAAACGTCGAAAAAATCCTTCATCCGCGAGTTGGCTATTCCCAGCGCCGTCATCGCCTGGAACTTCTCCGCCAGCACCGTTTCTGGCGGATAGGCCTTGAGCCGGGGCATGGGCAGATTGAGAAGCGATGGATAGTCGATGTCGAGCACACCGGGCGTGATGGCGTCGCCGTAGCCGATGTCTATGTGGATCGGCAGCCGCGCCCCCGCCAACTCAGCCTGGACGTCTAGGGCGACGCCGCTGTATTCATCCTCCGCTCGCGCCGCGGCTGCCCTGAGCGTCTCCGGCTTGAAGATCACGCCGTCCTCGCTCGGGACCTCCAGCACCTGGCGGAAAATCTCGGCCACCCGAGTGGGCGCGTTGTCGCCGAACCCGAGCAGGTCGAGGTCGCCCGTCGCCCGATAGGGCGTCGGCGCCCAAAGGCTGAACAACATGGCGCCCTTCAGCACGAACGCTTCCCGGAAGGGGGACAGGCTGAGCCGATAGAGCAGGCGCTCGATAGCATAGCGGGTCATGACGAGCTGGGCGTTTTCCCGCCGCTCGCGGGCTCGCTGCGTCAGCCGAGCCCGCACCGAGGCGGCGAGATTTACAGGCGCCTTGGTCATGCCAGCGCTTCCAGATAGGGCCGGATCACGGCCTGCACGCGGTCCACCTCGGCATACCGCCAGAGATCGTCGATAGGCGGCTGCCGAGATCGGGTGAACAGGTCTCGGAGGGCCTCCACGGCGACATCGACGCCGATCTTGTTGCGGTACTTGAAGCAATCCGCAACGGTCTTGGCCGGCGTGGTGATCGGTACGGGCACGCCGTCGATCGGATGGACTTCCACCCCGGCGCGCAGCGAGGGGGCGCTGGCGCGGATGATCCTGATCTGCACGGCGGGGTTGACCGGCGCCCAATCCTTTGGTCCCAGCAGCATCCAAACGGCGTGAGGCGTTTGGGTAGTCAGCTTATGGAATTGCAGGGCCGACAGCAGACCGATGACGCCCTTCGGCAGGATTCGGGACGCTTCGGCCAGGCTGGACGCAACGTCGGACGGGGCGTCGCTGAGCTTGTAGAGCCCGCGCCCGACCCGTTGCAGGACCCCGTCCTTTGTGAGGCGCTGGAGATAGGCCCTCGGCACGCCAGCCTGATCGAAGTCGATGCCGCGCGCGATCCCACGCTCTCGGACGACCTCGATGGCGCGGTCCTTATGGCGACGGGCTTCCATGAGAGTGTTCCAAATCCTCGGTAATTGGCGATTAGCTCCGAGGTTTTGTAACACATCGCTGGGCGGGGTGCGAGTGGCGACGACGACCAGGGAGCGGTCACGTGATCCGGCCTACATGACAATCGGCTGTCTTGATGATAGGGTCATAGGGTGAAATAGGCGGGATGCACGGATCGAGTCGGATTGTTTCCTGCATCCCTCGCTTGACGATAGTCCCCGAAAGTACGGTTTTTGGGGTCATCCCGAAAAAACCTAATGATTTCAAGAGCCGGCCATTTTGGCGGGACGGCTGACGGTATATTTCTGGCAAAAATATTTTTAATACTGTGATTTCAAGGCTTTATGATGCTCATTAATAATAGAGTGGGAATGAGGTAAGCTGCCAGCACGTTAACCCCTCCGGAGCCCGCCATGTCCGATCTCTCCGCCTTTGCCATTGCCCGCAAATGGCCGGCCGTCCATCCCGACCGCCTGCAGCTCTATTCCTTCCCGACGCCGAATGGCGTGAAGGTGTCGATCATGCTGGAGGAGATCGGGCTGCCGTATGAGGCGCATACGGTCAACATCGGCGCCAACGAGACCTGGACGCCGGAATTCCTGTCGCTCAACCCGAACGGCAAGATCCCGGCGATCCTCGATCCGAACGGGCCGGGCGGCAAGCCCTTCGCGCTGTGGGAATCGGGCGCGATCCTGCTCTATCTCGCCGAGAAGACCGGCAAGCTGCTGCCCGCCGATCCGGCGGCGCGCTACGAGACGATCCAATGGGTGTTCTTCCAGATGGCCGCGGTCGGGCCGATGTTCGGCCAGCTCGGCTTCTTCCATAAGTTCGCCGGCAAGGAGATCGAGGACAAGAGGCCGCTGGAGCGCTACCGCGCCGAAACCAAGCGCCTGCTCGGCGTGCTGGAAGGCCGTCTCGACGGCCGCGACTGGATCATGGGCGACGCCTATTCCATCGCCGATATTTCGCTGCTCGGCTGGGTGCGCAATCTGATCGGCTTCTACGGCGCGGGCGATCTCGTCGACTACGGCGCGCTGAAAAACGTGCCGCGCTGGCTGGAGCAGGGGCTGGCGCGTCCCGCCGTGCAGCGCGGGCTGGAAATTCCCCCGCGCCCGTAAGCAGCGGCAATGGCCTTTCGGGCCCGCCTGTGCTAGCCGCACAGGCGGTTTCCCATTCAAGGCTCGTGGCTCATGTCGGTTTTCAAGCGCTTCAAGCAGGCCCGCGCGCGGCGTCGCTTCGTCGAGGATCTGCGCGCTGAAGCCAAACGCCCGGACGAGGCGCGCGCCGCGGCCATCGTCAAGCAGGTCGCGCAGAAGGAGCTGGTCTTCGCCGTTTCGAGCGGCCGCGCCGGCACCGAGACCTTGTGCCGCCTGTTCGGCGAGCTCGACAACGTCTGCGCCACGCACGAGCCCAAGCCACAATATGAGATCGCCATGCGCCCGGCGCTGGCCGAGCCGGCGCTGGCGCGCGCCTTCCTCGTCGGCCACAAGCTGCCGGCCATCGCCGCGACGCTGGAGCCGGTCTATGTCGAGACCAGCCACATCTTCGCCAAGGCGTTTTTGCCGGCGATGCTGGCGCTCGGCCTGCGCCCGCGCCTGATCATGACGCGCCGCGCCCCGCGCGCCATCGCCAAATCCTTCGAGCGCATCCGCTCGACGCCGCACCGCACCGACCTCGGCAAGCTTTACCTGTTGTCGCCCGCCGACCCGAACCTGCTGCCGCTGCTGCGCTGGGACGACTTCACCGATTACCAGATCTGCTATTGGTATGCGCTGGAGACGCAGCGCCGCCAGGCCGTGCTGCGCCGCTATGCCGAGGCGCACGGCTGCGTCTGCGTCGATATCGACACCAATGATCTGAGCCGGCTGGAGCAATTCACCGACATGTTCGACGCCCTCAAGCTCGGGCGGGCCCTGTCGGAGGCCGAATTGACGCGGCTCGGCGCCGCTGTCGGCGTGCGCCATAACATTTTCGCCAAGCATCCCGAAAAGCCGCGTCCCGCCGGCGAGGCCAGCTTCGACGATCAGGAAGCCCTGGTGCTTGAGCGGGTGCGCGAGGTCACGCCGGATTTCGTGGCCGTCGATTGAGCTGGCGGACGCTCAGATATCGAACTGCGGCGGGGCGGCCGGCCTTGCCTTTTCCAGCGCGTCCTTCGCCTCCGGGTTGAGGGGCTGGCCTTCGCGCTGCGGCGGCGTGAGCGGCGTCGGCCGCCAGCGTTCGCGCAGGAAGGTGCGCGAGGTTTCGTGCGACACGCCGTTGGCGAGTTCGAAGGCGATGCGCTCGGCGTCGAAGCGCCGCACCTGTTCGACTACGGCTTCCACATCTTCCTCGGCGCAGCCGAGCCGCCGCAACGCCTGCGCGCCAAAGCCGATGGCGGATTCGAACGTTTCGCGGATCTGGAAGTCGACGTCCTGTTTCATCAGTTCGATGGCGTGCTGACGGTCATAGGCGCGGGTCAGCACCGGCGTCATCGGAAACGCCTCTTTCGCGATGCGCACGATATGCGTCGTCGTCTCGGCCTTGTCGACGCAGACGAGAATGGCGCGCGCCTTTTCCGCGCCGCTGGCGCGCAGCACGTCGAGGCGCGCGCCGTCGCCGTAATAGACCTTGAAGCCGAATTTCGCCGCGTCGCGAATGAGATCGGTGTCGGTCTCGATGATCGACGCGGATATGCCGCGCGCCAGCAGCGTCTGCGAGGCGATCTGGCCGAAACGGCCGAAGCCGATCACCAGCACGTCGCCCTCGAGCCCGTCGGCGGCCTCGACGCCGGCCATGTCGGTCTTGCCCCTGGGCAGCAGCGCCCGCACCGCCGCGACGATCAGCGGCGTCAGGGCCATCGACATGATGACGCTGGCCGTCAGCGCCGCATTGAGGGCGGGATCGAGCACTTTCGCCTGCGTGGCGGCGGAATACAGGACGAAGGCGAATTCGCCGCCCTGCGACATCATCGCGGCGCGCTTGATCGCCTCTCGGGCGTTTTCGCCGGCGAGCCGGCCGATGGTGAAGACGCCGAGCATCTTCAGGCTCATGTAGATCAGCACGCCGCCCGTCAGCAGCGGCCAATTGTTGGCGACGAGCCGCACGTCGAGAGACATGCCGACGCCCATGAAGAACAGGCCGAGCAGCAGCCCGCGGAACGGCTCGATGTCGGCTTCGAGCTGGTGGCGGAACGAGGATTCCGACAGCATGACGCCGGCGGCGAAGGCGCCCATCGCCATCGACAGGCCGCTCCATTGCATCGCCAGCGCCGCGCCGAGCACGACCAGCAGCGCCGCGCCAGTCATAGCCTCGCGCGCCTGCGCCCCGGCGAGCAGGCGGAAGAACGGGTTGAGCAGCCAGCGGCTGACGGCGACGAGGCCGAGAATCGCCGCCAGCGACATGGCGAGCCCGAGCCAGCGTTCCGACGGCGTCTCCGACGGCCCCGGCGCGAGAAAGGCGACGAGCGCCAGCAGCGGCACGATGGCGAGGTCTTCGAGCAGCAGCACCGACATGACGCGCTGGCCGAAGGGCGTCGCCGCCGCGCCGCGTTCCTCCAGCACCTGCATGACGATGGCGGTGGAGGACAGAACGAAGCCCATGCCGGCGATCAGCGCCACGGCGGGTTTCAGGCCCCAGACGTACATTCCCGCCAGCGTCAGCGCCGAGCCGCAGGCGACGACCTGCGCCAGGCCAAGGCCGAAGATCTGCCGCCGCAGGTTCCACAGCCGCGACGGCTGCATCTCCAGCCCGATGACGAACAGGAACATCACCACGCCAAGCTCGGCGATGTGCAGAATGGTTTGCGGATCGAGGAAAAAGGCGAGGCCGAAAGGGCCGACCGCCACGCCCGCCGCAAGGTAGCCGAGGACGGAACCAAGCCCGATGCGCTTGAACAGCGGCACGGCGACGACGCCGGCGGCAAGCAGCACGACCGTCTTGAGAACTTCCTGATTTTCGACGGCCATCGACGAATCCCGCGATCAAACCGCCAAACTAGGAAGCGGCGGCCGGCAATTCAATCATGCCGTCGCGCTCGCCTTCGCCGCCCGCCTGTGCTAGGCGAGGCGGGCCGGTCGCTCCGGCCAGAGGCAATGTGAGAGCTGAGAGAACGATGTCCGATATTTTTCGTGAAGTCGATGAGGAAGTCCGCCAGGATCAGGCTCTCGCGCTTTGGAACAAATATCAGAACCTCATCATCGCCATTGCGTTGCTGGTCATCGCCGCAACCGCCGGCTGGCGCGTCTACGACCACTTCCGCACCCGCGCCGCCGAAGAGGCCGGCGTCAAATATGAAGCCGCCTCCGTTCTGGCCCGCGATGGCAAGAGCACCGAGGCCATCGCCGCCTGGAACGCGCTGATCAAGGACGCCCCGCAGGGCTATGCGCTGCTGGCGCGCATGCGCGCCGCCGGCGAGGTCGGGCAGAACGACGCCAACGCCGGCGCCGCCGCCTTCGACGCCATCGCCAATGACGCCAAGGTCGAGCCGCTGATGCGCGAGGTCGCCAAGATCCGCGCCGCCATGTTCAAGGTCGACGGCGGAACGCCCGCCGAAGTCGAGGCCCGCCTGAAGCCGCTGGCCGAGGCCGGCCAGCCGTTGCGCAACCTCGCGCGCGAAATCCTCGGCGTCGCCGCCCTCAAGCGCAACGACGCGGAGGCCGCCGCCCGCTGGTTCGACATGATCGTCACCGACGCCCAGGCGAGCGCCGACGCGCGCGCCCGCGCCGAGGCGTTCCTCGGTCTCGTCAGCGCCAGCAAGGCGCCGAAATCCTGAGTTAAAGAAGGTCTGATGTTTTCAATCGCCATTATCGGCCGCCCCAATGTTGGCAAGTCGACGCTATTCAACCGGCTCGTCGGCAAGAAGCTGGCGCTGGTCGACGACCAGCCCGGCGTCACGCGCGATCGCCGCGAGGGCGAGGCGAAGCTCGGCGACCTGACCTTTACGATCATCGATACGGCCGGCCTGGAGGAGGGCGATTCCGCCTCGCTGTCGGGCCGCATGCGCGCCCAGACCGAGGCCGCGATCGAACAGGCCGACGGCGTGTTCTTCATGATCGACGCCCGCACCGGCCTGACGCCGGACGACCGCTTTTTCGCCAATCTGGTGCGCCGCGCCGGCAAGCCGCTGATCCTGATCGCCAACAAGGCCGAAGGCCGCGTCGGCACGGCCGGCGCCTATGAGGCGTTCGATCTTGGCCTCGGCGATCCGGTGCCGCTGTCGGCCGAGCACAACGAAGGCTTTTCCGAGCTCTATTCCGCCTTGCTCGAAGCGCTGCCGGAACAGACGGCGCTCGTTCCCGACGAGGCCGAGCGCGACAAGCCGCTGGTTCTCGGCGACGATGAGGACGGATCCGAACTCGACATCACCAAGCCCTTGCGCATCGCCGTCGTCGGCCGTCCCAACGCCGGAAAATCGACGCTGCTCAACAGGCTGATCGGCGAGGATCGGCTGCTGACCGGCCCCGAGGCCGGCATTACCCGCGATTCCATCGGCATCGACTTTGAATGGGCGCCGCGCGTCGGCCCCGCCCGCAAGGTCAAGATGTTCGACACGGCTGGCCTGCGCAAGCGCGCCCGCGTCGAGGACAAGCTGGAAAAGCTCGCCGCCGCCGACGCCCTGCGCGCGGTGAAATTCGCTGAAGTCGTCGTGCTGCTGCTCGACGCGACGATTCCCTTCGAGAAGCAGGACCTGACCATCGCCGACATCGTCGAGCGCGAGGGCCGGGCTCTGGTCATCGGCCTGAACAAGTGGGATCTCATCGAGGACAAGGGCGGCAAGCTCGCCGAATTGCGCGAGGAGGCCCTGCGCCTGCTGCCGCAGGTCAAGGGCTGCCCGGTCGTCGCCGTCTCCGGCGCGACGGGGCAGGGGCTCGACCGCCTGATGCAGGCGATCGTCGATACGCATGAAGTCTGGAACAAGCGCATCTCGACGGCGCGCCTCAACCGCTGGCTCTCCGCCGCGCTCGAACAGACGCCGCCGCCCGCCGTCTCCGGCCGCCGCATCAAGATCCGCTACATGACGCAGCCGAAGGCGCGCCCGCCGCATTTCATCCTCTTCGGCAACCAGCTCGACGAGTTGCCGACGAGCTACGAGCGCTTCATCGTCAATGGCTTGCGCGAGATGTTCCAGCTGCCGGGCGTGCCGATCCGCATCACCCGCAAGCAGGGCGACAACCCCTACGCCAACAAAAAGAAGAAGTGGTAGGCAGCCCGTTGACCTAGACGGCGGGCGCGCTACCTGCGCCTCCATGGCCCCCGCTCGGGGCGGCGATGGAGGCGGGTATGAAGGGCGACGCCAAGGTTCTCGACTATCTCAACCGCGGCCTGCGCAGCGAGCTGACGGCGATCAACCAATATTGGCTGCATTACCGCATGCTCGACAATTGGGGTTATCTCGATCTCGCCAGGAAATGGCGGGCGGAATCCATCGAGGAAATGCAGCACGCCGACACGTTCATGGCGCGCATCCTGTTTCTCGAAGGCGTGCCCAGCATGAAGCCCGAGAGCAAGCTGACGATCGGCCGCGACATCAAGGAAATCTGCGAGGCCGATCTCGCCGCCGAATACGAGGCGCGCGCCCTCTATCTTGAGGCGGCGGCCTATTGCCTCTCCATCAACGACCGCGGCACGATGGCGATCTTCGAGAAGCGCGTCACCGACGAGGAAGGCCATATCGACTTCCTCGAAACCCAGATCGACCTGATCAAGCAGATCGGCCTGCCGCTCTACGCCCAGAAACACATGGGCAAGCTGGAGGAGTGACGCTCAGGCCGGCCCCTGGAACGTCAACACGCGGTCCTGCGGAAAATCATAGAGCTTGCCCGTCTCCGTCCAGCCGGGCGCGCACAGCGCGGCGATTTTCGGCGCGATGTCCTCCGGCGTCTTCAGGCTCATCGGGTCTTCGCCCGGCATGGCGGAGGCGCGCATGCGCGTGCGCAGCGGGCCGGGATTGACCGCCATCACCTTGACCGCCGAGGTTGTCGCCGTTTCGGCGGCATAGGTGCGCGCCAGCGCGTCGACGGCGGCCTTCGAGGCGGCATAGGCGCCCCAATAGGGCGCAAACTGCGTTTTGTGGCCGGCCGCCGACGACATCAGCACGACGCGTCCGGCGTCGGAGGCGCGCAACAGCGCGTCGAGCGAGCGGATGAGCCGCCAATTGGCGGTGACGTTCACCGCCATCACGTCGTCCCATTGCTTCGGGTCGAGATGCGACAGCGGCGTGATCGGCCCGAGAATGCCGGCGTTGCCGACGAAAATATCGATCTTGCCCCAGCGCGTGAAGATCGCCCCGCCGAGCCGGTCGAGCGCCTCGTAATCCTTGATGTCGCAGGGGACCAGCGTCGCCTCGCCGCCAAGCGCGCGGATCTCGTCGTCGAGCTTTTCCAGCGCCCCTTGCGTGCGCGCCATGGCGATGACATGCGCGCCCTGGCGCGCCAGTTCAAGCGCCACGGCGCGTCCGATGCCGCGCGACGCGCCGGTGACAAGCGCGAGGCGGCCAGAAAGCGGCTGGGTCATGCGTAACTCCAAAAAAGCGCGTCAGCCCGTCTCGGCGAGCAGCGACAATTGACTGCGGCCGTTCTGCTCGCGCACGTCGGTGAGATTGGTCGGATAATCGCCCGTGAAGCAATGGTCGGTGAATTGCGGCCGCAGCGGATCGCGTCCCGCCAGCCCCATCGCGCGGTAGATGCCCTCGACCGACAGGAATGCGAGGGAATCACAGCCGATATAGGAGCGCATTTCCTCGAGCGAATGATTGGCGGCCAGCAGCTTGTCGCGCTCGGGCGTGTCGATGCCGTAATAGTCGGGATGGGTGATCGGCGGCGAGGAAATGCGGAAATGCACTTCGCGCGCGCCCGCGTCGCGCATCATCCGCACGATCTTCACCGAGGTCGTGCCGCGCACGATCGAATCGTCAATCAGCACGATGCTCTTGCCCTCGACGACGCAGCGATTGGCGCTGTGCTTCATGCGCACGCCCAATTCGCGCACCGATTGCGTCGGCTGGATGAAGGTGCGCCCGACATAATGGTTGCGGATGATGCCGAGTTCGAAGGGGATGCCGGCGGCCTGCGCATAGCCGATCGCCGCCGGAACTCCGGAATCGGGCACCGGCACGATGACATCGGCATTGACCGGCATTTCGCGCGCCAGCTCCATGCCCATCTTCTTGCGCACGTCATAGACCGGGCGGCCGTGGACGATGGAATCCGGCCGGGCGAAATAGATGTATTCGAAGATGCAGGGGCGGGCCGGCTGCTGGCCGAACGGCTTGATCGACTCGATGCCATCGTCGGAAATGACGATGACTTCGCCGTTCTCGACGTCGCGGATGAAATGCGCGCCGATGATGTCGAGCGCGCAGGTCTCGGACGCCAGGATGTAATGGCCGTCGAGCATGCCCAGCACCAGCGGCCGGATGCCGAGCGGATCGCGCGCGCCGATCAGCTTCTTGTTGGTCAGGGCGACGAGCGCATAGGCGCCTTCGATGCCGCGCAGCGCCTCGACGAAGCGCTCGACGATCAGCGCCTTGCGCGACCGCGACACGAGATGGAGGATGACCTCGGTGTCCGACGTCGACTGGTAGATCGCGCCTTCGCGCACCAGATTGCGGCGCAGCGTCAGCGCGTTGGTGAGATTGCCGTTATGCGCGATGGCGAAGCCGCCGCTGGAAAATTCGGCAAACAGCGGCTGCACGTTGCGCAGGATGGTCTCGCCGGTGGTGGAATAGCGCACATGGCCGACGGCGGCGTGGCCCTTCAGCGCCTCCATGGTCGAGGCGCGCGAGAAATGGTCGCCGACGAGGCCGAGGCGGCGCTCGGAATTGAAGCGCTTGCCATCGAAGGTGACGATGCCGGCCGCCTCCTGGCCGCGATGCTGCAGGGCGTGCAGGCCCAGCGCCGTGATGGCGCCCGCTTCCGGATGGCCGAAAATGCCGAAGACGCCGCACTCTTCGCGCAGGCGGTCGCCATCGAGATCGAAATCCTCAAGCTCGAACACGTCGCTGCCGTGGCTCATCGTCGATCCCCGCTTTACTCACGCCGACGGACGTCGACGCCACTCTTCGCACCCGCACATAATCCTTCCGGCCTGCAATGTCAGCCGGGAATTTGCCGCAGCAGGATGTGCGCCCGCAGGCGCTCAACGCGTCAACTGGTCCAGTTTCTGCTTCTCGGCGCCCGACGGGCCGCCATTCGCCGGCTTGGCCGGAGCAATGGGGCGCGGCGGCGGCGCGGGCGTCGGCGCGACGTCCTTGGATTCGTCGGCCGGCGTCTCTCCGCCCAGTTGGCCGCCCTTTTTCTTCAGGCTGGCGAGGATGCCTTCCGGATCTTCGGGCAGCATGTCCTTCAGACGGTCGCCCGTCGCCTGCAGGAAGGGCTTGGTGCGCGCGTCGTTGACCCAGGCCGGCTGGTTCTTCGGCACGAACCAGTCGAAAAAGACGAACGCCACGACGCAGAGCAGGAAGCCGCGCGCCGCGCCGAAGACAAAGCCGAGCGAACGATCGAGCGCCCCGACCTTCGAATCGAGAATGAGATCGGAAATCTTCACGGTGATGATCGAAACGACCACCAGCGTGACAAAAAACACGGCGGCGGCGGCGGCGGCCAGCGCCAGCGTGTCCTTGGAGACGTAGGGCTTGACGTAGGGCAGGGCCAGCGGGTGCAGGTAATAGGCGGCGGCGGCCGCCGCGACCCATGACCCGATGGCGAGGACTTCTCGCGTAAAACCGCGCAGCATGGCCAGAAGGCCGGAAATCAAAACAACGGCGGAAACGCCGAGATCAAGATAGGACGGCATTCAGAAAGGCCTCGCGCTGTCGTCCGGACAAACAAACAGGAACCGGCCCGCATCGCCAAGGCTCCATTCGCCGAGCGACTTATAAACAAGCCTCATCGCCGCGTCACCCCCGCCGCGCGCGGCAACTCGCGCACAACCTCGCGTTCCTGTCCGACGCTGCCCGCGGCAATGTCGGCGACGAGCGCGGAAATATGGCCGCACGCGCGCATCTTCATGTCGCGCGGCGCTTCCGTCTTGTCCTGCGCGCTTGCCGGCGGCGCGATGGCGCCGCAGAAGCCGAGCTTGGCCGCCTCCTTCAGCCGCTGCCCGGCATGGGCGACGGGCCGCACCGCGCCCGACAGGCCGATCTCGCCGAAATAGACGCTGTCGGCCGGCAGCAGCGCGCCGGTGAGGGACGAGACGAGCGCCGCGGCGGCGGCGAGATCGGCGGCCGGTTCGCCGACGCGTAGGCCGCCCGCGACATTGAGATAGATGTCGTGCTGGCCGAGCCGCAGGCCGGCATGGGCTTCCAGCACGGCGATGACCATGGCGAGGCGGCTCGACTCCCAGCCGACGACGGAGCGGCGCGGCGTGCCGAGCGCCGTCGGCGCGACCAGCGCCTGTACTTCGACGAGCACGGGCCGCGTGCCCTCCATGCCGGCGAACACCGCCGCGCCGGGCGCGCGCGCATCGCGGCCCGAGAGGAAAAGCGCCGAGGGATTGGCGACTTCGGACAGGCCGCGCCCGGTCATCTCGAACACGCCGATTTCGTCGGTCGGCCCGAAACGATTCTTCACCGCGCGCAGGATGCGGAAATGATGGCCGCCTTCGCCCTCGAAGGAGACGACGGCGTCGACCATATGCTCGACGACGCGCGGGCCGGCGATCTGGCCGTCCTTGGTGACATGGCCGACGAGGATAACCGCCGCGCCCTGCGACTTGGCGAAACGGATCAGCGCCTGCGCCGAGCCGCGCACCTGGCTGACCGTGCCGGGAGCGGATTCGACCGTCTCGCTCCACATGGTCTGGATCGAATCGATGACGACGAGAGCAGGGCGCGCACCCTGCTGCAGGGTTGCGACGATATCCTCGACGCTCGTCTCCGCCGCCAGTTCCACCGGCGCTTTCGCGAGGCCGAGGCGCTCGGCCCGCAGCCGCACCTGCGCCACCGCTTCCTCGCCGGAAATGTAGACGACGCGCCGGCCCTGATTGGCGAGCGTGGCGCAGGCCTGGATCAGCAGTGTCGACTTGCCGATGCCGGGCTCGCCGCCGATCAGCAGAACCGAGCCGGGCACGAAGCCGCCGCCGGTGACGCGGTCCAACTCGCCGATGCCGGTGGTGATGCGCGGCGCGGGTTTGGATTCGCCCGACAATCCCTCCAGCTCGAAGACGCGGCCCTTGCGCGCGCCGCGCGCCGCCTGCGCGCCGATGCCGGCGCCGTTGTTCTCCTCAAGGATCGAATTCCACTCGCCGCAGCTCTCGCACCGCCCCTGCCAGCGCTGTGTGACCGCGCCGCAATTCTGGCATACGAAAGTGGATCGCGACTTGGCCATGAAACATCCTCGAATCGAGAAAAGAACAATAACAGAACAAATTCATTCTGGCCACGCCCTGCGCGGGTGCCGCCGCGCGCATCCGCCGCGTTGAAAGACGCGTGCGCGTTCGGGCGGGGCGGCGTATGCTTTTTTCGATGACGATTCCGAACGCAGGCGCGGCTAGACGAAAATCAAGCCTGTCATGTATAGTTCATGTATAAACGAACAAGCCGCAGCGCCGCGTTGGGCGGAAATGGGAGATGACGCATGGGCGACGCCACGAACCGGGTTCCGCAACTGGAAATTGACGCGACCGCAATTCCGACCATTCCGCATATTTTCAACGAGAGCGTTCGCACGCACGCCGCGTCGCCCGCCGTCGAGAGCTTCGGCAAGCGCCTGACCTATGCCGAGGTCGGCGAGGCGGCGCGCGCCGTCACGTCCTGGCTGCAGCAGCAGGGCTTCCGCAAGGGCGACCGCATCGCCATCATGATGCCCAACGTCATGGCCTATCCGCCGCTGCTGTTCGGCATCCTGTCCGGCGGCTATGTGGTTGTGAACGTCAATCCGCTCTACACGCCGCGCGAACTGACGCACCAATTGCGCGATTCCGGCGCGCGCGCCCTGTTCGTGCTGGAGAATTTCGGCAACACGGTCGAAGAGACGCTGAAGGCGGTCAAGCTGGACCGCGTCGTTCTCGTCGCGCCCGGCGACTTGCTCGGCCTCAAGGGCAAGATCATCAATTTCGTCTCGCGCCGGATCAAGAAGGCCGTGCCGGCCTTTTCGCTGCCGGGCGCCGTCACGTTCTCGCAAGCGCTGTCGCAAGGCCGCTCGCGCGCGCCCTCGGCGGTCGAAGTGCTGCCGCAGGACATCGCCTTCCTGCAATATACCGGCGGCACCACGGGCGTGTCGAAGGGCGCGATGCTGACGCACGCCAACGTCGGCGCCAATGTCATGCAGATCGACGTGCTGATCGGCGAGGCGCTGTCCGACCTGCCCAATCCGGTCATGATCACGGCGCTGCCGCTCTATCACATCTACGCGCTGACGAGCTGCTGCATTCACCTGACGCATATCGGCGGCATGCAGGTGCTCATCGCCAATCCTCGCGACCTCAGCGGCCTCATCGACACGATCAAGGCGAAGAAGTTCAACTCGATCGCACTCGTCAACACGCTCTATGCAGCGCTCGTCGATCATCCGCGCATCCGCGAGGTGGATTTCTCCGGACTGCGCCATTCCTCCGCCGGCGGCATGGCGACGCAGGCCGTCGTGGCGCGCAAGTGGAAGGAAATCTCCGGTCGGCCGATCATCGAAGGCTACGGCCTGTCGGAAACCTCGCCGGTCGTGTCCTCCAACCGCACCGACATTGCCGACTTCACCGGCACGGTCGGCTATGCGCTCGCCTCGACGCAGGTGTCGATCCGCGACGCAGAAGGCAATCCGCTGCCGGACGGCCAGCCGGGCGAATTGTGCGTCAAGGGCCCGCAGGTGATGGCCGGCTACTGGAACCGCCCGGAAGAAACCGCCAGGTCGATGACGGCCGACGGCTTCTTCAAGACCGGCGACGTCGCGGTGATCCAGCCCGATGGCGCGATCAAGCTCGTCGACCGCATCAAGGACATGATCCTCGTCTCCGGCTTCAACGTCTATCCCAACGAGATCGAGGACGTGCTGGCGACGCATCCGAAAGTGGCCGAAGTCGCCGTCGTCGGCATGGCCGACGCGCATTCCGGCGAGACGGTGCGCGCCATCATCGTGCCGCGCGATCCGACGCTGACCAAGGAGGAGGTCATCGCCTTCGCCCGCGAGAATCTGACCGCCTACAAGGTGCCCAAGCGCGTCGATTTCCGCGACGCCTTGCCCAAGACCAATGTCGGCAAGATCCTGCGGCGCGAGCTGCGGGACTGAGGTTTCGTCGCCCCAAGTCTCTGGCTGTATTCAATAAAAAGCGCAGCGCGAGCTGGTCGTCGCCAGCCCGCGCCCTATTGCTCTGGGCAGGGCGGATGGGCTGCGGCGCATACCCGCCGCGCGTCGCTCCGCCATAGGAGGGCGCCGCCATGGATATTATGCCGAATGCCGAGCAGATGAAGCAGGCCGTGCGCGCGCAATGGGACCAATGCGCGCGGGGTTGGAATGAATACACGCCGCACATTCGCGACTGGCTGGGCGTCGCTACGACGTCCATGCTCGACGCCGCGCATGTCGAGCGCGGCGCCCATGTGCTCGACGTCGCCGCCGGCGCCGGCGATCAGACCCTTGCGGCGGCCGCGCGCGTCGGCGCCAGCGGGCGCGTCGTCGCGACCGACCTTTCGGCCGAGATCCTGGCCTTCGCCCGCGCCAACGCCGAACGCGCCGGATTCGGCAATGTCGAGACGCGGGTCGCCGACGGCGAACGGCTCGATGTCGGCGAGGGCGCGTTCGACGCGGCGATCTGCCGGCTGGGATTGATGTTCTTCCCCGATCCGGTGAAGGGGCTGGATGCCATCCGCCGCGCTCTCAAGCCCGGCGGCCGCGCCGCCGCCATCGTCTTTTCGACGCCGGAAGAAAATCCCTGCATGGTCATGGCCATGCAGACGGCCTTCCGGCACGCCGGCATGGCGCCGCCCGATTCTTATCGCCCCGGCGGATTGTTCTGCCTCGGCAAGCCCGGCCTCATCGAAGACATGTTCGAAGCGGCAGGCTTCAGTCAGGTCATGGCGCAGAAGATTTCAGCGCCCTTCCGTCTGCCCAGCGCCGCCCATTTTGTTGGGTTCGCCGCCGCCGCCGCCGGCGCCGTCCGGCAGATCGTCGACGGTCTCGACGAAGAGGGGCGCAAGGCGGCGTGGGCGGACATGGCTGAGCGTCTGCGCGTCTTCGAGACGAAGGGCGGCTGGGAAGGGCCCAACCAGCTGATCCTCGCCTCGGGCATGCGATGACGGCTCAGCCGCCGCGGTAGACCCGCGCGTATCGGCGGCCAAGATTGGTCAGAATCTCGTAGCCGATGGTCCGGGCGCGCCCGCCAAGCTCGTCGATGCTGATGGTCGGCCCGAGGATTTCGACGAAATCGCCGCGTTCGGCGCGCGGCGCGTCGGTGACGTCGAGCACGATCAGATCCATCGAGACGCGGCCGACGAAGGGACAGCGCACGCCGGCGACGACGGCTTCGCCCCCCGGCGCGCCATTGTCGCCGACCAGCGCGCGTGGAATGCCGTCGGCGTAGCCGAGGCTGATCGTCGCCAGCCGCCGCCGCTCCGGCGCAATCCAGATGGCGTTATAGCCGACGCTCTCGCCGGGCTCGATGAAGCGCGTCTGCACGATGCGCGCCTCGAGCGACACGACGCTCTGCATCGGATTGGCCTCGCCCGGCGTCGGATTGCCGCCATAGAGCGCATAGCCCGGCCGCACCAGGTCATAATGCGGCCGGCGGCGCAGGAAGGCCCCGGACGAATTGGCGATCGAGCAGGGCAGTTCGGGAAAGGCCTGCCGCATGGATTCGAAGGTTTCGATCTGCCGCGTGTTGAACGGATCGTCGACCTGTTCCGACGAGGCGAAATGGCTCATCAGCAAAGACAGCGGCACGCCGTCGAGCAAGGCGCGCGCCTGCGCCAACTCGTCGGCCTCGAGGCCAAGTCGGTTCATGCCTGTGTCGAGATGCACGGCGGCGGGTTGCGCATCGCTGCGACCGAGCGCGGCCAGCGCCCATTCCTTCGCCTCCTCCAGCGAGCCGATCACCGGGCGCAGGCGATGCTCGAGGAATTGGCCGACGGCGCCGGGCGCAAAGCCGTTGAGGCAATAGATGGTCGCCCCCGGCAGGATCGCGCGCAACCGCCGGCCGCCGAGCGCATGCGCGACGAAGAACGTGCGCGCGCCGGCCTGCCAAAGCGCGCGCGCCGCCGGACCGACGCCAACGCCATAGGCGTCGGCCTTGACGACGGCGGCGCATTCGGCCTCGCCGCAGCGCGCCGCGATCCGCCGCCAATTGGCCGCCAGCGCGCCAAGGTCGATGGTGAGGATCGCGCCGGCTTCGACGGCGGCGACGTCTTCGGGCTCGTGCGTCACATCCGCTCCGGCAATTGGTCTTCGCGCGCCAGATTGCCGAAACGCGTGAATTCGGCTTCGAAGGCCAGCTCCACCGTTCCGGTCGGGCCGTGACGCTGCTTGCCGATGATCACTTCGGCCTTGCCGTGCGCGCGCTCCATTTCCGATTGCCAGGCGATGAACTCGTCCGTGCCTTCGCGCGGCTGCTTGTTCTTGATGTAATATTCCTCGCGGAACACGAAGATCACCACGTCGGCGTCCTGTTCGATCGAGCCGGATTCGCGCAGGTCGGACAGCTGCGGCCGCTTGTCGTCGCGCGATTCCACCTGACGCGACAGCTGCGACAGGGCGATGACCGGAACGGCCAATTCCTTGGCCAGGGCCTTGAGGCCGGTGGTGATTTCGGTCAGCTCCTGCACGCGGTTGTCGCCCTTCGACTTCGAGCCCGACAGCAATTGCAAATAGTCGACGACGAGCAGGTCGAGGCCGCGCTGGCGCTTCAGGCGACGGGCGCGCGCCACGAGCTGGGCGATGGAAATGCCGCCGGTCTGGTCGATGTAGAACGGGATCGACTGCATGTCGCGCGCCGCCTGGCTGACGGAATGGAACTCGTGCTCCGTGATGTCGCCGCGTCGGATCTTGTAGGAGGGCACCGCCGCCTGCTCGGCGATGATGCGGGTCGCCAATTGCTCGCACGACATTTCGAGCGAGAAGAAGCCGACGATGCCGCCGTTGATCGTATCGTGCGAACCGTCCGGGTTGACCTTGAATTCGTAGGCCTTGGCGATGTTGAAGGCGATGTTGGTCGCCAGCGCCGTCTTGCCCATGCCGGGGCGGCCCGCGACGATGATCAGGTCGGAGGCCTGCAGGCCGCCCATCTTCTGGTCGAGGTCGGTGAGGCCGGTGGCGACGCCCGACAGCCGCCCCTCGCGCTCCCACGCCTTGGCGGCCATGTCGACAGCCGCCGTCAGCGCGTCGGAAAAGCGTTGGAAGCCGCCGTCGTAGCGGCCCGTCTCGGCCACCGAATAGAGCTTGCGCTCGGCTTCCTCGATCTGGTCGCGCGGCCGCGCGTCGACGGGCGCGTCATAGGCGCCGTTGACGATGTCCTCGCCGATCATGATCAGCTCGCGTCGCACCGCGAGGTCGTGAATCGTGCGGCCGTAATCCTCGGCGTTGATGACGCTGGTCGCTTCGGCGGCGAGGCGGGCGAGATATTGCGGAACGGTCATGCCGCCAAGGTCGTGCTCGCCGAGGAAGGTCTTCAGCGTGATCGGCGTCGCCACCTTGCCGGCGCGGATGAGCTGCGACGTCACCTCGTAGATGCGCCGGTGCAGCTCCTCGGAAAAATGCGCCGGCTTGAGGAAATCCGACACCCGGTCATAGGCGTCGTTGTTGACCAGGATCGCGCCCAGCAGAGCCTGCTCAGCCTCGATGTTATGCGGCGGCGTGCGGTAGGTCGGCGCCTGCGGCGCGGCAAGCTCGCCGAACGCCGGTCGAGTCGCGAAATTTTCGATCGCAGCCATTTCTTCCAGTCTTTGGCGAAGCGCAGATCCAGCGAACCTTGCCGCAGCGGCGGCGCGGGAATCTGCCCAGGCTCCTTTTTCGCATGTCCGGGGCGTCGGGGGAAAGACGGAAGTTAATCAGCCGTTCGCGCGCCCGACTTGTCCACCTTGTCCACCCTTGTCCACAGGCTGCGTCAGGCGCGCCAGTCTTTCGCAGGCGGCGACCCCGGCAAGCGCGCAGGCGAGCATGGCCGCGATCATGACGGCTGCGCCGCCGGCGGCGCTCAGCCAGGCGCAGACGAAGGGGCCGAGCGCGCGAAACAGCAGGCTGGCGACCGACAGCCGGCCGAGCAGCGCGCCATAGCCGCCGCGTCCGAACAAAGCCAGCGCCACCGTGCCCTTGGCGATCGTCATCAGGCCGTTCGACAGGCCGAAGACGAGGGCGAAGGCCAGCGCGGCGGCGTAGGACCATTGCCCGAGGATGAGCAGGACGAGCGCCACCGGCAGGAGCGCGCTGGCGATGCGCCCGACGCCGAGCGCGGAAACCTTGCCCTGCGCCGCCATTTCCCAGAGGCGGGCCGCGACCTGCGCCGGCCCGAACAGCACGGACGCCGCCACCGCCGCCTCGCGCCCGTGGCCGATGTCCATCAGCGTCGAGATCATCAACACCGTCAGCCCCGCCGAGACGAGGTTGAACATGGCGAGCAGCAGCCCGAACAGCACGAAGGCGCGCCGGCGCAGCTCGCCCTGCAAGGCGGGCTGCTCGTCGCCGTGGCGCGCCGCCGCGCCCGTCGCGGGCTCGTCCGCCGGCGCGACGCCGGGCAGGGCGAGCAGATAGACCGGCAGGCAGAAGACGAGGTGAACGATCGCGTAGAGGCCATAGACCTCGCGCCAGCTCATCTGCGTCAGCAGCGCCGAGGTCAACGGCCAGAAGGCGGTGGAGGCGAAGCCGCCGAACAGGGTGACGATGGTGATGGCGCGCCGCGCCTGCGCGCCCGCCGCCTGAACCAGCGCCGGAAAGATCGCATCGTAAAGCGCCGTCGCGGCGGCCAGCCCCAGCAGCGCCGAAGCGAGGAAATAGCTGACCGGGCCTTGCGCCGCGCCGGTCGCGGCCATGGCAAGGGCGCCGCAGCCCGAGCCGGCCGCCAGCATCCGCCGCCCGCCGAGCCGGTCGAGCGCCCGCCCGACCGGCGCCGCCGCGAAGGCGCCGACGATCAGCGCCAGCGTGAAGCCGGCCGTGACGCTTTCGCCCGTCATGCCGAGATCGCGCGCGATCAGCGGGCCGGTGAGCGAAAAGGCGTAATAGACCGAACCCCAGGCGCAAACCTGTGCGCAGCCGATGAGGCTGAGCGCCAGAAGACTCATGCGGGGCGGGGCGTCCGTCATCGCGCTATGAGAGGCGAAGGCGTCGCCCGGCGCAACTCGGTCAGGCCGGCAAGCTTGCCATTGTTTCCGCGTCGGCCATGACCATCACGACATTGCCGCTGCCCGACGAGCGCGTGTATTCGCCATATTGCCGGCCGACGAGCCGGCCCGCGCGCGCCTGCATGGCGCGGGCTGCGCCGAGCAGCGCCGCGATCGGCTTGCCGCCCATCTCCGCCACGACGAATTTGGCGTAGTCGCCGACGCCGCCGATCATTGCATCGACTTCGCCAGCCATGAATTGCGCCATGAAGGCCGCGTCGGCCGCCTGCCGCTCCGGCGTCGGCCAATTGTCGCGGCCGCGCACGAGATGGTGGCTCAGCGCCGAGCTGGCCAGCACGACGACGCGGCGGCCGCTCTGCCGCGCCGCGACGTCGATGGCCGCGCCGACGCGCAGGGATTCGGCAATGTCCGCCAGCACGACCGACGGCAGGCCGACCAGCGGCGTCTCGTTGCCCGGATCGAGATATTTCATCGGCACATAGGTGCCGTAATCCCATTTGTAATGTTCGGATTCGTTGAGCGCCGCCGGCACGCCGTCGGCCTTCAGGGCCTCGACCAGCGCCGCGGCGAACAGCGGGTCGCCCTTGTGGCGATAGGGCACGCCGGGGATCAGATACGGCGCCTCGTCGGCGACGCAGACGCCCTTGTGCTCGGCATGGGCCGTGACCAGCCAGTCGAAGGTCGCCACCCAATGCGACGAGATCAGCACCCAGAGATCCGGCTTGACGATCTCGCGCAGGGCCTTGCCCAGCGCGTGCTCGGCGGCCGCGAGATTGCGCTGGAATTCGGGCGTGTTGCGCTCAAGTCCGAGCGTTGGAACATGGGCGACAATGGCCGTTGCGACGACACCGCTCATGCGTTTCCCCTTATGCGCGGCGCCGACGCGCCGGTCTGGTTTCGGGGAACTTAAGCGCGCTTGCCCGCCGGCTGTCAATTTAGTTTCCGGATATAAGCAAAACGCCCGGCCGAGAGGCCGGGCGTCGCAGGCGCGGAAATGCGCGTGAAGCTTAGCGGTCGCCGAGGCTGCCGCCGGCGTCGGCCAGCGCCGCGCCGATCTCGAGGCCGAGATCGTCCATCGAGGTCTCTTCCACGACGTTGATCTCTTCGCCCTTGGCCTGACGCTCGGCTTCTTCGGCCGAACGGGCGATGTTGATGACGATCTTGGCTTCCACTTCGGCGTGCAGGTGCACCGGCACGTTGTGCAGGCCGATGGTCTTGATCGGCGTCGTCAGCACGATCTGGTTGCGGTTGGCGGTGAAGCCGCCGGCGGTGATCGCTTCGGCGATGTCGCGGGCCGAAACCGAACCGTAGAGCTGGCCGGTCTCGCCAGCCTGGCGGATCATCACGAAGGTCTGGCCGTCGAGCTTCTCGGCGACGGCGGCGGCCTCGTTCTTCAGTTCGAGGTTACGGGCTTCGAGCTGGGCGCGCTGGCCTTCGAACTTCTTCTTGTTGGCTTCCGTGGCGCGCAGCGCCTTGGCGCGCGGCAGCAGGAAGTTGCGGGCGTAGCCGTCCTTGACGCGGACGACTTCGCC